>Ga0187818_10000710_pt1 | contig 12476 bp, 20 predicted proteins | sample NC_wetland_sal_i_14_FD_130581 | JGI IMG/M metagenome (GOLD analysis project Ga0187818, IMG submission 130581) | Wetland sediment microbial communities from Neuse River Estuary, North Carolina, USA - SO4_3 | ecosystem: Environmental > Aquatic > Freshwater > Wetlands > Sediment | place: USA... | reverse complement strand
GTGCAACTCAGCGACTACCAGGAAGAGGTGTTCTGGAGCCACTATCGCATGGCCAAGCTCTGCGAGCGCCTGAAGAACTGGCCGTTGGCGCAGTTGCACTACCTCGATGCCTATAACCACTCGCCGCACCGCGCCGAGCCTTTGTATTGGCTTGCACAGGGCCACTTCAACCGGCAGCAGGACCGTATGGCACTCATCTACCTCGAAACCGCCGTGGACATTCCCAAGCCGGTGAACATGCTGTTCGTGGAGGACGCGGTGTACGACTATTTGTGCAAGACCATCTATGCCACCATGCTCTACAACGTGAACGAGCGTGAGGATGCCGCGGAGCTGGCGAAGCAGCTGCTCGACAACGAGAAGCTGCCTTCGAATTACCGGCCGGTGCTCGAGCGTATCGCCGGCAGAGAGCGTGTATCGGCATGAGTGATGTAGCAATCGTCATTCCAAGCATGGACAACCGCGCCTACCTCGATCCGTGCCTGCTGTCATTGCGGTTATTCACACGGGACGTAGACTACCGCGTGTTCGTGGTGAACAACGGAGCGCCGGCAAGTTGTGGCTGGATTCACGACACTGATTCGCAGACCGTTATTCTGCACGCGAACGGCAATGTTGGCTGGGAACGTGCGCTTGAGATGGGAATCGCGGCGAGCACAGAGCCCTATCTGCTGTTCCTGAATGACGACGTGCAGTTCGTGAGCCGACAGCGAGACTGGCTTAGCATGCTCGTGCATGACCTTGACGATCCGACAGTTGCCGCAGTAGGCCCGAGCAGCAATACCGTCGCCGGTCCGCAGTCCATCACACAGCCGCTCCAGGCCACACGCTACCAAGCCCGCTATCTGATTGGCTTCTGCTTGCTGGTACGCCGATCGGCGCTTCTCGAAGTCGGCGGCATCGACACGTCCTTGCCGGGCGGTGATGACATTGACCTCTCCATCCGCTTGCGGAAGGCCGGCTACCAGCTCATCTGTGACCGGCGGGTGTTCGTCCACCATGCCGGCTTCAAGACCGGCATCAGGCTGCACGGACCACACACGCGACCAGGCGGCTGGAACAGCCCGGAGATGACCCACGCAATGATCGCTGCGTTGGCCGCGAAGCACGGCTTGCCGGCGGTGACACATGCCGTGCGCAATGATCCGCCGGCGGAATATACGGCCACAGTTTCGGGGGGTTTACTCGCATGATGCAACTATCCGATTTCATTTCGAAGTACCTCGGCGTCACCGGCGTTGGGGATACCGCCGAGAACAAAGGCCAGTGCGTGGGCCTGGTCGAGGTCTGGCTTTCTGCTAACGGCAAGAGTCACATTTGGGGCAATGCCAAGGATTTGCTTGCCGATGCGCCTGCAAGCATGTTCATCGTCACCAAGAACGCACCAAGCAATTTTCCTCCGCCTGGCGCTATCATCTGTTGGGATGCAACTTGGGGCGGTGGCGACGGGCATACCGCGATCGTTGTGGCCGCGAACGTGAGCTGCCTGGCGGTCTTCGAGCAGAACGACCCGGACGGCTCACCGCCGATCGTGGCCACGCACGACTACAGCGGCGTGCTAGGCTGGACAACCTTCTAGGAAAGTAGGAATGGATACAACACAGCTAACTCAGCTTATCGTCGCGCTTACAGGCCTGGTAACCGCAGTAGTAACACTGGTGAAAGTGCTGCAGCACGACACCATCCTGAAAGAGACAAACGCCACGACAAAGGCGACCAATGGCAACATGCAAGAAGCGGTTGCCACGGCACAGCGCGCGGAAGCAGCAGCACAGACAACGCGAGATACCTTGACGCCGCATCTGGACGCATTGACCGCAGCCGTGCGGGGCTACGCTGATGCCCAGCGCCAGAGTAGCGCAGGACGCACGACGTTGCCCTAGGACGCATGAAACGGCCCCGCAAGCCATTAGAGCCTGCAGGGCCTGGTTGCTCCGGGTCTTTGACTCGCTAGGCGAATGGATCCGAGCCGATTGTTCCTTTAGCCAGCTCACGAGCCCACACCAGCGCATCGGTGCCGTCGTAGACCTCCCCATCACGGCCGTGCCGGTGCAGCCAAGCCCGCCGCCGCCACATAGCTGCGCGGTATTCGTCATGCGAGATAACTTGGAGCTGATGGGCCAATGCCGCCAAGCCTTCACTGTCCCACGACGATCGCGCGCGCGGTCCTTTCCCTCCATGCCCCGCGCCGGCCTCAAGCAATTCCCTGTAGGCTCTTTCTTTGAGCCCATAGTCTGGATGGATGTTCATGGTGATTCCTTTCGTCTTGCGCCTCAAAAGCCGGGATAGAAACGATTACCAGCTAACCATGCGATCGAGTGCGAACAGCACCGCCACGCAGAACAGCACCGGCGCGGCAATTGGCGTGAGTTCGACCAGCGCCAGCAAGAGCGCGACCAGGCAGACAATCTCAAGGCTGAACACGACTCCTCCTTAACCAGGGCAATCGATAGCCCTTGTCCACACAGTGCTTGCAGAGATTCCACATGGCGTCAGGGTCCTGCTCATCGAACAAGCGAATGATGGGCACCTCGGTAATCTCATGCCCACACACTCGGCAACGCGGCTCCTCGAGCTCGGGTGCCATATCCTCGGGATCGGGCCCGTCTACCGTCGAGAACGGGTATTCTAAGCGCGTTTCCATGCTACTCCCCCATTCGTGCGTCAATTGACTATCTGATCTCGCAGGCCGACATCCTCCATGCTCGCATAACCGGCCGCGAGCGCCCAGGTCCGGATAAGGGAAAAACAGTAGCCTTTGCTCGCGCCATGCCCGCGCAGAAGCACTCTTCCCGTGCGCTCATCGCGCATCCAGAAACGATACCTATCCTCACCTCCGGGCCCGTCCCACAGATGAATGTGGACGTTCAGCGCGACTGGATCATCGTTCATCACACCATGTCCCATCGCTCGGGCGTTTGCCACAAATGAAAACAGTGCTGGTGCGCATTGACGTAGTTGTCCGCCTCCGGCAATACCATCATGCACGCAATGCTATCGCCGTAGAAGAGTGCCTTGAGCGCCTTGATTTCCCGCCAGGACGGCGACCGACTCGCAAAGGCGATGGAAACGTGCAAGAGCGGTCCCCAGGCGCGTGATTGGTCCAGCGAAGCAATAATGGTCATGCCCGAGCCTTCGTGCCGGTACACGCGAACGTCGTGCGTTTCCTGGCCATTCGCACGCATCCACACCAACGTGCGTCTGCTATCGAGCATGTCATAGACAATGCGCTTGCCGTCCAGCTCAGCACCGCTCCAACTCGGAAGCACGGCACGTTGTTTAAGCATTGCCCGCTGCATCAATCAGCTTCTGGATCGCATACATGATGCTCTTTTCCTTCCTCGCCGGTGCTAGCCGGCACTAGCTACTCTATACCCGTTGAGATGTATTGTCAACACGTCCAAGTGTGCTATGATGGGCGGGAAAGGAGAACCTATGAACGCACGACAGATCGGCACACGCAACGAACTGCGCAGCATTGCGCTGCTGCAGCGCGCCGGCTACTACTGCATTCGCAGCCATCTCAGCGCCGGCATCTTCGACGTGATCGGCATCGGCGCCAGCGATATCGTGCTGCTGCAAGTGAAGACGACGAACTGGCCCTACTCACACGAAATGGAAGCGCTGCAGGCATTCGTAGCGCCGCCGAACACGAAGAAGCTGATCCACCGCTACCGGCCACGCATCGATCTGCCAGACGTGAAGGAGGTAGCGTGATGGGAAAGCCGAGTAGACGATCTCGTATCCGATCGCTCGATACGAAACTACATCTAGAGCCAGCGCAACACTGCGCGGATTGCGGCATTGGCATTGAACCAGAGGGCTACGGAATTTGCTTCGAGCGCACAGGATGGGAATGGTTCTGCGTGGCCTGCTTCGACCGCATCGCCTTAGAACGCTTCGACGAATGCCTTGAAGTGTTGGGAGGCACGCAATGAGAGTCGGCTATGCCCGCGTCTCGACCACCGAGCAGAACATCGATGCGCAGCTCGAAAGGTTGGCGGACTGTGAAAAGATCTTCGCGGAGAAGCGCACCGGCTCGCTCGTGGAACGTCCCGAGTTGGCGAGAGCACTGGAGTATGTGCGTGAAGGCGACACGCTGGTGGCGACTCGCCTGGATCGCCTGGCTCGGTCGGTGGCGCACCTTTGCCAGATGGCAGAGACACTACGTCAGAAACATGTCGATCTGGAGATACTCGACCAAGCGATCGACACAGGCACCCCGGTAGGCAAGCTCCTGTTCCACATGCTGGCCGCTATCGCCGAATTTGAGTTAAGTATCCGCCGGGAACAGCAGCGCGCCGGCATAGCGCACGCCCAGGCTACCGGCAAGCATACAGGACGACCGTACAAGGCCACCGACGCAGTAGTTGCTCACATCTGGCTCCTGCACGGTCAGGGAAAAGGCCCAAGCGAAATCGCCCGCGAGGTGAGACTGGATCGTTCAACTGTCTATCGTATTCTTGCAACCTTGCGCGACCGCATCAAATCCTTCGAAAATCCAACACTAGCCGCGCCTATCGGATAAGGGGGTCCTTGTGACACGGCCAGCATTCGATCCGGGCAAACGATTTGAGCTGCATGGTAAAGACTCTGCCGGCTTCGATCATCTCATCGATCAGGCCGCGAGTCTGCATGTTGCGGCCCTGCTCAAAAGCAAGCACAGCGTCAATGTCAAAGCGTGGTATGTGCTTGATGTGCTTACGCGCAACAAGGCCACCCTGCGCAAAGCACTGGACGCGCGCCAATCAGCGTAAACTTGATGCGCCGGCTTATCGAGAGGGAAGGAGCCCCGGGGCCGGCGCATTCTCACGTCTAGTGTCCTGCGTGAAAGGAGCACTATGGATAGTGTACACGATACGCCTCTTGACTCCCCGCACACAACCGACCTCGACAACATGCAATTGTTCATTGTGCGCCTCGCACTCAGCCGACTGTTGTATGTGCCGCAATGGGGCTGGATGGCATGGGACAACAAGCGATGGACGCGCGATCTGAGCGGCGAGCATTGGCGCCTGGTGAAGCTCCTATCGAACGCTTGGATGCTGAACGCGGAAGAAGCATCAGGAGCCGGCCTCGCCGAGCGTGCGGAACAGTATCGGGCATGGGCTATCAAATGCCGGCAGAAGAACCGTTTGGAGGCGGCGCTCAAGCTCGCTGAAACTGACACGCGGCTTGTCCAAATGCCGGCCGCATTCGATACCGAGCACGGTGCATTCAACACCGAATCTGGAACACTCGACCTAACAAGCGGCGTGCTCTTGCCCCATGAGCCGACAGACCTGATCACGAAGCTGGCGGGCACACACTACGACCGCGCAGCGGAAGCGCCATGCTGGCAGGCGTTCTTGGAGCGCATCCTCCCCTCTGCCGAGGTCCGCGCGTTCGTACAGCGCGCCGTAGGGTATAGCCTGTCGGGCAAGACCAGCGAGCAATGCCTGTTTCTGTTGCATGGCGCGGGCAGCAACGGCAAGAGCACATTTCTGCGGGCACTTGTCGACATGCTGGGCGATTACGCGTCGAGCGCGCGACCAGAAACGTTCATGGTCCAAGATGGGGACGCCATTCCAAACGACGTTGCCGCGCTTGCCGGTGCCCGCATGATTATCAGCACAGAGACGGAAGACGGGCAGCGCTTCGCCGAAAGCCGCCTAAAGCAACTGACGGGCGGTGATATGGTGACGGCCCGCTTCCTGCAGCACGAGTTCTTCAGCTTCCGATCAACCGGGAAGATATGGCTTGCCTGCAACCACAAGCCGGAGATACGCGGCGTGGATCTCGGCATTTGGCGCCGCATCCGCCTGATCGAGTTCAAGCAGACGATACCGCCGGATGAACAGGACCGCGAGCTTTCGGAGAAACTGCGCAGCGAGGCGCCGGGCATCATGGCATGGGCTGTAAACGGCTATCACGCATGGGAAAAGCTCGGGTTACAGCCGCCTCAGGCAGTGGTCGCGGCCGTAGAGACGTATCGCGGTGAGCAAGACGTGCTTGCCGACTTCCTAGAGGACTGCGCGATCGTCGCGCCGCAACTGGAAACGGTGAAGGGCCAACTATATGGGCGCTACGTCGATTGGAGCGAAACGAATAAGAGCCGACCGTGGTCGTCGACGCGCCTAGGACTGCGGCTAAAGGAGCGTGCGGGCATCGGCGAGCGCCGAGAGCCGGGCACGGGCAAGCGGATCTGGACCGGGATCGGCCTGAAAGCCTGACGGACCGGAAAAACCTGTCACAGCACGGTTTACTCTGGTGAGGCACTGAATTCGTGACGAGCTGTGACAGGTTTGTGACAATTTTCCTGTCCGGCTTACATTTTAGTTAAATGGAAAAACAGAGAAGAGGGGGGAAAATGCGAAAACCCGTCACACCCGTCACACCCGTCACACCGCGTCGGCGTCGTCGCAGGCTGAAGCGGCATTCTATCGAAATCGAACGGCGCGACTCTTGGCATGCCCTTCACGATGCCGGCGTGGTTCTCAGCGGCCTACGTGAGGCGATGGTGAGCTGGCCGAGCTAGCCGGACACGATGGGGAACGCGTTGTTGGCCTGTGGCGATTGCGCGAGCCCGACCTGCGGCAGTCCGCTGCTGTTGTAGCCGTTGTAGATGAGTCGCCATTGCTCAGACGCGCCCTTGAACAGGCAAGTCGGCTCCAGTTCTAGGCTCCTCCACGATTGGCTATCCGACGAGAGCACAGGATTGCCGGTGTACGGTGCCCAATTGAGCAGGTCCGTGCTCGTTTCCAGGCCAATGCGGCCGACCTGGCTCCCGTCCCATCCGGCATGCGCCAGGATGAACGAGCCGGCGATCGCCTCGATCAGGCACGGGTTCGACACGCCGTGCGCGGTCCAGGTTCCGGCAGTGCCTGTGAGTAGTGGTTGCCCGCTATTTATGGGCGTGAACGGCCCCGCCGCGCTACTGGCGGTCGCGCCCCAGATCCGCCAAAGGGATGGTGGCGTGGCGTTGGCATAGCCTTCGAAGAGCAGGGTGTACACGCCAGCTGCCGTCTTCACGATGGTGGTGTTCCCGATCGTCAGGATGGTATTCGCACCGTCCTGAAACTGTGACAGAGTGAGCAGGGAGCCCTGATCTGTCCAGGTGATGAGGTCGGGGGATGTGAGCAGCCCGATCGCGGCCCAGGTCGTGCCGTTCCATCCGGCCGCATAGAGGTAGTACGTGCCCGATTCGTACAGGCAGCCGGTCGAGGATACCCCGTACTGCCGCCATGAGCCGCTCACGCCCGATGCGCTGACGACCGGGTTGCCCGCGTACCGCTGCCAGGTCTTGCCCCCGTCGCCGCTGGTGGCCATGCCGAGTTGTGCGGATCCGGTCTGTGTCCTGCCGCCGAAATAGAGCGCTTGCAGTGCCGTGAGCACCTTCACGGGGTGGCCCGAGCTATCCACCGGCACGGAGAGATCACGCACGAAATAATCGTCCCACGCACCGGATGCTCCTGTGGCCAGGGAGGGTGTGGTGCTCGCGAACGCGAAGCCCGAAGGATCATAGCCGAACAGTCCGAGCGTGCGGTCTATACCGGATGCGAGCGCGATAGGGCTGTCATCAGTCAGCGTGTGTGTCATGGCGTCACGCAGCGTAGAGCGTGAGCGTGGATCCGGCTACCCAGTTGCCGGAGCCGAGTGTGGCGGTGATAGTGCTTACTGCGGTTGCTTCTAGCCATGTGCCAAAGCACTCGGAAAACCAGCCGTGTGCGGTTGACCAGCCGCCTCCGACCATATGTACGCCCTTATACGCGGTCGTGCTTGCCCAATCTGAAATAATGCCCTCCGTGATGGAGCGCCAGTAATTTGCGTCGCTGGGGGCATACCAACCACCAAACAGAGACGTTTGGCTCGTGTAGTTCGATCCGCCTGATGTCGTATCGAGGTAGTAGAAATCATGCCACGTGTAGTGCGCAGCTGTATCGCCGTTGAGCGTGAGATTGGCCTGGAGATAGCCGCTTGTCGTCGAGCTCTGCCCTTGCACAATGAACCGCAGATTTCGGCAGGACGTTCCCCCAGGTACCGTGACGGTTAGGGCATTGCTTGATCCGCTTGCCACGGCTTCCGCGAGTGCGCCTCCGCCGGCGGGCCCGGTGGGGCCGGTTGGTCCAACACTGCCGCTGCTACCGGTTGGCCCAATCGGTCCTGTAGCTCCGGCACTGTTGATGTAGTACCAACCGCCAGATTCGGCATAGACCTTTACGTGACCGGCTCCGGGCGCACTCGGTGGCCCGGCTTGTACGGCCATATCAATCGCCACGATGTCTGCAGTGTCAGAGTCGATGGCGACGGTTGGCGGTGCAGCGCCGGTTGGTCCTTGTGGTCCCATGCCGGGCGCGATCGCACTGAGCAGACAGGCCGGACCGTGTCCCTCGCCGTCGTCGACGGTAGCAATAACACCGGCCGTGAGTCCGTATGCGGTCAGCGTAACGGCGTGGCTGCCGTCGACGCTTGCGACTGGGGCCGGTGTAGTTGCCTGGACGCGAATGCCCGCTGGTACCACGACATCGCCTACTGCCAGATTGCTGCCGTTGTAGGCAATCGCGTACTCGATAGTAACTGCACTGCCGGAGCCGTTGAGCAGCTCAATTGCGCCGTGAAACTCGTATTGCCCGGCCGGCGGCGTGCCGCTCGCGATCGTGGTAATGCCGTCATGCAAGTCGCTGGTATCACTGGGGAGAGTCCAGGCGTTGGCATAGCCTGCGGGAGCGCTTGCTCCTGTGGCCCCTGTCACGCCCGTCGGGCCCGTGAAACCCAAGAATGCCGGCCCAGTGGGGCCACTCGCGCCGGTTGTGCCGCAGTTCGTGCAGTCGTAATCCGCGAGGGCACCTACGTTCTGCAGTGCCATGAGCCCGGAACAGCCCAAGCCTTGCACGTAGTCATGGATCGCGCTGATCACGTCGCTGTGCGTGTAGCTCACCGCGCTGATGTTCGTGAGAATGGTCGAGAAGTTGTCACAGTCTACATGACCATCGGTTGCGATCGCGTCATAAATGGCGCACGTGATCCGAGCAAACAGCGAGTCATCCGCCAGTGCGTCCGTGAAATCTCCGCTGTTGCTGCCCACTGTGGCATACAACAGGTACAGCACATCGGCGAGGCCCGATACAACGCCGTAGAGCCAACCAACGCCTGGAATGAGCGTGGTGATCAGCGCGCCGAACCACAACGTATTCTTGCTCTGGTTGATGCCGTTCAGCGCTTGCTGAAGTGATTCCCGGATCACATCGATGGAGAGATAGCCGGCGATATTGCAGGCTTGTTGTGCCGCGGTGTTGCCGTCAACCGGAGCCGGCGAAGCGACGTCTTCCAGGATCCATTTGGTGCCATTCCACGATCGCCAGAGCTGCGTATCCGTGGTGTAGGCACGGACGATCGCGTTGGGCGCGACGTTCGTGGGCGTCGGCAGATCTGTCTCAAGCCCCTGCCAGTAATAGGAGGCTGTCGCGCCAGTGAGAATGCTCATCAATCGTACGCGGGATCATACTCGTAGTCTGTGCCGGCTGAGGTCAAGATCGGAATGGGCGGGTAGCTATACGCTGGGTCCATCTGGATCTTGGGTGCGTAGTGCGCGACGGCCTTGGGAAAATTCGTATCCCAGCCGGTGATGTCGGTCCACGTGCTGCCACCGTCGAGCGAGTACTGCAGCTTGTAGTCACTCGTCAGCTGGATATCAGGCGCTCCCTGTATTTGGATCCAGTCGGCACCACTCCACATCCACCACGTGTGCTGATCGGTGTAGTACGCGATCACCGCGGCATCGGGTGCAACGTTCGTAGGTGGGTTTGGGACCGCGGTCGCCAGGCCTTGCCAGAAGTAGCTTGCACCGGCCCCGGTTAAGATTGTTCCTGCCATGACGTCCTCCTATGGACTTGGGCTGTACACCCAATTGATTCCGTCGGGCGTTTCCTCAGGCACCGGCGGATAGATATCCGGCTGCATGACCACACGCGCCTGGTTGGAACGCACACACAGCGGGAAGTTTGTACCCCAGTCGGTTACATCTAACCACGTCGTGCCTCCGTCTGTCGAATATTGGAGCCCACATTCAGCGGTAAGCCGCATCTCAAGCGCCATGCAGGCTCCTGCCGTGCCGATCGAAACAATCAGGTCGGTCACCCGGCCTAAGAGGTCGGCTAACGAAGTAGGGTCTGTTGTAGTCCAGGCTAAGGGCTGTGCTAATTGCATCAGTGAGCCGATTATGTAGGGAATCCAGCTCGCATTCACCTGCAGGCAGACCAGGGGCCCGTCGCCTGGCGCCGTGCCCGGATCGACCACCGGTTGCCGATAGGAGGTCTTGGTGTAGCGTGCTTCCGGGTCCCACACGCTTTACTCCCTAGCTTCGCTCGTAGGTAGCTTCGACCATTTGATGGCGGTAGCGCCGAAAGCTGATCAGCGCCTTGGTGAACGCGCTTAACGCTTTTTGCGTGGCGTTCGTCCAGGCCAGGGCCGCTGTACCTCCTCCCGCTAAGAGCGAATACAGCGTGTTGGCCGGCGATCCGGGCGTGATCACGATCTTGCCGCCGCTGGTAACTGCCGAGCTGTTCGAAAGGGCGGGAATGGCCTCCGACCATTGGTGTGTGTCGCCGGTGGCGCTAAATGCCAGGAGGCCGGTCTGCTCGACGCGAGAGCCGGCTACAGCAGCCGATTTGAGGCCACTGGGCAGTGCGGATAGCACTTCCATTTCGCTGCCGATGATCTGGCCATCGGTACATGCGTCGAGGTCTGCAAGCCAGGCATTGAGCTGTGTCTGAATGTCGGCAAAGCTGGCGGTCGGATCGACCAGGACGTAGGCACTCGTCTCTGCCTGAATGTTGAGCTCGTCAACAATCGTCGCTTCGAACCGGATAGGCAAAGTCAAGGCCATGAAACCTCCGAGCGTCAAAGGCTTGCGCGCTTGATCCACAGCGCAAGCGTACACTTGCCCACTGCGAAAGTCAACTGCACATGATTCGGCAGGAGTGCCTTAGGGCTCGACAATCAGCCTAAATAGGACTATCCTGAGGCCGTACTGCGGTGGTCGATACGCAGGGTCAACCAAGTATCTCCAAGGGAGATAATCATGGCTCATGACACTCTCGCCGTTGTCAGTGCAACGGTTGTAGATAGCTGGGGGACTGAGGCCAGTGCGCCGGCCTACGCACTTGCGGACAGCACGCAGACGATCGCGGAAGCGATTGCCGAGGCCCAGGCGTACGTCAAGGCGCTCGACGCCGTGACGGACGGCTACATCCGCAAGATGCACGTCCAGTTCGTGCCGGCACTGCCTACCGGGCTTAAGACTGGCGCGGTGGCAACCGGTGCCAAGGTCGAGCAGACCGGCGTGGTGAATTTCAGCTGCACCGGTACCAGCAAGCGGTACGGCTACGCTATTCCGGCCGTGTCGGACGGCGTGCTGACCGCCGATCGCATCGATGCTACCGTGTTCGGCTCGGCCAACGCCGGCATGGATGCGTTGCTCCTGATCCTCACGAGCGTGGCTACCGCGTTCGCCTGGGCAAACGAGCACAGCCAGGAAATCGCGGCGGTCCGTGACGCAATCGTGTCCTTCCGCAAGAAGCGGCGTCAACTCGGTCGGTCGAGCTTGGAATCGGCAACCTAATCTTGACGCCTTAGTGGCTTTCCGTACTGCCGGGTATTTCGTGAGGGGATGCCCGGCAGTATGCTGTAAGCGGAGGGAAACGCCTATGAGCGAGCCGACGATTTGCTTGAGCATGATCGTGCGGGATGAAGCGCATATCCTGCTTCGCTGTCTGCAGTCCGTGGCTCCGTACATCGATGCCTACGCAGTATGCGATACCGGCAGCCTCGATGACACCTGTGTGCTGACTCGTGGTTACTTCAAGGTCCGTGGCGTCCCTGGCAAGGTGTACCACCACAAGTGGGTCGACTTTGCGCACAACCGCACGCTCGCGCTGCAGGCCGCGGCGAAATCAGGCTGTGACTATGCGCTGGTCATCGACGCGGACGAATGGCTGGTTGTCGAGGACCCACGATGCCTGCAGACGCTTCAGGATGACGCGTACCGCGTGATCATGCGGTTCCCTGGGGTTTCGTACCCTCGCCTCAATTTCATGCGTCTAGCGCGGAATTTCCGCTATGTCAGCCCCATTCACGAGTACCCGGTGTGTGATGGTCCCGTGGTTGGAACACTGCTTGACCCGGACAAGATCCACATGGAGACGGATGGGCAAGGCGCTCGCGCCAAGCAGGGCGACAAGAACGCCAAGGACTTGCAAGTCATGCAGCAGTGGGCCGTCGACGAGCCGGCCAATCCGCGTGCTTGGTTCTATCTCGCACAGGGTTATGAGGTCAACGGTCGCTTTGCCGAAGCGCTCGCGGCGTACACGAAACGTGTGCAACTCAGCGACTACCAGGAAGAGGTGTTCTGGAGCCACTATCGCATGGCCAAGCTCTGCGAGCGCCTGAAGAACTGGCCGTTGGCGCAGTTGCACTACCTCGATGCCTATAACCACTCG
>Ga0187818_10000709_pt1 | contig 12478 bp, 8 predicted proteins | sample NC_wetland_sal_i_14_FD_130581 | JGI IMG/M metagenome (GOLD analysis project Ga0187818, IMG submission 130581) | Wetland sediment microbial communities from Neuse River Estuary, North Carolina, USA - SO4_3 | ecosystem: Environmental > Aquatic > Freshwater > Wetlands > Sediment | place: USA: North... | reverse complement strand
GATGTGCCTGCCAACGTAGACGATCAGCGGGCGGCGGGGAATTTTCGGCGGCGGCGGGTTGACGGGTCCGTCGTAGAGCCCGCGCAAGACCGTCGGCGCAGCGGAATAACCATGGTTACGCAGGGCGGCCGCGGTCAGATCAGAGAAAGTGAAAGCGCTGCGGGTCAGGCGGATGCATAGGGCCTGCACTGCGGCGCCGACTCCTCCATGGAGGGGGCCGGCGTAATTTCGCCAGTAATTACGCGGCCAAACCTCGACCCAATCGGTCACCACGGGCGGTCCGCCGATCGCGCGCGCGGCGGAGGCGAACAACAACGGGAAGTAGGGGAAGCTGCAAGTGTGAATGACGTCGTAGCTGCGAGGATTGGCCAGCAGATGGCTGAAGACGCGCAAGCCGAAGCGCAGCGGCGGGCCGGTGCTGCGTCTGCCGTTCGCAGCGAAGAAGGCGCGCCCGGTATCGAGTCCGATGACCTTGACGCCGGCAGGAGCGTCGGGAGCTTCGCCAACCTTCCATTGCCTTCGCGTCAGATAGGTGACGTGATGGCGTGTGGCGAGCTTGGTGGCGAGGCTGCGGTACCAGCGTTCGCCGCCTCCGATGGTGTGCGGATAGAGGCAATCGTAGACAATTGCGATCCTGAGCGGCTGAGAAGCGATGGACGGATCCGGTGCGTCACGATCAGGCTCGCGCCGCATCGAACGCCGCGAATCTGACGATTGACTCATTTTCGTACTTATTTGCAGGGTTTCTCAACACCCTGCCAGTCGAAGATTTCCTGGCCGGGCTGCAGCAGCATGCTCAAGAAAAAGGAGGAAAAAATGGTTTGTGCGCCGATGATCATCAGGGTCGAGGCTAAAGTGGCGGGCCGCACGGCATTCAACCGCCCCATTCCCGCCGCCAGCCAACCGGTCAGCACATGGAGATCAACGGCGAAACCGCCGAAAAAAAGAATCGAGCCGACGATAAGGCCGCGCTCGAGGCTGAAGCAGCGTTTGACCGCTTCCAGAATCGGGCTGTCAGGGCATAAACGAGCGGCATGGCAATAGGCCTTGGCAAACAGACCGGTCATCAGGAGTTGAAAACCGAGGATAGTGAGCAAGCTCCCCAGGATCATGAAGTGATAGTCAAAACGGAGTCCGCCAAGCCTGATCGGTCCAAAGCCAAGTGCAACCAGAGCCACGAAGCCGGGCAGGATGCAGAGCATGGCCGGAATGAGGAACAGGTAGGTTGGCGAAAGCAGGAGCATGAACCGCAAATGGCGCCATCCGTCGCGAAAAGGGCGCAGATGGGGGCCATGACTGCTGCGGCCGTCGCGGCGCAAAGTCACTGGTATATCGAGAATGCGCATCTTTGCGAGCGCCGCCTTGACGACCATCTCGGAGGCAAACTCCATCCCGGAGGAGGAGACCCTCATTCGTTTGAAAGCGTCCTTGCTAAGCGCTCGCATGCCGCAGTGAGCGTCGGAAACGTCGCTTCGAAACAACAGATTGAGGATTCCCGAGAGCAGCGGGTTGCCGATGCGGCGGTTTAGCCATGGCATCGCGCCATGCTCGATCTTGCCGCGTAGCCGCGAGCCCATCACGAGGTCGGCGCCGCCGCGCAGTCCGTCGAGAAAGCGCTGAAGGTCAGAAAGATCGTAGGAATCATCAGCGTCGGCAATTATGATGAACTTTCCGCGGGATTCCTCGACGCCACGGCGAAGCGCGTTGCCGTATCCGCGATTGCGCTCAAAGATGACGCGGGCTCCGGCCCGGCGTGCAATCTCGGCGGAACCGTCGGTCGAGCCGTTGTCGACGACGAGGACCTCCCCGGCGGTATCCATGCGCTGCAAAGCTCCGAGAGCCTGGCGAACGCAGCGCCCCACGGTCTCGGCCTCGTTGAGACAAGGAAGGACGATCGAAACTTCGCAGGCCTCGGGTAGGAGGGCCACACCAGTTTTGGCGGCCCGCTCAGAGACGACGCTCTCCATGGTATTCTTCGCGTACTAAGGGCGGTTAAACACAATTGGTATTAGCAAATCGGGGCACGCGCCGAAAGCCGCTGCCATCGGGCTTTTATGAATATGCATGAGGCGAAGAAAAGAGCCAAGACAATCAAGCGAGTCGACGGAGCATTCTCATTTTCGGAAGCGTGGGTTCGTCGTCGTAAGCTGGTTCACCATAGTATCAATGGCGCAAGCATAGTTGGTCAATGGCGGCGTTTGAGCGATCTCCAATGAAGATTTTGTGGATTTGCGGTTCCAGGATCGTTGGTGGGGCCGAGCGAGTCACCATGCAAATTCTCGGTCTGCTGCGCCAACGCGCGCATCGCGTGGCCGCAATCTGTCCGCATGGCAGTGACCTTGTGCGCGCCCTGGCAGCGGCCGGAATTTCCGCATCTCCTACAAACCTGGGCGGCTCGTTGAATGTTTTTGCACTCGGATCGATCAGACGTGCGTTAAGGAGGGAGCGGCCGGATATCGCAATGGTAACCACTCCGGACGAGTGGGTCTGGTCCTCGCTGGTACCTCGCCGCTCGCTCGGGACGTCTCTGGTGCTGGTTCGACACATGGCGCTTCGACTTCCAGCAACCGTCAGATGGCTGGCGAATTTGCGCGCCGATGCGATTGTCGCGGTGAGCGAAGCCGCGCGATCCAATCTGATCTCGAGTGCGGGAATCCGGCGCGATCGCGTCCACGTGATTTCAAACCCGGTACGGTTTGCGGTGCGAGGGAGCGTACCGACTCGAGACGAAAGGAGTCAGGCGCGGGCGTCACTGGGGCTACGCCCGGATGGCCGCTTGATCGGATTCTTCGGTGGGATGGAAAAAAAGAAGGGGATCGATGATGTCCTGCGTGCCGCGCGAAGGATCGGAGAGGAGATGGGCGAGTGCAACGTTTTGGTCTGTGGCCGAGACGTCAAGGACGTTGGCGCTCGGGACGGCGAGCGGGCGGCCGCGTACCATCTTAACGGCTGCGTCCACTACCTGGGCGAGATTGAGGAAGTCGAACGGGCGCTCACGGCGTGCGACGCGATCGCGGTCGCAACTCACAGTACGCTCAGCGAGGGTTTGTCGCTCGTGAGTCTCGAGGCGATGGCCTGCGGGATTCCGGTAGCTGCGTATGCGACAGGCGGAGTGATCGAAGCGATCGGTGAAGAGGGTACTGCCGGGCTGCTGGCGGCGCCGGATGATCCGGATGATCTTGCGCGGCGGCTGATGAAGCTGCTGGGAGATCCGGAGGGAGCAGCAAGAGTCGCTGGACAAGCGCTCGTTCGTGCGCGCCTGCGATTCGATGCTCAGGCGGCGGTGGACAAATACGAGTCGTTGTTCTCCAGCTTGTGCACCGGCGAACCATCGGCGCTATACGAATAAGTATCTCTTCAAGAAGTTGAAATGATGGCGCCAATACTGGCGCGGACGGCGCAGCGATTTTACCCAGTTGAGTTGCAGGCTAAGGCGCGGTCCGTGGTAGGGCAGATGACCATGCCATGAATGGTCCGAGCGGCGAAAGATTAGCATGTTGCCGAAAGCAGCCGGGATCTCGAGTTGGTAGTCGTGGATATGGCGGGAACGGAGCACTCTGAGGTTGCCCGCGGTCTCACACCAGCCGGGATTGAGGTACAGCAGGACGGTAATCACTTTTTCCTTGAGATCGGTGTGGATATGACCGTCGGCGTTGCGGCTTAGACGCCCCCTGACGCTGATGGTGGAGGCAAAGCCGCTGAGGTCGAGATCGAACTTGCGCTCGACGATCCGCCTGAAGTCGGTGCTCTGCAGATCGTCGATCAGCATCTGGAAGCGTGGTCCGTAGTTCAGTTTCGCGAGCGGAAGGCTTCCGCTCGATGAGATTTGGGGCGCGTCCGCCATCAAGGCCGTTTGCAGGTCGCGCCTGATCGCATTTTCGGCGAAGAAGAACTCATAGGGATCGGTCGCAAGTGCCGCCGCTTCCAGCACCGCCGGATCAAGTGTGGTCAGAGTGCCCGCGCCAATTGGTTCCCCGAGTTCTCTCCGGCCTGTCGCGACATCGACCATCACTTCACCTGTTGCGCCGCGAACAATCGACGACGCAACCCATCAGACGCTACCAAGTTCGACGATTCATGCCAATCGGTTGGACTGGGTTGAACAGGGCCGGCGCTGTTCCTATAGTCGAGGATGTTCTCGTACGGAAATTCATCCCTCATCCTCCGCAAGTGCCCGAACGCAACTTCAAGAAGATACTGATCGTTCGCCTAAGTTCGCTGGGCGATGTGATTCAGACTTTGCCGCTGCCGACAGTGGTGCGCCGTGCGTTTCCGCATGCGGAGATCGGATGGGTGATCGACACTGAATTGGCGCCGGCCGTAAAGGGTCATCCCGATGTCGATTATATACATTGTTGCGATCGCAACCGGTGGGGCCGCGCGCTCAAAAACCCGCTCGGATGGCCCCGAATTGCGCGCGAGACGCGATCGTTCATCGAGGAAATTCGAGCGGCTGGATATGATTGCGCGCTCGACGTGCAGGGTTTGTTTAAATCGGCGGTCATCCCGTTTTTCGCCGGGATTCGTCCGCGGATTGGCTTCGCCCATCGGCGCGAACTCAGCCACTTCTTCTACACGGAGCGTCACCTCACGAAGGACGAATACTTCGATCCGGACCGGATGCATATCGAGCACATGCTGACGCTGGCGCGTGCGATCGGATGCGATACGCAAGGGTATGAGATTCGGCTGCCGGAGGTGGAGTCCGAGAATCGGTCGAAGGTGGATTTGATCCTGGAGCGCGCCTTTGACCGCCCAAACCCGCTGGTCGCGATCACGCCCGGGACCCAATGGGCGAGCAAGCGATGGCCGCTGGAATATTGGCTCGCGTTGATCCGGCTGGCTCTCGCCGAAACCGAGGCCAACTTCGTTCTGATCGGTTCAAATGCTGACGCCCCTATGGGGGCTCGTCTTTTGGAGGACTTGGGTGGAGATGCTCGCGGACGTGTACTTAATCTGGCCGGGACGACATCGCTTCGCGAGCTTTACGCGCTGTTTGAGCGCGTGGCGGTTACGGTTGCGGCCGATACCGCGCCGCTCCATATTGCGGGCGCGGCCGGATGCCATTTGGTCGGCCTTTTCGGTGCCACACCGGCTGCGCGGACCGGTCCGCTCAGCCGCAACGATGTCGTCATAATGACGGCGATGCCGAAGCTCGCCTGCCAGCCATGCCAGCTGCGTGTTTGCCGTTACGGCACCACCGAATGCATGCGACGGCTGAAGCCGGCCGAGGTTTTCGCCGCCCTGAAGCAGGCGCTGAAAGGTCGCGAAGGCGGCCGCTTTTCTTCTGGCGGCTAATTTTTGTGCTTGCTGCGCTCGGACTGGCCGCGCGCACCGAGAGAAGCATCGCCTAGGCCTTGAGAGCCGGCGGGTTCGTGAGGCTGCGCACAAGCTCGGCGGCAGCCGTGGCGCGCGAGCTTTGAAGCGGAGCCAATTGCTCGCCGAAAAGGCTTGCAAAGACCGGGCAGCGCTCGAGCAATTCCATGACGCTGCCATCGCCAGCTACGCATCCGTCCTGTAAAACGACTATCCGGGACAAACGTGTGACGGTGGCGAGCCGATGACTCATTATCAGCACCGTGCGTTGAGCGAGCCAGCCGCGCATTCGCTCGAAAATGGCCTGTTCGGTTTCACCATCGAGCGCGCTGGTCGCTTCGTCCAGTACCAGTACGGAAGGGTCGCGAACGATTGCGCGGGCCAGTGCGATCCGCTGCTTTTGCCCGCCCGACAGATTGCGCCCCCCCTCCGCCAGGTAGCCTTCGAGCCCGCCCGGAATTGCCGCGACGAATTCATCGAGTCCCGCCAACGAAACCGCAAAATCGATTTCGCTGCGCGCCGCATCGAACGACCCATACCGAATATTGTCGATGAGTGAACCGCTAAAAACGAACGGCTCCTGTTGCGCGACGCAAACCGCCCGGCGCAACTCAGTCAGGCGCAGGTCGCGCAAATCCATGCCATCCAGCAGAATGCGTCCGCTCTGCGGATGGGCGAAACGGAGCAGTAAATTCGCAATCGTGCTTTTGCCGCCTCCGCTCGCGGCTACCAGGCCGACAGTCTCGGATGGCGCGATCGCAAGTTCAAACCCGCGCAACACCTTGTGGTCAGGACGGTACCCAAACCTGACGCCCTCAAAGTGCAATCCGCCGCGAATCGGTGATGGCAAGGACTCGCTTCCCGGCTCCTCGGTCAATGGCAGGTCGATCGTCTGGAAGACTCGCGCGGCGGCGGCCAGTGCGCGCTGCAGCATCCCGTGCACTTCGCTCAGGCGGCGCAGCGGATCTATGATTTGAATCGCATACAGGCAGAAGGCCAACAGTTCAGCTCGTGTGGCGCGACCGGTGAACACCTGGCTGGTGCCGTACCATATGACGGCCAGCAGCGCGACGCAGGTTATCAGCCATACCGAAGAGGTCATCAGCGCCATCGACAGCTCGCTGCGCAAGACGTGGCCCCGGTAGATCGAATCCTGGGCGGCGAACCTCCCATGTTCGTGCGCCTCGGTCTGGTAACCCTTGATCGTTGTCAGGCCGGAAAGTTGTTCGCTGAGCGCGGCGCTCAGGTGCCCCAGTTCCCTTTGTGCATCCTCACTTTGGCGCCTGATCACGCGCCCCCACTTGGATAGCAGCACGGCGACCAGCGGTCCCATCACGCTCATGATGGACGCGAGCTTCCAATTGAGATGAAAGACCATCGCCAACGCGCCGATTACAACCAGGCTCTCGCCAATCCCGCGGCGCAGGATTTCGCGAACAAATTCGCTCAGCGATCCGGCGTCATTGAAGAGCCGCGACATCAGTTCGCCGATCTGAAAACGGCGAGCCGAAGAGAGTTCGATTTCAAGCAAACGGGCTTGAGCACGGTCGCGCAGCCGTTGCACCAAAGACTGATTGATGCTCCTGAGGAAATAACGCGAAGCAAACAGGCTGCACACGAGAACCGCCGACGTTACGATCGCGAGGTGAGTCAGATGCGCCATGGCCGCGCGATTGCCGTCGACCAGCGGCCCTTCGGCCCATAGCTTCGCCAGCCAGGTGAGGTAGAGTTGCGCACCGCTGAGTGCCGCCAAACTCAGCGTGATCAGCACCAGATGTCCGCGGAATTGCGTACACTCCTTGACCAGCCGCGCGAAAACCCGTTGGGGCGACTCCTGATCGGATGGCACGCGCGGAGTCGCGGTATCGTTCTTGCAAACCGGCTTCGCAGCCGAGGAACGTCTGGACGCTAATGCCCAAAGCGACGTAAAGATTCGCTTCCAGTGCCCAACCGTATCCCACCAGAGTCTGACCGCCGCTTTACGTGAATCGCGGTCAACGGTGCTGCGCACAGCCAGCACCACCACTTGGCGCAGCTTGCGCGCCGTCTGGCTGCCCATGTCCTCGAGCCATCTCCCGATGGTCCATACTTCGACCATTACATGGCTCATCCCGCGCTGCTTGCACGCGCTCAGCCGCTTATGTCCGTCGGCGATGACAAACCGCTTCCCGAAGCGAAGGGTCGAGACCGGAGGAAACGCGGCGCCATTATCCATCGCCTGCCGATACTCCGCGATTCGATCCGCCGCATGAGTATTGCTCAGCAGGTCAATCACCGAATCGATCGGCACGGTCAGCACCTCGAATTCGGCCTTGCTCCTGTCGAAGCAATCCAAATCGCCGCGGACGCTTGGCGGGCTCGTATCAGCCGGGGCGATAGTCGGATCACTCACGCTCTAGGTATCCTCGGTTGCGAGTGCATAAGCGTATAGGAGCCTCGCGCGGTAGTACAAGCATGTGTTTTTAAGGGAAATCTGTTCGAGTGCGAACCGGCAATCCGGAACCGAGTGGAGAATGAGATTAGTTAAGGGTGATCACTTTGGCGCCGCGCTATGTCTCCTCGCCATAGAGAAAAATGGAAAGCGCGATCCCTCCGAAGAGCACATTCGAAGTCCAGACCGCGGGCCATGGCGATATCAATCCCGACTTGCCGAAGGACACCATGATCCCCAGCACCAACCAGTAACCCACGCCCGCCGCGACCGCGATAGCGATTTTCGGTGCCATCCCTGAACGACGCGGCGTCTGGTTAAGGCTTAAGGCGAGGCCCAGCGCTGCCATCACCAGGCATGAGAAGGGCAGGGCGAATTTCAGTGCGCGCACCACCAGATAGCCTTTCGGGTCGAGACCCCTGCGGCGCAGGTCGGCGATAAATTGGTTGAGTTCGGTCAGACTGAATTCGTCAGGGCTTGACGAGAAAACGCTCCCGAAATCCCCAGGCGAGGCATCAAGGTGCACCTTGGCCACGGCTTCAGTGGCGATCCGATCGCCGGGTTCGAGGCTGAGCGAGCGAATGCCGGTCAATTTCCATCCGGCGTGCTCCCAAACAGCGCGCTGCACGTGCAGGATTGCACGTAGGGTAGGGTATCGCCCAAGCTTGAAGACCGTCACGTCATACAGTTCGCGACGGTTGCGATCGTAGTGCTCGGCTACAAGAAATCCCTGCCGGGTACGCACCCAGGTCTCGCCCGTCTCTTGAGCCGACGGCGCTTGATGCTTTATCTCGGTCATCAGGAGCCTGTATGCACGGCGATTCGCGGCCGGCACGATCCCCTCCGATAAGCCGAAATCGCAAATGGCGACAACCACTGCCAGTACGAAGACCGGAATTGCGAGCCGCGCGCGGCTGATCCCGAGGGCCTGAAGCGCCACTACTTCCTCTGCGCGATTGAGCATCGCAAATCCGAACATCACCCCCGCCAGTAAAGAGACCGGCAGAAGTTGCGAGACCATGAAGGGTAACCGTAGGGCGAGGTAGTTTAACCCAAGCAGCGCCACTCCGGTGCGCAACCAGGTCGCGAAACGGTCTGAGCCCTCCCCGATCAGGGAGACCAGGGTGAAAGCCGCCAGCGCCAGCAGGAACGGCCCAAGGATCCTCTTGGTCAGGTACCAGAATACTGTGGACGTGCCCAAGCGTTTAACCGTCCGATTCGATGAAACTTGCGACCGTCGCGCGAATCCGCGAAGTGATTGCCGCGCCTGGAGTCTCAAGATCCATCGCACTCAAATAAAAGAGAAAAATCGCTACCACGCTGAAGATGATGTTGGGCACACTGGTCGCGAGGTATGCATTGACGGTGCGGGCTTCGGCCAGAGCCTCGCAACACCGATAAAAGACGTAGTAGACGAAGATACAGGCCACTGCGATCACCACTCGTTCGTACCGGCCACCGCGCACCCGGGTCAGCCCCAGGACCATTCCGATCACCGCGAACGGGATGATCGCCGCCGCGATCATCCATCGCCGGCCGATCTCTATCTCGGCCCAAACGCTAGGGCGTCCGCGGCTGATCGCTTGCCGGTCCGTCTCGTGCAACTCCTCCATGCTCAGCTCGCTGGTCTTTCCCGGTGCGGTGCGGGCGTCCTCCAGAGAGATGTTAACGTCGTAGGTATCGAATTGTGCCAGATGCTGAGAATCATCCTCCGGGCGCGAACCAAAGGTCCATCCGTGACTCAAACGCAAGGTTACGCCCGAATCGTTTTGATGCGGAATAAGAACCGCGCTCCGGGCAACAATTGTCGATCTGGCCGAAGGGTCTCTGGAGTCTGACACCAGAACGTTGGTGAGCTTGCTCCCGTTCGTTTCGGCCCGCTCGAAATAAAGCGTCAGTCCGTGAAGATTCTGATTAAAAACCTTCTCCGCCACCATCGACGACGCGTTGGTGCGCGTCAATTCGAAGATCAGACCGCGCAATCTCGCATTGGCCTCCGGCGAAACTTTCATCGCCATCATCAGCCCGATCGGGTATACCCCAATTGCTAGGATCATTATTGGCAAAGCCATCCGGTACAGGCTGATGCCACACGCGCGCGCCGCGATGAGCTCCTGATCACCCGACATGCGCCCGACTCCGAGCAGCACGCCCAGCAGCACCGCCATCGGAAGACTCTGCTCGATCACGCTTGGCATCATGAAGCAGAGGACGCGAAGGACCTGGAGCGCGCCGACGCCGTGATTGATCACGAGCTCGATTAGCTTTAGGAGATTAACTACAAGCAATCCCACGGTGATTATCGCCAAGCTGATTGCCACCGGCGCGGAAACTTCACGCAGGATGTACCGGTCAAGGGAATTGAGCCTGGCCACCGCAGCCCTCACCTCAAAACAACTGGGGTTAGTATAACGTGGAGCGACCCATCCTACGATAGATCAAAACTGTCTCAGAGGACTACGACTCCGGTCATCGAAAGCGCGGGTCCCAGAGGGGCTCGCCGCCGCGAGCAGGACCCTCGTTCAGTGAGCAATATCGGCAGTTGCTCGGGAAGGCTCGCCTTGGTGACGACTCAGGCTGTGCGCTCTTGTAATGGTCGCTTGCGTGGCTTGTGGCAAGAGGTCCAGCACTGCTCGTGCCGCCCGGTCCAGCGCTCCCGGAGGGCCCAGCCGTTCAGGGAGTGCGGCCAAACGTTTCCGGATCGAGTCGCGTACCGCCTCGTCAGTCAGCAACGACCAAGCCTCCTCGGCGATGCGTTGGGGGGCGATGCGCCAATGGAAGAATTCGGGCTGGACCATCTCTCCAAGCAGAATATTCACCATACCGATGAATTTAACGTGCATTAGGCGGCGAGCGATGGCGTAATGCAAAGGCTGACACTGATAGACAATTACTGAAGGAATTCCGAGCAGGCTGGTCTCGATCGTCGCCGTGCCGGAGCATTGCAGCACCACTCGGGCGTGACTTAAAACCGCATACGACTCTGGAACATAAATCGAGAGGTTCTTCACCCCGCTCCTGCCAGCCTCGTCTTCGAGATGGGATCGCAGGGATTCGTTTGCCAAAGGTATTGCGAACTGCAATTCCGGTTGCCGCTCTTGCAGCAGTTTCGCCGCCTCCAGCATCAGCCGGCTGTGCGACCTGACTTCTTGTCGGCGGCTGCCCGGCATCAGAACGACCAACGGATGATCGGGATTCAGGTTGAGTGCGCGCACGGCCGCGGCCGATCCTTCAGGACGCCGCACGACGTCGCGCAGCGGATGCCCGGTCCATACCGCTTCGGCGCCAGCCGCACGATATAGCTCGGCCTCCTCCCGAAAAGCGCAAAGCATCCGCAGCGACATCGGAACGATCCGCCGCAGGCGCCAGCGTCCCCAGAACCAGACTTGCGGCGGAAAGAAAAACGCGGTCGGGACTCCTTGCCTGCGGAGTCGGCGCGCAAGCAGCAGGTTAAGAGTTTCGTTGTCGATCAAGACCGCCACGTCAGGACTGGTCGTCGCAAAAAGCTTGCACAGTGCACGCCATACTCGAACCAGCGACTTGGCCATCCTGACCGAATCCGGCGGTCCGACCACGGATACTTCTCCGGTCTCGATCACGACCTCAATGCCGGCGCGTCGCATCGCCGGACCGCCGGCGCCAATCAGTCTTACATTTGGCATCAGCTTGCGCAGCGCGGTCGCGAGTCGCGCGCCATTCTGGTCGCCAGAGACGTCCGCAGCGATCAGACAGATAGTTGGAGATCTAAGGCCCATGTTCATACCTGGACCGGCGAAAGCCACGGCCCGAGCGCCTCGAGGTAGCGTTTCGCGATTCCAATTCCGTCTGGAATAGCTGAACGCTGAAGCGCAAGGGTCGTTAGGCGAAGCGCTTCGTCGCTAAGCCAATTGGTCAAAACTGCTTCGAGTTCCTCGATTTTTGCGACGCGCGCATCCGGGGTGACTGCCGTCAGCGCACGCACCTCTGCACCAAAGTTGTCGAAGTGAGGGCCGAACGCGACCGGTACCCCAGCCATCACCGGCTCGAATGGATTATGTCCACCAAATCTGCCAAATCCACCGCCGACCACGGCACACGTTGCGATTGAGTAAAATCTTCCCAGTTCGCCGATCGTATCGAGCACCAGGACTTGCCAATTCTTCGTCGTGGTCCCCTCCGACCGGCGCGATACCTCCCAACCCAACCTCCGCGCTTCACGCCAAACGAGATCTCCTGACGGCAAATGGCGCGGTGCCACGATTAGCCGAAGGTTCTTGATTCGCAGCCGACGCAGCATCGCCAGCACTCCGCTGGCCTCCGAGTGATGGACGCTGCCAACGACCACCACCCGATCTTCCGGCCTAAGTCCGATCTCAGCCGCCAGGGATGCGGCTTCGGCGGAAAAGACCGTGGGCTGTAGATACTTCAGATTTCCCGCGCTCAGGCATACATCCGCGGGTGCCCCGATCTGGAGAAAACGCTCGCGCTCCGTTTCGTCCTGCGTCAGAATTTTGGTCAGACGGTGAAAAGTTGGTGCCATAAACTGTTTGATAGCGCTGTATCGGGGGATGTCACGTGGATATATTCTCGCACTCACAATGAAGATCGGAATATCACGACGGTAGGCCTCGAACACCAACCGCGGCCAAAGTTCCGTCTCAATCAGAAACAACGCGCAGGGTTGCCAACAATCTAGCACTCTCGTCACGCAAGCTGGAGTATCCCATGGTGACAAAGTTGCGATCGTCGCAT
>Ga0187818_10000708_pt1 | contig 12480 bp, 11 predicted proteins | sample NC_wetland_sal_i_14_FD_130581 | JGI IMG/M metagenome (GOLD analysis project Ga0187818, IMG submission 130581) | Wetland sediment microbial communities from Neuse River Estuary, North Carolina, USA - SO4_3 | ecosystem: Environmental > Aquatic > Freshwater > Wetlands > Sediment | place: USA... | reverse complement strand
GGTCAACTGATACTCGCGGTGCAACCGGGCAACCAGCTCGAAAACCGAGTCTGCCGTCCGGCTATCGAGGTCTCCGGTTGGCTCATCCGCCAGCAAGAGCTTGGGCTGCGTGATCAGCGCTCGAGCCAAAGCCACACGCTGCTGTTCACCGCCGGAAAGCTCTCCGGAACGATGATGCGAGCGCAGCTCCAATCCGACCTCGCGCAGCCACCGCGAAGCTTCCCCCTGTGCCTCCTGCCAAGGCCGGCCCCGAAGCAGCAGCGGCATAGCCACATTCTCCAGCGCCGTAAACTCCGGCAGCAGGTAGTGGAATTGCCAGACAAAGCCGATCTCACGGTTGCGAAACTCGGCGGCGTCGTCTTCGGTAAGCGAACTCAATTGCAGGTTGGCGCAGTATACGTCACCTGCGGAAGCCCGATCAAGAGCGCCCAGGATGTGCAGTAAGGTACTCTTTCCCGCACCCGACTCGCCGACGATCGCGAGCATTTCTCCCTTAGCCACTTGAAACGACAAATTTTCAAAGAGCACTAAATCCGAGTTGCCGGATCGAAAGACCTTCTTGAGGCCCTCGGTCCTTACCATGACCTGATCCATTAGATGCAACGCAAATGCTCCCCGTCACAAGACTCACAACCGGCAAGCTGTCAACCTCTCGGCTCGGGCTCAAAACGTTTGCCATATCCATTAAAACACGAGCAGCACGGGAGAGTTCCTGCTCACCTGTCCGGGAAGACTCCGCACCAGAAAACTGTACTTCAGAAACGGTAGTCTTGAATGTGACCTCGGTCACCGATGCAGGGCGCCTATAGGACGAAGGGTGGCACCACGAAGAGGCTATGGAATTCCAGAATTGAGGCAGTGTGACACAAAAAGTAACTGCAGGTCACACTAAGGTGAAACATGGGTTCGCGAGGACTGGGGGTCATTCGTAGCGCAATGCTTCGGCCGGTAGGATGCGCGCAGCCGACCACGACGGGTAGACCGTGGCAACCAAGGAGATTCCAATCGCCACCAACGCAACCAGCACGCCATCCGTCGCCCGCGCGGCGAAGGGGACGTAATCAATCGAGTACACTTCGGGAGCGAGTGAGAGCAGATGATAGTGGGCACCAGCCCATGAAAGTGCGTAGCCGAGCACCAGGCCGATCGCGGTGCCGATCACGCCGATCAGCACCCCCTGAGCAATAAAAATACGGCGCACTTGCGACTTGCGCGTTCCCATCGACATTAGAACGGCAATGTCGCGGGTCTTCTCCATCACCATCATGGTCAGCGAAATCAGAATGTTCAGCGCAGCCACGAAGACAATCAGGCCGATCGTGATGAAAGTTACCAGCCGTTCCAGGCGCAGAGCGCGGAAGAGTGCCTTGTTTTGTTCCATCCAGTTGGTGGCCATAAAGCCCTTGCCGGCAGTCTGCTCCAGCCTCACGCCAATCTGATCGGCCTTGTAAATGTCATCGACTTTGAACTCGATCACGGAAATCAAATCGCCCAGGCCGAATAGCTTCTGCGCGTCGCTAAGACGCGTGAACGCCCAGGAACTGTCGTAGTCGTAAAAGCCTGAATTAAAAATTCCGACTACGCGAAAGCGGTTGTACTTGGGCACCATGCCGAAGGGAGTCAGTTCGCCTTGCGGGCTGGTGACGAGCACGATGGAACCGACAGTGGCGCCAAGATCGGCCGCCATATCTTTACCGAGAATGATCGGCGGCATTTCGGAGATGCGCTGTTGAACGCCTGCGAGGTCGTCGGGGGAATCGTTGCCTGTATGGGGGCGGGTCTCTGACCCGCCCGGGCCGGGTCGACCCGGCTCGACACGTTCGTCGAGCGCATCCGCTGAGCCGGTCTTCACGGTACTCAGCAGATCGCTGACCCTGCGTTCTTCGGCCGGCACCATTCCTTTTAACACTGCTCCGCGAGCGCGCGGGCCCCGCGAAATCAGCACCTGCTCATAAATGGCGGGAGCCGCAGCTAGTACGTGTGGTTCTTTCGACAGACGGTCCATGAGCGGCGGCCAGTCTTTAATTCCATCACTTGCAACGCGCAGCAGGTTTATGTGCGAAGTCGAGCCGAGAAGGCGGTCTTGCAGATCCTGGCGGAACCCATTGTTGATGGCCAGCGCGATGACCAGCGATGCCACTCCGGCCGCGACGCCGGCAATGGAAACACCGGTAATGATGCCGATGACCGCCTGCCGCCGTTTGGCGCGAAGATAGCGGGCAGCGACAAAGAGTTCAAAGCGCATGATGGCAGCTATCAGCCTTCAGCTATCAGTTCTCAGCGAAGAACAGTTGGCAGTTCTGGTAATTCATCAAGTCGGATTATAGCGGCCTTGAGGCAGGCACAAAACCGCGCAAGGACGGACGCTGTCCAACCTAAGACTTCGAGGGTGTCCCCACCCAAGCCGGTTTTGCTTGGCTGGGGATTTCTGGGTTATCGATCACAGGGCCAGACGAGTCTTAGTCCTGGGCCCGCTTCTCGATTTCCGCCAGGACTCTTCGCCCGATGGCAGCTTGAAATGCCGAAAATGCGGGTACGTCGGAAAGGCGCAGACTGAGTTCATCCGGCTGCTGGTTGCCGGCGTGAACTTCGTTGCCATTGAGCACGACATTCCTCAGTTTGGCAGCGGTCGCTTGATCGAAGCTCTCGGAGACAAGTACCGTGTTGTCTGCCCACTGCTCGATAATCACTGGCCCTTCCTCCGTTGAAACTTGCACCGAGGAAACCGGACAGTGTGTTCCCGCGCATGATTGTGCCGGTTGCACAGCCGCCTTCTGGTAACGTTGTGAGACCGCCGAGGCGTAAAAGTGAGCAAAATGCGCCGCTGTCTCGGGCGTCTTCCAATGTGATACATACAGCAGTGCCAGATCGCCGGTGGTCGGCTGGGCGGCGGGAGTCTTGGTTGTCCTGCGCAAGGTTACATAAGCTCCGCCTTGCCACGCCGTGGAAAGATCGTCCGCCACTCTCCGAGTGCCGTACTGCCTCAGCAGTGCCCGCACGTCCAATTCGCCAAACCCGCCGGAGTCGTACATGTCATATTCGTTGCCCAGCACTTCCTTTACGTCCGGGATACGAACCGAAGCCAATTTCTCGCGCTCGATATAAGCCCTGGGCTGCAGCACTTCGTGGCTGTTGCGAGGCGGCCGGGCGAAGACGCCGGCAAAGGCCATCTGCCTGCCTCCATTTCCCAGCAGTTCGGCCTCGAAGATCAGGCCCTCACGGTACGGAAATGTGCCCGCTTCGCGCAGAATCATGGGTGCGTCGTGCATCATTTGGGAGTCGATGGTGGCCTTCACGGCGGGATCTTCCATCTGGTAGATCAAGCCTGGCATGTCCTTCAAGTTGCGTCCGTAAGGAGCGAGCAGGTAATCGATGTAAACCACCATCGCCTGGCCCTCGACCACTGCCTTTCGCGCCGTCTGTTTCTCATCATTGTCGTCCGCCGTCGCGCCCTCTTTTTTATTGCTTGCTTCCGGCTGGTCTCTCAACATCCAGGTCTTCAGAGTGTAATTTTGGTCTTGCAGGGCATGAGTCAATTCGTGGGCTAAGATAGGCTCCTGACGATCCGGCGCCACCCAGTTCAGCAGGGAAATGCTCTTGGTGTCCTCGTCGTAATACCCGGCGACGTCCTGCCCACTCGCCTTTACCAGAAACTCCTGCAGATTGAAATTCCGGGGAAGAAGGCCGAACTTTTTCATGGTCAGTTCGGAGCGGCCGAAGCGCTGGACATACTCCGCCTTTTGCATCTGATCTTTCATGTATTTTTCAACTTCAGTCCGGCTCACGAGTTGCCGCTTCACACTGGAGTGTTTAGGAAAGCCGCTGTCTTCGGACGCGAAAGCAAAAATCTTATCGACCGCACTGAACAGCTTCTTGGTGTCTTCGTCGGTCATCTTGACTTCAGCCGTCGTGTCCTTGCGCACTCTGCGCGCAACGTCGCCCAGGCTTTGGGTCTGCTCGGCCGGGGCATCGGTATCGTTACTCAAGCTGGACGGAAGGGCTGTCTGCTGAGCAAGAACGGAACCGTACAAAACGCAGCAAACCAGCACAGCACGCGGGCAGAAGTTGGCGCTCATGAGACCTCGTCATTGCGGAAATTGGGGAGACGTACAATTTTCTTCCCAGAGAGGCCGACCGTCCTCCGAAAAACGCTTGTGGATCGTTACGTAGGTAATGAAGGTGTACAGTTCTGTGCCGAGCGCGGCTCGCGAGGGTACAATTCAATTTCTTCTGCCGGTTGAGTTTCCGGCGTTCTCAAATGCCCATTTGCCAAATCACAATCGTCGGCACCGGACTGATTGGCGGCTCGCTTGGATTGGCCCTCAAGAAGCACCGTTTTGCAGGACGCATCATCGGCTGCGATCGCGCAGCGGTCCTGGAGCGCGCCCGCAACAAGGGTGCGATTGACACCGGCCAAACCAATGCCTCGGACGCCGTTCGCGGCAGCCAAGTCGTGGTTCTGGCAACCTCGGTGGGCGGAATTATCGAACTGATTCAGCGACTCGGACCTGCTCTGGCGCCGAAAACTTTGCTCACTGATGTCGGCAGCACAAAAGAAGAGGTTTTGGCACGAGCGAAGGCCGTTTTCGGCAAGCATACAGGACTCCGCTTTCTCGCCGGACACCCCATGGCTGGCAAAGAACAATCAGGGATGGAATTCGCCGACGCGGACCTGTTTCAGGGAGCCGCCTGGTTCGTGACTCCGCTTCCCGACCAGAAAATCTATGCTGGCCTCAGCGGAGAATTCCTGGAGTGGGTGGAAAAGATCGGGGGACGGATCGCCAGCCTGGATGCCACCGAGCATGACCGGCTCTGCGCCTGGATCAGCCATTTGCCGCAGATGATTTCCACCGCGCTTGCCGCCACTCTGGTGGATGAGTACGGCGAGAATGCGCCCCTGCTTGAGGCAGGCGGCCGGGCTTTGCGCGAGATGACCCGCATTTCGAGCAGCCCCTATTCCATGTGGCGCGACATCGCCCTTACCAACAAGAAAAACATTCAGAAGGCTTTGCTGAAGCTGGAGCAGCGCTTGGCCCACCTGCGCGAAAATCTTGACACGCGCGAGTTGGCCATGGAGTTTGAGCGAGCGCATCATCTGAGAAAGATCTCACCACAGCGGCACAGAGTCACAGAGAAATCGAAATCTTGAGTCAGATCCACGGAGCGTGGGGCTGTTTCACGTGAGACAGAAAACCAATGAACCACGAAGGACACAAAGTCTCACGAAGGTCTTGCTTTCAGTGGTTTCCTTTGTGTGACTTCGTGCCCTTTGTGGTTTACTGCGGTCGATTGTCATTTGCGCACGCATCTTCGTTTACAATCGGTTGCCTATGAACAAAGTCGTCGCCAGCGCTGATGAGGCCGTCCGCGATGTGTTCGACGGCGCCACCATCATGGTGGGCGGTTTCGGTCTGTGCGGCATTCCCGAGAACCTGATCCGCGCTCTCGTCCGCAAAGGTGTGAAGAATCTCACCACCATAAGCAACAATGTGGGGGTGGACGGTTTCGGCATGGGCCTGCTGCTTTCAGCGGGGCAGCTTCGCAAGCATATCGGAACCTACGTCGGCGAAAACAAGCTGCTCGAGCAGATGGTTCTGCAAGGTAAGATCGAGCTCGACTTGGTGCCGCAAGGGACTTTCTCCGAACGCATTCGAGCCGGAGGCGCCGGCATTCCAGCTTTTTTCACTCCCACCGGTGTGGGCACGATGGTGGCTGAAAACAAAGAGACGCACGAATTCGAAGGCCGCCTGTACGTCATGGAACACGCACTGAAAGCCGACTTTGCGCTGGTGAAGGCCTGGAAAGGCGACAAGTGGGGTAACCTGGTTTACCGCAAGACGGCACGCAACTTCAATCCGATGATGGCAACCGCTGCCAAGGTCACGATCGCTGAAGTCGAGCACCTGGTTGAGGTCGGCGAGTTAGAACCTGACGCGGTGCACACGCCCAGCGTGTACGTGAAACGCATTGTCCAGGGCGAACTGTACGAAAAGAGGATTGAGAAAAGAACGGTGCGCAGCTCGGCAGTGAGAGACTGATGCCAACCGACCCAAAACCCGGCAAAGATATTGAGAAACGCGAACGTATCGTCAAGCGCATCGCGCGCGAGCTGCGCGATGGCTTCTACGTGAACCTCGGGATCGGTATGCCCACGCTGGTCGCTAACCACGTGCCGCCGGGCATGGACGTGATCCTACAAAGTGAAAATGGCATGCTTGGCATCGGCCCATATCCCGTCGAGGGTCAGGAGGATTCCGATCTTATTAACGCGGGCAAGGAAACCGTGAGTGAAATGGCCGGCACCGCTTACTTCTCGAGTGCCGATTCTTTTGCGATGATCCGCGGCGGCCACATTGACCTAAGCGTGCTGGGCGCGATGGAAGTGGATGAAGAAGGCAATCTGGCGAACTGGATGATTCCGGGGAAAATGGTGAAGGGTATGGGTGGTGCGATGGACCTGGTGGCGGGGGCGCGGCGAGTCATTATCGCAATGGAGCATAGCACCCGCGAGGGTCAGCCAAAGATTCTGAAAAAATGCACGCTGCCGCTCACCGGTGTGCGAGTAGTGGACACGATCGTCACAGATATGGCTCTCATTCAAGTGACGCCCACAGGCTTGGTGCTGGAGGAAATCGCGCCCGGTCTCACGCCCGATGACGTGCAACGCGTCACCGAACCTGCGCTCATTCTCAGCCCCAACCTGAAGACGATGTAGGCGCGGGCGTCGCCGCCCGTGCCGGCCCGAAAGCCGCTCTTACCCTGGCGGCCACTGCAGATGGCGGCCTCCAAGCAGATGCACGTGCAGGTGAAAAACGGATTGCCCCGCGCGTGGGCCAACGTTGAGTACCGTCCGGTAGCCATCCTCGATGCCGCGTTGGCGCGCAATGCTGGCGGCGGCAAGATGGCAATGGCCGATCAGTTCCGCGTCTTCGGGGGTAGCTTCTTTGAGCCCGCGGATGTGCTTCTTGGGAACCACGAGTATATGGGCGGGAGCTTGAGGGTTGATGTCCTCAAACGCATAGATGTGTTCATCCGCGTAGACTTTCTTGGAAGGTATTTCGCCGCTGATGATGCGGCAGAACAGGCAGTCTTTCATGGCACGTCCCAGTTTTGGTTTTGCAGTCGGCCAGAGACACTGGCGCCCGCAGCTCTGGGAGGAAGCGTGCGGCTACTATACTCGATGGCACAAGAGTTGTGCAGTGAGATCACGGATGCACGTCCAGGGTTGGATGACCAGCAACGGCGATAAGCGGTCTGTAGCGTCCTTGGATTCCTGGGGAAGTCGCGCCTGCGGTCTGATCTGAGAGCTTCAACAAATCTTCGGAACCTTCCTTGCCGGGGTATAATGGCGGCCAAAATCGTAGCTGGCCCCGTCTCGATCCCACTGCAAAGGAGGGAGCAAGGATGACGATCCTACTCGAGGCCAAGGGCTGGATTCCACGCGTAGTTTTGCTGGCGGGCGCATGTCTGACTGCGCTTACTGCCATCGGTCCCGCAGAGGCCCAAACCTACGCGATCCTTCACAAATTCAAGGGCGGGCAGGATGGTGCGAGCCCGACAGGGGGCTTGGTTCGGGACGCGCAGGGTAATCTTTACGGGACCACAAGCGGGGGAGGCGGTTACTCCTATCAAGGAACCGCCTTCAGGCTGAGCTCTAGCAACAAAGAGACTGTGTTTTACCGCTTCCTGGAGGGATACGGTGCGGACCCGTTTGTAGGCTTGATTGAAGACGGGCACGGCACCTTCTACGGCACCACGATATACGGCGGCGCCTATGGACTGGGCACCGTGTTCAAACTGGACAAGAACGGCAATGAGAGCGTGCTGCACAGCTTTACCGGGAACTCCGGGGACGGGGAGTATCCGGAAGCCGGCTTGGTCCTAGACGATGCGGGCAACCTCTATGGAACTACTCTCTACGCAGGCATCCCGGGCTGTGGCAATGGCGAAGGCTGCGGAACGCTCTTCAAGGTCAGCAAAACCGGCAAGGAAACACTGTTGCACAGTTTTACCGGCGGCACCGACGGAGGATGGCCGATTGCAAGCCTGGTGCGCGACAAAGCAGGCAAGCTCTATGGCACTGCAAGCGGTGGAGGCGACCCCAACTGTTACAGCGGGTATGGCTGTGGAACGGTATTCAGGCTGGATCCCGCCGGCCATTTCAAAGTGCTGTACACGTTTACGGGGAAGGGCGGCGACGGGTCTGGTCCCGAAGCTGGTTTGATCCTTGACGACGCAGGCAATCTTTATGGTACTACCCAGCGCGGAGGAACTGCAGACTATGGGACAGTGTTCGAGCTGGATCCCACCGGTAAGGAGACCGTGCTGTACAGCTTTCTCGCACCACCCGGAGACGGAAATTATCCGGCCTTTGGAACCCTGTCCCGGGACGCAAGCGGCAATCTTTACGGCGTAACGCCGTCCGGCGGACGTAACTGTCTAGAGCAGTATTACTGCGGGATCGCTTTCATGCTGGATCCAACCGGCAAGGAGACCGTGCTGCATTAGTTCACCGGGGCTAAAGGGGACGGAGCCTTTCCCACCGGAGGTCTAGTTCGCGATGGGTCCGGCAACCTTTACGGCACAACCGGAGGAGGTGGAGACTACAACACCTGCCGCGAATTTGGCTGTGGCGTCGTGTTCAAGCTGACTCCGTAAAGTGGAGTGCATCTGGTTTGATTGAGCCTTGCTGTCACGGGCATGTACTTGTTCGCTGGGGAACAGTGATGTTAAGTCGAGGGGATAGAGATATGAAACATCTTGCGCCGTCCACGAAGCTTCGCGAGCATTCCGACTCATTCCACCACCGGCTTAACTCGTATGCCCTCGCGGCAGGCGCAACTGGAGTCGGCTTGCTGGCTTTGGCGGAACCGTCAGCAGCGAAAATCGTCTATACCCGTACCCACGATGTTATCGGGAATGGGGCAAACTATCTCCTGGATTTCAACCACGATGGAACGACCGACTTAACGATCCGCAATAGTGCGGGGCAATACTGCACACCCGACAGCTCTTGCCATCCCATTCAGTCGCTCGCGGTATTGCCATCCCGAGCCAACCAGGTGGTGTACAACATCTACGGTGCCGTGGCCATGAAGGCGGGAATGAAGATCGGTCCCAAGGCCGCTTTCCATGGGGGTACCGAGCGTATGGTCTGGTCTTTCGGTACTTTTGCAATCGGAAGCTGGATCAACGTCAAGAACCGGTACCTCGGAGTGAAGTTCAAGATCAAGGGAAAGATGCACTACGGTTGGGTGCGGCTGAGTGTTCAGCTTAAACCCCCGATGCAAGTCACTGCGACGTTGACGGGCTACGCCTACGAAACGGTGGTGAATAAGCCGATTGTTGCCGGTACTACCAAAGGTACCGACGCCGACCTTGCCAACCCGGAGGCCCCAGGTCCAACTGACACCGGCAGCAGCGCTTTCGTGACAGTGCCTGGGACGCCTGGGAAGCCCGCGTCGCTCGGAATACTTGCGCTCGGTGCTCAAGGCGTCCCGCTGTGGCGGAGCAAGGGGCAGGCACTCGAAGGCGACTGATTTCTCGTCTAGGCTTTGGTTTCCCTCAGCCACCCGATCCGCACGGCTCTTAGGTAAGCCTGAACCTCACGATTGCATGGTCAGCACCACCCGAAACTGTGCTTTCCCGCTGATCATGCGCTGGTAGGCGTCGTTGACCTGGGAGAGCGGGTACTTTTCGATCATCGGCCGGACTCCACTCAACCCGGCGAACTGCACGGTGTCTTCCGAGTCGGTTGGCGTGCCCGACGCCCATCCCTGGATGCTCCTTCTGCCTTGGATCAATTGAATGGGAGAAACTTCAATTGCCTCGGAGCTTGCACCCACAACGACCATCGTTCCGTTGGGCCCGAGTCCGTCGATCAACGCCGACATCGCTTTGGCGTTGGGCGCTGTGGTCAGAATCACGCGGGCTCCGCCTATCTTGCCGAGTTCTTCAGCCGGATTTACCGCCTGGCTATCCAGGTAGCGGCTGGCTCCGAGTTTTGCCGCTAGTGCCGCATTTTCCAAACCCCGTCCAATCGCAACTACACGGAAGCCGAACTTGTTGGCAAACTGAATTCCCAGATGGCCCAGACCTCCGACGCCATGAACAGCGACCAGATCTCCGGGAACCGCGCCGCTATGGCGCAGCGCATTGAAGGTAGTGACCCCGGCGCAGAGCAGCGGCGCTGCTTCTTCCGGAGAGATGTCGTCCGGCATGCGGGCCAGCGCTTCCACCGGGGCGACCATGTATTCGGCATAGCCGCCGTCATAGGTGATGCCGGTCACTTTCAGCCGTATGCAATTTGCAAAATCACCTCGGCGGCATGGGAGACAACGAGTACAGTGGCCACCGTGCCATCCGATGCCTACCCGCTGACCTTGTGGCCAATCCACGACTCCCGGCCCAAGTTCGTCGATAACTCCGGCAACTTCATGCCCCGGAATGCGTGGATACTGAATTCCGGGCCACAGATTTTCCTTGGTGAGCAGGTCGCTGTGGCAGATTCCGCACGCCAGCACCCGCACACGCACTTGGCCAGGGCCCGGCTGTGGCACCTCACGCTCGATCAATTCGAAGGCCGCACCCGGTTTAGTGACCGGAGCGGCCATCATCTTTTTCATTCGGCTTCTCCTCTTGCGATTGTGGTTCCGATTAGGATTGCGATTATCAGATTTGGAAATTCAGGGGATTCGATGCTTGCCATCAGCCTTCAGATTCGGAGGTATTGACGTCCTCGCCCGACCTGGATGATTTGTCATTCCTCTGGCTTGAGCCGGGAGGAATCAGTTGTTCTTGAGGAAGACGGGAAAGCGGATTTCTCGGGGATGAATCCCGTCGAAGTGACAATTCGATTTTTTGCTTGAGAGGGCTTTGATGGGTTGTCAATCCAGCCGGACTAGGAAAATTGCGCCTTGTGGAGTTTGCGCATGGTGGACGACTTCTTCGGCAAGCTGGCGGTCGTCGTCCTGCACGCGGACGCGCACCCACCAGTTGCCAACCGGGCTGCTGAAACACTGCACCTTGGCATCGTGGTAGCGGTGGGAAAGATGGTCCGCCACTTTGTCGGCTGCGTGTTCCTTCTCGAAAGCCCCAATCTGCACCGCCCAACGTCCGCCGCTGTCGAGTGGAACAGGTGTATGCAGCACTTCCAGGCGGACCATCGCTACTCCCGCCAACCAGACATCGGTTTTCTTGGCGGCAGCCTCAGATAGATCCAGGATGCGCCCTTCGACAAACGGCCCTCGGTCTGTGATGCGCACCAGCGCAGAATGTCCGGTCTTCAAGTTGGTCACACGCACGATCGAACCCAGGGGAAGAGTTCGATGAGCGGCGGTCATGGCGTGCATGTCGTAGACCTGGCCGTTCGAGCCGCGGCGGTGGTTGTAGGGAGCGCCGTACCAGCTCGCCATGCCGGTTTCTACCAGAAGGGGCTTAGCATTGGCAGGAACGCGGAGAGCGTTCTTATCTTCGGTGAGGTCGGCCGTGAGATCGGCCGTCTGCACCGGGGATTCAGCATTGGCTTCTGCGTCGGCTTCGCTGACCGAGGGTGGTGGGGGCACGTTCGCCTTTGCCTGTCTGTGTTCGCCACAGCCAGTCAGCAGAAATGACAAAAAGATGGCACATGACAGCCACACGGTAAGTCGATCCCTCACTTGTGGGGAGTCTGATGCTGTTCCATGTAGTCGGCCAGCTGGGCGAGCTTTTCGGCGGCGACTCGCAATGCCTTGGTGGAGTGTTGGCGGACGGCCGGGACCACTTCGTCGTTCAAGTACGTGATCAACTCCGCCGTTTCCTTTTCCAGGCTCTCGGCGGCTTCGGCGACCTTCTTGCTGACACGCGCAGAGGCGTCTTCTACCTTGCGGTTGAAGTCGTTCATGCCGATCCTTCGCTTTCGTGAGTGCGAGAACGGCCACTCGGTTTTCGCGGATACCAGGCGCAGGCATTATTTCCTGCTTCGCGGCCAGAGTCAACAGGGTAGCATCGTGGGTTACTACCTTGAGAGGGGGGCTCATAGGTCTCATGAACAGGTTGCGGTAGAATCGCGTCATTTATTCTCTTGTGTCCAGTGCATCATTTTGAGCGTTGCGATGCGCGGGAGGTTGTACGCTGACGCTGCGCTCACCGGTTTACAGGATGGCTCCGGCAAGAGATAGCTGGCAAATGAACGGTTCGGCGGTGAAACGCCGCCTTCGGCGGCTCTTGCTGAATTGGTTTGACCGGCACAAGCGTGACTTGCCCTGGCGGCAGGACCACGATCCCTACCGCGTGTGGCTCTCGGAAATCATGCTGCAACAGACTCGGGTTGCGGCAGCGATCGAGCACTATGAAAGATTCATGAAGCGTTTCCCGACCATCAAACGACTGGCGGCGGCGCGGGAGTGCTCAGTGCTTGCGGCATGGAGCGGTCTGGGCTATTACCGCCGGGCCCGCATGCTTCATGCGGCAGCCAGGAAAGTCGTGAAGGACCATGCGGGG
>Ga0187818_10000707_pt1 | contig 12491 bp, 10 predicted proteins | sample NC_wetland_sal_i_14_FD_130581 | JGI IMG/M metagenome (GOLD analysis project Ga0187818, IMG submission 130581) | Wetland sediment microbial communities from Neuse River Estuary, North Carolina, USA - SO4_3 | ecosystem: Environmental > Aquatic > Freshwater > Wetlands > Sediment | place: USA... | reverse complement strand
GGATAAATGGGCCGATTACCCTGGCGTTCGCCGAATGGCTGGCCCAATCCGTCGGCATCTGGCCGGAGAGCTTCGCCCTGGCAATCCGGTTGGCGTCTACCGCCATATAAAGAATGAACGCCGCGAGCATGATTCCAAACGCGGGATACACCCAGTCGGAGTGATTGCCGCTGAGGATCACGATAAACGCAACAAATATGCAGGCGTGAATCAGACCCTTGACGTACTCGCCGTTATAGACGGCGCCCAATCCTGGAATGAATCCGAGAAGGGTTGCGAGCGCGGGGCTGCCCGCATTCTGCGCGGCCAGTCGCGGCGCCGAAACCATATCCGCCAGGCACGCTTCGCAATAGATCATGCCGCGCACTTCGCGCGAGCAGCCCGGGCACAGCGCCTTGCCGCAATTCCGGCAAAAGCCGGTGGCATCTACTTCAGGATGGACTGCGCATTTCATCGAATGCTCCTTGCCGGGACCAGCCACAAAATGCTGGCCGCCCGCGTCTGATAGCCGCGCCCAAAACCCGCGCGGTTCAAATCCAATGGCTTGCCGGATGGGCCTTCCGATTTGCCGGGTGAACTCGGCTGAGCCTCGGGCGCCTTCTTCGGCTGCGGCTCCGGTTCGGAGGGCTGGAGGCGCGACTCGATCTCGTACACCACACGCAGGTCGCCGAAGAATTTCGCGCCGCGGGCGTAAACCAGATGTGCCTGCCGGTCCGCCGAGTGATAGAGGTTTACCGGATTCAGGTCCGCAAGCGTCGGCCGGCGCCATTGAATTCCCAGCGCCTGCGAAAGCACAACCACCGTCAGCATCACCGTCAGCGCCCCGTAGGCGATCCGCGGCTGCCACACCGGCCGCAGCCAGCCAAACCACGCGCGCCAGCCGCGCAAATCTTCCTTTGGTCCGAGTGTGCGTACAAGAATCGCGGGCGCCAGCCGCACCGGCGCAGCGATCGGTTCCAGCGCGTGCATCGCTCCGATCAGGCCGCGCACGGTCGCGGACAACTCGCGGCATTTCTCGCAGCCCGCGATGTGCGCGGCGCAAGCCGCTTCGTCGGCGGGTGCGAGCTCGCCTTCGAGGTACTCGCTCAGTTTTTCTTCAACGTCTTCGCAGTTCCAGTTCATTGGCTACCCCCGGTCGTGGCCGGGAACTTCGCAGTTCCTTTCGCCTTCTGTTCCAGCAACATCAGTTGGGCCGCACTCCCATTTGATCCAGCACGCGCGCCAGTTCGATCCGTCCGCGGTTGATGCGCGACTTCACCGTTCCTTCCGGCACCTCGAGCACCTGCTGGATCTCGCGGTAATCCAGGCCTTCCAGGTCGCGCAGGATCACCGCCTCGCGCAAATCCGGAGAAATCTTCGCCAGCGCCTTCTGCAAATGCATGCTCAACTCGACCACCGCCGCGCTGTGGTCTGGACGCCGCCCCGCGGCTTCCTTCTGTTCAACCTGCGGCATCACGTCTTCCATCGAGTCCGTCAGGCGGTCGCGCCGCGTTCGCCGGTAATGATCAATCAGGAGATTCCGCGTGACGCTCGTGACCCAAGTTCCAAAAGCGCCGTACTGCGAGCGGTAACTCGGCAGCGTCTTGTAGACCCGCAGAAAAACTTCCTGCGAGAGGTCTTCCGCTTCCTGCCGCTGGCTCGTGAAGCGGTAGCACAGGTTGTAAATGCGCCGCGTATGACGCCGCACAAGTTCCTCCCAGGCTGCACCATCGCCCCGGATGCACTGCTGGACCAATTGAGCGTCTGGCTCCAAATGGCTCCTGCCTCGCAGCCAGCGGCGGTGGTCGCCCTTCAATCAATGGAACGTAAAAGGGACCGAAAAAGTTCCGCGGGCGTTCTTCTTTCAGGCGCTGATCAATTGTAGAGCATCATATCCGCGCCCCACGCGCCGGACAAGCCTCTGCCCGGCACCCCCGTTGGTGATTCGCTGATCCCGCCGTCAGCGCGCAACTTTCTTGCCATTTGCGGGTTAAAATTAAAAGACGGTTTCCTGGCCCGAATTTCGGCGCGATGACAATGCCACGATGCAGCGACTCACGCGCATTATTCCTCTGGAGGGCTGTATGCAAAAAGCGATCTTGAGTTTCTTTCTCTGCGCGATGCTCGCGTTGGGGATCACCCTGGCAGGGTGCAACGGTACGTTCTCCGTGATGGGCGTCTCCAATCCGGGTTCCGCAGCAGTAAGTCTGAGCATCGGCGATGACCCGCCGGCAGGCGTCGCCATCCTCCGCTTCCAGGTGCAAATCACGAGCGCGACGCTCCAGCCGCAAGACAACACTAAGCCGGCCGTCTCGATGCTTCTTGGACCTTTGAATGTCGAACTCCTTCATCTGCAAACCGAGACGGCTCCTCTCGGAAACGTAAATGTTCCCGCCGGAACCTACACCGGCCTCTCGGCATCTTTTGCCAACCCACAAATGACCATTTTCAATACCACGGGCCAGACGCTGAACGTCGGCGCGCAATCCTGCGCCGCGAATCAGGTTTGCATTCTCAACCCAACACTGAATCAGTCGAGTGCGTCAGTCCAGTCGCCCACGGCGCCTTTTCCGGTGACGCTCTCCGCCAATTCGCCTCTCGGCTTCGAGATGCATTTTGACGTGAACGCCTCCGTGCAGGGCGATCTCTCCGTGACGCCGCAGATCACTTTGAAGCAGATCATTCCGCCCACGGCGACGTCGCCCATTGACCAATTCCATCTGATCGGGCGCGTCACGGCGGTAAGCTCTCCCAATTTCACGATCCAGACTGGGTTCGCAAGCCTGTCCGCCGTCATCACGACGGACAGCAACACGAAATATAATTTCGGCAAGACCTGCGCCGCGGACAATTTCTCGTGCCTCGCGACTGGCCAAGTCGTCGGCGTCGCCATCAATCTGCTGCCCGACGGCACGCTTGTCGCCACGGGCGTCCGTTTGTTCGAGACGATGAACGCGCCTTCCCTGCAAGGCATCGTGGTGCGCGTCAATGCAGCTCAGAATCAGTTCGACATGGTTCTCGTGGATTTGCAGGAGCAATTCGCCAGCGTAAATTTTGGCGCGTTGATCACTGTCCACCTGGATTCGTTGACGACGTTCGCTGTTGACGCCGACGACGTGACGGTGCCTTCCGGCCTCTCTTTCGCCAGCGCGCAGGATCTGCTCGCCGGCCAGTTCGTTGAGGTTCATCCTTCGGCCAGTCCGGTGGTCACTCTGACCTCCAATCCGCCGCTAATCAACGTCAACGTGGACAGTATCACGCTTGACACCACGCAATTCCCCGGCACGGTCGGCGCGGTAAATGCGGGTGGCAATCCTCCGGACTTCACGCTCGTGGCGCTTTCACCGTTGTTTGCGCAAGCCAGCGTCACCCTGATTGATGTGGACTCCGTCACCGGGACCCAATACATCAACGTGAGCGGGCTCTCCGGGCTGAGCGCGGGCGACAAAGTCTCCGTCGCAGGATTGCTCTTCAAGACCTCGGGTCCTCCGGCGCTTGTCGCGGAGCGTGTCCGCTTACACTAATCAAGTGCATTTCGCTCATCGCACGTGCGGGTCTTGCCGGAATATCCAAGGCGAGACCCGCTCTGCTTTTTCCCCCCGTCACGAACCCTTACCATTCCCGCGAAACACCACCGTACGATTTTGCTCCTCTCTCCTTGACACTCCGTTGGCCTCCGGTTAGTTTTACGGTCACCAAAGCATGAGAATCTCCTGGCGAAAAATCCTTATTTGGCTCGTCGTCCTCTTCGTCGTTGCCGCGCTCGCCTACCGCTTTCGCGGCGCGCTTCATTCCCAGGATTTCAGTTGGACCAAGCTCAAAGGCGCGGTCCACGAGGCGAAACTCAGCTATCTGCTCGCGTCGCTCGTGGTCATGTACGTCGCTTACTTCATCCGTGCGTTCCGTTGGAAACGCTTTTCGCGCTACCTCGGCCCTTCGAGCATCACGGGCATTTACCGCGCGACGCTCATCGGTTTTACCTCGGTCTTCCTCCTCGGCCGCGCCGGCGAGCTCATTCGCCCCCTCGTTATTGCCAAGCGCGAAAAGCTGCCCGCCGCGGCCATGTTCGGGATCTACGTCCTCGAGCGTCTCTTTGACACCGCCGCAACCGCCGTTTTCCTCGGAGTTACGTTCATCGCTTTCCCACAAATGCTGACGTCCGCTGGCGCCGACCCAGACACGATCCGCCACCTTCAAGTCGCCGGCATTTCGCTCGTCGCTCTCATCGTCGCGGCCACCGGTTTTCTTGTTTATTTCCGGTTGCACGGGGCTTCGGCTCTCGAACGCCGCCTGGACGCCTGGAGGACGAGGGTAGGATGGCGCGCGAAGGTTGCCACCGGATTTTCCGGATTCAGCGAAGGCCTTCAGGCCATCCGCTCTTTTTCGGATCTTTTTGAGGCGCTCCTCTATACCGCCGTGCACTGGGGGCTGATCATCATCGTTTTCTACATCGTGGCGCATGCTTTCGGTGGAGACCTTGGCGACATCACCATGCCGGGAGCGATGTTCGTGCTGGCTTTCACCATGATTGGCTCGTCCATCCAGCTGCCGGGCGTCGGAGGTGGGTCCCAGGTCGCCAGCTTTCTTGCCTTTTCCTACGGTTTAGGAATAGATAATGAGCCGTCAGCGGCGGCCGCCGTCGTGCTCTGGCTGATTACGTTCGCCGGCGTGAGCCTCGTCGGCATTCCGCTGTTGATTCACGAAGGCTGGTCCATGGGAGAGTTGCGCAAGCTGGCGCGCGCGGAATCCAAGGCGGAAGCGAAGGGGACGCACGTGCCGGATACGCTCGTTCCCGATTTAGCCAGCGACGCGCCAAAACACGAAAAACCTAAAAAGAAGGACGCCCCAAAGTGAAGTGCCCGTTCTGCTCGCACGTCGAAGACAAAGTGATTGACTCGCGCGAAGCCCGCACCGGCGAGCTCATCCGCCGCCGTCGCGAATGCCTCAAGTGCGGCCGCCGCTTCACCACCTACGAGCGCATTGACGAAATTCCCTACATGGTCATCAAGAAAGACGGCCGCCGCGAGCGTTTCGACCGTCGGAAGATTCTGCAGGGCTTGCTGAAGGCCTGTGAAAAGCGCCCCGTGCCTACGGCGAAGCTCGAAGCGCTTGTCGAGGAGGTCGAGCGCTTCGTCCACGAAGCGAAAGAGCGCGAGCGCACCACGACGGAAATCGGCGGCCTGCTGATGTCCCGTTTGAAAAAACTCGACAAGGTCGCCTACGTCCGCTTCGCTTCCGTCTATCTGGATTTTAAGGACGTCAAGGAATTCATGGCCGAACTGAAGGGCCTTCTCAAAGACCGCGCAAAGAAATGACGCGCTGGAAGCGTGTCATCCTAATGGCATCCGATCAGGATGCCCGAAGGATGCGCCGGTGCCGGCTGCCGAAACGAATCCAACGCGTACTGCCGCATTTGCCAAGAGCCGCTTTTTCTCATTCCTCCCACACGCCCGCCGCAAACACCTTCACCACGCGAAACCCCAATCTCTCGTACAACTGTACCGCGCTCAAATTCGCGCACGTCACCGTCAATGACAGCTCGCTCGCCTTCATCTTCCGCAGCGCCGCGATGGACTCCAGCATCAGCCGCCGCCCCAGTCCGTGCCCCTGAAATCCCGGCAACACGCAGAGCTGCGTCGTGTGGCCCACTCCCGGCGCAACCATCGAGGTCAGCACCACTCCAGCCAGCCGGTCGCTCAAGACGTCGCGGAGAACAAACGACGCCTGCGCCTCGAACTGCCCGCATCCCGGCATCATCACGATGTTCTTCAGAAACTTTATTGCGCCCGCTCGGCTGCGGTACTGGTCGTTGATTTCGCCGTCCACGTGATTTGCATAGGTCAAGTGGATCACGTCCGCGACCTGCGGCATGTGCCGCTCGTGCCATTTTTCAAGCCGCAGTCCCGTCGGCTGTGGCGGCGGTGCGGCCGCCGCATCGCCATCAATCGCCAGCATCATGAATTGCCGGGGAAACAGCCGGAATCCGTGCGACGCCAGGACGCCGTCGAGCGCAGCCCCAAACGGCATCACCTGCGCCTCGACCCGCGTCACCTGCGGCACGCCGCGCATCGTCTGCATGATGTCGGCAAGGATCTCGTCGCCTACGGGCGCCTGCGGCACGCGCGGCGTCACAAAGAGCCCGCCCAGCATTCCCTTGTGTTCTTCGATTACGTAGAAGCCATAGCCCACCGCTCGACCATTTTCCACCACGGCGCAGCCCGCCAGCGTGTGCACCTCGAGGAATCGCTTGATCAATTCGATGGAAAGCTGATAGTCCCAGTGCAGTTCGCTCCGCCACAGCGCCGCCTCTTCATCGAGCAGCGGTGCGATTTGCTGAGGGCTCAGTTGGCGAAGGTCCACAAGAGGCATCGCAGGTTCCCGCCACGGCCCGTCCCCTGCGCCGCCCGCGGATTCTCCTATCATAACCCACTCCGTAATTTAGTTAACGGGTGTCGCTCCCTTCGGTCTTAGGGCTGCGGGTTCTGACTTTTCCTTTTCACGGGTAATGGTCTGCAACTGACGCATCTTTCAACCCGCAAAAATACCAGTCCGCCCGGAGAACTCAATTTCCCCTCGCGGGGAAATGAAATCCTCCGGGCGAAAAAATGTCTTGGACCCGCCCGGCGTAGCGTTTAGCATTCGCCACCGCAAATGCCCGCGCCGAGGTCGCGGGAATGTGTTATAAGCACTCATGACCGAGCCCGATGCAACTTCCTAGCGTCCCCGGGTGTTCGCTGAAAAACAGGATCCTCTACGTTCACGGCTCTGGATGTAGTTCCCGCGGTTGCCTCGGGAAGCAACGGAGGTCATGATTGCGCACAATAAGGGGCCGTGCCGCGTTTTTGGGTGTCGTCTTCACACTCACCGTAACTGCTGCAAATTGCGCCCTCGCGAACACTCAAGACCCTGGTCAAGCCGCTCAACAAGGCAGTCAACAATCGCAACAATCGGGAACCACGGGAACGGCTGCATCCCAGTCGGACTCCAAAGATAAGTCCCAGGCCAAGCCGCCGGATACCACGACACCACCCGCACCTGCTCCAGCGCCGGCTCCAACCCCAGCGGGCCAGAAATCAGGTGATCCCGAACCCAAACAGACCAATCGCATGTTTTGGATCGTTCCAAATTTCGCGGCCGTTAGCGCCAACACGCAGCTTCCTCGTCTATCCACGCGGGAGAAATTCGTGATTGCATCGAAGGATAGCGTGGACTATACGTCGTTCCTTTGGGCGGGTGTGCTCGCCGGCCAGGGCTTTGCTTTGAAATCGTCTCCGGCATTGGGCCATGGAGCCGCTGGGTATGGCCGCTATTATTGGCGGGCGTTCGCGGATCAGGCGTCCGGAGCTTATTTCACGGAAGCGATCGTCCCTGCACTGACGCGCGAAGACCCGCGCTACTACACTCTCGGCCACGGAAGCGTATTCCGCCGGACATTGTATGCGTTATCCCAGTTGTACCTCACCAAGATGGATTCCGGCAAAATCGGTTTTAATTTTTCGGAGATTTTGGGGAATGGAATGGAAGCAGGTTTGTCCAACCTTTATTACCCTCCGCAGGAGCGCGGCTTCGGCAAAACGGCGGAGAACTGGGGAGCAGGGATCGAATCCGCCGCCCTCAACAACGTCGTAAAGGAGTTCTGGCCGGATATCCGCCAAATGATCCTTAGCCTGACGACGAAGAAGAAGAATTAGTCAGGCAGTCTTCCCCCCGGCCGGGCGGCCCACAGACGCCGCGCTAAGATGGTGTGAGTGCCCGAAGATGCCGGTTTTGCGCCCGGGGCTTTTGACGACTCCAATTGCCCGTCCTTTTCGTCATTCGAATACCGCTCCGCGTATCCACAAGAAAGTTCAGATTTCCCTTGCTTTTCTGGCTAGGTCTATGCTATAAGGATAAATGTACTCCCTAATACTATTCGAATGCGCCACTCCGCAGAACCGATTCCCCCCGATCCCGCCTTTAACTCCTTTAGATGGAGTAGCTTATCGCCCAAATCGGCAAAAAACCCGTAAGTCCTTTATTGCACTACTCTTACCGCACTTTTTTCCCGTAAGTCCTTTGTTGCACTACTCTTACAAAAAGATGGGGGTAGGGGGGTGCGCAGTGATTGCATCTGCGCTTCTTGCATCCCGATTCTTTGTATCGGGAGGGGGTGGCGCGGGTTTTCCGTTCCGGCGAATTCTGTCGGGAGGGGCCAAAACCGGCCATGAATAGGTCCCAAACCCCGCGATTGCGTTCCTTGACGGAATCCTGCACCACCTGTACATTGGAATTTGAAGGACGCCGCCCGGCCAAACTGCATCCAAGTTTGCGTGGCGCTTCCTCACTCGGGCAGGCGGAATTGAACTTGCCGCAACTTTCTCCTCAAATTCACGCTCGGCGCAACTCTGGCGTCCGCTTCAAATTGCTCGTCGGCGTTTGCGCCGCCGCGATCGCTTCCGCGCTATCGCTTTCGAGCGTTGCTTTGCCACGCGCGCAAGCACAGCAGCAGTCGCCGCCTCCGCCGCGCACTCCCGCGCGCCCCGGCGCCCCGCCGCCTCGCGCCATGCGCCCCGTCACGCCGCAGGTCACTATCGAGTCGAGCCAGCAGCTCTTCGCGACCATGTGCGCGCTCTGGGCCGCGGGTTACTACACCGGCTCGGGTCCGGAGGATTTGCCCACGGCATGGAGGGCCGTCGCGGACGAGATGTTGCGCCATCAGGGGCCGGCCACCGATGAAATTCATCAGTATCTCGACCAGCACAAGACCTCCGACCGCGCCGCCACGCTCTCGCGATTTATTTCTTTCGCGCTCGTCGTCGGCCCGCCGCCGGATTTCGTCTACACTTTCCGCCACGAGGATCTGCCGCCGGACGTGCTCGCCATCGAGGACTTCAACGGCCTCCTCGCCAAGTTCTACAAAGAAGCGCAGGTGGACGCCGCCTGGCAGCGGGTCAAACCTTCCTATCAGAACGGCGTCGCGCAATTGCAGGGCCCGCTGACGCTCATCGTGCAGAGGACCATGGCCTATCTTCGCGAGGTGCTCAAATCCGAGAGCCCGCGGACGTTCACGGTTTACATCGAGCCTCTCGCAGGGGTCAGCACTAATTTCCGCGCCTATCGCGACGCCTACTCGGTTGTGCTGAGCGGGGATAATGTTTCGCTCACCCAGCTCCGATATGCGTTCCTGCACTTCCTGCTCGACCAACTGCCGCTCAGGTATCCGGCGGCCCTTCTGGCGGCTCGCCCCGTCTTACTTTCCGCAGCGCGCGCGCCGCGCCTGCCGCAAGAATACCGGGACGACCTTTCCGGTCTCTACGCGGAATGTCTCGTCAAGGCCGTCGAGATCCAGCTCGACCGGTTGACTCCGCCGCAGCGCGCGCAGGCGCTCGATGCGGCCGACGCAGATGGCTACGTCCTCGTCCGGCCGCTGGTGGCCCGGCTCGAAAAATTCCAGCAGGAAGACCCTGCGATGTCATACTATTTTCCGGACCTTGCGAAGGGCATTGACGTGGCCGCGGAGCTGAAGCGCGTGCAGTCTTTGCAGTTCGCTCCAGCGCAGGAACCACCGCCCGTGACCGGGGAAGCCGCCGAGGCTGCGGAGCGCGAGGGGATGCTTGAGCAGGGCGAGCGCCTGCTGAATGCACAGGATGGCGCGGGCGCGCAGGCGGTCTTTGAAAAAGTGTTGCAGCGCTGGCCGGGAACGCAGCGCGCGACCTACGGTCTGGCCATCGCGGCGGTCTATCAACTTCATATGGACCGCGCCAAGGAATTGTTTACCAGCCTTACGCAATCGCCCGCGACCGCCGCGGTCACCGATCCGGTCATTCTCGCATGGTCACATATTTATCTCGGCCGCATCAGCGACAGAGAAGGCAACCGGGAGAAAGCGATCGCGGAATATCGCGCGGCGTTGTCCGTTCAAGGCGCTCCCGAACGCGCACGGAAGGCGGCGCAGAGCGGCATCGAGAAGCCTTATGTACCGGTCCAGGCCGGCGATCATCCGGGCGGGCCGGGAAATCCGTAACCAATGCAGGTGTTCGATTCGTCGTATAATAGACTTGACCTAGGGGTGGAAAGGAAAACAGCAAAATGAAGAATACGATTTTGAAATTCATAGGGCTTGGGCTTGCGGCTGCGCTGGTGGTCGTGCCGGGAGCTCTTGGGCAAATGGGACAGCAGCAGGGGACGGGCTCGCAGGGAATGGGGCAGGGCCAGCAGCAGGGGCAGGCCCAGCAACCCCCGCCGGGCGCGGCACAAACTCCACCGGCGACGCCACCTCCAGTGGATCCAGTCGAGGAAGCCGCTTGCAAGAAGGCCATCGGCAAGTCGACGGACGCGAAGCAGGTCGTGTCCGATTCCAATGACTATTTGAAGAAATATCCGACTGGCCGCTGCGCCGGGCAAGTGTACGCTCAGCTCTCGATGGCCTATCTGCAGCAGGGTGACGGCGATAAAGCCGGCGCTGCAGCACAGAAGGCCATCCAATTGAATCCAAATAGCCCGGATGCTCTTCCCGTCTTGGCGGTCGTTTCTTCACACGAAATCTCGGGTGGGCCGGGTTCGGCGCAGAAGATTCAGGCGACGGAGAATTACGCTCATCTCGGAATCCAAATTCTGAACGCGTTGCAAAAGCCACCCGATGTCTCTGATGTAGATTTCTCAACGCAAAGGGATGAAAAGCTCGCGTTGTGCCACAGCGCGATGGGACTTGCCTTATTGTTTGAACGCAAGGGAACCTTGGCGGTTCAGGAGCTGTCCGCGGCGACAAAACTCGAAAGCCCTCCGGAACCTATGGACTTGTACCTGTTGGCCGTCGCCTACGATGCCGCCGGCCAAATCAACCAGGCTGTGACTACGTTCGAGGCCGCTTGCCCAAAACTGACGGGCGAGATGCAACAGCGCTGCATTGGTCTCCTGAGTGAAGAAAAGAAGAAGGCGCCTGCGCAACCGCCTGCGCCAAGGCAATAGTCGGCACCGACGATGGCTCGGGCAGCCACTGAACGGCTTGAAGGGCTGCTCGGACACACTTTTCGGTCTCCAGGATTGCTCGAGCAGGCGCTGACGCATAGCTCCTGGTTTGCGGAAAACCCTGGACCTCGAGTGGCATCGTCCGACGGCGCTGATTCAAGCGCCGCGGGCGGCCAGGTTCCTGCCCTGGCAAACGGCGATAATGAAAAGCTCGAATACCTGGGCGATGCAGTCCTCACTCTGATTGTGAGTGAATCGCTTCTCCGCGCTTTCCCTGGCTGGCGGGAAGGGCAACTTTCCAAGGCTAGGGCCAGTCTGGTCAATGCGAATGCGTTGACCGAAGCATCCCGTCGGCTCAGAATCGGCGTTCACCTCCGGTTGGGCCGGGGAGAGGAAAAAACCGGCGGCCGCGAAAAATCCTCTCTTCTTGCCGATGCATACGAAGCGGTCGTGGCCGCCATTTATCTCGACGGCGGACTCGACGCGGCGCGCGCTTTCGTGGAAAGATCGCTGCTGGAAACCGCTGTTCTGCAGCGGATGGATCAGTTGGGCGAACTGGACCACAAGTCCCGCCTTCAGGAGATGATTCAGGCCCACGGCTGGGCGTCACCCGAGTACCGAGTCGTGAGTGAGTCAGGTCCCGACCATAAAAAGGTATTCGAGGTAGAGGTCCGGGTGGCCGGCCACGCATCAGCCTTCGGCACGGGGATGAACAAGAAAGAGGCGGAGCAGGCGGCGGCGCGTGAGGTCATCACACAGCTTTCGGAGCAGTCCGATTCAACGGATGGCGCATCTAAGTAAGACAAGGTGGGTATGGCCGAAGCCACAAGCGTGATCGAAGCGGAAGCCGCTGTTGCGCGCAGCGTAGAGCGGGAGCGGGTTTCCATCTGGGAGTATGTCGAATCGCTGCTCGTCACGATCGTCCTGGCCCTGTTTCTGACAACCTTTGTCGTTCAATCCTTCAAGATTCCTTCGCAATCGATGGAGCCGACGTTGCTCGTGGGCGACCACCTGCTGGTGAATAAACTCATCTTCGGTGGCACGGGCGCATGGTATGAGAAGCTGTTCCCGTACCGGGCGATCCACCGAGGCGACATCATCGTTTTCCGCTTTCCCTACGATGATCATCCCTATTACGTGAAGCGCGTCATCGGCACGCCCGGCGACCGGGTCCGGATCGTGGACCAGCAGCTTTATGTGAACGGACAACTGCAGAACGAACCCTACGTCGTCCACGACCCGACCGTCCCTTATGATCCCTTTGGAGATACATTCCCGCCGGTTTCTCAGCGATATCTGCGGTCCACCGTGCGGCCGGAATGGGCGGACGTGATCCTCGACCACGTATCCAACGGCGAGCTGATCGTTCCCCCGAACAAGTATTTCGTCATGGGCGATAACCGCGACCGAAGCTCCGATAGCCGTTTTTGGGGATTTGTGGACCGCAGCGCGATTATGGGCGGGCCGGTGGTGATCTACTGGTCGGTGGAAACAGCCGAGTATGCGCCGGACGACGAAACCTTTACGATGAGGCTTCGCGGGATTGCCGACACGCTTTTGCACCT
>Ga0187818_10000706_pt1 | contig 12494 bp, 5 predicted proteins | sample NC_wetland_sal_i_14_FD_130581 | JGI IMG/M metagenome (GOLD analysis project Ga0187818, IMG submission 130581) | Wetland sediment microbial communities from Neuse River Estuary, North Carolina, USA - SO4_3 | ecosystem: Environmental > Aquatic > Freshwater > Wetlands > Sediment | place: USA: North... | reverse complement strand
GCGACTTTAAGCCGGTGCCGCTCGGCGTCCGCGCCGCGCTGACCGTACAGAACAAGTTGCGCACGATTGATTCGCACAACGTCATCGCCAAGCTGGCCGGCAGCGATTCGCGTCTGAGGAATGAATACGTAATTTATACCGCGCACTGGGACCATTTCGGCATCGGGCCCGAGGTGAACGGCGACAAGATCTATCACGGCGCGAGGGACAACGCTTCGGGCGTCGCCTCGCTGATCGAAATCGCGAAGGCGTTCAAGCAATTGGGCACGCCGCCGAAGCGCACGATGCTTTTTCTCAGCGTGACCGGCGAAGAGCAGGGCCTGCTCGGCTCGCGGTATTACGCCGAGCATCCGCTCTATCCGCTGGCGCGCACCGCCGCCAACATCAATATGGACGCGTTGAACGTGCTCGGCCGGACGCGCGACATCGTGATGGTCGGGATGGGCGCTTCGTCGCTGGATCAAATCGTCGCCGACCTCGCGCGGCAGCAGGGCCGCACGGTCAAGCCCGACCCGGAACCGGAGAAAGGCTTCTTCTACCGGAGCGACCACTTCAACTTCGCCAAGCACGGTGTGCCCGCGTTCGACCCGGATCCCGGCGTGGACTACATCGGCAAGCCCGAGGGCTGGGGCATGATGATGCGCGACAGATACACCGCCGAGAACTATCACAAGCCCTCGGACGTGATTAAGGACTACTGGGATCTTTCCGGGTTGGTCGAGGATTGCCAGCTTTTTTTGCTTGTCGGCTACAACGTGGCGAACAATCCGCAAATGCCCACGTGGAATCCCGGCGCGGAATTTAAGGCCGCGCGCGACGCCTCGCTCCGCGAAGCGGGCGGCAAATAGAAGCGCCCCGCGGATTTTTTCGATGGGCGAGAAAGATTTTCCGCAGCCGCGCAGCGCGAATGCCTACTTGCTGTAGAGAATCAGCTCGACTCCAGGAAACTTCTCCAATCCAATCTGGTGATAGCGGTTGCCGCACCAGGTTCGCAGGAACAGCAGGCTGCGGTCGGTGTCGAACCAGTCTTGTGGCGAGTCAGCGACAATCCAGACACGGGGCGCGTCTTCGGGAAGGCTCTCGATGACCTCGGCGAGGGGCTGAACGAGGAAGTCCTGGTCGCTGAGCGCGGACGGCTGACCGGGTGTATGCGCGGGATAGATGACGCGCGGCGGCGCGGGAGGACGCTCGATGGACTTGTAGAATTCGTAGGACATCCTGCCTGGCCCGGGATAGAAGATGACGCCGTCGTCCGGGCGCGCGGCCGCCAGCAGCGCATATGCAGCGGAGCGCCAGTCTTCACGCCAGAGATCAAAATCCGCGGCGTAATACGCGAGGATGCCTTGAACAGAGAGGACGGCGAGGGCCGCGAGCGCAAGAATCCGCAGCGGCAGTGGACGGATCGCGCAAATCCCCATGGCGGCAATCAGGATTAAAGCAGGCAAGCAAACAATCAAGTAGCGAGCCACAAAAAGAGGCTTCCACTCGGAAACCGCGAAGACGAATCCGACTGGGAAGGCCAACGATATCCAGGTGCAGACGTGCGCCCACGTCTCGAAAGAGAACCGGCTTGATCTCCACGAGCGCCACAGCGCCAAAGCCGCGAGGAGCGCCGCGGCGCCGAACAGAATCTCGAGAGGCCAGCCGCGATTCCCCGTGTACAGACGGAAGAAACCAAAGAGGCCGGAAAAAGAAATGCCGCGAATCCAATTCAATTGCGACGTGCCGCGCACGGCGACGAACATCATCAGCGGAAAAATAAAGTAAAGAAACCAGCGGGCAGCGCGAAAAACATTCTTCCAGTTGAAAGGACGCGGGCGCGCAATGGCAAGAGAAATCGCCTCCGCGGCGACGGCCAGCGCTCCGTAGAAGTGACAATACAATAGCAGCGCGGACACGGCGGCCCAGGCGATGCCTCCGCGCTCGCCGCCGGATTGCACGAAATCCGCGAAGAACAGCGCGCTGAGCACGGCCATGCAAACCGCGAGCGCATAGCCGCGCGCCTCCTGCGAGTAGCGGATGTGGTAGGCGTTGACGGTGAGCAACCCCGCCGCGACCAGTCCGATGCGGGAATTGAAAAACCGCCGCCCCAGCGCGTAGAGGAGCGGCACGGTCGCCGTGCCGATAAGCGCGGAAAGGCCGCGAATGAAAAACTCGCTGCCGCCAAAAAGCAGCCAGCCGCGCAGAAGCAGGTAATACAGCGACATATTGGCCTCGCGCTCCCACAAGAGGCGCGCAAAGTTCGCCCAGCCGAGCCGCGCGATTTCGACGCTGATGCCTTCGTCAAACCAAAACGAGCGCGCGGCCACCGCGTGAAACCGCAGCGCCGCGGCCACGGCGGTGAGAAGGCACAGGACGCCGAGCTCCCAAGACCGCGGCTTCTGCGTATCCACCGGATTCATCGCGGGATTATTCCACTTTCGCTCCGAAGCGCGCCAATGCATATCAGGGCACGGCGGCGGAGGGCGATTCCGGGTCCGTCTTCGGGAAATGTTTTTCGTACCAGGCGATGCAGCGGTTGATGCTGTCCACAATGTGCGCAGATTCGGCGATGCCGTGGCCTTCGCGCGGGTAGCGGACGAAAATCGTTTCGACGCCGACATCCTTGAGCGCGATGTAATACTGCTCGGCTTCGGCGATGGGCACGTCGGGATCGTTTTCCCCGTGCATGATCATCGTGGGAGTGGCCGCGGCGGCGACGTGCTTGAGCGCGGAGCGTTCCCACATGAGATTCATCAGGTCGTCCTGATGCGGAAGCTGGCCGAACTCCATCTGCTCATACTGGTTGTAATAGGTCATGTAGTTGTAGCTGATGAGGTTGGAGATTCCCGCGATGGGAATCGCCGCGCGAAACATCCGCGTCTGCGTAATCAGCCAGTCCGTCAATTGGCCGCCGTAGCTGACGCCTTCAATGCCCATGCGCTCGCGGTCGAGCCACAAATAGCGGCGCAGCGCGGCGCTCACGCCGTAGAGAACGTCCTGCGCTTCATTGCCGTTTTGGTCGCCGAAAACCGCGTCGGCAAAAGCCCGGCCGTAACCCGTCGAGCCGCGATAGTTGACGTGGAGCACCGCCCAGCCGCGCGCAGCATGAATCTGGTCCTTGAAATTAAAAGCCGGGCCGTTCTGTCCGTGCGGCCCACCGTGAATGTTCACAATGAGCGGATGCTTTGACGTTGCCGTCATGCCAAGCGGCTTCACGAGGAACGCCTCCACTTCATACTTGTTGTCGTTGCTGATGAAGGTGAAGGATTCGACGGGAGCGATTTGCTTGCCGGAAAGGACCTCGGCGTTGAGGTTGGTGAGCTGGGTCGTGAAACTGTGCACTTGCCCCGCCGGGTGGCTGGGTGACTGCAATCCTACAGTCTCGGACAGCTCGGGCAAGTCGGCCGGGCTTGCAAACGCGTACACAATTGAATTGGCCGGCGACGGCGAAAACGAACCTACGGATCCATGTACCTTCACAACGATATCTCGTTCGCCCCCATCAATTGGCTGCCGGTATAGATACACGTCGCCGCGCATTTGCCCCGTGAAATAGATACTATTGCCATCGCGAGACCACTGGGGAGCTCCCTGACGCGCATCGAGGGTCGAAAATTCATGTCGATTCGACCCGTCGGCATTCATCACCCACACGTGCGCGTCCTCCATCGTGGTTTCACGGTCCGTGAGCCCGCGCTTGGTGGCGAGATACGCGACCATCTTTCCATCGGGCGACCATTTCGGATAGTACTCCGCGCTTTCGGTGGCAGTGATGCGGCGAATGGAACCATCGCTCGGCTTCACGGCGAAAACATCGTAGTTAAAGAACTGGTCGGGATTGGACGAGCGGTCGGAGATAAAAAGGATTTCGCTGCCGTCGGGCGACCAGTCAATCGAGTGCTCGTAGTAAACGCCGTCGGTGAGCTGGCGGACGTGTTTGGTCGCGACATCAACGATGAAAATGTGCAGGCGGCGGTTGTCGTTGAAATGCGTGAAGCCCTCGCCCGCGTCGGGCTTGTACATATAGCGCGTGATGACGATGGGATCGCCCGAGGCGTCGGCGGTTTCGGGGCCGGGCGTCGAGGAAATGAAGGCGATCTGTTTGGAATCCGGCGACCAGGTCACGTTCGCGCCTTGCGAAGGAAGAGGGGCGTTAGTGCCGGTCACCTCCGAGAGAAACGTCGCGCCCGAGCCGTCGGGGTGCGCGATAACGAGTCCCTGCTTTCCCTCCGCCGCGCCGAAGTAAGCGAGCCAACGGCCGTCGGGCGACCACACGGGTCCGCCCGAGCCTTCATTTTCGCCGCCCATGCGATTGGATTTCTTGGTCGCGAGATCCATCACCCACACCTGGCTCCACGCGCGCCCGGGACGGTCGAAACGGATGACGGTGTAGGCGAGCAGCTTGCCGTCCGGCGAGAATTTGACCTGGCCGGCGGCGCGCAGTTTCTGGTAGTCGGATGGCTGCAAGCGGTCGGACTGTCCAAGCGCACTCGGCGCCGCGGCGAAGAACGCGGCCGCCAAGACGCACGCAAAGAAAGCGATTCGGTTTCGCATGGTTTTTCACCTCGGATGGAACGACGCGCATTCTATCTAAGAAATGGAAAGCGGGAACAAATTTGTGAAATTGGACTCTAAGCAATATGGGGAAAGCAACAGACGGACTCCAATCGTGCATCAAGGTAAACAGGGGATGTCCGCTGGTGGCGGGGAGGTTTGTATGAAAGACCCAGCACCAAAACTGCCAAGAAATTTTACCTGGGGCCTTGCAGGAATTCTGGCGGTGTGCGCGCTTGTGGCGGCTGTGGCAGCCAACGGGCGCCAGTCCGAAAAAGGCGCGATCGAAGGGTGGCGATTGATGGAGCCGGTGAGGTATGAAAACCTTTCCGTCTTCCCCGTCGTCAGCAAGAACGTGGCGGAGACCGGCGGATTTTTGACCCTCGATGAGGCGTTGAGCACTGGCCAGGCCGCCGTGACCGAGCGCGGAGGCGAAGCGATGCGCCGCACGCGCGACGGCCAACCCAGCCCGCCGCAATATCAGGGTGACACCGCGTCGGTGAATCAGCTTGTGCTGATCAACCGGGCCAAGAAGCCGCTCATTCTGCTCGCCGGAGAACTCGTGAGCGGCGGCAAGCAGGACCGCATCATTGCGAAAGACCGCATCGTGCCCGTGGGCGCTCCGCCGCTGCCTCTCGATGTTTTCTGCGTCGAAGAGGGACGCTGGACGAATGCCTCGGGATTCACAAGCTCGAGCGTCATTGTGCATCCGAGCGTGCGCGAGAGAGCGGCGGTAGACCAAGCGCAGTCGCAGGTTTGGGATGCCGTGGCGTCCGGTAGTACCGCGAGTCCGGGCACCGCCGGAAGATCAGTGGGTGGCGCGCCAGTCGCAGCGCCAATGATCTCTCGAGAATCAATCGATGCGACGATCCAAACCGACGCGCCGACCCAGGCCTACCAAAAGGTTTACAACAACCCTCACGTGAACCAATCCATTGACCCCTTCGTCGAGGAGGTCCAGAAGCGCTTTGCCGCGGCGACGGCGAACCTGAAGGGCGAACACGTCATCGGCGTCGTGATTGCCTACGGCGGCGAGGTTGCCTGGAGCGACTCATTCGCTTCGCCGGAACTTTTCCAGCGTTACTGGCCGAAGCTGCTGCGGAGTTACGTCATTGAAGCGCTGGCGCGGCCGCGTGTGAAGGAGCAGGCCACGCTGGCCGAAGCGCAGGAGTTCCTGCGTCCGCTCCAGGGCGCGGAAAAAACTGAGAGCGAGCCGGACGTTTACCGCTGGCGCGAAGTGACCGAAGGCCACTACGCCGATATCCAATTGGTGGCGCTACGCCCCGCGGATATGTTGCTGCACCGGCTGAAGATCCACCGGACGACCTAACGCCTCGTCCCGGCTGATTCTCAGCGGCCTGTCCATTCATTCCACTGATACCCGCGGCCCGCGCGGGAACCGGATTCCGGCGCCGCGCGGAACGATTCCGTAATTCATCCGCGCGATCGAAGTCCTTCGCGCGCAGATGAAGTAGCGGGCTCCCGGCAAATTATTTAGCGGGGCCGGCAAACCAATTCTCGCGGCTTGGCGTCCCAATATTCATGCATGATCCGGCAACGGGGTGGCCGGACTAGGAGTCCTCGCCCTCTATTGCTGTTGGAGATTTCCGCAATAGAGGCTTGACGTGGGGCTTCGGTTGAGCGTATAAATTCTGAATCAAATTAAGGGTGAGCGGCGAGGTGGGGGTCTTGCCGCAGTTTCCAGAAGCTTCCCAGCGCTTCTTCGTACACTCTTACATAAACCGTGTGCCTCGGAAGGGGGGCGTCATGTTTGTTCGCAGGACTTTTCTATCTATTTTCATTTTTTCAGTTTGCGTTGTTGGTATTGCAAGAGCGCAAAACCAGGGCACTCTCACCGTACATGTAACCGATCCTGACAAGAAGGCGGTAGCGGGCGCGACCGTCCACTTGATCGACGTCGGCACCCAGGCGAGCCGCGACGGCAAGACGAATGATCAGGGCGTCTATAGCTTCGCGCAGGTGAAGCCGGGCTTTTACACGCTAAAGGTCGAGGCGCAAGGATTCAAGGAATTCGTGCAGGAAAAAGTCGAAGTACTGGTCGCGACGCTGACGACGGTAAACGCGCAACTGGCGGTGGGGACGCACGCAGAGCAGGTCGTCGTTACCGCGGAAACGACTCCAACCATCAACACGGAAGACGCAACCATCGGAAATACTTTCAATGAGAACACAGTGAAGGGTCTTCCCTTCCTCGCGCGGAACCCCGTCGGACTGCTTTCGCTGCAACCGGGTGTCGTTTTCACCGGGGATTCAGACCTGGACAGGCTTGCCGAGGGCAGCCTTTCGGGCCTGGATATGCGCGAAGGCACAGTGAACGGCGTTCGCGGCAACCAAATGAATGTCACGCTGGATGGCAGCGACTCGAATGACTGGCAAAACCATGCTGCATTTGCGAGTGCCCTGCCGCTGACGCTGGATTCCCTCCAGGAATTTCGCGTGACGACCGGCGGGGTCAACTCCACTGATGGCGTCGCGTCCGGGCCCCAAATCGCTCTCGTTACCAAGAGCGGCACCAACGATTTCCATGGCAACCTGCGGTGGTACTACCGCACCTCCGGGCCGACCGCCAACGATTATTTCGACAATTTAAACGGCATCGGGAGACCGAAACTCGACCGCAATATTCCAGGGGGTTCCCTGGGCGGGCGTCTCATCAAAGATCGTGTTTTCTTCTTCGCGGATTTTGAAGACCGGCAAGACAGGAGCAGTGTTCCTGCCGGCCCACGGCAGGTCGCGAGTGATGCTTTGCGGGACGGTGCTTTAATTTATCAATGTGATAAGGAGAGTTCGTTTTTCTCCGAGTGCGCGGGCGGAACTGTACAGGGCCTGACGAAAACGTGGCCGGTTCCCACGGGGGACTTTGGGCTCAGCCCCAGCCAAATCAAGCTCATTGATCCATTGGGTCTCGGCATCAACTCCAGCATGCTCACCTACATGGGATTGTTCCCCCACGGGAATTCGCCGGGGCAATCCAATGACGACGGGCTGGCCTTCAACGCTTTTGATTTCAATTCTCCTGCCGATGTTTCCTCGAATATCTACACTGCGCGCATGGACGTGAACATCACACGCGATGGCCACCACACAGCCTTTGTGCGTGGCTCGCTGGCAGGCATTTCGGATGACCTGCTCCCCTCGCAGTTCCCCGGGCAACCGGTTGCTTCCGTGCTTCTGAACAACAGCCGCGGAATCAGCGCCGGGTACACGGGCGAATTCTCGCCAAATTTTGTCAACAGCTTCCGCTATGCATTCACGCGGCTCGGAGAGGCGGAAACCGGGAATACGGGGCAAGAGATGTCAATCCGGTTTTTTGACACAAATACCGCTTTCAATCGCGGGTTCAACCGCATTGTGCCCGTCAATGACCTCAAGGATGATGTGAGCTGGACCCACGGTAGGCACACGATTCAATTCGGTGGAGGAGTTACTTTTGTTCGTAACAACCGAATTGATGATTCACTGTCATTCCCCTTGTTCCAAGCCAACCCCGGGAATTGTGTCGATTGCGGAAGCCTGCAAGATGCTCTGACGGCCAACTCGCTTCCGGATGCTTCCGACACCACTATTTTCAGCGCTGCGTACCTGATGCTCACCGGCTCTATCAACGTGGCCTCCGCAACGTTTTTTGGCGACCCCAAGACGGGCGCTATTTTGCCCGCCGGGACCCCGGAGGCGAGGTCCTTCGCGGAAAACACTTTTGGTGGATACATTCAGGATAGCTGGAAGGCGAGGCCGAACGTCACGATCACCGCCGGCGTCCGCTACGAATATCAGTCTCCCGTCTGGGAGGTGAATGGATTCCAAGTGGCGCCAACCACAGACGTCTACCAGTGGCTCTTGCAGCGGGAGCAGAATGCATATAATGGCATAGGCCAACAGGCTTCCCCGCTCCTCAGTTGGGCGCCTGCCGGTAAGGCGAATAACGCGCCTTCCTGGTACCACCCCAACTACAAGAACTTCTCACCGCGCGTGGCCATCGCCTGGAGTCCCGGCTACAACGAAGGCTTCCTCAGCCACATATTTGGCGGCGCTGGGAAAAGTTCCGTCCGCGCGGGCTTCGGTCTTTACTATGATCAGGTCGGACAGTCCCTTGCCGTGGATAGCGACCTGAATGGGTCTCCTGGAACAGCCACCACCCTCACAACTCCTACAACGATGTTTGGCCTCGCCACTGCCCCTCGATTCTCAGGCACCTGCTCAGTTTCCGGATGCACGGGCCTTCCGCCGCTGACAGACTTTCTTACTGCCCCGGCGTCCGCGACATTCCCCTTCTTTCCCGTTTCAAACACAGGGAACCAGGATTTCGTCGTGGATCCGCATCTAAAAACTCCCTATGTCATGAATATGTCCTTCGATTTTCAGCGGGAAATTGGCAAAGGGGTCGTGCTGGATATCGCTTACGTCGGTACTCTTGGACGAAGATTATTGACAAAGGCGGACTTCGCGGAGTCCATGCCCTTGAGGGATCCCGCTACCAATGTCAACATTTATCAGGCCTTCCAGCAAATCATTGCCCTAGCGGGGTCGGGTAAGGGGTTCAGTGTAGTGACGAACCCGGCCATTGATCCCACAAACATAGCGCAACTCCAGACGATTCAGACCATTCCGTTCTTCAACCACATGCTGCCGAACATGCCTGAATTTGCGGCGGAAGCATTAGGGGAACCCGCCTTGGCTGGTCTCTCGGCGACGCAGGCGTTTTATGCGTTCGCCTTCCAGGCTCTGCAGGACTCATTAGGCTCCCCAAGCTGGTCGTGCGCCCTGTTCTTCATGGATACATTTCCCGGGGATTATGGACTCACATCACCCTGGAGCCACGCTCTGGATCCCAGCGGGACTGGGCTCGTGCTCTTCACGCCGCAATTCAACGGAATGGGGGGCTGGGCCAACTTCGGCTGGTCCGCCTACCATAGCCTCCAAGTTGGAGTCCGAAAAAATAAGGGCAATCTGACGCTTGCCGCGAACTACACATTCTCAAAATCGATTGACAACGCCTCTACACCGGAAAATGCGGATATTGTTCCGGGCAGCAATGCTGAGTTTGTGGGTTTGATTTACACGCCGTTTGATCTCCGCCAACAACGCGCCCTCTCGGATTTCAACCTGACGCACAACTTCAACGGGGAATTTGGGTATGTTTTGCCCTTTGGCCGCGGGCAAAGGTTTGCAGGGGGCAGCGGAAAACTCTTGGATGCTTTCATCGGAGGATGGGAAGTCACGGGGCTCGTTCGTTGGCGCTCCGGTTTCCCGTTGAGCCCCGGCGATGGATTCTTCAATTTCGCCACCGACTTTTTCCTGACGGGCCCCGGTACCTCGCCGGCGATCCCCACCCAAATTACGCGTACTGGCAACACTGTGAACGGCAGCTTTCCGAATCTATTTGCCAACCCGAATGCAGCCGCAGCTTTGATCTCACCAACCTTGCCGGGACTGGCCGGCTCGCGCAACAACATCACCGGACCGGCTTACGCTGGACTCGACGCCGATATGCACAAGTCATTTGCGATGCCCTGGAGCGATCGGCAGCACCTCCAATTGCGCATTAGTTGTTACAACGTCTTTAACAGCGTGAACTTCGGAGATGGCGGCCTGTCTTTGGACCCGACACTCAGCACATTTGGACAGTTCACGAATACCATCGGCAGTCCCCAGGGTGGCGCGCGCCAGATGGAATTCGGCGCGCGCTTCGAGTTCTGACCGAAACCTTTCACCGATAGGAAGGACGAAGGGCCCCGCACGGGGCCCTTCGTTTTTTTGAAGCCGGCTTTGCATGAAACGAGAAAGCGGATGATTCGCGGAGGCTTGTGTAATGCGCGTGCTTCCGCGATAAACTTGCCTGACGCAATGAATTTCGATCTCCAGGCTAGACTGACTCGGAGGGACTTTCTCTCCGCTTCGCTGCTCACCGGGGGCCTCTGGCTTATCGGGGCGGAGCGACTGATGCTCCCGCGGGCGCTCCTCGGCGTGCTGCAGGATCCCTTCGCAGGCGGCAAGCGGCTTGGGAATGTGGACTTCATCGGCGAAAGCCGCGTGCCGGTCCCAATGGAGACGCCGCTGGGTTCGGAACTCGATGGGCGGGTCTTCACCGACTTGGCCGCGATCACGCCTGAAAACGCGGTCGTCTCCACGGAAAAGTTCTACGTCCGCACGCGCGCGTCAAAGCTGCTCGACCTCTCAAAGCCGTGGAGAATTCAGTTGCCCGGAAGCGGAAATTCTTCATCGCTCACCATCCCGGAGCTGATGCGCATGTCCGAACCGCAGGGCTTGCACCTGATGGAATGCGCGGGAAACACGCGCGAGGGGCACTTCGGCCTGCTCAGCGTGGCGGATTGGTCCGGCGTGCCGCTCGAAAAACTCGCGAGCCGCATAGAGCCAAAGGAAAAAGGCGGCCGCGTGCTCGTCTCCGGCTTCGATACGTACTCGAGCGTGTCGCGCACGTCTATTCCAGGCGCGAGCTGGGTCTTTACGTGGGATGAGTTGATTGCCGCGCGCGCGTTCCTCGCCACAAAGATGAACGGCCAGTTGCTCACGCCGGACCACGGCGCGCCGGTGCGCCTCGTCATTCCCGGATGGTACGGATGCACGTGCATCAAGTGGACGAATGAAATCTCGCTCGTGAACGGCGACGTGGAAGCGACGTCGCAAATGCAGGAATATGCGCAGCGCACGCACCAGCAGGGAACGCCCCGGCTCGCGCGCGAGTTCGATCCGGCGGTGATCGATCCGGCGGCGATGCCCATTCGCGTCGAGAAGTGGCAAGTCAATGGAGGGATCAAATATCGCATCGCCGGAATCTCGTGGGGCGGACCGGAGCGCGCGAAGGCTCTCGCGATTCAATTCAATCCGGAAGAAAATTTCGTTCCGGTGGACCGCATCCTTCCCGTGAAAACAGATTCGTGGTCTTTTTGGACGCACGCTTGGAATCCGCCGCAGCCGGGCACGTATGTCATCCGTTTGCGCGTGACCGCCCCGCAGGTTCGCACGCGGCGGCTGGACATGGGATTTTACGCGCGGGCCGTGCGAATTGATGAAGTGTGATTCGCTGCTCCGCATTTGAATTAAATTCCTAATTCGGACCGCTGGATTTCTGCCGCAGCTCCGCAAGCGCGGGGAAATCGGGATCCGCGTGGGTCCAGGCGCGAGCGGCTTCCGTGAAGGCGCTGCGCGCGGCAGCGGCATCGCCGCGATGCTCGGCGACGATTCCGAGAGCGAGGTGCGTCCCGCCGTAGTAAGGGTCCTGGTCATTCATCTGTGCCGCAGTGAATTCGGCGAGGTCCCATGCGCCAGCCTTCCGCGCCGCGTTGAAAACATACTCGAGCCAGAAGAGCGTCTCGGTCCATTCATCCGGGCCGGAAAGCGCACGCATGGAGGGCTCCATCGTCTTGAATAGTTGCAAGGCCTGATCGTTGTCGCCTCGGCTCAAGGCAATTTCGCCGCGCAGGCCTTCCACGTAGGGCACGAAGGGTGCGGGGTTATTCATCGCTTGCAAAGATTGTTCCGCCGAAGCGAGTTCGGCTTGCGCTTGGTCGTCCTGCCCCATCGCAAGCAGCACGCGTCCGGCGAGAGTGTGGCCCGCGGCGCGGCCCATCGGCCAGCGGCTGTTGTTCGCGATGTCGCGCGCGGCGACGAGCGCTTCCGGGTAACGGCCCTCGATGAGCAAAAATTCGGGCCACGCCTTGCGAGTGAATTCCGCAAGGTCCACGTAGGCGGGCAGCGGAAACGCCTTCTTCAAATTTGCTTCCGCGAGCTTCCGCTGGCCCAAATATTCATAGGAAAGTCCGAGCAAGCTCAGGTTGTGCGCATAATGCCAGTCGAGCCCCGGAGTGATGTGGTCGCGCGCGAACGCGGCGTTTTCAAGGCGGTCGGATTCCTGAAATTGCAGAATGGCGTCTTCGGTGCGGCCCATGCGGCGCAGAATGTGGCCGACCATGTGATGC
>Ga0187818_10000705_pt1 | contig 12500 bp, 13 predicted proteins | sample NC_wetland_sal_i_14_FD_130581 | JGI IMG/M metagenome (GOLD analysis project Ga0187818, IMG submission 130581) | Wetland sediment microbial communities from Neuse River Estuary, North Carolina, USA - SO4_3 | ecosystem: Environmental > Aquatic > Freshwater > Wetlands > Sediment | place: USA... | reverse complement strand
GCGCAACCGAGTGATGACCGCACGATGCTGGCGCTTCGATGGTCGCCGAAAGGATTGTGAGGAATCATCACGAACAAGACGCTTTGAGAATCAACCCGGCCCGTGCTGTTCGCGGCTCCCCCGCGTCTACTCAGCGCTCATTGATCAGGGCTGACACGGGCCAACAACACCCGGAGCCAACGCTTAACAGCCACGAAGTGTGCTGATATGAAAATCGGAGGACGCCAGTCTCGGAGCCGAGTCGGTAGGTCTGTCACTGGCAGATCTGTGGCCGAGCAGGTGATCGAGGCTTATGACGCTCTGGCAGAAGGTTACGCGGATCATTACGCGAGAAGTGCTCACGTAAGGTCGAGTCCGCACCACTCCGGAAGGTTTGAGTCAGCATTTCAAGGGTCTCCCGGCAACATGTATCGCAATCGAAGTAGGGACACACTCGCTCTGGGTGAAGCGATTGCTTTCAGAGTGGGGCCATGAAGTCATTGTGGCAAGCAGCCGCGCTGTACAGTTAATAGCAGCGAGCAAGCGTAAGAGCGACCAAGTCGATGCGGAGATGCTGGCCAGGATCGCTCGTGCCGACCCCAAGCTGCTCTCTCCGATTCAACATCGCGATCACGACACATATGCCAGTCTCCTTTTCTCACGGAGGCGCCGTGAGACTGAAACACGCTGATCCGCCACGCGACACTTCATGCCTCGATCCCCTTCATGGCGAACCGCGTGATTGCTTTCCGATCGTCGAGTGGTGCACCGTAAAGCACCTTCGACGGTCAGCTCTCTATCTTCTTGATATACAGACGAAGCCCAATCATCATTATCGCGATCGCGACAAGGGATGATATTCCCAACCCAACCCGGCGATCGTTGCGTTCGACCATGGCTCTCTGGCCGGCCTGTAGATTCTTAGCGGCAATATTCAGGCCCACCTGGATATCCTGATCCATTAGGTCCTTCCGGAAGCTGTGGACGGCTACGCGAGCTTTGGTCAGCGAGTCCGTCGCTTGGCTCTGTGCCAGCCGAGCCTCGCTCACTTCCATACCAGAGGATTCCGCAACGGCAAGAACCCGGTCCGCGTTCTTGATCGCCTCATCCAATCGTCCCAAGTCACTGAGTAGTACCGCCCTTGCCTGATCACAAGCGTCCCCCGGGGTATGACACCGCATGTAGACGCCCTCAGGACCAGTGCCAAGCTTCGCGTCGGTGGGATGGACAATGTCATGATTGCGGTGACATACCACGCATCCCGGTAAGGAAGCTGCCTGGAAAGCGGCTTTGTGCGAGCTCTTTTCGTACATCTGGGCCTGGAAAACGTGACACGTCGAGCACACGTTCTGAACCTTGTCCACGCCCGGCGGTGCCGCCCCGTGGTTTCCATGACATGTAGAACAAGTCGGCGCGCTCAGATCTCCACGCACTGCGAGCGCGTCATGGTGGACGCTTGTGCTGTACTTTGCGAATTGATCTGTCGGGATGGGGTATCTCTTCATGTAATTCGCATCAGCATGGCAACGAGCGCATGTATTGGCCACATTGACTGGATTAACCGTTGACCGGGGATCGCTAGGTGGTTTGAGATCGTGAACACTGTGGCAATCTGTACACACCGCAACCTTGGCATCGCCAGTTGCCCACCGCTTACCATGCACGCTGGTGCGGTATTGCGCTAGCTGATCTGTTCGCAAGCTGGGGTTGAATTGGCGCATGTATCCAGGATCGGAATGGCAACTTCCACACAACTGTGGAATCTGCTTGCGCTCAATCTTCCCGCACCCCCCCGCGCTGCTTGCACCGCCCCCATGACAACTGGCGCAGGTCAGGCCCTTTTGGGCGTGGATATCTTGGCTGAATTTTTCCTGGCTGACTCCCAAGGGCTCCGGCAGGGCGGAGTGACAGTCCAGGCAGGAGTTGGGGGCTTGCCCATAACTCACATGCGCAGAAGACACGATTAGCCAAAACAGGACCCAACATCTGGGCGTTGCTAGCCGCCAAGACTTACTTTGCAAGATGGCCATAAGCACTCATACCTGTCACGTACGCAAGAGCAAAGATCGCAAGACCGGTGAACCACCGTCTCATCCCAGGACGGTCATTTTCAAGAAAGCAATACAGAACTCCAAACGTGAACGTCGGTACCGTGAAGGAGTCCATGGCTGCAATTGCCTCGCGATGGTTCCACGCTTCCGCACTGCATCGTCGTAGCTATTCTTGCGCAGGGTACAGCAGACTCTGCCGAGCGCCCGTGGCGCACCTGCTATGCCTTGCTGACCTGAACGACTGTATCGTTCCAGCACATGGCTCCGCCTATAGGATCGCCCTTAATTGGAATAACAAAATTGGCATGGGTACCGTTCTGTTTCCACCATTTCAGCCGTTCCTCGGGTTCTTCCACGTGGATGGGGTTGACTTTCCCGGAAGCGTATAGGCCTTGGGCCCAGTGTCCTCCGTGATGGGACACGACGACTGCCAAAGGATGGACCCCCTCGGTGACGAATGCATGGGTGACGATTTCTCCCACGCTCGAACGGATCTGGATCTTGTCGCCGTTGCGTATCCCCCGTTTCGCAGCCGTTTCCGGGTGAATTAGAGCGGGGTTGTCGTGGTTGATTTCGCTGAGCCACTTGCAGTTTTGGGTGCGTGACTGGGTCTGAGTGCCTGCCTTAAATGAGGTCAGGATGAGATCGTCGGGTCCCATTCTCGCGTGCTCGGCGGGGAACATCCAGTTGGGTATGCCGGAGAAACCTTTGCTGGCGAGCACGTCCGACCGGATTTCGAACTTTTTCCTTTCCACCGTGCCGACTTTGGCTTCCTTGTCGAGCCAGATCCCGTGTTTCTTCATGTACTCAAATCCGCCTGCCTCTCCAATGCCGGGTGTGTTGTCGCAGATCCGCCGGACAAATTCTTCTGCTGATTGAAATCCCAGGTCGATACCGAGTTTGCGCGAAATGTCACAAGCTACGTCGCAAAAATTGCGGGCTTCGCCAAGCGGTGGATGCATCGGCTGGCGCAGATAATATTCGGGAACCAGATCGAGAGAAGTCCTTCCGTCGAGGGTATATCTCTCCAGGTAGGTCGCGTCCGGGAGAACCAGATCCGCAAGCTCCGACGTCTCGCTGAGGCCGATGTCCACAGCCACCAGGAAGGGAACTTTCGTTTCATCCTTGAAAACTCTGACGTTCTCCAGACAGTTGCCATTGGAGTAGACCGGGTTGTGGCAAAACACCATATAGATGTCGGGCCGCTCCGGGCCCCGGTCGATCATGTGCAGGATCTGATGGGAAACTCCATCCGCGGGGAAGGCGTATGCTCCGGGTTCCCCCGTGAGAATGTTCAACCGTTTTGCCGGAGTCTGCGGAGGAGGAATCGGGTTTTTCCATGCCGGTTCCGGCATCTGAATGACTTTTGCAAACTCGAAATTGACAAGAGCATCCAGCATGGCGATCGCGCGTTGCGCCTGCACCCCGTTGTGGTGCATAAAAGCTCCGCGGCCACTCACGAATGTGCTCGGCTTGAGAGCGGCCAGATCCAGCGCGATGGCTCGTATCTGGCCGGCGGGAACACCACTCCGCTCTTCGGCCCACTCGGGGGTGTATTCGGCCAAATGTGCTTTCAATTCCGCTTCGGTGACGTTCGTGAACTTCTCGAGGAAATCTTTATCGTGCGTTCCGTTTTCGAGAATCGTGTGGCACAGCGACAAAATGACGGCGAGATCGGTTCCCGGCTTGACCGGGACCCACGCGAATGACTTTGCCGCCGTCACCGAAAGCCGGGTATCGAAGGTGTATAGCTTCACCCCCCGAGCCAACGCGTCGATGGTGCGCTGCGCGATGGGAACGTGGTTTGTAGTGGCCTCCAGCAGGTTGGACCCGAAGTTCACGATGAGCTTGACATTGTCAAACAGAAACGGTCCCGGGCGCCTTTCTGTCAGGTCCAAGGCAGTCTCCAGACTACGCATGCAAATCGCGTTGTGATCGCCAATCGTCCCCGTTCCGTAGCCTTTCAGGAAGTAGTCCATCAGGATCTCGTAATCGGTTCCGAGCGTGCGGCCGTAATGGAACATGAACTTCTCGGGAGCTCCTTCCTCGCGGAGCGTCCTGAGACCTTTCACCGTCCGTCCGGCGATCTGGCCGCCGTCGATCAGCAAAGCGAGCGCTTCCTCCCACGAAATTCGCTGCCACTTTCCTTCGCCGCGCTTGCCCGTGCGTTTGATTGGATGTAAGAGCCGATCGGGGTTATAGACCTGGTTAATCCCCGCCTGTCCCTTCGCGCATATCTTCCCCCGGCTGCTGCCGGCAGCGGGATTGCCTTCGATTTTCACCAGACGGCCATTCTCGAGGAAGCCGATGATGGGGTCTTGCGTGAGGCACTGCCAGCAAAGCGACGGGACGGCTATGCGGTCCCGCTTCGTGACCGGAGAAACGTCGCGATTGCCCGACTGCAACTTCTTCTGCGGCGAGCGTGGTTTCTCCCCGGAGATATGTTCACCCACGGCGGAAACGGCCGCGGAAATAGCTCTTAGTCCAAGGAAACTCCGTCGCCCCAGCTTCTTCACGAGTCTTTATCCCCCTGATTGCCGTCCGGCCCGATCACCCATTGCCACATCCGGAAATATGCAATGGCAAATCCACCGAACAGAACGATAAATATCAGTCCGCCGATGCCCTGCGCGTTCATGAGCGATGACATGAGATCCCTCGCAGTCAAACGTTCGTCTCCACAAGTTCGCCGGCACCGGAAATCAGAGGCGCCGTGCAGCCGATGTTACTTTCGCGGGTCGGGTCCTTGGCCTCCTGGATTTCCCAAAGAGAGATGATGGGGAAGAAGCGGGCAAAGACCATCAAGAGGAGGGCAAAGCCAGCCAGGCTGCCGGACGAGATCACCCATTCCGTGAGCGTCGGCCGATAGAGGCCGAAGTTATAACCCTCTTCCAATGGTTTGGTGAGCGTGGGAACGATGATGGTGAATCGTTCCAGCCACATTCCCACCACGATGAGCGCGGAGGCGGCCGTCGTCATTCCGATCACGCTCTTCTTGCGGAGGAGTAAGAGAACGAAAGCGCTCGCCATGCACAGGATCATCGCCCAGAATGCAAGCGCGAACTCCCCGCTCAGCTTCATCTTCAGAACCGCGAGTTCCGCGGTCATCCCGCCGTAACCGGTCGTGAGATATTCGGCGAGCGTGAAATAGAACCAGAGGCAAGCCATCACCAACAGGAGAGCGCCCAGCTTATTGAAGTGCAACGCTGTGAGATGGGCCTCCAGGCGCATCGTCCGCCGCATGACCGCCACGCTCAGCACGACCGCCGCCACACCGGAGAAGATGGCGCCCACGACAAAATAGGGTCCAAAAATGGAGGAATGCCACATGTACCTGACCGTAAGCCCGAAGATCCACGAGACCACGGAGTGAACCGAGACCATGATCGGGATAATCAGTATGGCCATGATGCCGATCACCCTTTTCAATCGCTGTTGTTGTCTGGAGCTGTTGTTCCAACCAGAAGAAAGAGCCGCGTAGGTCTTCTTCTGAAGCTGGGTAAGTCCAGGCTGGTTACGGAGCGCTCCCAGATCTGGAATGAGCGGGAGTAGAAGATAGAAGCAGGCGCTGGCGAAATACACCGACACGCTGGCGAGGTCCCAGAGCAACGGCGACTGAAGCCGCCCTAGGACGAATACGTTCACCAAGCGCAGGGGGCGCCCGGAATCGAGAACCAACTGGAACCCGCCCAGAAGCAGCGCAAAGACCGTGATAGCCTCGGCGACCCGCGTAATTGGCCTGCGCCATTCGGCGTTAAGAAGGCGCAGCACCGCCGAGATGAGCGTACCGGCATGACTGATTCCGATGAAGAAGACGAAATTGGTCATGTAGATTCCCCAGTTCACGGAATTCTTCATGCCGGTTTCGCCGAGGCCGAAGATCAATTGGTTGATCCACGCAACCAGACCGGCCAGGACAAGAACACCTAAGATCCCGATTGCCACTCGATAACGAATTCCCGCCGCCGTGGGAAACTCGTAGGCGAATTCCTTTTCTGCGTTCGTCTCTCTCATTCCGACCCCAACCTGTCAGTGACGTTTGTGGCTTGCGCCGGTATCATTCGCACCCCGGATTCGAGCGATGCTTCCGCAGCATCCTGGTCCAGTCCGATGTAATAGACATTGGGTTGAGTTCCCAGTTCCGGCGCCAAAGTTTGCACCGGCTGGTCCGCCATGATTCTTGAAATTTCGCTGTCGGGATCGTTCAAGTTGCCAACCACGCGCGCACCCGCAGGACAGGTATTGACGCAGGAGGGAACCAGTCCCTTATCGAGCCGGTGAACGCACAAATCGCACTTGTCCACCACGCCCAGCGTTTGACTGGGATAGGCCACTTCCTGATCCGGGAGTCTCTTCCACGCGAATGACCTCACACCGTACGGACAGGCGCTCATGCAGTAACGGCACCCGATGCAAATGTTCTTGTCGATAAGAACAGTCCCATCGGCGCGCTTGTAACTGGCTCCGACCGGACACACCTTTACGCAGGCAGGCTTCTCGCAGTGGTTGCACATCCGCGGAAGAAAGTGTCTCCGGACTCTCGGATACTTCCCTTTGTACGATTGGCCGACCCAGGTTCTGAAATTGCCCAACAGAACGCCGTTTTCGCTCTTGCACGCCACACTGCAAGCCTGACAACCAAAGCACTTCCGTAGGTCGATCAACATGGCCATTCGTCCCGGTGGCGAGGATCGAGAAGCTCTTTGCGCCAAACTTATGTGGACCAGCGAGCCGACCCCGGCAACACCGAGGGCGGCTCCGCCGATCTGCACCAGCTCTCGCCGGGTCATGGAGTGCTTGACGCGATTGGGGGAGGGCTTATCCATTGTCTTCGCACTCCATAAGTCATACGGTGGAGCGACGGGCATCCCGCCCGTCCAGCCGGGCGGCGACGCCCGCCGCTTTACCGCTAATCTCAAATCAACCCTTGTAACAACCACGCGGTCGCGGTACTAGGGCAGCAAGGGTGGACTAGTATTTGCGCGCCAATTGGATTCCACACATTGGGTAATACCAAGAGCTTTCCATTCCGATGGAGTGAGCGCAGCACATCTGCTTTTTCTCTCTGTAATCGAACATTCATTCTTGCCTCCTCCTAGCCGGATGGCCGAATTCGGTTTACAGCGCCATGTTGAACAGGTACCCGACGATCAATATTCCTAGCGAAACCACTCCGACAAATGTCGCGATGAGGGGGATGCGTAACACACGGCGCAATAAGACCATCTCCGGCGTTGACAATCCCACCACTGACATCATGAACGCCAGCGAGGTTCCCAAGGCGGCGCCTTTCGCCAGCAGGGCTTGCATTACCGGGATCATCGCCGTAGCTCCCGAGTAAATCGGAATACCGATGAGCACGGCCAGTGGGACCGACCACCAGACACGCCGACCCATAAAAGACGACATCAACCCTTCAGGGACATAACCGTGGATCAGGGAGCCGACGGCAATTCCGAGCACGACGTAGGCCCATACTTTGCCAAGAACCTGGCGCACACTCTTCAGGCCGAGATTGGTGCGGTCTTGCCAGGTAAGACGACGGGCGGTCCCAACCGCCGCGGTGCCCATGGTGTAGACCCAGGGCTCTACGTGTTTCTCCATTCCAAGTTTGCCGATAACCCAGCCGCTCACAATGGCAATGACAACTCCAGCCGATGCGTAAAGAAGAGCGACACGCCACCCGAACAATCCAAACAGCAGGATGAGTGCGACTTCGTTCACCATGGGCGCCGAGATCAGGAAGGAGAGCGAAATTCCCAGGGGGACCCCCGCGCTGGCGAATCCTATGAACAACGGCACAGCCGAGCACGAGCAAAACGGCGTCACAATTCCAATCAGGGCGGCGATCGTGTTGCCCAACACGCCCCGCCTGCGGGCAAGCAAGCGCCGCGTGCCCTCGGGAGTCACAAACGAACGCACCACTCCCAGTACGAATACCGCTATGCCGAGCAACGTCAGAATCTTCGGCAATTCGAACGCGAAGAATCGTATCGGACCGGCTATTCGCGCCGCATGCGGAATTGAGAGCGCCGAATAGGTGAGCCAGTCGGCGAAGCTGTGCAGTTTTGCATACATGAGCGCTGCAACCATCGCTCCGACCGCAAGCAACGTAACATTCCGGAGAAAATGATTGGCGTTCTCCGCCTTCGGGGCTGGTTTTGCCGAATCCCTCTTGCATCCGCATGAGGCAGCGGGCTGCAGTTCAAGGCGCATGAACTCCGCGGAATTACGGCACGAGCAGTCGCCCCACTGTGCCGATGCCTGGAGTCGCGCCGCGTAATCCTCGCGATTCGCCGGGGCGAATCCGAAGCGGGCGAAAAAGTCCCGTGCCGTAGGAGTGAAGAGCACCAACTCTGTGAGTCCCACGGCTTTCGCAAAACCAATCAGAAGCCTCGTCAGCTTCGATCCGACTCCTGATTTTTGCAGCCCGGGTGCCACCGCCGCCGATCGCAATAGGCCCAATGCGCCATATCGCTCCAGGCCGATCGCTCCCGCCAGTCGCCCGTCCTTCTCCTTAGCGACAAGAAAGTTGTCAAAATGATCTGCAACGCCCGCGGGCGGGAGGTGCAATGATTCCAACAGGCTCAGCACTCCTCCGAGATCTTCGGCGGAGGCTCTGGTGATCGTCACGTCGATTTGGCGTTCGCTGTGGGCGGCTGAAGCATGTGGACCGGCGCTCGCGCAACAACTCGGAGTCGCGATTGGCGCGGCCTCAGTTCCACAGCAGCCTGTTTTTGGAGGCTCCGTCCAGCCGGCTCTGTCCGCCTCCGCGCTCCCGACGAGGCCGCCACAGCAAGATGCGGCGCTCTGCTGGTCTGAATTCATACGCTCCCCTTTCCACTTTGTAATATATGGATCGGCGAATATGTTGTCAGTCTAAAGCCAATAATCATATATGTCAAGGCATATATTATGGTATTCTCTTGGCATGGCCCAAGAAGCCCCGATTTCGCCCGCCGCCCTCTTCCAGACCCTCGCCGACCCCACCCGTTTGCGTATCTTGCGCCTGATCGGAGAGGAGGAGGTATGCGTTTGTTATTTCGTCGAGGCGCTCCGGCTCAGCCAGCCCAAGATCAGCCGCCATCTCGCGCGCCTGCGCAGATCGGGCATCGTCCACACCAGTCTGAGCTTCACGATGTCTTCCATCAGCGACTAGACTCCCGCCGCGAGAGCCATCCTTGCAGCAAATCATCCGTACTGCTCGCATCGCTCAGGACCCGCAATACAACATCATTTCTGTTCGTGCGTGCTGGACAAATTCGCCGGTTGTGACGTCGTTCCTTGGGTCACGAATTTCATGAAATCCGATTCCGCAAGGCGCGACGGATGCACCTCGCCGCTCAGCCCAAAGAATCGGCAGAAGTTCATGATCAGCGGACGCCAGCGCACCGGATCAATAAGGGACGCGAGCCGTCCCCTACCAGCAGCTTTTCGTCGACGTGCAACTTCACGATGTGCACCTCGAACACGTTGGCGCTTACGTTCTTGCCGAAAGAACGAAAATCGTGAACAATGCCCTCCATTTGTATGGGACACTCGCGCACACGCGGTGGCGCGACCGAGTCCGATCCGACCGGAGTGAATCCGGCGGTACCGAATTGGTCTGGTTCATGGCGATAACCCCACTTACGTTTCTTCTCCGGCACGGGATTCTTGCCCGTCGTGAGTGCGAGACGATCGACATGCGTAACCAGATCTTCCGAAGGCAGGTTGATCACACACTCGCGCGCGCGGATGAGGTTGTCAGAGGTCTGGCCCATTTGTCCCAGGCCCAGCATGCAGCTCCAGCCCAGCCACCACGCCGACGACATCGGCGCCAAGTTCGGCGAGCCGTCAGCGTTCAAGCTGCTGATGAGGGCTACGGGGGTACCGAAATAGAGGATGGTCGGGTCGATAGTCTTGTGCATGGGCAGACGATATCGGAGTCGTGCAGACGGCGCTATCCGAATCTTGCCCCCAAATTCGGGGCAAGCGAGACGATTGCTACGAACTGTTGATTTCGTTAAGTCACTGGGCGGCAAAGGTAGATCGCGCAAATTTCCAGCCGAGTGCCCGCACCTTAGCAATCGGCACTGAGAACCCACCTTCCTCCCTAGCCCCATATAGCGCACCGTCGAAAATACGATTCGGTGCGTGCCCAACTCGCAGCAAAGGGATTCATTCGACAAACATCCGTCTGAGATCTTGGCGTGCCCATGCTCGGTTACAAAAATGTTCGTAGGGTTGATGTCGCGGTGAAGAGTCCCCTTGGAGTGGGCCGCATCCAGTGCGTTGGGGACTGGATGCCCAGATTGAGTACCGTCTCTATCTCCAGCGGACAGCTGCCAGGCCAACCTTCGTCCCGGAGCCCTCACTCTATCGCTCGTCGGTTGAGATGCTGTCGCGCGCGAAAAGCAGGAACCGAGAGAAGCGCTGCTTTGATTGCTCCCGGTGCCTAGCGCAATTAGTGATGGTGCGGCTCTGGATTGTCGTGGGTCATCCAGGGGCCCACAGCGGTGCCTATGATGATCGTATCTACGTCAGCCCCCATCGTGTGCTCCACATTGGCTGGCACAAAGACAAAGCTTCCCGCCGGATAACTCTGTGCCCCCTTTTTGTCTGGGTTTGGCCCGACGGCAAGCAGGAGTGCGCCAGAGACGACTGCAACCCGGGCATCTTGGTTGTGTGAGTGTGTGTGGCGATCCCAAGACCCCGCAGGTACGAAAGCCGCATAGGTGAATGCCTTGCCCGGTGCGTTTTTGTCACCCTCTAATACCGCATGTTTTGTACCGTCCGGATCAGTGCTCTGCCAAGTGATGTTAGTAGCGTCCCAGGCCTTCACAGTCGGCGCAGATTGAGCAATAGCAAACGCCGCTACCAGGGCAAATACCCCTACAGCGCGCACCAACAACAGACCGACAACTTTCATAGAGTCTCTCCGTCGAAGCGTGATTTGGAGATCGATGATCCCCAGCGCATCGACGTTAGTTTGGAGGCGATCAGATGGCTATCCGTTTCTTGTGCTCAAACTCTTTTCTGATTGGGCTCTGCGCAGCACTTTGACCCTTCCAGACTGGTACCAGCGTAGATGGGTCACAGGGACCTCCTTGTGACCCACAATCTATCTGAGGCAAAACCCACGAACCCCGGCTCTACCTACGCGGCATCGTCCGCCGTGCCAGCGGCTTCGTTCTCACGGGCAAACTGGAAGTAGACAATTCTTGCCCATAATGCGGCCGTTGTCTGATGATCCCAGGCCAGCTTGACTGGCGCGATGTTCGCAGTAGTCAAGGCTGAACTTCATGGGAATCCATGAATAGCCCCGCTTGTTTTTCGTTAACTGCCCATCCCGGACGTTGAATGCGCGCTCCTATTTTCCCATTTCACACAATACTGCCGGACCCGGGGGCCGGCAGCGAGACGCCGTGGGGCTCTGCACGTGGCGTGAACGCGGTCTCGGGTCCCTGACCTGAGACGTTGGTTGCACCCCCCGGCATGACAATTCCGCTATTGGGTTACGTAGTGGAAGGATCAAATCGGCTCAACCCCAGCGCAAGAGCAGCAACCCCGCCACGCACAGCACCATCCCCGAGCCGGTCCGCAAAGTAAAGCTCTCGCCATAGAAAAAGGTCCCGACGCCCAACAAGACAAGTGCAATCATATTGTTGCAGGCGAAAGAAGTAAGGTTCAACTTCAGACCGGCGCGATAACCGATGAGGTAGCCTGACTCGATCAGCATCAAGGCGACGGCCAGCGAAATGGAGGTCCAATTAACGCGGTGCAATTGCGGTGTGGCGAGGCCCTGTTTCCCGACGAACAAACCCAGGCAGCCCAGCGAGGCCAGGCCGAAGGAGATGCCAAGCGCCAGAAATGGATCAACCCCCACCGGCGTTGCCTTCTGACAGACGTGATAGAGAACCCCTCCACCGATGATCATGATCACAGGGATCACTTCGATGCTGTTCAGGTTCATTTTAGGCGCTTTCCCGTGGCGCAAGTGGCGGGTCGCGCTGCATAAGGAAATCCTTCTGCCGGTCGGCGCCGACCAGGACTTCTTGTGTGCCCACGATATGAAAGCCCCATTTCTTATAAAACGCTATCGCCCGTGGATTTTCGGAATAGACGCTCAGCCACAACATGGCCAAGCGATCCCGCCCCAGGCTTGCGAGCGCGTGGCGCATGAGGTCGTCGGCGACGCCACGCCCATGATGGGCCGGGGCGACGTAGAACCTTTGCAATTCCGCCGGCGCCACATCTTCGATTTGCGGGTGCGGACTCGACCGGAGCGCCAGCACGCAGCCGCATATTTGATCTGCCATCTCCGCGACCAACAAGATGGCATTGGGATTCTCGATCAGCGTGCGAAAGCATTCCGCCGTAAGTTCCGTGGCAATATAGTGCGCGAGATCCAGGGGATCGGCGCCGGGAGGACCGCCCAACGGGAAAACCGCCGCGGCAAAAGCCGAGAGCGCTTCCGCGTCATCACTC
>Ga0187818_10000704_pt1 | contig 12512 bp, 7 predicted proteins | sample NC_wetland_sal_i_14_FD_130581 | JGI IMG/M metagenome (GOLD analysis project Ga0187818, IMG submission 130581) | Wetland sediment microbial communities from Neuse River Estuary, North Carolina, USA - SO4_3 | ecosystem: Environmental > Aquatic > Freshwater > Wetlands > Sediment | place: USA: North... | reverse complement strand
GGGAAAGGAACGGAGGCGGCCTGAGGGGCCTACAAGGCCCACAGGGAGGGGCCGCGGCGATGAACCCCCATGCCAGACACGCAGCGGAGCGCAGCTCGGGGAACGAATCGAGGTCGATGCCAACTTTGGTAGCTCATCGACTCATCCGACGAACTGGCGCGGTGCGTTACCCATTCCTCCGCGCGGACCGGCTTGGATCCCGCCCGACGAGGGGCGCGGTTCAACTCGGCTTCCACTCTTGGGGTTCGGGAGGGTGCCGCCGAAGGTAGCCACGTCCGAGCGCCATGCCGATCGCTCCGAAAATCACGGCACCGACCACCATGGCGATCACGAGGTCAACGATCGCGGTGCTGAGGTCGGTCAGGTCGATGTACCCGAACTGTTGACCGAGGAAGACGAAGCAAATCCCGAGCACGATTCCCGCCCCGGCCCCGTGGGAGGTCGCGCTCAAGGGGGTCCCTCCGGCCCGGTGGGCGCGGGCTCGCCGGGGCTAGCAGCGGTGGGCTCGCTGGGGGTCGGCTCCTCGGGGGGGCTGGGCGGGGCCTTCCCCTTGCGGGAGAGCAGGGCCTGGCGACCCGAGCGGGCGACGGAGTAGAGTTCCCAAACGATGAGCACGATCAGGATGATCGGGAGGACCGCGAGGATGGAAAGCGGGGCGGCGGCGCGCACAAAGAAGTTCTCGCTCCAGACGGTCGCGCCGCCGGCTGTGAGGAGGCTCGCGGTGATCTTGTAGACCCCCTCGAGGACGTACACGATGGCGCCGGGCGTCCAGGTCATCACGGCCGAGCGGGCGGTCGTCGTATTCCCCGTATTGACTACGTCCCGGGTCGAGAGGGCGAACCCGAAGTAGATCATCTGGAGCCGGGCATCGGTGGGGTTGACCGCGCCGGTCGGGGTCGTCCAGTTGAACACGACGCTCGCCGACTTGGAGAAATCGACCGACAGCGCCGATGAGGCGCCTCCGGCCGTGTTGACGTTCACCCCGTTCCAGGTGACGTTGGCCGTCACCGAGCCGGGGCCTGACGCTGCGGAGATCACCACGTGGGTCGACGGCCCGCTGGAGGCACCGAGCGCTCCCGTCGGAAGGAGGAGGAGCAAACTGAGTGCCGCGACCAACGCGAGTCGGCTTCGTAGGGCCGGCCGGTGTTGAGAAACCCTGGAGAACACCATCGCCGCCCTCCCAGTGGACCGGTGGGTTATCTACCTGCCGTTCCGGGGTCGCGAGGAGGCGCCGGGCCGCGGGACCCAATTCGTACTCAGCCGGAGTCGGTCCTCCTTCCGAAAGCGGCGACGATCCGCTCGAGGTCGGAAGCCGCCAGGAGGTCGGGGGTGACGTGCATCCAGACCCGCACATCGTGCTCTCGAGCGATCCGGTCGAACTGGGTCAATCGGTCGATGAGCGCCTCCGCGCCGTGGATCCGGACGAGGTATTCGATCCCCTCGAGGAAGAACGCCATGACATGGTCCTCTTCGAGCGCCCGAGCGAGGAATGAGAGGAGGCCGGGCAGGTCGTTCGGCTTCAGCGTCTTCCCCCGGCCGAGGTTCGTCAGCCAGTACACGTCGACCGGACGGGACCCGACCTGGGCGGCGATCCGCTCCGGGGACTCGCGTACGACGCATAGACCCCGGTGGCCCGCCGCCGTGGCATCCAGGAACGGCAGAATCGAGGTCAGGATCGACGACCCCACTTCGAGCTCAATGCCCGAGGGCGTGGGCGGAGGCGTTGATGGGAGGACTTCGGGCGCCACGATCTCCTGGAGCAAGGGCAAGACGATCGGCCCGTTGGCCGCGACACCCGGCGGGCCATCGGAAGGAGCATCCAACTCTGAGCGAAGGGGCTCGCGCATTGCCTCGGCCACCATCGACTCCGTATCCGCCACGTCCGGCGGGACCGTTTCGGACTCCGCCCTCTCGAGGGAAGGAGCGACCTCGGGGGGCTCGCTCGCTGCCACGGGTCCGGCGGGAGGAACCGGCTCCCCGGCACCATCTGGAACCGAGGGAGCGGGCGGCTGACCACTCTCCGTCCCTCCCAGCTCATGGGTTGGTGCGGCAATCGGTGTCAACTGGACTGCCGGTGAAGGGGGAAGGGACGACGCAGCTTCCCGTTCGTTTTCGAGGATCAACGGAGCGGGTAGAGGCGGTTCGAGGGCGGGAGGGGCTACGCTCGACCCCTCAGACTCGTCCGTCTGGGCTTCGGGTAAGGGTTCGGATCTGGGCGACTCCACCGGCGGGACCGGCTCTTCGAGAGAGATCTGCGTCGGGAGCTCTTCGCGAGGGGGTGGCTCGAGAAGTGGAGCGGGAAGCGTTCCGATAGGACTCTCCTCGAGCGGATGCCGCTCGACGGCCGCCGATTCCGGAACCGCGGCTGTGGAGAGCTCCTCAGCCGGGGCCGGCGCAGGGCGCGACCGTTCTGGTAACGGTTCGGGAATCCGCGCGGCCTCGACCGACGATTCTGGCACCACTTCGGGCACCATTGCGACTTCGATGATCGGTTCGGTCACCGACGCCGGCCTCGACGTTTCTTTGGGAAGCGTGACTTCGCTCGGAGGTACCGACTCCGGGACCGACGACTCTCCGACCCATCCTTCGGGGGATTGGTCCGGGGCGGGAATCTCGCCGACCGGCGGCGCGACATCCACCGGGGCCACCGGAAGGCTCGGCTCTCCCACGAGTAGCGGTCCGGCACGGGAGACTGGCGCATCGGTCGATCCCGCGGGGGGAGCGGGTGGACCGGGCTCGACCGGCGCCGCCGCCACTGCGGAGGGCGGTCGGGTCGGCTCGGATGGTGAAGGGATGGGCCGCGGCTGAGCCTCTCGTGACCGCTCCCGGGGAGGTGGGGGGTGGGCCCGTTGGGTCGTCGGTGCCCCGGAGTGGCTCTCCGTTGGCAGGCGTTCGGGGAACGGCGACCGAGGAGTATGGTGGCGAGGTGGAGGGGCGTTTCCCCCCAGCTTCACCACTACCGCCTCCGCGATGCTTCGTCCAAAGCCGGGAAGGTCCGCGAGCGTCTCGAAGGACGTGCGGCGGTACGCCTCGACCGAGGTGAGTCCGACGTCCCACGCTCGGGCGATCTTCGTCGGACCGAGCAGGGGGGCCCCGAGAAGCTGGTCCAGCTCGAGTCCAAGAGAACGGACCGCCTCCTCTCGGTCGAGCAGCCCCTCCGAGAGATAGTCAGTCTCCGGGGTCTTGAGGTCGAGGGAGCTGGTCGGGATCCTCGGACTGCGCGGACGGGTGGGTCGGTGCTTTGCGCCGGGGGGCCGAGCGCTCAGGCCGGGGAAGTGCACCCACCATCGCGCCCCCGTGCGGGTGCGCCCGGTCCACCGGCCCGGAGGAGGAGCTTCGGCCCCGTTCGAAATCACACGGAATTCCTGGAGGCCAAGATAGGGGCGGAGGCTATCGGCGGCCCCGCGGAGCTCCGACGCGAGAGGGTCGGAGGCCGAGATGACGGCGATCCGGGGGAGCGCGGAGAGGTCGGGGGCCGCGGCGCGCAGGCGCTGGTCGAGCTTGCGGACGAGCCAGAACGCGTCGGCAGAAAGCGGTGGTGGGACCCGGTCGGGCGGTTTCGCGCCCTCGGGGACCTCGAGATACATCTCCCCGCCGCGCCAGGGCCAGGGGACCATGCGGGGAGGAAGCGTGTCCGAATAGGCGACCATCGAAGGGAAGATCCGACGTGAAAGCCCCTGAATGACGACAGAAAGTTCGGCCGGGGTCCCTTCTTCCGCCACCTTGCGCTCCGACATGCGTTGAAGCAGGTGGATGATCTGCGTCGCCTGGGCCGGGTAGTGCCGCTGGATCTCGGACTCGACCGGCCGGACCTGTCGCTGCCGTCCCATCCAGGGCTCCCGAGGCGAGCCGACGTCGAGCCGTCCAATCCCCGCAAGCCGCTCAAGCACCGGGCGGTCGGCCCGAAACCGGTCGGCGACGTCGTCGGCCGAGAGGAGAACGACGGCGCTCGGAATGGTGACCTGGGGCGTTAGACCGTTCGACCGGCGGAACCGGCGCACCGCGTCCAGCACGGGTCGCCAGCGGTCCCACGCCGCGAACAGCTCGTCGTTCAGGAGCGCCCGGTCGGCCCCCGCGACGGTCCGCTCGAAGAGGCTGCCGCGCTCGACCGCGAGACGACGATAGACCGCCTCCGAAAGGTGAGGGATGATCGGGCCGAGAACGACCGAGGCGCTCCGCAGCACGTGCGTGAGCGTACGGAGGGCCGATCGCTTCGAGGGGGGACTTCCGGCGAGGGCCAGCCGCGGTCGAACGAGTTCCCGGTACTCCGAGAGGTCGGTCTCGAAGAACCGAGCGACCCGCCGATGGGCGCTCGCCGGCGCCCAGTGGTCGTAGTCCGCGAGGGCGTACACCCTCGTCCGTTCCCAACGCGCCAGGAGCGCCCGGTCCTCAACCTCGAGCTCCCCGAGGGAATTCCCCACCGGTTGTGCGAAGTTCGCCATCATCGAAGGGTCGCACCGGGCCAGCACTTCCTGGGTCAACGACCAGAATCGGGCAAGCCGTTCGTGTTCCTCCGCACACCGCTCCGCAAACGTCCCGGCCGCTCCGACTCCCGCAGAAGCTCGGAGGAACGCGACCCGCACCGCGTCGGCGCCGTGGGCCTCCACCAATTCTGTGAGGTCAGTCGGGGTGACCGTCGGAAGGACCGTCAGGCCCACTTCCCCGACGGCCCCGCCGAGCCCGCTCATCGCCATCAGGTGGTGCACCACCGCCGGCACTCGACGGCGCTCGCCCACGTAGAGGCGGACCGAGTCGGTCACCGGGAACGGATCGTGCCGCGCCCAGGCCGCGAGCGTACCGGCGACCGAAGGCATGAGCCGGCGGCGTACGGGATACCGTTTCCCGCCGCACGAGCAGGCGACCGGTCCGTCCAGCGCTTCGAGCCGCTCGCACCGAGTGCACTCGAGCACGGCCACCGCTCCGGTGTCGGTCGTCCGCGAGGTCTCGCTCACCGGCCAGGGCGCCACCTCGACCTGGCTCGGTACCGGAGCGCCGGGAAGGAGACGGCGGTACAGTTCCAATCGGTCCGAAGGAAGACGGCCCGGCTCCAAACACCACGCCCGTCCGGGCATCCAGAACAGGGCGGCGCCGCAGTCGGCACAGTGTGGCACCCCTCGACGCACTCGAAGGTGGGCGAAGATCGCTCCATTCTCCGTTAGGTCGTGGACGACGAAGTCGTTCCCGGTGCGAAGGTCTAGGCCGGCGTACTTGTGCATCAGGTTCAGGTCGAGCCGTCCGCTCGGCGTGACGAGCGGCCATCCCGAGACCCCTTTCGCCTCCGCGATCGCAGCGTCCGTACTGCCGTGTCCGGGGACCAGCAGGACGATGCCGGTCCCAGTATCGGTCACGTCCGTGACGGCGATCACCGTGCCGGCGGGGGGGGCCAAGGTACCTCCCGTGGGGAATTCATGCCGAAGAGGGTAGTCGTACGGTCGCCCTTCGAAGAATCGGCCCGGATGCTCTTCGAGCACCTCGATGCTCCCTCCCGGGATCCAAGCGTGGAGCCGATCCAACGACGACCGGGATGTCAGGACCAACTCGTCCACGTCCTTGCGCCGGTACCGAGCCACAACGTACGGGAGTTCGGGATGAAGCAGGATCGCGCTCGCTCCGAGAAGTCGCCACGGGGCGTCGACCCAGACCAACGCGTGGACGACCGCCTCGTTCCAAGAGAGGTCGAATCGGACGAGGTAGGTGCTGCCCTCCTCCTCCTGGTAGATGATCCGTTCGGGACTCCGCGGGACGGCGCAGACCGGACAGACCCGCAAGGGAAGGTCGCGGGAAACGAGAATCCCCCGATGCGCCAGGCGTCCGACCATGGTTTCGACGCTTCGAATCCGGTCTTCGAAATCCCACGGGGTGGCCCCGTCCCCGCCGGTCCAAACCCCGAGGCGACGCAGTACGGGTCCGAGGGTCGACTCGGCCTCGGCCGGACGCGCAGCGACGCTGCGCAGCGTGCCGACCGCACGTCGACCCGCGAGCGAAAGGTACCGTGCGTCGACATCGGCCACCACGGCGCGATGCGCGACGAGCCCCGCCGGTTCGAGGGGCGTGAACGTTCCTTCGTATTGATGCAAGACCGGCCCGTCCGCGGGCCCGAGCATCCCCCCCGGCGACGGGAGACGCCGCGCCTTCCAGACGGTCTGAGCCTCCTGCTCGAGGAGATGCGGTTCGTACGCGGGGGCGACCTCAACCATGGATTCGGACCCGCTGGGTCCGGAATTGACGATGGTTCCCCCGAAGAATAAGCTCTCCGCCGAACAGGCGGCCTCCGGCGTCCCGTGCGCCGGGAGAACTCTTATGCCGCCGGACCTCTGCCCGACCTCCGAGGAGAATCGCGATGGCCTGGACGCAGCAGGAGGTCCGAGAACTGAAGGAGGGGCGCTACATGCTCATCGACGAGGAGCCGTGTCGGATCCTCAGCATTCAGACCTCGAAACCGGGAAAGCACGGGGAAGCGAAGGCCCGCATCGACGCGATCGGCCTGTTCGACGGGTCGAAGCGAAGTGTCGTTTATCCGGTGAAGCACAAGGTCCAAGTTCCGATGATCGGCAAGCGCCAGGCGCAGGTCCTTTCGCTCACGGACCAAGAGGTCCAGTTGATGGACCTCGAGACCTACGAGACGTTCAGCCTCGCGCTCGATGCGGAGACCAAGGGCTCGCTCACGCCCGGCGGCGAGGTCCAGTACCTCGACGCGATGGGCAAGCGGCGGATCACCCGGATGTAATCCGAAGCCCCGAGCGCGGTCGACAGGACGCTCTCGTTCCTCGCTTGGTTAATAAAGGTGACCGGGCATGAAACGGGTGCCCGAGCGACTCGATCGTTCTAGTCGGGAACGCGGGGGTTAGGAGGGGAGAGGTACGACGGGACCGGGGGGCATCGGCGCGGTCCCTTCTTCGCGCCTTACCCGGATCCTCCAGGAAAAGGCCGAGGAGCTCAAGAAGCAACGGCAGTCGGCCGAGTCCGCGATCAAGGAGGTCGAGGATCAACTCGAGCGGCTCGGCCACCTGGGGATCAACCCTCCTGGCGCCGTGGACCGGCTGACGGCGATCAAGGAGTTGCAACGTCGCTCGGACTGGGAAGGGACGGAGGCCCAGGCGAAGAGCCTGCTCGGGTCCCTCGCGAAGACCGTTCCGGCGAGTTTCGAGGAGCGCCGACAGCGTACGGTCGAGACGCTCGGTCGGCTCTCGGGGATCGGCGTACCGGTCGCGCCCGAGGTCCCCACGGAGCTCGATGCGCTCGCCCATCCTCCGGAGGGCGAGGCGTGGTCGACCACGGCGAGCCGATTGCTTCGGACGGAGGAAACGCTTCGCAAGGCCGAGATCGAGTACGTCACCGGAGCCCGAGAGCGGGCCCTGCGGGTGGCCCGCTGGGCCGGCCTCTCGCCCGAGCGACTCGCCCAATTCGAAGGGAAGCTCGACGAGGCGGTGCGACCCGCCCGGGAAGGGCGCCTCGCCGAATCGATGGACCAGATCGGTCGGCTGCTCCGCGAGGACCTCCCCGAGGCTGCGGCGCGACGCCGGCAGGTCCGAGAGATGGCCGCAGCCCTGGTCAGCCAGGCCAAGGAGCACGGGGCTCCTACCTCGAAGCTCGAGGCCGCGCTCGACGCGGGCGCCGATGCGGACCCCGAGAGCTGGCCGGAGGCTGTGCCCGCGTCGGAGAAGGCCGTCCGAGAAGCGGGGGAAGCGCTGCGCGAACGGTGCATCCAATCCCTGCAGGGCCTGAAGACGTCGCTCGGGGCGGCCTCCGAGTTCGGGGTCGACCCCAAGCCCGCCGAGCAGGTCGTGGAAGAGGCCATCGCGCGGATCGGGGGCGCCCCCTTGCTCGAGATCGCCCCGATCTTCGTCGAGGCCCGCCGGTCCGCGGAGGAACCGGTGGTCACGGTCATCGCCGGACTCCTCGACGAGGTTCGCCCCCGGATCGCCGAGGCACGGCGCCTCGGCCGGGACCCGAGCGAGGTGTTCGCGTCGATGAACCGCGCGCGCGAAGCGCTCCGCCTCAAGATCTACTCGGAAGCGTTCGCCGCGAGCCGGGAAGCCCTCGACCGCGTGACCCGCCTCACCGAGGACCTCGAAGCCGTGGAGGACGAATTCCAGGCCGTCCAGGAGATGGTCGGCCGGTTCCGCGCGGTCGGGTTCGCGACGGACCCGTTCGAACCGTCGCTCGAGCGGGTCCGAGCCGCGCTCGAGCGGACCGACGTCGCGGCCGCGCGGGAGACCCTGAAAGGGATCGTGACCGAGCTCGGACGCGATGCGCTCGACTTCTTCCTCGCTCGGTGGAACGCCCTCGACAAGCTTCGGGAGTATGCCCGCGACCGCGGGTTCCTGACTCCGGCGACCGACCGCGGCGTCGCGGAGGGCCGGGACCTGCTCGACCGCGGGGAGATCGCCGAGAGCGCCGAACGGATCGCCCGCTCCGAGGTCGAGATCCGGACCGCCGCTGCGCCCTACATTGCGCGCCGGGTCGAGGAGATGGAGCAGGGGCTCTCGGACATTCCCGACGAGACCCTCACGGCACCGGTGCGACGGCTCCTCGCGGACGCCGATGTCTCCCTTCGCGTGAAGGAGGACCTTTCGGGCGCCATCGAGAGCCTCCGCCGCGCCGAGCACGAATTCTCCGCCGTCTTCGCGGCGCACGCTTCGTCGCTGGTCGAGGTCCTCGAATCCGAGGGCCGGGTCCTCGAATCGATGGGCGGGGCGACCGACGAGATCCAGCGGCAGATCGACGAGGTGCAGCAGATCTTCAACATGGGCGACTTCGTCAAGGCCTCGCGCTCCTCCCAGGAGATCCGTACCCGCGCGCAGCAGCAGCAACTGCTCCGCAGCGAGGAGGCCGTCTCGCATGCGAAGCTCTCGCTGGTCGAGCTCGAGACGATGGGGCTCGACCTCGCGAAGTTCCGCACGGACCTGGACGACGCCCAGGTCGCGGCGCGAGCGGGACGGTACCTCGACGCGTTCCAGCAGGCGACCCGCCTGGAGCAAGCCGCCGCCCGCGCCCGAGCGACGGCCCAACAGATCCTGGACAGCATCGCGCGCGCCGTGGAAGCCCTCGGCCGCCTCAGCCGCTCTGGGATCGACCCGGGGACGTTCTACGATGGGCTTCGCACCGCTCGTCTTGCCTTCCAATCCTTCGAGTTCGACGCGGCTCGTGCCGGGCTCGAGAGCCTTCACCAGAAGCTCGGCGAGGAGGAAGCGAGGCTCGAGACGTCCCGCCTCCTCGCCGAGGTCAACCAGCTCACCGAGGACGGGCGCCGGCTCTCCACGCCGATGGATCCGTTCACCGCTCGCTGGAAACAGCTCAAGACCGAGCAAGCGACCGCCCCCCCCGACGCGACGCGGACCGCCGCCCAGCTCCTTCACGAGGAGCTCGTCACGATCCTGAAGCCGGTGCTCGAGGAGAACCTCCGCACGCTCGAACGGGACCTCGACATCGCTCGGTCGGCGGGCGTGAACGTCGAGAAGATCCTCGTCCCTCTCAGCGAGGCCCGGCGTAGGGTCTCGCTGCCGGTACCGGTCGGGGCCGCAGAGCTGCTCGACACCGCGCGTGCCGAGTTCGTCTCCACCCACGGGTTCGTCGAACACGCCGACCGAGTGGCGAAGCGGGCCCGCGAGGCGCTCGCCCAGGCGGACCTTCTGCACGTGGAGGCGGTCGCATTGCGCAGCGGGATGGACCGACTCGAACAGCTGCTGAGCCAGCAGCAGTACGCGCGGGTGATCGAGCTCGGAGGACCGCTCGAGCGGGAACTGCTTCAGGCGACGTACCAACACGTTTCGAAGAGCCTCGCGGGTTTCCAGGCGATCGTCAGCCGGATGCGCCCGACGGGAATCGATACGACCCTCGCAGAGAATTTGCTCCACCAGGCGCGCACGTCGCTCGACGATGGCCGTCCGGTGGATGCCCTTCAGCTGGCCTCGAGGAGCGAGGCGGAGCTCGAGCGCGCAGAACTGCAAAGGCACCTCGCCGAAGGGTCGATCGAGGCGGTGAGCGGCGCGCTCGCGCGTACGGTAGCGGACGGGATCGTCGCTCCGACCGCCGCCGAGGAGTTCGAGGCCGCCAAAGCCGCATTCCATCAACGCGCCTACCCGGACGTGCTCGAGCGCGCGATGACCTCCCTCGATGCCCTCGGCGTCGCACGCGAGGGCCACCGGCGCGCCCGGGAGGCGGTCCAAGCCGGTGCCCGCCAGGTGAGCGAAGCGGTCGAGCAGGGCGCCGACGTGGGGGAAGCGAACGCGCGGCTCGCCGAAGCTCGAAGCTCCGTCGAGAAGGGCCTCTATTCCGACGCGATCCGCGCCGCACGGGAGTCGACCGAGATGGGACGGTGGGCGATCGAACGCCTCTTCGCCCCCGCGCTCGGGGAGCTCCGCCGCCAGGTGGAGTTCGCCCGCAAGGAGGGGCTCACGAGAGAGGTGGAACCGCTCGACGCGGTGGTCACGGACGCCGAGGCGGCGCTCCGCGCCCGGGATTGGGCAGCGGTCCGCCAGGGCATCGAACGCGGGGAGGCGGCGAGCCGTCACGCCTTCGAGGCGGCCGTGGACGGACGGTGGCGCGAGGTCGAGGCCGAGTATGGCCGCGCGATCCACGTCCCGACGGCCGAGCTCTCTCGGCGGGAGGAGGCAAAGCGCCAGCTCGCCGCGCTTCGCGAGCGACGCGAGTACGCGGCGGCGCTCGGTCTCATCCGGGCCGAGCACGAGGTCGTGCGGAAGCAGTGGCGCGAGGCGCTCGAGGCCCAGGTCACTGGATTCAAGGACCGGCTCTGGGTCGGCGAGCGTCTCGGCATCGACACCACGCGCGTGATGCAGACCTTCAGCGAAGCCCGCGTCGCGATCGATTCCGGCCAGTTCGACAGCGCCGAGGCGATCCTCATCCGGGCGACGGCGATGCTCGAGCCGTCCGTCCGCGAGCCGTTCGGACGGCGGTCGAAGGAGATCCAGACGGAGGTGATGTTCGCCCAGGAGGGGCTCCGCGTCAGCGTGGGAGCGGTCCGGGAACGACTGAAGGAGGTCGAAGAACTCGACCGCAACGGTCGGCTGCTCGACGCGGCCCGGCTCTTGCTCAAAGTCGAGGAGGAGCTCAACCTGAGGAAGTCGCTCCACCGAGAGCTGCTGAACCTCCACTACCTGATCGACGCCGCCATCGGACGGGCGAACGAGCGTCATCTCGACACGACCGTCGCGCGCGCCCTCCTCTCCGAATCGATCCGCCTGCGCGATACCGACTACCCGGCGGCGCTCGAGAAGGCCCGCGAAGCCCTACGGAAGCTCCAGGAGGAAGGGGCCGTCGCTCCCGAAGGGACGCCCGCGCCACCCCCCGCATCCTCGTTCTGGCCGTTCCGACGCCCGCCGTCCGAGCCCTGAGGGGCGCGACCTTCAGCTCGAGAGGAACCCGGAGCCGACCCCCGTGGCGGGGACCGGAGGGAGGCCCCGCGGGGGCCCGAGGGGAAGCCGGTCGTACTCGACCGAGTGCTTGATCCCCCGCCGCCGAAGCATCGTGGAGACCTGCTCGGTGATCTGGACGACCTCTTGGCACCGGGCGGGCTTCGCGAAGTAGAACTCGGCGCGCCGCTCATCCGCGATGGGAAAGATCAACCGGAGCCCGAAGGCGTCCTGGCGATTGTAGCCGACCGGCTTGCGGTCGCCCTTCAGGTCGCGGAGGTTCTCGTCCAGGAGGACCTCGGGAAGCAGTGGGTCCGACTCCTTCACGAACGGGCGGTTCATCTCGACCACCCGCTTGTGGATCTCGGGATAGACCCGGACGAGGTCGCGGTACGACCGCTTGGGGTCGAGGAGAATGTGCCCGCTTCGGGCCTTCACCGGTGGGGTCACGGTACAGCGAGCGTCTCCGCGTTCATAGGGGCTTCGGCCGCACTGGGCGTCCCCTCGGCCGATCCTGGAGCGACGAAAGCCTCAAGGAGGAAACCCGTTACCGGGGCTCGGCGCTCCCGTAGTCTAGTGGTCAAGGATAGAGGCCTCTCGAGCCTCTGACGCGGGTTCAAAACCGATCGGGTTGTGGCCCAGTCGGGGAGACTCCCGCCGGGAGCACCAATTCCTGTTGACCAGTCCCGGCACTGTTGGAAAAGGGTCCCTTTCCGGCGGGGCCAATCTGTTCGGGCGGCCCACGGGACCATTGCGCTCGGGCGGGAATCGGGCTCGTCTCGAACACGGTTTATTCCGGTGAGGCGGTTCTCTTCCGTGCCCAATCCACCCTTCGTCGATGCCATCGTGGTGGCAGCCTCCATCACGTTGGTCGGCGTCGGCTTCGTGCTTTTCGGAGTTTGCGGTGGAGGAGACTCCCTGGTCCTATTCGGGGTGGCGGTAGCCTTACTCTATATCCCGCTGAGCCGGTCCGGGGCGTGGGCCACATTGATACCGATCAGTATTCTCAGTCTCACCCTGGTCGCGGCAGGATGGTACGTGGCAAATGGAGCAGGCTGCCACCTGTAGAAATGTGTGCGAGTGCTAGGCGCCTTGACACGAATCGTTTTGACTGCGAGATTCCCCAAGGAAAGGTCCGCC
>Ga0187818_10000703_pt1 | contig 12514 bp, 11 predicted proteins | sample NC_wetland_sal_i_14_FD_130581 | JGI IMG/M metagenome (GOLD analysis project Ga0187818, IMG submission 130581) | Wetland sediment microbial communities from Neuse River Estuary, North Carolina, USA - SO4_3 | ecosystem: Environmental > Aquatic > Freshwater > Wetlands > Sediment | place: USA... | reverse complement strand
CCTGCGCCGCTCCTACTTCGAAGCGGGGCGCGATAATCCGCTGCTGTTTGCCATCGGGCACAGCTTTGGAGTGTTTCAGTTTGTGTTCGGGCAACTCGTAGTGGGGGACATCGCAGGGCTGATGTTTTTGGCGGCGATGGTGCTGCTCTGGCGAGCACGGGGCGATAAGATCGCATCGCGGCAGCTGGCGTTATTTCTGGTGTTCTTGTTCGCGCTGGCCTGCGGAGCTAGCTTCGCACATGTGTATCCTTACGGCGGGACGCGCCATACCGCCTATCTGATCATTCCAGCTGTGGCCGGTGTGAGTTTTGCCGGCGCCCGGCTTGCGGCCGGGCGTTGGGCGCGCGGCCTGGCGTTGGCGCTGCTGATCGTTGTGACCTGCGCCGTTTTCGGCAAGCAGCACCAGCCTTACATGACGCGCGCCGATCAGAGCGGGGCGCACATGACCGAGGCCATGGCGTTCCTGCGGCAGAGTGTTGCGCCCGGAGGTGTGATTTTCACTGACTTCGAGAGCAGCATGATTCTGGGCCATTATTTGTGCGAGCAGCAACCGATCACGGTGCAGGAATCTAACTCGCAGTTTGAAATGTTTTCTTGTGGCGGGTACCGCGTCGTCGCTGCCAATCGCAGAACAGCGACGAACTTCACCCCGGAGGTCTTTCTGGGACTCGGGAAGAATCTGATCGAGACCTGCGGGCTGAAGCCGAACGAGCCGGTCTGGATTTTTCAGGCGGGATGGGGCGCGAATTTGCCGGAACGATTGCGGAGCGAATCAACGAGGTTTCGTGATCTTCCGTTTCGCGCGTTCGGGAACGACATTAAGATTTTTCCCATGGGGGGAGGGAACTGGCCGCCAGGTGGCTAAATCCCGCATTGTTTGCTGGCGGAAAACTGCTGACGGGGGATCAAGAGCTCACCTCAGGCGCTAAAGCGCGATACCTTCTTCAACGGTTAACGCACGAGTAAACTCGTGCCCCTCACTTTCCAGTGAATGATAGGTCTTTCCCACGGCGCCTAAAGGCGGCGTTTTGGGAGAATTGAAACGGCGCGGCTGGAAGCCGCGCTCTTTCAGAGCAGGACTCGTGGGATCGCTCACGGGCTATTCAATGGCCCGCAGGCATAGTGAGGCCCAGAGCTCGGACTGTGACTTCATCGAGGACGGCCTTGCCGTCTTTTCTGGTGACGACGCCGAAGCCGCCGGAGTAGTCCCACATCGCCCAGCCGATGTTGTGGCGCTCGAGCGAAGTGCGCACATCCGTGAGCCACCGGGCGCGATCCTGGGGATCTGAAAAACGCCGGTACACGCCGAATTCATTGCACACGAGCGGCACGCCATTTTGCCGGGCCCAGTCGGCGGCCTGGTTGATCTCCGCTTCGACGCGGGACGCATCCCAATGATCCTGCCCGTAACGGATCACGCGAAGCCGGTCCCGCGCCTCCGGAACCGCGGCCGCAACCTGCGCGGCGTTTTCCGGCGACGACGGATAATGCAACCCCTTCAGCCAGCGCCAGAAATAGTCTCCCCAGGTCGCGCCCTGATGGGTGAAGATGTGCGGCTCGTAAAAATGAAAAACGTAAATCACGTCGGGATCGCGCAGCGGTTCGAGGAAGAGCATGTCGTCATCGTCGTCCCAGCGTGCGCCGGGGGCGATGATCGTATGAGCAGGCGCGCCCTGGCGGATTGCCGCTGCCAGCTTGGCTTCCACGCCATACCAGCGATAGGGGTCGTGAAACTCCGGCTCATTGAGGATTTCGAAAACTACGCGCTCGGGATCCCACGAGGAATAGTGCTGCGCCAGCGTGCGCCAGAAATCGGCGAAGCGCTCGACGGAGTCGTCCTGTTTGGCCAGGCTCGCTTTGAAATCTGAGTCCGGATGCACGTCAATTTCGACGGCGAGGCCGGCATCCAGAATCATTTTGACCGCGGCGTCGAGATAGCCAAGATATTCCGCGGTGCCGCCGGGGCGCCCTCCCGCCTCGATCATTGGCTGGGGATTCACGCTCAGCCGCACATGATCGAAGCCGGCGGATTTGATTAGCGCAATGTCAGCAGACGTGGTCCAGTTCTGGAAATGCTCTTTCGTGTATCCCCTGGGATCGTAAACCTGCGCGAACCATTCGCTGAGATTGATGCCGTGGCGAAGGTGAGTGAGGCGGGAGGCTGGAACGGAGGAAGAGGGCTGAGCACTCTGTGAAACAGAAACGGATGAGAGGAGTAGAACAAAGGCAATGCATCTGACGAACATGAATCCTCCGAAAAACAAGTCGTGAAAAGATTAGAGCCGTCCGACCTCAGCGGCTAAAGCCGAAACCAGTCGCAGCCCCTAGCGGCACGGCTGAAGCCGTGCCCTGATACGACCCTTGACTATGTGACGACCTTCTGCCCCAGGATGCTAGCTGAGAATCGGCAGTGCTCGAATTCTTTTCTTTGTGGCTGCGTAGATCGCGTTGCACAGCGCCGGAGCGAGCGGCGGAACGGACGGCTCGCCGATCCCGGTTGGAGCTTCCGCGGTGGGAACGGCATAGACCTCGACGGTTGGCGTTTCGTCCATGCGCAGCGGAGCGTAATCGTCGAAGTTGCCTTGTACGACGCGTCCTTTCTCGAACGTGATCTTGGCTCGCAGCTCGTTGGCCAGCGCGTAGACAATTCCACCCTGAATCTGCTGCTCCAGAATGCTGGGATTGACGACCTGACCGCAGTCCACAGCTGCGACGACCCGATGTACGCGAGGCTGGTCGTTCTCCATGGTAATCTCAACGACTTCGGCCATGTACGAGGCGAAGCAGCCAAAGCAGGCGATGCCGCGATAGTGCCCGGCGGGCAGGGGCTTGTTCCATCCCGCTTTTTCCGCGGCAAGCTGCAGCACGCCCCGCATGCGGGCAGGGTGCCATGTCGTACCGAGGTATTGCAGGTCCTGATCTTTGGCAAGCAGATGCAGCCGGTATTCGAGAGAATCTTTGCCGGCCGCGACTGCGAGTTCATCGATGAAACTCTCGAGCGCAAATGCGGCTTGCAGGGCATAGACCGAGCGCATCCAACCGAGAGGGACGGGAGTTTCGCTCATCACGTACTCGATCGAATAGTTAGGAATGCCATAAACGGGGCCGGCTTCGTCGGGAAGGTCGGGATCGAAGTTGCCCGGCGTGGGCTGGCCTTTTTGTCCGCTGATCGAAGGCGCGATGATGCGATGAGTCAGCGCGACTGGAAACCCCGAGCCGTCGAGCGCGGCGCTGAGCTGGTGCAGGCTGGCGGGACGGTAGGTCGAAAAACGCATGTCATCTTCGCGCGTCCAGATGACCTTCGCCGGTGCATTGATCGCCTTCGACACGAGCGCCGCTTCGAGTGCGTAGTCGTGTTCGAGGCGCCGCCCGAAGCCTCCGCCCATCAGCGTGACATTCACCTTGACCTGATCGGGGTCGAGGCCGATTGCGGTGGCGACCGAATCGCGGCAATCCTGCGGGACTTGCGTCGGGGCCCAAAGTTCGCACTTTGCGCCCTGATAGTGTGCCGTGCAATTGCCGGGTTCCATGGGGGCGTGGGCCATGAAGGGCAAGGCATATTCGGCGGAGATTTTTCGGCCTGCCGCTTTCGCCGGATCTCCCGCCGAGTACAAGTTTGCGCCTTTCCTGGACGCAGCTTGCTTCAGCGACGCGATGACGGCCGCGGTATTTAAATCCTTGTTGGGTCCCTCGTCCCACGTGACGTTCAGCACCCGCCGCCCTTCTATGGCGCTCCAAACGCTGTCCGCGACCACGGCGACGGCGGAATCGCCGATTTTGCCGACGTAGCTCACGCTCGGGATTTTCTTTGATTCCTTATCGTCGAACGCCGACACTTTGCCGCCAATCACCGGGCAACGCGAGAGTACGGCGTGTTTCATTCCCGGCAAGCGGACGTCAATGCCGAAGACTGCCTCGCCCGTCACTTTGGCGGGCGAATCCAGACGCGGCAGGCGCTGTCCGACGATCTTGTAGTCCTTGTTCTGCTTCAACGGCGAGTCGGCGGGAATGGGCAATGTCGCGGCCCTGATGGCGAGTTCCCCGTAGCTCGCGCTGCGTCCGGAAGCGGCATGCTTGATGCGGCCGCTCTCCGCGGTGCAACCCGATCGCGGAACGCTCCAGGCCAAAGCCGCGGCCGTTATCAGCATCTCGCGCGCGGCGGCCCCGGCTTTGCGCATGGGATCCCAGCAGGTGCGGATGCTGGCGCTTCCGCCCGTCGACTGATCGCCGAAGAGCGTGCTGGCTCCGGCCTGCTCGATTTCGATCTGCTTCCAGTCGGCCTCGAGCTCCTCGGCCAGAATCATGGGCAGCGCGGTGCGAACGCCTTGCCCCATCTCGGAGCGTGCAACCACAATCGTGACTTTGTTGTCGGGTGTGATGCGCAGGTAGGCATTGGGTGAGAAGGACTGCTGGTTCGAAGAACTCCCGTGCGGCAGGTAGAAGCCGATGACGAGGCCAGCACCGGCGGCGACTCCGGCGGCGACAAATTCGCGGCGGGAAAGCGGGCTCATCGCGTACCTCCGTTCCCGGCGGCGCGGTGAATCGCTTTGCGAATCCGTTCATAGGTTCCGCAGCGGCACAGGTTTCCGTTCATGGCCTGGGTAATCTGGTCGTCGGTGGGGCTCGGCGTCTTGGCCAGCAGCGCCGCGGCCGACATGATCTGTCCCGGCTGGCAGTAACCGCATTGCGGAACTTCTTCCGCGATCCAGGCCTGCTGCAGCGCGTGCAGGCCTTTGGCGCCGAGCCCTTCGACGGTGGTGATGCTTTTGCCCGCGACCTGTGAGACCGGAGTCGAGCAGGAGCGAATAGCGTCTCCGTCCACGTGGACGGTGCAGGCGCCGCACAATCCCGCGCCGCAACCGAATTTCGTTCCGGTGAGTTCGAGGGTGTCGCGCAAGACCCAGAGAAGGGGCGTCTCAGGAGAGACGCTGACTTTGCGTTCACTGCCGTTAACGCGGAGTGTGATGTCAGTCATGTTGGTTGTTTGGAAGCTGGACAACATGGTACTCAAGCGGCGGGAAAAGGGAAATGGCTGGCGGGTACCGCAGGGCCTGAAGGCCACATTTTCCTGACTCGCATTTCGGAACGGCTGAAGCCGTGCCTTGATACGAGGCGATTATGTGACGAACCTCTGACTCAGGACACTAGCGGCCGGTGGTCATCATCGCTTGCGCGATCTGTTCGCCGATGCGCTCGGAGAATTCGCGGAAGGCTGGTTCGTCGTAGAGGCGCAGCCCGATTTCATCTTCATCCTGCGGAAAAAGCTCGGCGTGAGTTCCGGCAGAACCCTCGCGCACGGCGCGGTGCACCTGGGCAGCGGTGGAACTGTCGAAACTTTCGGAGACGATCACGCTGTTGTCTCCCCAATGCTCCACGATGACCGGACCCTCTTCGGTCGCAATCTGCGTGCTCGACACCGGGCATTTGGACCCGGAACAGGCCGGCACGGGTTGAACCGTTGCGGTCTGATAACGCTGGGCCGCTGCGGTTGCGTAGAAACGCGCGAAGCGCTCGGCTGCCTGGGCTGTTTTCCAGCGCGAGACATAGAGTAGAGCCAGGTCCGCGGTAGTCGGGGACGCATTGGCGACCGACTTGTCGGTGCGATGGTAGGTTACGTAGGCGCCGCCCTGCCACGCGGCGGAAAGATCGTCTGCAATCTTGCGCTCGCCGAACTGCTTCAGCAGAGCGCGCACGTCGAGCTGCCCGATCCCACCCGAGTCATACACTTCGTACTGGCTGCCCAAAAGCTGCTTCAGATCGGGCATCCCGACCGACGCCAGTTTCTCACCATTGATGTAAGCCTCAGGCTGCAGCACTTCGTGGGAGTTGCGCGGCGGACGGGCGAAAGCCCCGGCGAACGCCATTTCCTTCCCACCCTTGTGCAGCAGTTCGCCTTCGAAGATCAGGCCTTCGTTGTAGGCAAACGATCCCGCCTCGCGCAGAATCATGGGCGCATCGTGCATCATCTGGGAGTCGGCGACGGCTTTTACCGCGGGCTCTTCCATCGAGTAGATCAGATCGGGCGTATCGACCAGATTGCGTCCCACCGGCGCCAGGATGTAATCCACATAGACGACCATAGCTTGGCCTTCGACCACCGCCTTGCGGGCGGTGGCGCCGTCGTCGTTTCCGCTGTCACGGGAACCTCTTCCCGCGGGCTTCAGTGCGGCTTGCATCCACTTGTGCAGATCGTAGTTCTGATCCTGCAGGGCGTGGGTGAGTTCGTGGGCAAGGATCGGTTCCTGCCGGTCGAATGGCACCCAGTTCAGCAGGGAGATGGTCTTGGTTTCGTCATCGTAGTAACCGGCGACCTCCTGCCCGGTGGACTTCACCAGAAACTCGCGCAGATTGAAATCCCGCCGCAGGAAGCCGAGTTTCTTCATGCTCAGTTCCTCCTGGGCAAAGCGCTGGGTGAATTCCTCTTTAGCAAGCCGTCCGCTGGCGTACTTCTCCACGTCCGCTTTGCTGACCATCCGGCGTTTCACCACGGCGCGCTTGGGCATGCCGGTGTCTTGCGCAGCGAAATCAACGATCTTGTCGACCGACTCAAAAAGCCGCTTCGCATCCGCGTCCGTCATGCGGACTTCGCTGGACGTATCCTTGCGCAGCTTGCGGGCAACGTCAGCCAGGCTCTGTGAAGAAGCATCGTCCTGGCAGAAGGCAATCGCGGAAAACAGCCCAAGAATGCAGACTACGAGAAACTGGCGCCAGTAGCGGCAAGTCATGGATCCTCGCTGAAAAAAGAAATGGACTCCCCTAGATTTTCCCTGAGCCGGGCGCGGGACTCAGCAAAAAGACGCAGAATTGTCTTACCAAGGTAATGGCTGGCGAAGGTAATGCCAGCGAGGGTTACGTCCGGTGGGCCGGGAAGGATTCGGGCCGTGAGGCTTAAGAGCTTACTTGAGTTGCGCCAGTTTCTGTGTGGCCAGTTGTCCCGCCTCGTTGCCCGGATTCTCTTTCTTGACCTGTTCGTAGATCCGCTTGGCGTCGAGGAGCTGGTTGGAATCCTGGTAGAGTTCGGCCAACTGCAACTGCGCTGTCACCTTGCTGACCGAGGCCGTGGGCTTGTTGATCAGTTCCTGGTAGAGAGCGACGGCTTCCTTGGTGCGCTTGTTCTGCCCGTAGAACGAGGCCAGGGCAAACTTGGCGATGGCGGCCAAATCCCGGTTGCCGGTGGAAGCGACCGCTTTGAAATTGCGTTCGGCGGCGGCGTTGTCCGACAAATTCGCAGCCGTCACGCCCAGGAGGTAATGGGCCATGTCGGCGGTGCGGGTGTGCGGATATTTATCCACAATCGCCTGCAACTGTTTCCGCGCGGCCTCGGTGCGATCCTTTACCGAGGTGAAGGTGGGAAAGTCGGGCTGCTCGGGCGTTCCGGGGGGGCGCAGAGGCGTGTCCATGGTGCGAACCGCCTGGTTAAGCTCCAGGCTGGCTTTTTCGTCCTGCACGCTCAGGTAATACCAGCCCCCAACAACTGCGGCCAGCACCAGTGCGACTAGGATTCCGACAATGACCAGGGTGGCGCGGTGCTCCACCGTCCAGTGGGCCGTTTTCTCGGCGGCCTCGATGGTCACACGGCTGAATGCGTCCTGCTTCAGTTGATGGCGGGTTTCTGCGCGCACGGACTTCCCTCGGGTAGTTAACGATGGCTGGACAAACTAACAGTCTAACAGGTGGTAAAACGGGGCGTCAAAAGGAGGGTGGGCTAGTGGTGGTGCACTTTGAGAGATTCGTATCAGGGCGTGCCGAAGGCGCGCCATCCACGAGACCGGCTTCAGCCGCTGCAGGCTCACGGGCAAGGCCAGCGGCTAAAGCCGTTGGCGTCCCTCGCCATGAGCGGCATCGCTCAAGCGATGCCCTGATACGAACCGTAGCCCCAAATGCCCCAAGACACGGACGCCGCCGATGCTTCGGCGGCGCGGCTTACAAACCAGATCACACTTACCGCGGAGCTTCCTCCAGCATTCCGTTCTCCAGCTTTTCCTGGCACGCGATACAGTGGCGGGTCCAGGGCACGGCTTCCAGGCGCTTGGCGTTGATCTCTTTGCCGCAATGGATGCACTCGCCGAAGCTGCCCTCGCGGATGCGTAGCAAAGCCTTCTCCACCATCTGCAGCAGCTGGCGCTCATTGTTGCTCTGGCTGAACAGGAATTCCTTGTTGTAGGAACTGGCAGCGCGGTCGGCAATATCCTGCGCCGAGTCCTCATCGGCCGAACGGCCGTCCGCCTGCGTGCGGTTCACGATCCGGCGCAACTCGTGCTGCCGTGTCTCCAGACGTTTCTTAAATGCATCCAGTTTCTTCTTATCCATAGGTCACTTCAATCGGGTCACTTCCATCGGCCCAAGCCACAATAAAAGTCTTGGGACGCCTCCAGCCAGAGGCGTCCCGCCACTAAAGGCCAAACGAAGATGATAAGCGCCGAAATTGAGATGCGTCAACCGCACCAGAAGGTGGGTGCTGTCTTAACAGAGTGTTGCTGCCTGAAAAGGATAAACTTATGAAATCAAGATGGCGATTGCGTGGAGCGTCGTGGGTGTCGTTTGCTCCCTACTTGTGGGTGTGGGGGTCAATATGTTGAGCCTCTCGCCGCCTGACTTCAGGAATGCCCGCATCTGCTTTTGGGCTGCTTTCAGCGTCTTGGGCGCTATGGACGTGTATTGGGCATGCCAGACTACTTGGCCGCTTCCACAACAGTTAATTGTGACGATCCCCGTGGGTTTGGTCGTGATGATCGGGCTTCCCCTGATGCTTCACTGGGTCAAAAAGCGCGAGGAGTTGCTTTTGCCAAGGGCGGTTGTGGCCACTACTCCTGTTGATGCGGATTTGGCTGTCTCGTTCGTTCAGTGCTGGGTGCAGGATGATGTTTTCTATGCCCAAGTTAAGAACAATGGCGGAAGCGCGATTACCGATGCGACTGCCGAAATCACTTACCATGATTCAAAAGGGGTTCCCTACGCTGTACTAGAGGGGATTTGGCGGGAGTCTGGCGAGAACGTTCTGTCTACTTGGAACACGGGGGCGTTGGTTTTAGCGGTGACGACAGATCAGGAAACGTTCTACGCACCGACCAAGCCAGTGTATCGGTTGGGGGCGGGAAAGGGCTTCATTGCGGTGCACTTGCACGCAACCCTGTATGGCTCTCAGCCATGTTCGCTTCCTGCGCTCTTTTTCGCTGTTGACTTCGATGAGCAGCTATCAATTCGGCAAGTCACTTCCATTCCAAGCGGAGAAAGGAGTTGAGAAAATGGATGAACTACTAGGAGAGGGGAGTGCAGTGGGAGAGGGTGAGATTCTTGTTGACATTTCATCCCCCTTGGGCCATAGTGTTGATGCTATGAGTCTGTTGGCTGAGTTGGAAGCCAAAGTCGAGCATTACCAAGAGCGCGTTGTGTACTACAAAGCGAAACTTCGCGTTTGGGAAAGTGCTCTCCGGGCAGCTCGTGAAGAAGTAATGGCGAGTGCCCGCCGTGATGTTAAGAAACAACCTGCGGTTGGGCCAAGGAAAGGCGTGGCTAACCGGGCTTTTGTACGCGAGATGTTGAAAGCTCATGCTGCGGCGGGAGTGACACCGAAGCAACTGCGTCAACTTGCAGAGGAACGTCAGCTATCTATCCCGCGCAACTTTCCTTATGCGATCTTGCACAAGTTCAAAACGAGAACGGAGGAAGTGCGAGATGAAGGGGGAAGGTATTTCCCAATAGAGAAAGCCAGCGACTAAACGTTTACGAGGCGCGTATCGCTGGCTCTCCCAAGTTTAGAGGCGTTCGTCTAGTGGACTAGGACACGCGAGCTTGATTCGCGGGACGTGGGATCGTACCCCACACGCCTCACCACTTTACCCTCTAGCCCTTTTCGGGCAAGAGAGCAGGGTTTGGACACCCACTGCATTCTTGCTCAACGGCTAGAAGAAAGCAAGAGGCAGATTGTGACGTGTCACGTATGTGGTACTAGCTGTAGGAAATTTGGTTCTTATGGGAGAGCAAAAATCCAGCGTTACCGCTGTAATGTCTGCCGAAAAACGTTCTCCGATCTGAAACCCGAGAGCCCGATTGGAGAGATGCGGATTCCGTTTGAGAAGGCGGGGCAAGCCATAGCTTGCTTGTTGGAGGGCTGCTCCATTCGCAGCGTTGAGAGGCTTGTCAATCTCAACCGAAACACAATTATGCGGCTGTTGTTGATTGCGGGAGTGCGTAGTGCGAGATTGATGGATGCGAAGATGCGTAGACTCAAACTCAAGTACTTGCAGCTTGATGAAATTTGGACTTTCGTTCAGAAGAAAAAGCGCAATCGCCGCTCGGACGATCCGCCTGAGTTCGGGGATGCGTGGGTTTTCGTGGCCCTGGATGAGGAGACAAAGTTGATCCCCGCCTTCTTTGTGGGCAAGCGCATTAAGGCGGACACGAATATGTTTCTGTGGGATTTGTACAACCGCTTGGACGGCAGGACCCAGATCACGACTGATGGGCTACATCACTATGAGGAAGGCGTGCCCGTCAGCTTTGGTCTAGATGTGGACTTCGCGCAGTTGATAAAGCTGTTCGATCATGGGCAATTCGATAGTCCTGAGGGGAGGTACTCCCCAAGCCCAATCGCGGAGGTCATATCCAAGGTGAGACTTGGCGATCCCGACCCCGACCACATCAGCACTTCGTTTGTGGAGCGCAGCAATTTGACTATGCGCCAGCAGATGAGGCGTTTTACTAGGCTCACATTGGGATTTAGCAAACGACTATCACACCTCAAGGCAGCCGTGGCGCTGCATCTCGGCTTCTACAACTTCTGCCGAGTTCATAGCACTCTGAGAGTGACACCCGCGATGGAGGCTGGCCTAACAGACCACATCTGGAGTATTCGAGAATTGCTGGAGGCAGGCGCATGACTCAAGAAGAAACTGACATAACTATTGACCGGCTGCTTGACGGATGGGAAGAGGCGCTCCACATTGTGGACAGTTTGTGGCAGGTTGTACAGACTGTCCCTGATTGGGAGTCCAAACTTCGAAACGCGTGGAATGACCCATTTCGTGTTCGGATGACCCGAGAAGGTTTCTCTCCTGTGCGGGAAGCGATTCGAGAAATGCGCGCAGGGGTTCCGGGTATCGAATCGCTCGACAAAGCGCTTGAAAAGTTGAATAAAACTCACTAAGTGATCGGCTTTTCTCAGCAGCCACATCGTTCGCGCTAACTTCTTGATTCGGCATGAAATATATTTTTCCGTCAGATTCTTCGTGTCAAACCACAACAGGTTGTGGTTCCGGCAGAAAGTGAGGGGCGAAAGTGAGTGCTATGAGTGAGTTCTACGCTTTCATCGCCGTGGTTGCCCTATTAGCTTGCGCTGTGGGCCTGTTCAGGATCGCCCGCGCTATTGACCACCTGACCAAGACAATCGTGGAAGTGGTGACGGGCTTCTTAGGGAACATTCGGGCCAAGGCCATCTCAGTTAGGCCGATCACTGATGATGAGGACGAGGAGGATGGCTTCCCGCCTGATCTGTGAGGCTCAATGTGTCGCTATCGGGCTGGTTGCCTGCATTTCCGAGGCCGCCACCAGAGAGCAGCAACACGGAGTTAAGACAGTACCAGAAGGTGGGCACTGTCTTAATCGAGTTAAGACAGTACCAGAAGGTGGGCAGTGTCTTAATTTAAGACAGTACCAGAAGGTGGGCAGGGTCTGAATTTGGACTTTAAGGATCTTGCGCGCACAACGCGGCAGCCGTTTTTCATTCAACAATCAACATTCATCAAATCAACAATCATCACTGATCTTTACCGGCTGTACTGATTCTTCTTCTTGTCTTCGTGGCGCTCCAGGCCAAGCTGGATGAGCCGGTCGATCAAGTCTGAATACGCCAGCCCGGACGCCGCCCAGAGCTTGGGATACATGCTGATCGAGGTGAAGCCGGGCATGGTGTTGATCTCGTTCAGATAGATCTTCTGCGTCTTCGGGTCCATCAAGAAATCCACGCGCGCCAGGCCCGAGCAATCCACCGCCTTGAATGCCGCCACCGCGAGCTGCTGAACTTTCCTCGTCTGCGCCTTGGTCAGCCGCGCCGGAATGATCAACTCTGAGCCTTCGTCGAGATACTTGGCGTTGTAGTCGTAGAATTCCTTCACCGGAACGACTTCCCCGGGAACCGAAGCCTCCGGATCGTCGTTGCCCAGCACCGAGCACTCGATCTCGCGGGCTTTTTCTTTCTTCCCGCCCACGCCTTGCTCGATGACAATCTTGCGGTCGAACTTGGCTGCCTCTTCGATCGCCGGGCCGAGTTCCTTGCGGTTGTGCGCCTTGCTGATGCCGACCGACGATCCCAGATTCGCCGGCTTCACAAACACGGGATACTTCAACCGGCCGGCAACCAATTTCTCAACTCTCTTCGCGTCTTTCTCCCAATCGCTGCGCAGAATCGTGACGTGCTTCACGATGGGAATGCCGGCGGCAATGAACAGCGACTTCATGATGTCCTTGTCCATGCCCGCGGCCGAGCCCAGAACGCCCGCACCCACGTAAGCCATGT
>Ga0187818_10000702_pt1 | contig 12514 bp, 8 predicted proteins | sample NC_wetland_sal_i_14_FD_130581 | JGI IMG/M metagenome (GOLD analysis project Ga0187818, IMG submission 130581) | Wetland sediment microbial communities from Neuse River Estuary, North Carolina, USA - SO4_3 | ecosystem: Environmental > Aquatic > Freshwater > Wetlands > Sediment | place: USA: North... | reverse complement strand
GATGTCGAAGCCGATGTCGTCTACGCCAACTACGGCACTCCGGAAGATTTCGACAGACTCGACAAGTTGAAGGTGGATGTGCGCGGCAAGATCCTGCTCATGCGCTACGGGCAGAATTTCCGCGGCGTCAAAGTGTTCGTCGCGCAGGAGCGCGGCGCGGCCGGCGTGATCCTATACTCCGACCCGGCCGATGACGGCTGGCGCCGCGGCGACAAGTATCCGGTCGGACCGTGGCGTCCCGACACTGGCGTACAACGCGGTTCGGTGGGATACATGTTCGAATTTCCCGGCGATCCCACCACGCCTGGGGTGGCGTCTGTGCCGTCGCTGCCCGCCTCCCAGCGCATTGCTCCGCAGCAGTCGGCGCAGATGCCCAAGATCCCTGTCACGCCGCTCTCCTGCCACGATGCCTGGCCCGTGCTGCAAAATCTGGCTGGACCGGCCTCGCCCCGCGAGTGGCAGGGCGCGCTGCCCTTCACCTATCACGTCGGCCCCGGACCGGCGAAGGTGAAGATGCATCTCAAACAGGATTACCGGTTCCGCACTCTGTGGGACGTCATTGGCCGCCTGCGCGGCAGCGAGTTGCCGGACGAATGGGTGATTGCGGGCAATCACCGCGACGCGTGGGTCTACGGCGCGGTGGACCCCAACAGCGGCACGGCGGCGATGCTCGAAGCCGTCCACGGCGTCGGCGACTTGCTCAAATCGGGCTGGAAACCCAGGCGCACCTTGGTGTTCGCCAGTTGGGATGGCGAAGAAGAAGGGCTGATGGGTTCGACCGAGTGGGTGGAACAGCATGAGTCCGAACTGGCGAATGCGGCCGCATACTTCAACGTGGATGTCGCCGTTTCCGGGCCAAAGTTCGGCGCGTCGGCCGTTCCAAGCCTCAAGCAATTTCTGCGCGATGTAACCAAAGCCGTGCCCAGCCCCAAAGGCGGCACCGTGTACGAGGCTTGGCAGAAATCGTCGCAGCCGGACGCTGCCTCCCCGCAGTTGCCCACAGAAGCGATTGGAGACATGCGGCGTCTGCCGGCGGCGCAAGTGCAAAGCGACGTGCCTGTCGGAGACCTGGGCAGCGGCTCCGATTACACTGGCTTCCTGCAACATTCGGGAGTGCCTTCGACCGACGTGAGTTCTACAGGCCCCTATGGCGTGTACCACTCGGCGTTCGACGACTTCGCCTGGTTCAAGAAATTCGGCGATCCAGACTTTATCTATGAGCAGCAGATGGCGCGCGTCTTCGGGCTGGAAGCCGTGCGCATGGCCGGCGCCGACGTCTTGCCTTACGACTACGAAGAATACGGGAAGGAAATTGCCGTCTATCTCGATGCGGCCCGGCACCGGGCCGACAACAAGTTCGGGGAACGCGTGCTCGACTTCGGCGCCGTGAACGCGGCGGCCCGGCGCTTTCAATCCGCGGGCGCGAAGATTCTGGCCCGGCAGCAGCGTCTGCCCCGCGATGCCGCCCGGCTAAACGTCACCCGGCTAAACCAATCGTTGCGCAGCGCCGAGCGCGCGCTACTGGTGCCGCAGGGATTGCCCCATCGTCCGTGGTTTCGCCACGCCATCTACGCCCCCGGAGAATATACCGGATATGCTGCCGTCGTGATTCCCGGTGTGAACGAGGCTCTCGATAACGGAGACAGTGATCGGGCGCGCCAGCAGTTGGCAGCGCTGGCCGCGGCGCTCGATCGCGCAGCTAAGGCGCTGGAAGGGTATCGATAGTTCGTGTGGGGCGGGCACTGATGTGGGGCGGGCACTGCTGCCCGCCAACTGCCCGCCAGGCTGAAGACTTTCCTGGAACCGTGGTCCCACCCTCTGCGTATCTAGCCATAGGCGCTCTTGCGCCCGAGGGGTGTTCCATGCATGGAAGGTCTCTGCTTGGTTGGAGTCGGGTCTGCGCCATAGCTTTCCTGTGCCTTGCGCTGGCTCCGTTCTGCATCGCGCGCAGTGGACACAATCACGACTGGGACTATGAGGAGTCGCATTCCGATGCGCGCGACTTCGTCGCTGGAGGCATGCTGCATGTCCGCCTGAGCGTGGGCGATCTGCACATCAAGCGCGGCGAAGGCAACAAGATCAGCGTGCACTACACAGTCAAGTCGCGCCACGAGAGAAACGTTAAGGATTCTCGTGTGGATTTCGACGTCCGCGGTAACGACGCCAGCATTGAATTCCGCGCCCCTAACGGCGGCAATACGCAGTTCGATGTGGAACTGGAAGTTCCTGCCAACACCAACCTCGACGCGCATCAGAAGGTCGGCGACCTGAGGGTCGAAGACATCGAGGGCGACAAGGATCTGGAACTTGGCGTTGGCGACATCCGCGTGGCCAAAGGACCGTCCGTCTATCGCCTGGTGCGAGCCAGCACCGGCATCGGCGACGTGAACGGCGACGGTTACGGCGAGACCAGCGGCTGGCTGGGCAAAACGCTGAAGTATCACGGCGACGGCAAGTACGAACTGCGGGCCCACGTCGGCGTCGGAGATATTACGCTGGAAGGCAAGTAGATTGCATGTGACGCGGGCAGTCGCCCGCGAAAAGCCGGGGTGCCCACCTACGTCGCGCTGTCTTGCGACAGGGTGGGATAGTTCCGAAGCGCCGAGCCATCCCCCCGGCACCTTGCACCTTACTAGTGAGATGGCTAGTCAGTATCGCGCCCCCGTCCCTCTTGTTACGTTTTCCGAACTCGCCGCGCCGACAGCTTGACTTTGCCTCCGCCTCTGATAGGGTGTACCCCCATGTGATCGGCCCCATCGTTTCCGGAGGTCGCCATGGCACACCCTGAAATAGTTCGTGTTGACCCTGTTCCTCCTAAGCCTGATAACCCGATAACCTTCGACGAGGTCCTGCGGAACGAATTGCGGTGCATCAACTCGTCGCGCCCCAATCGCAACGTGAAGTCCACGGCCCATGCGGATAATCTGACCGGGCTGGCTTTTTCGGGAGGCGGAATCCGCAGTGCAACTTTCAACCTGGGAATTCTGCAGGCTCTGGCGGAGAAAGAGCTCCTCCACCGGTTCGATTATCTGTCCACGGTTTCCGGCGGCGGTTACATTGGCTCGTGGCTGGCCGCGCTCACCCGCCGCTTCACCAAGCAACTCAACGTCAAATTTGACCAGGTCGAGAAGGCTCTTTGCCCCTCGAAATACGAACCCGACAAGCGGAGCGAGCCTGCCGTGCTGCACTGGCTTCGCCTCTACAGCAACTACCTGACGCCGAACAAAGGAGTGATTTCCGGCGACACCTGGGCCATGCTGGGTACCTGGACGCGCAACGTGCTGCTCAACCAGACGATTCTGGCGTTGATGTTCATGACAGTGTTTGTGCTGTGCCAGGCTGCATTGCTGCCGCTGATCCGGGTGGAAGATGCCGGCGAAGGCAGCGGCATGGATCTCCTGATCAGCGGCGGAGCCATGCTGTTTTTCGCTTCCGTATCGATGGCCGTCAATGTTATTTCGCAGAGCCCGTCCGCGGCGACGTTGCAGACGTGGTTTCAGCGCGTGAAGATCACCGTGACGGTGATGGTGCCGTTCGTGGTGGCGTGCGTGCTGCTGAATGGCGCCTTATGGCTGAGGTCGGATTTCGAGGCGCCGACCTGGGCCTGGGCTCTCGCCGGAGCCGCGTTTTACTTTGTGGTTTGGGGCGTGGTGGCGATCATGGCCTTGGTCCGGCGCCGGTGGCGCAAGCGTCAAGGGAAGCCGGAGATGCGGTTGGTTTCCATCCTCGCCCTGGTGGTGGCCTCGCCGGTAGCGGGGGCGGTCGGCGCATGCCTGTTGCAGGCTTACGTTTTGCAGTTGAACCACCTGGGCGACTGGACCAGCACCAACTGGCTGGTCGTGGTGTTCGGAAGCGGCATCCTGATGGTGATCATTTTGCTCGTGGGAACGCTTCACATCGGGCTCGTCGGGCGCGGCTCCATGGATGTGGTGCGGGAATGGTGGGCGCGTCTGGGCGGGTACCTGACCCTGATGACCATCGGCTGGCTGCTGCTGGCAGGGACGTGCTCATTTGGGCCGCTGGCGGTGCGCTGGGCGTTGTTCGAAATGAGAGGGTGGTCCATCGGCGCAGGCCTGCTGTGGCTGCTGCACAACTATCTGGGTCTAAGGGCGGCCAGCAGCGCTAAGACCACCGGGCAGGAAGGCAATGGCCCCAAGTCCAGCGATGGGAGCCCGAAGTCCAGCGAGACGGGGCAAGCACAGGGATCGAAGATCATGGCAGCGCTCAAGTCGCCGCGCGTCCTGAATATTTTGGCGAAGGTGGCTCCCTACGTTTTTATTGTGGGGTTGGTGCTGCTGCTGGGGACGGCCGTACAAATCGCCACCGGCCTGGTGTTCAATCCTGGCGACACATTGGAACTCTGGAAATTCAACAACGGCATGAACTGGCCTGCGCTCTCCGAGGACTACTGGCTGGTTCTGGAAAAGGTATCCGCGGCATGGCTGGCGGGTCTGGGGGGCATCTTCTTGATCGCCGGGCTGGCGTTGTCATGGCGCGTGGATGTGAACGACTTCTCGCTGCATCATTTCTATCGCAACCGCCTGGTGCGCTGCTATCTGGGCGCCTCGAACACCGATCGCAAACCGGAGCCGTTTACGGGATTCGATCCCGCCGACGACATGCCGCTGAGTGAGCTTTCCGACAACTATCCCGGGCCCTACCCGATCCTCAACGCGTCCTTGAACATCACCGGCGGCGAGGAACTGGGCTACGCCACCCGCCGCGCGAAATCGTTCGTGTTCACGCCGCTCTATTGTGGCTACGAACTGTCGGGAGATGGGCCGGGACGATTCACCTGCGACGACGGCTATCTGCCCAGCTTCTCGAAAACCGGGCAGGGGCGCTCGGCCGGGCGCCTGGCGGAGTTCGGCGCCGAAGGCGGGATTTCGCTCGGAACCGCCATGGCCATCTCGGGCGCTGCTGCCAGCCCCAACATGGGCTACTTCACCACTCCGGCCACGGCGTTCTTCATGGCACTGTTCGATGTCCGTCTGGGCTGGTGGATGGGCAATCCGCGCTATCCCAAAAGCTGGCGGAGCACGGGGCCTTGGCTGGGCCTGGGATACCTGCTCTCGGAGGTGTTGGCGCACAGTGATCAGAAGAGAAGATACGTGTATCTCTCCGATGGCGGCCACTTTGAGAATCTGGCAGTGTACGAGTTGATCCGGCGGCACTGCCGGTTAATTGTGGCTTGCGACGCCGATTGCGACCCGCAATATAGCTTCGACAATCTATTGAGTCTGATCGAGAAGGCGCGCACCGATTTTGGCGCGCGCATCGAACTCAATTGTGAGCCGATCCGGCCCGCAGCCGGAACCCGCGAGAGTGGCGTGAGCCACGCTGTCGGAACGATTTACTACGATCCCAATAATCTCAACGATACCGGGACTCTGATCTTCATCAAGGCGAGCTTGCCAAAGAAAGAAGTCACGGGCGTCAAGCCGAGTGCCCCGGCGGAAAAGATGCTGCCCGATGACGTGTGGCAGTACGCTACGCTGCACCCGACGTTCCCGCATCAGACCACAGCCGACCAGTGGTTTGATGAACTGCAATTCGAGAGCTACCGCGCGCTCGGGGAATACATCGGCATTCAAGCCGCCGAGGCAATTGGCGAGGCCATCGAAAGTTCGCCGGCGCGCCCCGCAACCGAGCAATGGGCGTAGATGGTGAGTGTGGCGCGGGCACTCTTGCCCGCGAAATCTAACCACACGCCGGCTGCCCACAGTGTCACGGCACTTTGGCGACCGCAAGGCTTCGAGAATAGCCGATGAAGGAGCTAGAAGGAACGAATGTCAGGGCCCCGGTCGTTTGATCGATGCTTAGGTAGAAGAGCGAGCCGGTGGTAGACCCGACATAGAGAAACTTGCCCGCTGGGTCCACGACGATGTTGTTCATGAAGGTTGAGGCACCATACCTGTTAAACGGGGAACCCGTCATAGAGGCCAAGGCTCCGCTGCTGAGATCGACAGTGAAGCCGTAGATTTCGCCGTTCAGACTCCCTTGGGCGTAAAGGAATTTGCCGGAGGGGTGGAGCGCTATCGAATAGATAATTGGATATGCTCCTGCCAGGTTTGGGGAAAACGGTGAACCTGCTACAGCTGTCAGCACGCCTGTGTTGCTGTTGATCGTAAATGCCGCAACAGAGTTGTCGAGCGACAGGGCGGCGTAGAGGAACTTGCCCGATGAGTCGACGACCAAGCCATCGGGCGAGCCGCCAGCCACGGTCGGGAATGGTGAGCCCGCAATCGACGTGAGGGCTCCCGTCGAAGAATCGATTGTGAAGGCCGAAATGCCTCCCTGGGGGTCGTTTATGTCGGACACATACAGGAACTGTCCAGACGGGGTCACAACCGCCTCCTGCGGCGATGCGCCGGTTGGGAATGGTGAAGCTGACATCGGGGTCAGTGCTCCGGTCGTTCCGTCAATAATGAACCCCACCACATCGTTCGACGTTGCGTCGGGAACGTAAAGGAATTTACCGGCAGGATCCATAGCGATGCTGTCGACCGAAAGAGTGTTCCACCCACTCGGCATCGGGAACGGTGAGCCACTGATCGTTGAGAGTACGCCGCTTGAACTGATGGAGAAGCCGTCGATTCCTCCGTTACCCACATCGTCGGTGTACAAGAACGTGACGGAGGGAGTTGCGACGATGCCAAAACCGTTGCGGTACCCGGCAATCGACGAAGTCTTCGTCAAGGCGCCGGTTTGCGTGTTGATGCTGAAGGCCGAAACGTCGCTGGCGCCGAAGAGAAATTCCGTGGGCTGAGCTGGATTCGTCCCTCCGCCGGAAGAGGAGCTTCCGCACGCGATCAGACACAGTAACAGCGACAACAGAACAAACATTCCAGCCGACTTTCGCATGGAACGCAACACTATCGTTGTTGTCTCCGCGAAACAGGTTACTTCAGCAAAACCAGCTTGTCCACTAATCCCGAATAATCCTTCTTTTCGATCCCATGCACCTGCCTGTTGTATTCGTCCACCTTCGACGAGTAGTTCATCGAGCAGAATTTCGGGCCGCACATGGAGCAGAAGGCCGCCTCCTTGTAGTAGTCGTCGGGCAGAGTCTCGTCGTGCATAGAGCGCGCGGTCTCGGGATCCAAAGACAAAGCAAATTGTTTTTCCCAATCAAATTTGTAACGGGCGTAGCTGAGGGCGTCGTCGCGGTCGCGGGCCCCGGGCCGGCCGCGCGCGATATCCGCGGCGTGGGCGGAGATCTTGTAGGCGATGATGCCGTCTTTCACGTCTTTTTCGTTCGGCAACCCTAAATGCTCTTTGGGCGTGACGTAACAGAGCATGGCGGCGCCGTACCATCCGATCATGGCCGCGCCGATGGCCGACGTGATGTGGTCATAGCCCGGAGCTATATCGGTGACCAGCGGGCCCAGCGTGTAGAACGGTGCCTCGTAGCAGAGCTCGACTTCTTTCTCCACCTGCTCCTTGATCTTGTCCATGGAGACGTGCCCCGGGCCCTCGATCATGACCTGCACGTCGTGCTCCCAGGCTTTCTTCGTCAACTCGCCGAGCGTGCGAAGTTCGGCGAACTGCGCTTCGTCGCTGGCGTCGGCGACGCAGCCGGGGCGCAGGCCATCGCCCAGCGAAAAGCTGACGTCGTACTTCTTGAAAATCTTGCACAGGTCGTCGAAGCGCTCGTAAAGGAAATTCTGTTTGTGGTTGAAGGCCATCCATTGAGCAAGAATGGCGCCGCCGCGGCTGACAATGCCGGTGATGCGTTTGGCCACCAGCGGCAGATACTGAATCAGCACTCCGGCGTGGATCGTCATGTAGTCCACGCCTTGCGCCGCTTGCTCTTCGATGACTTCGAGCATGACTTCCGCGTTCAAGTCCTCGACGCGCTTGACCCGCGCGATGGCCTCATAGATCGGGACCGTCCCGATCGGCACCGGAGAATGCCGCAGGATGGCTTCGCGGATTTCGTGAATGTTGCCGCCGGTAGAAAGATCCATCACGGTGTCGGCGCCATAGTGCACGGCGGTGTGCAGCTTCTTCAATTCCTCGTTGATCTCGGAAGTGACGGCGGAGTTGCCGATGTTGGCGTTGATCTTGCACAGCGACGCCACGCCGATCGCCATGGGCTCGAGTTCGGGATGGTTGATGTTGGCCGGGATGATCATGCGCCCGCGGGCGACTTCGTCGCGCACCAGTTCCGGCGCGAGTTTTTCGCGGTGGGCGACGTAGCCCATTTCTTCGGTGATCACGCCCTGGCGGGCGTAGTGCATCTGGGAGAAGTTGCCGTCAGCATTCGCCTGCGTGCGCCGCGCCAGCCACTCCGCGCGCGGTTTAGGGACGGTGTAGCCGTTGCCGTTCCCATCATTCTTGTTGCCATTGCTGGAAGTCATGACTGGGCCAACCTCATAGGAAGTGTGTCTCTGAACTCCGATTATAACCGCGCCGGAGCCGCTGAGGATGTCCCAGGGTTGCTCGTGTCGTCGGATTTGCGCATCCCGAATCGAGGAGCATAAAATTTCAGCCGCTGTTGTACACCTGTCTTCTACACTCAGCGCTCGCACAGAGAGGGGAAATCCTTATGCGCGTTTTCCATTTCCTGCTGGTTTTCCTGCTGGCCGTGACTGCGGCCGATTTCTCGCAGTCCACATCTTCCGCCCGGCCTGCACCCGGCTTCAGCCTTGACACCATCGATAAGACGGTCGATCCCTGCGTGGATTTTTACCAGTATGCGTGCGGGAACTGGATCAAGAATGCGGAGATTCCTCCCGACGAGTCGCAGTGGGTGAGCTTTGTGGAATTGCACGAACGCAATATGGATATTGAGCGCGACATCCTGGAAAAGGCTGCGGCGGGCGGCCCGAGCCGTAACCCCATCGATCAGAAGATCGGCGACCTCTATGGCTCGTGCATGGATGAGAAAGCGGTGAACAGCAAGGGCATCGCGGCCATCAAGCCGGTGCTTGACCGCATCTACGCGGTGCAGGACAAGAACGCGCTGATGGATGAGATCGCGCATCTTCGCATGCTCGGACCCAGCCCGCTGTTCAGCTTTTATTCGAACTCCGACCTGCACAACGCCGATCGGGTCATCGCCAACATTGACCAGGGCGGGCTGACGCTGCCCGACCGCGATTACTACCTGAAGGACGATGACAAGACCAAAGCCATACGCCAGCACTTCGTCGATTATATGAGTGAGATGTTTGTGCTGGCCGCCTCGCAGCCGACCGAAAACGGCCTGCGGCCGCCGCCGGGCATCGGCCACCTTTCCGAGCATGCGGCTGAGACCGTGCTCCGCATCGAAACCGCGCTGGCCCAGGCGCAGATGGATCGCACCGTTCGCCGCGATCCGAAAACCCGCGATCACAAGATGTCGCGCGAGCAGGCCGCCGCCCTGGCTCCCAATTTCCAACTCGAACGCTACTTCAAAGACGTGAATGCGCCTGCCTTCACCGAGTTGAACGTGGGCAACCCGGAATTCTTCAAGCAGGTCAATGCGGTGGTCGAAACCGAATCGCTCGAGGCGTTGAAGACCTACGTGCGATGGCATGTGCTGGATGCGGCCGCGCCCTGGCTCTCGCAGCCCTTCGTGGATGCGAACTTCAAGTTCCAGCAGACGCTCACCGGGCAGAAAGAAATTCAGGCGCGCTGGAAGCGCTGCGTCAACCTCACCGATCGCGAGCTCGGGGAGGCGCTGGGGCAGAGATATGTCGAACAGACGTTCAGCCCCGAAAGCAAGCAGCGCATGCTGAAAATGGTGGACGCGTTGGAGAAGTCCCTGGCCGAGGACATCCATGGTCTGTCCTGGATGAGCGAGGACACGAAGCAGCAGGCCAAGACCAAGCTGGAAGCGATTCGCAACAAGATTGCGTATCCGGATGTCTGGCGTGATTACAGTTCGGTCGTGATTAAGCCCGACGACTTGCTGGGCAATGTGCATCGTGCCAACGAATTTGAGGCCAAACGGCAGATCGCGAAAATTGACAAGGCCCTCGACCGCAAGGAGTGGGGCATGACGCCTCCCACGGTGAACGCCTACTACAGCCCGTCATTCAACGAGATTGTGTTTCCGGCGGGCATTTTGCAGCCGCCGTTTTTCGATCCCAAGATGGACGACGGCGTGAATTTCGGCGGCATTGGCCTGGTCATTGGGCACGAACTGACCCACGGGTTCGACGATCAGGGACGCAAGTTCGATCCCCAGGGTAGTCTGCACGATTGGTGGACGGAACAGGATGGCAAAGAATTCGAAAAGCGCGTGAGCTGCGTCGCCGACGAGTACTCGAACTTTGTAGCGGTGGACGACAAGAAGCTCAACGGCCGGCTCACCCTGGGCGAGAACACCGCCGACAACGGCGGCGCGCGCATTGCGCTGATGGCGCTCGAACACATGATCGCCGACGACAAGACCGGAAAGGCAGGGCAGAAGATTGACGGCTACACGCCGGAGCAGCGGTTCTTCCTTGGATTCGGACGGGTGTGGTGCGAGAAGCGGCGTCCGGAGATGGCTCGGATGAGAGTGCTGACCGATCCGCACTCACCCGGCAAGTACCGCGTGAACGGCGTGGTCGAGAATATGCCGGAATTTGAGAAAGCGTGGGGCTGCAAGACGGGACAGCCCATGGTGGCCGAGAACGCGTGCCACGTGTGGTGAAGCTCAGGCCCTCAGATTCACCAGGCTCTGCTCCATCTGGTCGGCAGTCTTGAGCGTAGCCAGGTTGGCTTCGTACAGAGTCTGTGCCGAGATGAGCGCTGTCATTTCGGCGCTCAGATCCACTACGTCCTGGGGTCCTGCGTTGGAGGACTCTCCTCCCGCGCCGGCAATCGCCGACGCGGCGGTTTCCAGTTGAAGCTCCGCCTGCTGCATTCCCTGAAGGGCGATGGATGAAGGGTTCATGTTTCTGCCATCGGCAACTTGCAGTTCGCACTTTAGTTACGTTTGGGCAGGAGGAGGTGACGCCAGTAACCACGGCAGCCTGGCTGCCCTTCGGTTTGACGGGATCACCACGACTGAGGGTGCCCCACCCTTGCGTTCTTTGCAAGGGTGGGCATTCATGCCGATGGCGGCAGGTGATTTTCGAATCATGCAGTTCAGCGCCAGGCCCGCTCAAGGTGCCAGCAGCGTCGTGCCCACCCTGCGAACATCGCCCAGAGCCTGCCCTGAGCGTCGTCGAAGGGGTGGGGCAACCGTTTCACCGGACCAGCCCCCACTTTCCACCCCTAAATGGAGTGGAACGATGGCAGAGCCAGCGTTGCCCCATCCCCGCGGGCTTCATCCAGAACGGCGACGATGGCCGCAAAGGGCACGGCATCGTCTGCCTCAACTTGAACCATCTTCACGCCCTGGCTCCGTACGATCCGTTTCAGCGTGCTCGGCAAGTCGGACCACGATACGGCCTCGTTGTTGATTCGCAGCGTCGGCGGCGCCTCCCCAGAGCTGGACAGTCGCACGACTGTGGTTCCTGCGTTCGCTAACGGAATGATGCGACCTTCCAATCCCTTCGGGGGCACGATAGTTCCGGGCGTCGCAGAGCCAGGTTGTGACGTCAGCAGCACTGCCTCTTCGAAAAAACTGGAGCGCGCGGCCCCAAGCGCTGATTTCACGCTGGCAAAGGGCGCGCGGGCATCGGCTTTAATGTAGAGCTTTTGCGAGCGGTTGCGAGGCGTGCGCGTCATCCGATCCAGTAAACCCTCTGGCGTCACCCGATCGGTTCCGAAATACAGAGCGCCGTCGCGCAGCACGGTCACGATCCACGCGTTTTCGTCATCGGCTTCAGGCGTGGGCGCGGCGTTCTTGGTGATCGCCATTTCCACGCTGATCCCTTTTCGTAGCGTTTGCGCCGCCGCGTCATTCGCGGCCACCGCACTTGCTACCAAGGTCAGACCCACCAGACACACTTCCAGTATGCGATTCATCACTCCTCCTTAATTCGGTCTTTTCAGTTGAAGGTTTCTAAGGTTTGGCTCCGCCCAGCGACGCCGTCGCCAGCGTTCCGCCCAGCCCCATGGTTTCTACCGCGGACGATGGCACGATCACCATCGAGCCGCGTTCTTTGATAGCTTCATACAGCATGTTCATGGCGCGCAGGTGCAAGGCCACGGGATTTTCCGTGTAGGACGAAGCAGCCTGCACAAAGCTGTCGGCGATTTCCTTCTCGGCCTGGCCTAGAATGATGCGCGCCTGCCGCTCGCGCTCCGCCTGCGCCTGGCGCGACATGGCATCTTCCAGGCCTTGCGGAATCTTCACGTCACGAATTTCGACCGACTGCACCGTAATCCCCCAGGGATTCGTCTTCTCGTCTAAAATCCGCTGCAACTCGCGCCCCATGGTTTCGCGCTCGGTAATCATCTGCGCCAGTTCGTGACGGCCGATGGATTCGCGCAGCGCCGTCTGCGCGCTCATGTTGATGGCGTCCACGAAGTTCTCCACTTCGAGAATGGATTTCTCTGCGTTCCACACCATCCAGAAAACGATCGCGTCCACGTTGACCGGAACCGTGTCGCGGGTGAGCGTGGATTCCGCCGACACGCTGGCCACGCG
>Ga0187818_10000701_pt1 | contig 12525 bp, 9 predicted proteins | sample NC_wetland_sal_i_14_FD_130581 | JGI IMG/M metagenome (GOLD analysis project Ga0187818, IMG submission 130581) | Wetland sediment microbial communities from Neuse River Estuary, North Carolina, USA - SO4_3 | ecosystem: Environmental > Aquatic > Freshwater > Wetlands > Sediment | place: USA: North... | reverse complement strand
TTGCGGCCGATGATCGAGCCGAATCCACCACCGGCGCGAATCGCGGCGACCTCCTCCAGCAGCGTATGGTCATCTTCCCGCGGTCCGCCGGAGAAGATTACGATCCGCCGCCCGTCGAAACAGCTTTGCACGACATGCGCCACGCGCGCGGATAACGGTTCCAACGGCACGTGGGCGGCCTCGTAGGCCTTCTTCGCCTCGGGCTGTTCGAGATGCGCCGTCGGCAGCTTCACTTTCACGATATTGGCGCCGAGTTGGGCCGCGATCTGGGCCGCATAGGCGATTACGTCAAGCGCCGTTTCACCTTCCTTGCTGAGGCCCGATCCGCGCGGATAGGACCATACCACCACCGCCAGCCCGTGGGCTTTGGCCTCCTCGGCGATCTCCCGCAAATCCTCGTACATCGTGCGCCGCTCGGCCGAGCCGGGATAGATCGTAAAGCCGACCGCCGCGCATCCGAGCCTGAGCGCGTCCCTGACGCTGCCGGTCACAGCCGGGGCGGGATCGCGTTCGTCAAGCAGCAGGTCGTGGTTGTTGAGCTTCAGGATCAGCGGTAATTCGCCCGCATACTCAGCCGCGCCCGCTTCGAGGAAGCCGAGCGGCGCCGCATACCCGTTGCATCCCGCTTCGAGCGCGAGTTCGAAATGGTAAAGCGGATTGTAGGCTGGCGGATTTATCGCGAAGCTCCGCCCCGGACCGTGCTCGAAGCCTTGATCGACCGGCAGGATTACCAGCCGGCCGGTGCCGGCCAAACGCCCGTGATTGAGAAAACGCGCCAGATTGGCGCGCACGCCCGGATTTTCGGAATCATAATAGCTTAGGATTTCTCGGACTCGCTTCGTCATCATCGGATGCCAGCTCCCGTAAAGTCTTGCGCGACACGAATCGATTTTCGGTGCCGTATGATTTTCACAGCATCGAGGCTGCCACATGGGCGGCGCCGAGCAGCGCCGCCGCGGGATTGAGCGACACACGGACCGGAATTCGCTCGAGCGTTGATTTAAGCCGTCCCTTGTCGAGGAAGGCGCGAACGAAATCGCCCCGTTGCAGGAATGGCAGAATTTTAGGCGCGATTCCGCCGCCGAGGTAAACCCCGCCGAGGGCGAGGAACTTCAAAGCCAGATTCGCCGCCTCGGCGCCGTAAATCGCGACGAACATCTCCATTGCGCGCACGCAGTACGGGTCGGCGCCGGCGAGCGCGGCATCGCTGATAACTGCCGACGGATCTTCAGTGCGCATCCGTTGGGCCAGCCAATCGGGCGCTGGCGAGCCCGCCCGCGCGGCGAGGAAGCGGTAGATATTGTGCAAGCCGGGACCAGAGAGCACCCGTTCGAAACTCACGTGGCTGCCGAATTCGCCGGTCAGAAATTCGAGTAATTCGACCTGGTCGCGGCCGCGTGGCGCGAAGTCGCTATGGCCGCCCTCGGTGGCGATCGCATACCAGCCAACACCGGTCGCGATCAATGCCGACTCGCCCAGGCCGGTGCCGGCCGCGATCACGGCTATGGTCGCGGGCGAAACGCGGATTTCACCCTTATGCAAAATCGTGATCTCGTGGTCATCTAGATGCAGTACGCCGTAAGCGGTGGCTTCGAGGTCGTTGATCAGGCGCGTGGGGGCGCCGCCGAGCGCGGTCGCGGCCGTGCTCTCGCTTATGTCCCATGGCACGTTGGTCGCGTGACTGACGCCGTCGATCACCGGACCAGGCACGCCAAAGCAGGCCGCGTTGATGGCGGCATCGCCAAGGAAATCTGTCACCACGGCTTCGAGGTTGGGGAACGCGGTAGTCGCGTAGGCGTGGTCGCGCAGGGGCGCGAGCGTGGTCCCGTCGGCGCGAAAGAGCCCGAGATGGGTTTTGGTACCGCCGATGTCGCCGGCAAGGATCACACCAGGCATCGCGCCGGCTCCTGCCAAGACGGTGCCGGCATGCGCCGCCGATTAGAGCGTATGCCAGGCACGGCTGTCCCTCGCGATCATCACCGCGGCCTCGGTCGGGCCCCACGAACCGGCCGCGTAGGGATAAGGTTCGGTGGGCGAGGCCGTCCACGCGTCGAGGATATTCTGGATGAAGCTCCACGCGGCCTCGACCGTGTCGCGGCGCATAAAGAGCGTCTGGTCGCCGGCGATCACGTCGCGCAGGAGAGTCTCGTAGGCTTCCGGCGAAGCCGTGGCGTAACGAAAGTCGACCTTGACCGGACTCAGTCGGAGCACGGCTCCGGGCAGTTTCGAGATGATATTGAGGGAGAGCCCCTCGTCGGGCTGAATGCGGATCGAAAGGACGTTGGGCTCGAGGGGCGGGGCCGGACGCGAATTGTAGAGAATGCGCGGGACGTGCTTGAAGTAAATGGCAATTTCGCTGGTCCGCTTCGCCATCCGTTTGCCCGTGCGCAGGTAAAACGGCACGCCGGCCCATCGCCAGTTCTCGATGTAACACTTGAGCGCGACGAAGGTCTCGATGGTTGAGTCAGGAGGGATATGAGGCTCGGCGCGATAGGCGGGAACCTTTTCGCCGCCGGCCAGGCCCTCTTCGTATTGTCCGCGTACGACCCAGCGTTCGACGTCGGCGGGTTCGAACGGCCGCAACGAGCGCAGGACGTCGAGTTTGGCGTCGCGAATGGCGTCGGGACGGGTCGAGCGCGGCGGCTCCATCGCGATCATGCAGAGCACCTGGAGGATGTGGCTCTGGACCATATCGCGCAGGGCGCCGGCGCGGTCGTAGTAGGCGGCGCGGGTGCCGACGCCCTCCTGTTCGGCGACGGTTATCTGAACATGGTCGATAAAGCGCGCGGTCCAGATGGGCTCGAAGATCGCGTTGGCGAACCGCAGCACCATCAGGTTCTCGACCGTTTCCTTGCCGAGGTAGTGGTCGATGCGGAAGATTTGGGATTCGTCGAAATGGCGCGCAAGCTCGCTGTTGATCTCGTTGGCGCTGGCAAGGTCGTGGCCGACCGGCTTTTCGACCACGACGCGGGTGAACCCCATGCCGGAGCCGGGAGGCTGGACCATCCCTTCGGCGCAAAGGCCCGCGGAACAGTCGTCAATGAACTGGGGCGGGATCGCGAAGTAGAAGATATGATTGCCGCCGGTTCCAAGCGCGCGGTCGAATTCGGCCAGGCGCAGCATCAGCTTGTGATAGTCGCTTGCCTCGGTGAAGCTGCCGGAGACGAAATGGAGCAGCGGCGCGAACTTTTTCCATCCCTCTTCGGTCAGCGGCTGGCGCGAGTGCTGTTCGATGCCGTCGCGGGCAAAGCGTTGATAGGCCGCGTCGTCGAGCGGCTCGATCGAAAAGCCGACGATGGCGAAGCGATTGGGCAGATCGCCGCCGAGCGAAAGATTGTAAAGCGCGGGCAGCAGCTTCTTGTGGCTCAAGTCTCCGGCGCCGCCGAAGATTACGAGGACACAGGGAACGTCGCGCGCCGCCGGATAAAGGGCGGCGATCGCATGACCGGCGCGGGCGTTGATATTGAGCTGGTAATTGTCAGGCATGGCGGCGCTTCATCAAATTAGATGGCCGGGGGCTCCCGGCGGTCGCGGAATTCAGGGAAGGTTTCATGACCGCGCGCGACTATCGCCGGCCTCCGGGCAAGCTCCTCTCCGGGGTCGGTTTCAGGCTAACCGAAGTTCAAAAACCACGAAAGGGAGGTTGAGTATAAGCGAAGGGGAATGGCTTACCGATTCCCAAGGATGGGTGGTATCCTCAACTCGTGAAGGAATAGGGAATTGCGACAGGAACGGGAGCCAGCAATAACCGTTTCAACGTTTTGCAAAATGTAATGCGGGCGCTGGTCGCGGCGCCAAAGAAAGAGCTTGCGACAAAGTTGGCAGAAGAAAAAGCTCATAGCGCGAAGTTTAAGAAAAAGTCCTGAAGGAATGTCCCGCAATCATCAGAGTCGCCACACCGGCAACGGGTATAATTCGGTTAAAAGGACTGACAGGGGTACGTAATTGAAGGTCCCAGGCCGAAAAGCCAAGATGGGCGCCGGGCCAAAATCAAGCGAGCCTGAATTGGCGGCACGTGCGCGTCAGGCAATACTCTCCGCTCCTGCGTCTATGCCGGCAGGAATAAGTGTGCATGCCGATCAAGAACAACCGAGTCGCGAAAGAGACTTCTATGCGTGGCTTCTCCATCAAGCCAACGAGCTTCGATCTCGTAAACCAGACTTCCTGGATTGGGTCGATCTAGCAGAGGAACTGGAAGAGATGGCGCGGAGCGAGCGAGATGCTCTTGTCAGCGACCTCGAAGTAGCTCTGCGTCATATGTTGAAACTCACATATGAAGTCAGACCAACGCAAAGACATTGGCGGGAACGGCAATGGAAACTAGACCTCGCCGAGCATCGAAATCGCGTTCATGATCGCCTGGAAGGCTCAGGCACTTTAAACAGTAAGTTCGAAGAGCTTAAGGTTAAGGCATACGAGCGCGCACGAAAGCTCGCCGGTATAGCAATAGACCCGAGCCAAAATCCAGTGGGACCGACAGAATGTCCCTGGTCTAAAGAACAGATACTTGACGATAATTTTTTCCCCGATGCTGTCAGCGGCCGCGATGTAAACGGCCATTCCCGCTAAACTCTAAATTCCGGCCCGTCGCGCCCTGATCGCGAAGAGTTAGCTGGCTTGTTTCAGAGTGAGTTCGGCAGGGAAGTCGGCTGAACTATCCGCTCCCGCGGGGGGTGTGTCGGCGGGCGAAGTCTCCAACTCGAGCGCCGCCGACATCCATCGGCCGAGCGCCGCTTCGAGCTCATCGACTTTGACCGGTTTGGAGATGTAGTCGTCCATCCCGGCGGAGAGACACTTTTCGCGATCGCCTTGCATCGCGTGCGCGGTCATCGCGATGATCACCGTGCGGCGCTTACCCGAATTGCGCCGCCGAATCTCGGTACTGGCCGTGTAGCCATCCATTTCCGGCATCTGGCAGTCCATCAGCACCACCTGATACGGAATCCGTTCGAGCGCTTCGATGGCCTCCAGGCCATTACCGACCGCGTCGGCCTGGAAGCCGAGCTTCTTCAACTGGAACAATGCGATCTTCTGGTTGACCGCGTTATCCTCAGCCACCAACACGCGGACTTTCCTGCGCAACTCGTTGGCGGGCTTGTCCGGCGTGCCGGCGGAGTTGCCATTAGAGGCCGCGGATTGTACCAGCGTCAAAGGCGCCGGATCGGTCCGGTGATGCGAGACTTCCGATCCAGGTAACAAAGCGGCCAGCGCCTCGTAGAGCTTTGCCTGCTTGACCGGCTTGGTGAGCCAGCAGTCGAAGCGCCTGGCCTGGTCGCCAACATCGCCGCGGTCGCCGGCGGAACTCATCATCACCAGCGGGGTCGCGGCGATGGTTGAATCTTCGCGGATCGTGCGCGCCAGCATCAGCCCGTCCATCTGGGGCATCTCGAAGTCAAGGAGGACAACATCGTAGGGGCGAATCGAAACCTGATCCCGAAGTGTCGCGAGCGCCTGGGCGCCGCTTTCGACCGCGAAGCTGTTGACGCCCCAGGCGGATAGCTGATGGTACAAGATCTGCCGGTTGGTGGCATTGTCGTCGACGATCAGGGCGCGCAGGCCTTTCAGGGTCTCGCGCCTGGGCGGCCTGGTAACGGACTCTGCGGAGCGGCCAAGCGTGACAGTGAAATGGAAGGTCGCACCCTTGCCGAGCTCGCTCTCGATTGCGATCTTGCCACCCATCGCTTCAACCAACTGCATCGAGATAGCCAGGCCCAAGCCGGTGCCGCCGTACTTGCGGCTGGTCGAGTTGTCGGCCTGCGAGAAGGGCTGAAACAGCCGCCGCTGGGCTTCGGGACTGATGCCGATGCCGGTATCGCGGACCTGGAAGCGCAGTTGGGCCGCGTCCGAGGCCACGGATTCAGCGCTGATGCTCAGTACGACCTCACCTTGTGGCGTGAACTTGATGGCGTTGCCGACGAGGTTGGTCAGCACCTGGCGCAGCCGGCCGGGGTCGCCACGAAGCGCCAACGGCACCGCCGGGTCGATGCTGAGTGCCAATTCCACCTTCTTTTTGTGTGCCTGATCGGCCAGCAACTGGATGGTCGATTCGGCCGTCGCGAGAAGGTCAAAATCCATCTCCTCGAAGACCAGCTTGCCGGCCGCTATTTTGGAAAAGTCCAGAATGTCGTTGACGATCGTGAGCAGCGCGTCTCCGGATGAGCGCACGGTGTCGGCGAACTCGCGCTGTTCGTCATTGAGCCGGCTGTCGAGCAGCAATCCGGTCATCCCGATGATGCCGTTGAGCGGAGTGCGAATTTCGTGGCTCATGTTGGAGAGGAACTCGGACTTAAGCCGCGCCATCTCGAGGGCCTCGTCGCGGCCATGCGCCAGTTCTTCCTCCAGGCGCTTGCGGTCGGTGATGTCGTCGACCGTGCCAACGAAGACGGGACGTTGCCCTTCGCGCGATTGAAGCCGTGCGGCACGAGTCGAGACCCATCGGATTGCACCCGCGGGTGTGACGATTCGATATTCGAGTCCGATCTCGCGGTTCTCACGCAGCGCGTCGAGACCCGCTTTTTCAATCTTCGCGCGATCGTCCGGGTGAATATTGTGAATCCATCCTTTGCCGATAAGTTCGTCGGAGGAAGCGCCATAAATCTCGCCCAGCCGCTGGTTCGCATAGATGCAGGCGCCATACGCGTCCAGGAAAATGCCAACGGGCGAGGAGCCGCTCAGCGAGCGGAAAATTTCCTCGCCGGCCTTCACCTCGGCGGTGCGATCCACGACCTCACGCTCGATCTTTTCGTTAACGTTCTCGAGTTTGGCCTGCCGTTCCGCGATCAGCGCCATCTCTTGCCGGCTTTGCACGATCGAGATGACCAGAAAGAAATCGGTGAACAGGAGCCAGCCGGTGTGCTCGAGCCATCGCCACGGTTCAACTACGGCGAGACCGTAGACGGCCTGGGGCCAGAAGATGCCGCCCAGGAAGTGGTCAGCAGCGGTCACGAGCGAGGCCGTCGCCAGTACACGCCAATCGCGATAGAAGGATAAGAGCGCAAGCGCGCCGAAGACATGGAAGTGGGTCTCAATCCGGCCGCGGGTCAGATAGATCAGCAGAGCCGACATGAGCATTTGTCCCACGGCGACTATATGCCGGGTAATAGCCTTACCCGGCATCACACAGATCATGAGCAAAGGAAACAGCGAGATCGCGCCACCCTCGAAAATTGCGGTTACGAGGTAGCCGTCAGTCGCTGCCCGGGTGGGCGGCGAAACCCATAAGGCGGCGGCCACCGAAGCGACCCACTGAAAGAGAATCAGGGTTGCGAAGAGCCGATCGACGCGCTCGAAGATCTGCGTCTCGTCATTAGCGAGAATAACCGCAGCACGCGAGGCGACCTGCTGGTTCGGATCTGTCGCATTCATGCGGTAATTTGCCCCTTCAAGCTGGAACCCGGTTCGAAAGCGGTCTGACTACGCAGACTTCGCGTCCAGTACCTGGATGAGTGGGTGTCCGTGCTCGCTGATACGGCACGTTATGGCTCGCTAACACGTCCCTATTGTAGTTATATGATTAAGCTACGGCAAGCTTTATTGAGCATCGACAACCGCCGACGATTGTCGCGAGAGCGATTGCGGTTGGGATTATGCGGTCGCGCGGAGCGAGGGGTGACAGGGCCGTAGCTGGCGATTGCCGCACGAGTGGTGGGCGGGAACGGCGCCGTCGAGAAACGTGTCGCTTTCGAGTTACGGGTTGACGAACTTCAAGACAAAGCGGTCCTCCTTATGATTCATCTTTGCGGCCGGCTGGGTATGCGGATCATCCGGATTATGGAGCACGTCCGAGGTTGCGACGAGTTTGAAGCCCGCTTTTTCGATCTCAGCAATCTCGAAATCCGGGTCGATGCGATGAAGCGTCTTGACGTCTTTTGCGCCTGAACCTGGCGCGGCGGCGTTGTCGACGACGCCGTAGACGCCACCGGACTTGAGGGCTTTGAAAATCGTTGCATTGAGCTTGTCACGGTTCACGCCCAGCCAGACCATGTCATGGTAATTCTGGTTGAGGATGACGGCGTCGAGCGAGCCGGGCGCTACGGGCAGAAGGTCGGGGGAGTCGAGCGGCTTTACCACCTCGACCAGCGTATTTGCGATCCCGGGCTCCTTGAGCCGCGCCTTCCACGCGTCGTCCAGTTTCTTTAACCGATCGGGGAGCTTTATATTCTGCGAGTAGACCTTGCCGGTGGGTCCAACGATGCGCGCGAGCAGTTCGGAAGTGGCGCCGCCGGCGGCGAAAATATCGGCGACCTGCATCCCGGGCTTAATCCCGAAGAACGTCATCACCTGATCGGGCCGGCGCGCCTGGTCGAGCTGCTTGTCGGCCGCGGGGCGGTCGGGGGAGTTGATTGCGTCGGTGATATAGCCGGGAATTTGGGAAGCGGGTATCGCGCTGGTTTGCTTCACGCCTGCCATATTGGCTGCGCTCGCAAGAGGCGGCGACAATGAAATGATCGCCGCGAAGGCGACAAAGACTGCGAGGACGGTACAGATTTTGAGCTGCTTCAAGATTCGACCTCTTTCTCACAGCAGTCGGCCTCAACCAGGCCGAATTTGTGAGCCGGAGCGGGAGCTATCTGGGATCGTTCGGGAGCGCGCGCTGCGTGAAGCCGACGACCATGCCAAACGCCTGATCCTTGCCAAGGATGATCGTATCGGCGCCGTCGGGTTCGGGGCGCATTTGCTTCGACCTCAGGAAGTCGCCGGCTTTTGCGAGATCCCGCGTTTTGAAGATGAGTGAATAGATACCCTCGCCATTTTGTTCCATGTCGCGGCCTTCCGGACTGGCCGGCGAGAGGGGTTGGGCCAATTCGACAACGGTATCCTCTCCGACCGCGACAAAGGCGCTGAGCTTGCGACTCGCGGTTTCCTCCTCATGGAGCAGCTTTCCGGCGAGGACGCCGCAATAGAGGCGTTTCGCAGCCGGCAAGTCCCTGACGGCGACGCAAATATGGGAGGCGCGTTCGATTCCCAGCGGATGACGGTCGCGCCAGAAGGCGTTGGACCAGGCCGGCTGAAACCGCGGATCGATCGTGTACTTGCCGACGACGGCGAACTCGAGTTGGCCGTGGGTTTCCTTCGGGTGGGTCCAGATCGCGAAGGCTTCCTCTCCGGGCCGCACGGTCTTGCCGGTGATGTTGAAGAGGCGAAGACCATGCTGGTCGAGTTGTGCGGAAATCTGCGCGACGTCGTCGACGTACCATGCGATTGAATGGAAGTGCTGGCCGAAACGGTCGTGGAACTTTTTGACCGACTGATTGTGCAGATTCACGACTCTGGCCGGCATCATCGGTTCCATGACGACGTCACCGATGGCGATGAGGGACGCTTCGCGGCCCGCCATCTTTTCGTAGCCGCGATAGAAACGGGTGACGCCGAAGATCTCGTCGTACCACTTGTCGGCGGCGGCCAGATCGTTCAGGACGTGGGTCAAATGGAAGAGCTTGCCTATTTTGAACATGGATCACTCCGTGGGCTGACCGTTTGGCGGTCAGGATTGTGAGAGCGGTTTCGCTATGGCGCATGTGAAGCGGCTCCAGGCTAGCCGAACGTCAACACGGTGCGGGTAACCTCGCCGGCCTCCATCGCGCGGAACGCCTCATTGACGTCCTCGAGCCGGCCGTGGCGGCTCACCATGTCATCGAGGTTGAGGCGACCCTGGCGGTAGAGGTCGAGGTATCTGGGCATATCGACATGGAAGCGGTTGGAGCCCATAAAGCATCCGCGAATCTGCTTTTCGATATAGAAATGAGCGGCGAGAAGCTCAACCTTCTGACCGGTTGGAATCGCGCCGACAAGGGTGCAGAGGCCGCGCGGGGCCAGACAATAGAACGCTTGTTCGAGCACCTGTTTGTTGCCGATAGCTTCAAAGGAATAGTCGACGCCGCCGTCGCTGAGCTGTTTGATTTCCTTGACCGGATCGACTTTGGAGGCGTTGACCGTGTGGGTGGCGCCGAAGCGCCGTGCGGTATCGAGTTTGCTGTCGAGCAGATCGACCGCGATTATCTGGCGCGCCCCGGCGATACGAGCGCCCTGAATGATCGAGGTGCCGACGCCGCCGGTGCCGAACACCGCGACCGACGAACCCGGAGACACTTGCGCCGTGTTCAGAGCGGCGCCGACGCCGGTCGTGACCGCGCATCCGAGCAGAGCGGCGCGGTCGAGCGGTACGTCGTCAGCGATCTTGATCACCGCCTTTTCATGCAGAAGCATCATCTCGGCAAAAGCGGCCAAATCGGCAAACTGCTGGATTGGGACGCCCTTTTGTGAGAGGCGCGGTTTCTCGCCGCGCGTCCGCTGGCATTCGGCGCGATTGACGCACAGGTGCGGACGCCCGTAGAGGCATTGGACGCAATTGCCGCAGTATATGGAGGTGCAGGCAATCACGTGGTCGCCGGGTTTTACCGAGGTGACACCGCTGCCAACGGCTTCGACTATGCCCGCGGGTTCATGACCGAGAATCGCCGGAGTGCGGGTCGGCAGCGATCCATGAACGCAATGGAGGTCGCTATGACAGACGCCGCTGGCGACGGTTCGTACGAGCACCTCGCGGGGGCCGGGTTCGTCGACTTCGACTTCCTCCACGGTGAGCGGCTGGTTCGGCGCGCGAAAAATGGCGGCTTTGATTCGCATGGCTGTCTCCTGTGAGCGAGGGCTACCTTTGTATACTCCACGCAAAAGTTCGTGCGCCAGTTCCCCGTATGATTGAGGGGGCGGCGATTGCGCGGGCGGACGCTAATCCCGTCGCGGCGGCGATCTAACGAAAGGGTTAACGCGGCGCCGCGTTCAATGCGCGGGCTGCGAATCCTGGACGATCAGTGTACGCAGGTTGTCGCGCTTGAAGATTCCCGCAACCGCGCGGGTCAGTGCGACCGACAGCACCTGCCCGGGCTGGTCATAGAGCTCGGTCTGGTCCTCCGGGGCCGAGCCGGCGGGCGCAAGCTGTGGATCGTCGTAGGTCGCGCTGCTTTGGCCCTGCCAGAACGGCACGGCGAAGGGCGGCTTGTAGACGGCGGCGTCGAGCGTAACGTCGGCGGCGGCGAACCAGGTTGGGCCGGCCTGATTGTCGGGTCCGCGATGCTTGTTGACCCAGCAGCGCGTGATTTTCGCCTCGACGATGTAGTCGGCGTTGCGGGCGGCGAGGGCCTGCTTGGACGCCAGTGGCGTGACCGCGGCCATCATACCAGCCTCGCGCGCAGCTTGTGCGATTGCGTTCTGGAACAGCGGTTCGAGCGCGGGTCCGTAAAGCCGCTGGTCGATCTTGCCGCTCTCGTCGCGAATCACGCCGATCGCGGGACGGCCGCCTTCGGGTTCATGACTAACGCCGGAGACGTCCTTGAAATCGCGCGCGTCGGTCACCGCGGCGACTACGATTACACGTTTCGGATAGGTGTTTTGATAGCCCTTGACCTGGAACGGATAGTACTCGAGGGTCTGGACGGACACCGGTTCCATGTAGATCTCGCGATTACCGGTGGCCGAACATGCGGCCAGCGACAGGATCACGAACAGCGCCACGACACCGCGCAAGCGCCGGGTCCGCCGCGGTGGCGTATCAGTTCCCGGCTGAATGGGCGCGTTCACGAAACAGAAAGAGAGTTCCACCGATCTCGACCCGATCGCCGCTTTTGAGCGCGTAACGGCCGTTGACCGGCTGACGGTTGACGAAAACCTGGCCGCCCGCGGTCGGGCTGACCACGAAGTTCTTGCCCTCGTGACGGATGATCGCGTGCTGGGCGAGTACGGCCTGGTCGCCGAAAAGACCGATGTCGCTCTCCTCGGCGCGGCCGATGATGGTGACGGGTTTGATCAGGGGATACTCGCGGCCTTCGCGGGCGTTGCGGCTCTGGCTGCGCACGACCATCAGCCAGCCGCGCTTGAGCAGTTCGCCGACCAGTCCGATAAAGAATCCGATCAACGCGCCGAGCACGATAATCGCGATGGCGCGGCCGAAGGCTTGGGGGAAGGTGACTTGCAAGGCGTGGTAGAAGAGTCCGCCGAGGGCGCCGCCGAGTACACCACCGATGGCGCCGTTGCGCCGGCGGGCGTTGGACCTGGTCGCCCAACCGACGCCGAGCCCGATGACGAGCCCGCCGATCGCCCATCCAAGGACGCGGCCCGGCATGCCGCCAAGCACGTCGAAGGCGAGTTCAGCCACCAGCAGGCCGAGCGCGCCGCCGAGAGCGCCGATAATCGCGCCGGAGCGGATGCCGCGGACGGCTTGCCGCCATTGGCTGATGCTCAAGGCCTCGATGGAGGCGAGGAAGGCGGCGATGAAGAGTCCGACGAAGGCACCCAGGAGAAGGTCGCGTGCGTAAACGTAATGGATACCGAGGAAAGGCTCAGCCGCGCCCCATGCGCCGAAACCGCCGAGGGCGCCCGCGGCAGAGTAGAAGAGGAGTTTTTCGCGCGAAACGTTGGTGGCCATGCCAATTCCGGTCAGAAGAGCATTGCGCGCGCGCCATCGCCGTTCAAGCACCTTGGTGCGCCGTAAAAAAAGCTTTTTTCATGGTTGTGCTTTTTTCACTGCTG
>Ga0187818_10000699_pt1 | contig 12534 bp, 10 predicted proteins | sample NC_wetland_sal_i_14_FD_130581 | JGI IMG/M metagenome (GOLD analysis project Ga0187818, IMG submission 130581) | Wetland sediment microbial communities from Neuse River Estuary, North Carolina, USA - SO4_3 | ecosystem: Environmental > Aquatic > Freshwater > Wetlands > Sediment | place: USA... | reverse complement strand
GTTGCTAGAGACCTTGCTGGTAGATTACCCAAGGCGCGACTTTCAGGTTCGTTTGTGGGACGGCACTACGTGGGGAAGGGAAAAGCAGCCGCGCTTCACATTAATTCTCAAACACGCGGAAGCGCTACATGCGATGTTTCACTCGCCCAGCGAACTTACCCTCGGAGAAGCCTACATTTACGACGACATCGACATTGAAGGCGACATCGAATCTGCCTTCGAGTTGGCAGACTATTTGATTGGTCGTGAGCGCAGCCTATCGGAAAGTCTCGATCTTAACGCGCAGTTGCAGAAGTTGCCCGCGAACGATCGCCCACGAGCAAGTCTCCACCCCATCAAGTTGTGGGGTTCAGCTCATTCCAAGGATCGCGACCAACAAGCCGTTGCCTATCACTACGATCTTCCAGCCGAGTTCTACGCGCTCTGGCTGGACCAGCGCATGGTCTACTCGTGTGCTTACTTCGCCACCCCGGAAGAAGATCTGGATACCGCCCAGCTGCGCAAGCTGGATTACATCTGCAGGAAGCTGCGGCTACGCCCAGGCGAGCGGCTCCTGGATGTTGGCTGCGGCTGGGGTGGATTGATTGCGCACGCGGCCGCGCACTACGGCGTTCACGCTGTAGGGATCACACTGAGCGTGCCGCAGGCAGAGTTGGCACGAAAGCGTTTGCGCGAATCAGACCTGAACGATCGATGCCGTGTGGAGGTGTCGGACTACCGCGACATTGATCATGCCCGGCAGTATGACAAGATTGTGAGCGTGGGCATGTTTGAGCATGTTGGTGAAGCGCTCTTGCCGGAGTACTTCCGTCGAGCTTGGGACTTGTTGAGGCCGGGTGGCATATTCCTGAATCACGGAATTGCGTACTCCGCTACCTATCGCAGGCGAGGGCCATCGTTTATTGATCGGTACGTGTTTCCCGACAGCGATCTGGTGCCAATCAGTACGAGCCTTCGATCGGCGGAACTCAGCGGTTTTGAGGTGAGGGATGTCGAGAGTCTGCGTGAGCACTATGGCTTGACGCTCCACCATTGGCTAGAGCGGCTGGAGGCTCATGCAGAGCATGCGCGTCGTATCACCGACGATACCACTTATCGCATATGGCGCCTCTACATGGCGGGTGCCGCGCATAGATTCCGGAGTGGTTGTTTGAACGTGTACCAGACCCTTTTTGCCAAGCCGCTCCGTGGGGAGAGTAGTCTGCCGCTGACCCGTGAGGACTGGTATCCGCCAATGCGCCAACCGTGATTTGTAGGAGGTGACTTACATCACTGAAAGTTCAGGCTCATTGGTGTAAATCAGAATCAGACCGGGTCGTCTTCCGAAAGTCAGCGCTCCACCTCTGCAGTCCAAGCAGGCGCCAGCGCGGAGACGCCCGGTAAGAGTTTGAGAATGGTCGACTGCTGATCACCAATTCCGCTCGCGGCAGACTGTGAGGCGAATGTGATCTATGTCAGAAGCATCCCTGCGGGAATAGCAGCAGCAGCAATTGCGCCGCCTCCTGCTTTCCTTTGTTGCCCTCCTGGTTCCTACAAAAAGCAAAAACCGTCCGGAGACACCTGGAATGTGTTTAACGCTCTTTCGGCGCTTGCTAGGTGGCCGTTGGCGAGTTTCCCGCAACCATCATTTTTGCTGCGGGCTTCCGGCGGGAATTGCGGACTGTTTCGAATCAAGAACATCGTACGTTCTTGAGACTTCAGAGCGGGGAGGTATGCGATGTTATTTCGAGACGAAGATGAGGACGTTGAATTGTTACCCTTCGCGGATCGAGCCGAAGCGGGACGCATGCTGGCAGCCAAGTTAGCGGCATACTCCGGGCGAGGCGATGTGGTTGTGCTGGGGCTTCCCCGCGGTGGCGTGCCCGTTGCGTTTCAAGTGGCGCAGGTTCTAAACGCCCCCCTCGACGTTCTCGTAGTCCGAAAACTGGGTATCCCGTGGGAAAGAGAACTGGCGATGGGCGCCATTGCCTCAGGCGACGTCGAGGTACTCGACCTTTCCCTAGTGGAACAATTGTGCGTGCCAAGTGAGGCCATTCAGGACGTAGTCGGCGTCGAACGGAATGAACTGGCACGGCAAGAGCGGCTGTATCGCGGCAATCGCCCGCCGCTCCCGGTAGCTGGAAAGACGGTCATTCTGGTCGACGACGGTATCGCAACGGGCTCGTGCATTCTGGCTGCAATCGCAGCCGTCCGCAGGCAGAGGGCTGCACGAATCGTCGTCGCCATTCCGGTTGCTTCGGCCAGCGCTTGTAATGCCATCCGGATGGAGGCCGATGAGGTCATCAGTGTGGCTGAACCGGAGACGTTCCTTGCAATTTCACAGTGGTATGAGGACTTTAGCCAGACGTCTGACGACGAGGTTTGTGCTTTGCTTGAAAGGCAAAGTCGTTCGGCGCCGCTCGCGGCTTAGATCAAGGGTAGGTTAGCCAAAGGAGGAAAAGATGCAACGCCATTTTTCAAATCGGGGCGAAGCCCTCGCTGAGGTTGCGGCAGCCAAGATGATGACTCACCGCACAGCAAAAACAACGTATGCCTTCGCCAGCCAGCGCAGGAGGGGCGTCGCGCCTGGGCAGTGGAAAGCACAACTCCCGGAAGCGACTTTCCCAAAGAGTTTGCCGAGTAAAAGAGAGTCGAAACAGGGCAGCAAATCAGGCGTGAGCCTGCCAGAGCTTTAGCTTGCCCAGAGAGATAGGAGTTTTCCGTGGACTTGCAGCGCAATCTCCGACCAGTGATGGGCTCCGAAGAAGTTGAGCACACAGCCGACCGCGCCTTCCGTGTGCGCGGCCGAGATCTGGCCGAACTTTTGGAGAACGCCGCCCACGCCATGGTTGCTTTGGATGGAGAGCCCCCCGACAGTGAACGATTCATTCGGCGGGTGGTCGAGGTCGGAGGAAGTGATCGGGAAACCTTGCTGGTGAACTGGTTGAATGAGATCTTATATCTGGAACAAACCCATCGCGAATTCTACGATCATTTTTTGCTCAGCAACGTCACCGAAAATCACTTGCGTGCACAATTGTATGGTCGACAGTTGAACCGCAGTGTTACGTCCGTCAAGGCTGCCACTTTCCACAATCTAGAGGTAAGGGGAACGTCGGAAGGACTCGAAGCCACGGTTGTCGTGGATGTCTGACATCTTCGGCAATAGGCGAATGTCATGCTCAGTCAGGACAATTTCGTGCGCCTGTCAGAATTCGTCTGGGAGATTCCCCGAACCTACCGCGATGACATGCGTGTACCGGCACGGCTGTATGCCGATGAAGAATTGCTGAATGCGGCCCTCAGTGACAACTCCATCGTCCAGCTCATCAACACCTCCACCCTGCCAGGAATAGTCCAGCATGCAATCGCGATGCCCGACATCCACCAGGGTTACGGCTTCCCGATCGGCGGAGTCGTGGCCACGCGCTTGCCTCCAGGTGTGATTTCACCGGGCGGAGTGGGGTATGACATCAACTGTGGCGTGCGGCTCCTCGCGTCACGGACGACAGTTGAGGAAATCAGACCCTTCCTCGAAGAAATAGCTGTCGCACTATATGCGAACTGTCCGAGCGGCGTCGGCGCCCGCGGATGCCTGCTACTGACTACGACCGAACTGGATGAGGTCTTACATGCAGGTTCACGCTGGATGCTCGGGAGGGGATATGCACGCAAGGAAGATCTTGATCGCACTGAGGAGTTCGGTCGCATCTCCGGAGCGAATGCCAGCTATGTTTCGCAACATGCCCATGAACGCGGACGCAATCAACTGGGGACTCTGGGCGCTGGCAACCACTTTATCGAGATAGACAGAGTTGCTGAGGTCTACGACCAGACCATAGCTGCACGGCTGGGTATCTATCCAGACAACGTTGCCGTGCAGATTCACTGCGGTTCGCGCGGCCTCGGGCATCAGATCTGTGAGGACTACGTGAGCCGCTTCCAGAAGACTGCGCACGATTATGGCATCACATTGCCCGATCGGGAATTGGTGTGTGTGCCGTTCGATTCCCAAGAGGGGCAGGAGTATTTCCGCGCGATGGCCTGTGCGGCAAACTTCGCGTTCGCAAACCGGCAACTGCTCGCGCATTCGATCCGGCAGAGTTTCGAGCAAGTGCTGGCCGGCAGGATCAAGGATTTCGATTTGTGCCAAGTGTACGACGTTGCGCACAACATGGCAAAGATTGAAGAGCATGAAATTGATGGCCAGCGCTTGCAGCTCTGTGTTCACCGCAAGGGTGCTACTCGAGCGTTCGGCCCGAAATCGGCAGCGCTCCCCGCCGACCTGCAAGACATCGGACAGCCCGTGCTGATCCCGGGCTCGATGGGAACGGCTTCCTATGTCCTGATTGGTACGTCGAAAGCCATGCAGCAGACCTTCGGTTCCACCTGTCATGGTGCCGGTCGAGTGATGAGCCGAGCGAAGGCGAAGAGGATGGTGCGCGGAGCAGAACTACGGCAACAACTGAAGAGCCGAGGCATTCTGATCTGCGCTGGATCGATGAGCGGGTTGGCGGAAGAGGCTCCTGCGGCGTACAAAGATGTGTCCCAGGTGGTTGAAGTGGTCGTCAGAGCAGGAATTGCAAACAGAATTGCACGACTCGAGCCAGTTGCGGTCATCAAGGGCTAACGATTAAGTTCGCGCCTTCAGCGAAAATGAAGAACTTCTACCCACGACCTCCCTTGGTCGTAGTAGCTAAACAATGGTACTAAGGTCGAATCCAAGCTCCCCTGCAAGGTAGTCTACTCGTCTAGAGGACACGCCCGGCATCTTTCGGAGCGGAGTATTTGCTCTTCGGACAGATTGATTTGACGTACCACGAATTTGCTTGACTGTAGTACGTCCGTCCGGCCTGCATCGGCCAGGTAGTCTCCTACCAATTCCAGGGCCCGGTATTTTGTGGGTGCAAGCACGTAGATGCTGTCGGTGCCGTGCAGGGTGACTTCATAAGCCTTCATAAGCTTCCTCCCCGTTATCTGATGCCATGGTGTTGCCGCGGGCCATAGTCAGCATGTCTTAGTGGGAATGCCCGTTCATCTCGGTTAAGACAAAACCGTTCAAAGCCGCCCATGGACCAAGGGCCGCTAACGACGGTCTGCTTGCATCAAGGCTGCTGCCTGTGTCGGCTGCCAGTAAGTGCGCCTCTACGGGAGGAGTGCAAGGCGCAGCCAAACAGCACAACTGTAGAAGCCATTACGATTCCAGGCGCGGCTGCACGTTGCCCTCATTGAGACTGCCCATACGCCGGGCTGCGGACATCCTGGTCATCGTTATCCTGAGCCTCTCGGTAACGCCCTCTCATCTCGTTGCCCTGGCCGACCGTCAGGACATGCTTAGGGCTGCCACACGAAGCCGTGATTCACGTTGCGGGCGTCAACGTACCAGCCGGCAACAGCTCCCCAAAGATTGTTCGTCGAAGGGCGAGTGCCTTGGCCCGCACCTCTGCCCGCGCGCGGAACATTGAAATTGGTGAACTTCCCGGAAGGGCCTCGTTCGAACCCGTGAGCGGCGAGATTCGCATCCCAGTAGGCCCCCGTGGTTGCCCCGAAGAGGTTGATACTGAAGGCGGCGGTGCCTGCGCCGGGGGCTTGGTTCGCCTTCGGATCATCGAACGTGGTAAACGAGCCGTCCAGGTTGCGCACGAAGCCGTGAGCGACGTTGTTCGAGTCCACGGAGTATCCCGTGATCACGCCTGCCAAGTTGATGCTCGCAGCCACAGTGCCCAGCCCGCTGCCGGTTCCGGCCCCAGGCGCGTCGATACTCGTCATGTTCCCATCGGGCGCGCGCACGAAACCGTGCACAACGCTGCTTGCATCCATGTAGAACCCGGTGACTGTGCCATCCAGGCCGAGGCACGTTTCCTCGCATGGGTAGGTGAAAACCGAGCTGGGCGGATCGAACGATGCGAATCCGGTCTCGGGCGATCCGACAAACCCGTGGTTCTCACCGTTTCCATCGATGTAACTGCCGGCCGTCGTTCCTAACAGGTTGATGTTGGTTGCCAATGTGCCTTGCTGTTGGCCCGTGCCCTCACCCGGAACATCAATCGTGGTGAAGGAACCGTTTGGGCTTAGCAGGAAGCCGTGATACATGTTGCTGGAGTCCTGGAAGGCTCCCGCGATCACGCCTAGGTCGTTAATGGCATAGGCCGCCGTGCCTTGGCCAGGCTGCAGGCCCGCTCTGGGAGCATCAAAGGAAGCGACGTTGCCGTCGGGAGTGCGCAGGAAACCGTGCAGCACGATCTTCTTGTCTGAGTAGGTCCCCACGACCGTTCCCAGGTCGTTATTGGCGAGCGGAGTGGTTCCACAACCTAAGAAGCCCAAAAAAGCGCTCGCGCACACCGGTGAGAACACCCTGCCTGCGCCGGGAACGTCGAACTCGATGACAGTATGCCTGCTCAGCTGTGCAATTGCTGGCACTGCCAGGCTGACCAATAACAACGCCAAGATGAGTCCTCTCGCTTGCCCTTTGTTGCTCATCGTCTTTTCCTCCTGGAATTCTTGCCGACCTCATATACTTAGTACTCACTCGCCGATTTTCGCCAGTCCTTCTTGAGTTGCTCGATAACCTCATCCGCCAGCCTGGTTGTATCAAAGGCCTCTGACTTTGTGGTTCTCCAAATGGGCTTCTGAGTGCGCCGGTCCAGAAGGGTAACCGTCGCGGTCGTGATCCGTACAATGGCTTTTGCGGGCACGATGGTGCTCTCAGTTTGACAAGTAAGAATCGCGTCGGCTTCCTCTAGCTTGGAAGTGATCATTACCGTATTCCACTTTTCGAGACGAGCTCTGACGAGAAGTAGAACCTCGTCCGAAGAGGGAGCCACATAGATCGTTCTTATTTGATGTAGCAGAGGGGGCCCAGCTGAAATTGTGGCCTGTGCGGCTAGGAACTCCGCGGAGAGCAGCAGCAGCAGTGCAAAGATTCGCAGAATCGTCCAGCCGACTCGCAGAGGTTCGCAAAGGGAGCGTTGGAGGTTCATAAGGTTCCGCCTTCCTTTCTTAGCGTTTCTAAGGGCCCACGGGCTGGCCAACCAAGTACGTACTCTTCCTGAAAGGTCACATGACTGCAAGACGATTCAAACCACCTCGTGTCCTCCGAAGGGGTCGAAACGAAAAACCTTGTCCGCTCAAGCCCCTCTTACACTGCAGGTGCGATCAGTTTGCCACTCAACCCGCCCACGATTGCTCCGATGGCGACGCTAGCTAAGAATGTGTAAGAGATCTCGATCCGCAGCACGTCTTCTGGGATCCCAGTCCACCCTCTAAAAATCAAACCGGCTGCCGCGACCGCTGCCCAGAGACAAATCGAGGTAATGATTCCTTCCCACGTCCCTCTCCGCCCACGACAAGTGAGTAGCCAGGCCACGCCGTAGGCAAACAGGAAACAAACCGCCACGCTAAGGAGATGTGGACTCCACCACCGCACCATCTGCCGCAGCTCGGGTTGACTCAGTCCGAACGCATCACTCCAGCGGGGCCGAAACAGGTACTGCGCGTGCCAAACCGCTCCGAACACCCAAGCTGCAAACGCCGCGATCACCACGGGAATGTGGTAGATCTTTTTTGTTTTTGGCAGCTCAACCTCGCCTTGGGTATACGATGCCGTTCGCTCGGCCTCCGGAATGCATTTCTGGTCACAATGAATGCGTGCTGGCCAGAGAGTACAGTCTCCGAGGCGCAAATCGCATTTTCCGCTTAATCCGGTGAGGGCCGCGTGGATGGCATCAAAACTCACCGCAACCTGCCTGTGAGTTTCGGGGCACGTAACGGCTCGGCTTCCGCGGTAGTGGGTGTAAATTTCTCGTCCCCAGAGCGCTGGCATCAGAAGAACGAAGCAGGCCCCAACGACGAAGAGCAAGAGCCAGAACACAATCCACATGGCACACCTCCGGGCCTCGTTGCTGCGAACGGGCGTCTTACCATCTTTAGTTGTAGCCTACGGCGGTATGCACAGGTTTGCAGTGAGTCTGATCACGATAGCCGGTGAGATGCTTCACGAACTCGCGCTCCCTTCTTACTTAAGAAGCCAAGCAGCGACGACGTACATGTGTAGCGAGATCGAAAGCAAGTCGCGAAGAGAGAAAGAGACTCTACCCCCGGGCGAACCGGGTCTGGCTATGATCCATTTTCGTAGGGTGCTGATCTGGCTATAGTCCGCGGCAGATCACAACTGCTTGTGACCTCGATCACGGGTGCCGTTCTCCACAGGTGCGAGAATCGAAGTTGCGATTGCTGACGGAATGCGGACCTCTTTCCGTGCGAGAAACTCGTCATGATGTGGCTCGTAAGACTCGCGCTGAACCGTCCCTACACGTTCGTAGTGGCGTCCATACTGATTCTCATCCTCAGTGTAGTAGCCACTATGCGTACTGCGACGGACATTTTCCCCGATATCAACATCCCCGTCGTCAGCGTGGTGTGGGGCTATACGGGGCTGGCGCCCGAGGAAATGGAGAGGCGCCTGGTTACGCTTTACGAGCGATCCGTGACCACCACGGTCAACGATGTGGAGCACATTGAATCGCAGTCGTATTACGGCATTGGAGTGGTTAAGGTCTTCTTCCAGCAGAATGCGAACATTAACGGAGCGGTTGCGCAGGCAACGGCCATTGCCCAGGCGAATCTTAGGTCGATGCCGCCCGGCACTACGCCGCCGTTGGTGATCGCCTACACAGCCTCGAGTGTGCCGATTCTGCAGTTGGGATTGAGCAGCCCGAGTCTTTCCGAGGGGCAACTGTTCGACCTGGGCGTGAATTTCATTCGTATCCAACTGGCCGACATCGAGGGGGCGTCCATCCCGTACCCATACGGGGGCAAGCAGCGGCAGATCAGCGTCGATCTTGATCCCCATAAGATGCTGGCCCGAGGAGTTTCCGGGGCCGAGGTAGTCAATGCCGTGAGCGCCCAGAATCTTATCCTGCCGCAGGGCACGATCAAACTTGGGCCACGCGAGTATGACGTCGCGCTCAACAGCAGTCCCGCGCAAGTGCCGGAGCTCAATGATTTGCCTATCAAAGTAGTGAACGGGAGCATGGTCTACATCCGCGATGTCGCTCACGTGCATGATGGCTTTCAGTTCCAAACCAACATCGTGCACGTGGACGGTCGCCGTTCCGCCGTGCTGAGCGTCTTCAAGACGGGTAAGGCATCCACTCTGGATATCGTTTCAAGGGTGCGCGCGGAGTTGCCCCGAATTCAAGCGGGGCTTCCGCCGGCGCTGAAAATCGACGCCATCGCCGATCAGTCCCTGTTCGTGCGCGGCGCTATCAAGGGAGTGCTCCGGGAGGCCACCATTGCGGCCCTTCTAACCGCCGCGATGATTCTGGTTTTTTTAGGCAGCTGGCGGATGACCTTTGTGGTATCGATTTCGATTCCGCTCGCTATCTTGACCTCATTGCTGGCATTTACTTCGCTCGGCGAGACAATCAACATGATGACCCTGGGAGGGCTGGCGCTGGCGGTCGGAATCTTGGTGGACGATGCCACGGTGGAGGTGGAGAACACAAATCGCCTGCTGCCTGAAGGCAGATCGTTGCGGGAAACGATTCTCACCAGCGCCAGCCAAATCGCCACGCCAGCCTTTGTGGCTACGCTGGCCATCTGCATCGTGTTTGTGCCCATCATGTTCTTGACGGGGATTCCTGGCTTCCTTTTTCGGCCGCTGGCAGAAGCCGTATCCTTTGCCATGCTCGCCTCCTATCTGCTTTCGCGAACACTCGTTCCCACGATGATGTTCTATTTCTATCGATCCGAGCGGCTGCTGGAGGCAAAGAAGAGAAATGAGCGTCATCGGGGACCCGGTATCTTCCGCCGTTTCCATCAAGGTTTCGAGGAAGGTTTCAAACGGTTCCGCGAACGATACACCCTTTCGCTCGAATGGTGTCTGCATCACCGTTTGTTGTTTGGCGCAGTTTTTCTCGGCTTCTGCCTGGCCAGCTTGGCCCTGGTTCCGCTGCTCGGTTCAGACTTGTTTCCTTACGTTGATGCCGGCCAGATCCGTCTGCACTTCCGGGCTCCTACGGGATTGCGGATCGAAGAGACCGCGGCGCTTTGCCAACGCGTGGAGCAGGCGATTCGAGAGGAGATACCGCGCAGCGAACTGAATACGATACTGGACAATGTCGGAATGCCATATAGCGGTATCAACTTGACGTACAGCAACAGCGGCGTCATCGGTACCTCGGATGCGGAGATCCTGGTCTCGCTTAGTCCCAAGCATCGTCCGTCGCCAGAATATATCCGCAGTCTCCGGCGGAAGCTGCCGAAAGAGTTCCCTGGCACGCAGTTCTTCTTCCAACCCGCGGACATTGTCGGCCAGATTTTGAATTTTGGACTTCCTTCGCCCATCGACATTCAACTCGTAGGCGCGGACATGGCGGGAAATTACAAAATCGCCAATGACATGGTCTCCCGTATACGCCAGATTCCCGGAGCGGCTGACGTGCACATCCAGCAAGCATTAGACGAGCCGATGGTAAAGGTAGATGTCGACAGGACGAAGGCACAGCAGATGGGTTTCACCCAGGCGAACGTAGCCAGCGATGCGATCGTCGCTCTTACGACCAGTTTCCAGACCGCGCCGAGCTTCTGGCTGAGCTCGCAAGGCGTGAGCTATTCCGTGATGACCCAGACGCCGCAATATAGAATGGACACTCTAGGCGATCTCCGAAACATTCCAATCACCGGCGGTAGCGTCCCGCAACCAGAAATTCTGGGCAATCTGGCGAGCATCCGGCGGGGCCAGGCTCCGGCCGTAGTCAGCCATTACGACATTCAGCGGGTGATCGACATCTATGCGGCGAGCCAGGGAAGGGACCTGGGCGGCATTGCGTCAGACGTGGACAAAGTAATGGACGAGTTCCGCGAGAAATTGCCTCGCGGAAGTTATATGGTTGAGCGCGGCCAAGTGGAAACTATGCGCTCGTCGTTTTGGGGCCTTGGGCTCGGCATTCTGTTTGCAGTGATTCTGGTTTACCTGCTAATGGTAGTGAACTTCCAGTCCTGGATGGATCCCTTCATCATCATTACCGCGCTACCGGCGGCGTTGGCCGGAATTGTCTGGATGCTCTTCATCACGCGCACGACGCTCAACGTTCCTGCTTTGATGGGGGCGATCATGTGCATTGGTGTGGCCACGTCAAATAGCATTTTGCTGGTGACGTTTGCCACCGGGGAACTCAAGGAAGGTAAGAGTTCGGTGGACGCGGCGTTTCAGGCTGGCTTTGTGCGGTTACGCCCAGTGATTATGACCGCTCTGGCCATGATTATCGGAATGGTGCCCATGGCGATGGGCATCGGCGAGGGCGCGGAACAGAACGCTCCTCTGGGACGTGCAGTCATCGGCGGTCTCTTGATCGCCACTGTGGCCACCCTTTTCTTCGTCCCAGTGGTATTTAGCTTCCTGCACCGGAAGGGATATCACCGGCTTGCCACCGAGGAGGGAGAGCCGGAGATCGGGAGCTAGGCGAAAGCAGACGAACTGAAGTGGCCTCTTAATTACGAGGACAAAGGAAGGTAGCTGAGAGGATGGCAAAGGTCACCGCAGATGAGGAAGAGCGGTTGGAGGATCTGGCGATCAGTCCCACAGAACCTCGCACGCCATGGCATTGGTCGAAGGCGGGGAAAAGTGTGGCTACTGTGGCCGTTGTGGCAGTGGCCTTCTTTGCCGCAGCCTTGCTGTTCGGGCTCCTTCACCAGCGGGCCGTACGGGTAGAACTTGCCGCCGACGCGCGTGACCAGGCGCGGACTCCCGTGAGCGTCACTCATCCGCAGTCGAACTCCACCCAGCTTAGCGTCACATTTCCCGCCAATATCCAAGCCTATATCGAGACCCCTATCTACGCCCGCACGAACGGGTATATCAAGCGCTGGTTAGTGGATATCGGCGCCCGCGTGCAACGCGGCCAGCTTCTGGCGGAGATCGAGACTCCGGAATTGGATCGGCAGTTGCAGCAGGCGGAAGCGGCGCAGGCTCAAGCCCAAGCCAACCTGGATCTGGCTCGCATCACGGCGGTCCGCTATCAAGACCTGCTGAAGACTGACAGTGTCTCGAAGCAGGACACGGATCAGGCGGTCAGCACCCTCCATGCCGATGAGGCTAACCTGAAGGCTGCGATCGCGAGCGTGAATCAGCTGAAAGAGTTGCAGTCCTTCGAAAAGGTCACCGCTCCTTTCGCGGGAACGATCACCGCACGCTACATCGATATCGGCGCTTTGATTGCCTCCGGCACCAACACAATTCTTTTCCGGCTAGCTGACATTTCAACTTTGCGCGTTTACGCCAACGTCCCCGAGGCCGATAGCAAGGGCATCGCAGTCGGGGTCTCTGTCGATCTTGAAATTCCCGAAGGGGAGGGACAGAAATTTAGCGGCCAAGTTGTCCGCACCGCCGGTGCGATCGACCCCGTTTCTCGAACTTTGCTTACTGAAATCCACGTGCCCAACCCAAATCTCGCGCTGGTGCCTGGAGAGTTCGGTGAGGTCACTTTCCATCTCCAGTCCAGCAAGTCCGTGCTGATCATTCCGTCCAGCGCGCTGCTGTTCCGGGCGCAGGGC
>Ga0187818_10000697_pt1 | contig 12543 bp, 6 predicted proteins | sample NC_wetland_sal_i_14_FD_130581 | JGI IMG/M metagenome (GOLD analysis project Ga0187818, IMG submission 130581) | Wetland sediment microbial communities from Neuse River Estuary, North Carolina, USA - SO4_3 | ecosystem: Environmental > Aquatic > Freshwater > Wetlands > Sediment | place: USA: North... | reverse complement strand
GCAGATGCTGAAAGATCTGTCGCTGAGCGATGCGGCATTCGCTACCGGCGCCGGTATTTTCTTTATCGGTTATTTCTTTTTCGAAGTGCCCAGCAATGTGCTGCTGAAGAAATTCGGCGCGCGCACGTGGATTGCCAGGATCATGATCTCCTGGGGCGTCATATCTGCGTGCATGATCTTCGTAAAAGGGGAGTGGTCTTTTTATGCCCTGCGCTTTCTGCTGGGCTTGGCCGAGGCCGGGTTTTTTCCGGGGGTGATTTTTTATCTGACCTTGTGGTACCCCTCAAGATTCCGATCCACACGAACCGCCTGGTTTGTGGCAGCGATCGCTGTATCGGGGGTAGTCGGCAATCCCATATCCGGCTGGATTATGGATGTGCTTTCCGGCGCCATGAAGTTGGCGGGGTGGCAGTGGCTCTTTCTGGCAGAGGGCATCCCTTCAATTCTCGTTGGCCTGGTGGTGATCTTTTATCTGGACAGCAGCATTGAAGAAGCAAAATGGCTTACGCGCGAGGAAAAGGCATTGCTTGCGCGGAACCTCGAAACTGAAGACAAGCATAAAACCGAGCATAAACTGATAGATGCCTTCACCAGCGGGAAAGTCTGGGTGCTGTGCGCCATCTATTTCACTCTGATGATCGGCTTGTATGGCATCGCATTCTGGTTGCCGACGATTGTGAAGGCCTTTGGTTTGAAAGGTTATCTTCGAGTTGGCCTGATTACCGCGATCCCGTATGGAGTGGCCGTTATCGGAATGATTCTCCTGAGCAATCATTCGGACAAAACCGGAGAGCGGCGACTGCATTATGTGGCAAATGTTGTGGCTGGAGCCGTCGGCTTAGTGCTGAGCGGAGTTTTTGCGTCGAATCCAGTGTTGGCGATCATTTTCTTGTCCATGGGCACACTTGGAGTGATTGGGTCCATGCCATTGTTCTGGCCGTTGCCGTCCGCATTTTTGGCGGGCACCGCCGCTGCAGCGGGGATTGGCATCGTGAACTCGGTGGGTAATTTAGGTGGTTATATTGGACCGAATATTCCGATTTGGGCGAGACATTTTTCTTCGGACTCCTCTGCTGCCTTGTATATCATTGCGGGGATTTTGATGGTCGGGGCGCTTTTGACGTATTTCTTTATACCGCGAACTCTCCGTGTGCGCGTGGGTCCTGTGGATTAGCTGTTACCTATCCTAGATATAAACCCAATCAGTCACGCCTGAGGTTGTCGATTTCCCGTTAAAAGAATTCAAACTTAGAGTTGTCCGCGATGCGGGAACTCTAATTTTATTCACTACTACCCGGATCAAGGTGAGCATCTGTGATAAGGGGCTCAACGACCGTCAGCGCCGAGAGAGTTTGGGCCGTTTTCTCCCACTGTTGCAGAAAAGACACACTTTGACTCCGATCCGCCGATTGACCCCAAGACAGCTTTTGTGTTTTACTCCATGCAATCGGGGCTGGCTCAACGCGGTAGCTTGGGAGTACGTACCAAGAATCCTGGGGCGTGAGACCGAGGTGACGTTATGAAGTCCAGCTCTTTTGTAGTCCTCGCTGTATCCCTTCTGAGTCTGACCCTGAGTGCCAGTGCGCGGGAGATGGTCCTGCCCGCCGGTACCCTTCTGCAGTGCACCATGAATGAACCGAACTTTTCTTCTTCGACCGTCGCGGTCGGCGATCCCGTGCTCTGTCATCTGCACTCGGTGACGGAGTTCGGCCAGCAGGCGTTTCCGCGCGGAAGCTACCTGGTCGGGCATCTGGAGTCGGCCCAGGACCCCGGACATTTCTGGGGCAAGGGCAACATGAAGCTGCGGTTCGATCGCATCGGACTGCCGAACGGCGACATGCCTTTGGATGCAAAGGTGATTGCGACGCGCGGCTACAAAGTCGATAAAGAAGGCGACATCCGGGGCAAAGGGCACGCCAAGCGCGACATCGTCGAATGGATGCTGCCGCCGCTCTGGCCGTGGAAGATCATCATGCTCCCGGCACGCGGCCCGCGTCCTACCCTGAAGGGCGAGAGCATGCTCACGCTGCGCCTGATGGATGACGTGCAGATCCCGCAAGTCTCTGCGACCAACGGGCCTGACTGGCACTTCTTTGGTCGTCCGCGGATGGAAAACGATTCGTATTATCGTGGTTCATCCTATGGTGGTTCGGCCTACATCGGACCCAGCGACAATTCTATTCCTCAGTTGGCAGTGCGCCAGGCGACACCTGCAGCCAGCGAACAGCCGGTGGCGGAAGAGATTCCCCAGGTCACCTACGCCAGCTACATCTCTAAGGGTGCGGTGGGCGGCGGTGGAGCGGCGCCGGGAGTGCCGGTGTTTGTGCTGAAAACGGGCATGGTTCTGGAGGTGGGCAACTACACTTATCAGGACGGCCGCATCAGTTACGAACTGGCCAGCGGCGGGAACGGCGTGATCAGCACGGACGAAGTGGACTGGACGACGACCACTCGCGTGAATAGCCAACGCGGCGTGCGGGTGATGCTGCGCGGTGGACATCCGAGTGCGGGGGTGGCGGGATTCTAGCGAGCCGTCAGCGATCAGCATTCAGCCGTCAGTGAAAGCTGGCGGCTTTTGCTTCTGCTTGCGGCGGGACGGGTGCCCTCGCCCGTTCCAGCAACCCCGTTGGCAGCGGTGGAGCGTTTTTTCAGTTACCTTCGCTCACCTACCACCCGACTTCTGTACCCTACACGCCTTGGGCCCAATGCGTCAGGATAGTGGCTACCCGGTCATCTCCCTCCGTCCCGGGCCTGACGGCGCATGTTCAATTCCGATAGTGGGGAAAGCGAGTTGGTTGAAACCTGGCAGCGGTTTGTGCAGGGGCTGCTGGGCATGCTGGCGCTGGTGGGCGCCTTAGTGATGGCGCACTACTACGCTCCCCCGGAGACGGCCGGCCTGGAGCAGCAGGTGCACCAGCTCTCGCGCCAGGTGGCGGATCTGGAACGGCAGCAATCGGTTTCCTCTTCTGCGGTAAATGACGCGCGGGAGTCGGTCGCTTACATCTACGGCGTCTATCACGTGTCCGGCCATGCGCAAAGTTTTCGCGCTCGCGTGGCCGGGACGGGGTTTGTAGTGGCACCGGGGCTGCTGGCCACCAATCGCCATGTGGCCGAACCCTGGTACGGCGACCGGGAAGTCGCAGCGGCATTGCGGCGGGGCGGATCGCCGGTGCTGGAAAAGCTGGAGGCATATTTTCCGGGCTCGCCGCTTCCGGTAAAACTGGAGACGGCGGTCGTGGCCACGCATGGCGATCTGGCCGTGCTGCGCCTCGAAGCCACCGCCTTCACCAAAAAACTGCGCCCGTTGACTCTGTCCGAGACGCCGGCGCATGTGGGCGAGTCGGTGAGCGTGCTGGCTTATCCGATGGGAGTGACGGGCATGGTGGCCAAGTCGCCGGCGGTCGTGTATGAGCGGCTTTCGTCGCACCCGGATAATGCCGAGACGGCGGGCGAGCTGGCGGCGCTATCGCTGATCAGGCCTTCGGCGACGTTCGGGCACATTGGCGACGTAACCGGCGACAAGCTGATCTATGACGCGCCCACCGCGCGAGGCGGCAGCGGCGGACCGGTGCTGAACCTGCGCGGCGAAGTCGTGGGTATCAACTCCGCCTACATTGACGGCTTCTCCGGGGGCACGCTCGGGATCACCGCCGCTGAGTTGCGTCCGCTGATGGAAACCGCTAAGCGCGCGGCTTTGGAGACGGCCGCTCAAGAATCAGGTCTTGGGTCTCAGGCGTCAGGTAGAACGAATCTGCTCTCCACTGAGAACTGAGAACTTCTGGTCCGCGGTAGGAAGTCTCGTCCCGAATGTTGCAATTCCTTGCGCAGACGGCTTTCGTGGCTGCCGTTCGAAGCCCTCCCCGCGCAGACAAGTGCCTTGAATTCAGGTACATTGTAACTTGCTGATTTGAATAACAAATTGGCCTCATGGCTGCTCTCAAATTGGGATAAGTCCCAGATGGAAGTCGTGTTTTCGGGCAACGGATTCCCTACTGGCGGGTTCAAAGAGACTGGTTCAGAGGATGTGGTTCAAAGAGATCTGATCATGATAAAGAATTGTTTGTTTGCGGTGGCTTTGCTGAGTCTGGCTCTGGCTGGCGGTTGCGCGAAGGGCGGCAACGGCGTGGTTCCCCCTCCACCTACCATTACCGTTACCATCACCTCCCCCAGCAATGTTAACCCTACCGCGATCTACCCGACCCAGTCTGTGACGCTTACTGCCACGGTATCGAACTCGTCGACTACGGCCGTTACCTGGAGCCTTGGCCCCGCCACGACATGCACGGGCACGCCAAATCCATGCGGGACGCTCACGCCAGTCACACCGGCGCCAACCCCGGCAACCGCGACCTACCTGGCCCCGGCAACGCCAATTTCGGGGGTGACGGTCACAGCGACATTGGTGTCCGACACCTCGGTAACGGGCCCTCTGGGGATAACCGTGGTACCGGTCACGGTGGTCGTAACACCATTAACCGTGAGCGTTGGGCAGAATCTGGTGCAGCAGTTCACCGCCATCGCGGTACCCGACGCCGCACCGCAAACCTTCACTTGGACATGCACGCCAACGGGCAGCTGCGGAGGCCTCCTTCAAGACCCAAACACTTCCGGTCTGGCGGTCTATACTGCACCGCCATCGCCCTTCACCGGGAGCGTGGTTGTGGCGGCGACTTCGACAGTGCAGCAGTCTTCCCCAGGCGTTGGTCAAGCTAAGGTTACAGTTGCGACCTCGCGCCTGCCTGCGGGCGCGTACGCATTCCGGTTTTCGGGCTATGACAGCAGCAATAACCCCGTCGCCGTCGCGGGAAGCCTCACCGTGGCCGCGAACGGCTCGATCTCCGGAGTCGAAGACGTGCTGACTGGCGGCGCGACAACGCAGTACACCATTGCGTTGGGCTCGTACACTCCGATTTCCAGCAACAACAACCTGGGTACCCTTACGCTACCCTTAAGCAGCGGCACCACCAACACATACACCGCGGTGCTCACCTCGTCGGGCATCATCCGGATGATCGAGTCCGACACTGCGGGAACCGGCTCCGGCGTTATGCAAAAGTCGGCGGCAGGCACAGTCTTCAACGCTGGTGCGCAGACATTCGTATTCGGGTTCACGGGTGTGGACTCGACCGGCGACCGGGTTGGGTATGTTGGCATGCTACCGATGACCCCAAGCGGAACAGGCGGGACTATTACCGGCGGCCTGCTCGATTCTAACGACCACGGCTCCACGAACAGCGTGTGTGGCACACCGCCTTGCAGCGTTACGGGCACGTACCAACTCGACGGAACCATCCCCGGGTTGTGGCATATGACGCTGAACTCGGTCACGACGCTTCATTTCGACTTCTTTGTTTCCGCCGGCCAAACCAACAGCCAACCCAATCCGCTCACGCTCTTCGCCATCTCCACCGACCCGACCGATTCGACACATCCGGCACTTTCTGGGTCCCTGGTTTACCAGTGGCCTGGCACTGCGACAGCCCCGATCACCTACAACAACGCCGCCTTCAAGGGCACATCCGTTTCCAATCTGACCGGAGCAAGCGCGAATGTCTCGCTGACAGTCGGCACCACCGATGGAACCTCGAGCGGAACGGGAGGGACGGGTGGCTTCACGGGCACCTTCGACCAGAATAATGACGGAACGACTCTTTCGGCGGTGTCGTTCCCCTCCGCCTCCCAATCCCCCTCCCCCTACACGTACGTGGCGAGCAGCAGCGCCAACGGGCGATACATCTTCCAGATGCTGGGCAATCCGAACGCAACCACGGTGGTCCCGCCGCTTCCGTTCGTTCTCTATGCCAGCGGGGCGAATCGTGGTTTTCTGCTCGATCAGTCCAGTCCGGCAGTGATGACCGGAACCATGGACCCGCAGCCGTCGCTGAAAAACTTCTCCTATACTGCATCGGAGCTACCGGGGACCTTTGCGGCGGCGACGATCGCCAACAGCGATTCCAGCATTGCACCAGTCGTCCAGAACCTGCTGCTCACCTCGACGGGAAGTGCCACCTACAACGTCGCCGGAACACAGAACACACAGAACAGCAGCCAAGCGCTGACCGGGACGTACAACTTGACCGGCTTTGGCGCCGGCGCTGGCTCGGGCACAATCACGCTAACCGCCCCGGCCGCGAACTATGTGATCTACGCCATCGACGCCTCTGCCGTCCCCAATTCCACGAATGATGTGATTACGGATTTCATGATGATGGGCATGACCAGTGGAACTCCGAGTTCCATCATTTTTGCGCAGCAGTAAGTAAGTAGAACTCGTGTAGGGACGGGCGCCCTCGCCCGTCCGGGCCGAGCGCAGCTCGGCAGCGCCGCCAGTACGACCACGATTTACGACGAGTAGGAGCCGCGGACCGTCGCCCCGCCATGCCGAGCAGTCCTGCCGACGAAAACTGCCTCGGACCATCCCTGAAGCGGATCGACAGCCGGTTCCCGCATGGAAATCAGCGAGCTTCGCTCGCTAGCCCGAAACCTAAGCGAAGTCGAAGGAGGGCGTCCGGGCCTACGTGATTCTGGAACAGGTACAGAGTTCTATTTTCCGAGAATCACCGTTTTTGCGGTGGCGAGATTGTCGAAACGGTCGTAGGCGCGGACCACGACGACGTGGTCATTCGCGCTGTTCTCAGCCATCGGAAGCGGCGCAGCTTCGGGTTGCGGCACGGCGAGGCGAAAGTCGTAGTCTTCCGTTTTGGAATCGGACAACTGGCCGACCGGCTCGACGAACTGCCAGTCGCCGCCATCGAGCGAATACTCCGCGCGCTTGATTGGCGAAAACGAATCGCTGGCGCGGAAGCGGACGCGGATCTGTTTTCCGTCGAGAGTGGCCGTCAGGTTGTCGATGACCGGAGCAGTGGTATCGACCTCGAAGCGGGCGCTGACACGCTCGGCATAGAGGGCTTCTCCGGGCGAATGCGAGGGTGCATCGGAGGCGATGACCTTCACGGTGTAGCCGCCATCAGGTAGAAGACTGGCGTCGAAAGAATAGTAGCGATCGGTGAGATTGTTCTTCAGCAGCAGCCAGCGCGATTCGCCGTCGCCGCGGTAATAGACGGTGTAAACGAGCTGGTCGTCGTTGTCGTCATGGGCCTGCCAGCGGATGCCGATCGAATCGCGGTCGCGCACGGCGGGAGGCGGAGGATCGAAGCGCGGCTGCCCCAGACCCTGCCCGGTCGGCTCGGAGCCGGTCACATGGGGAATCGGTTGATAGCGATATCCGGGCTGCACCGTGATGTCGTCAATTTCGGGGGCGACGTTCTTGGGCAGGTAGTTCAGCAACACGGCGTCAACGCGAGGAGCGGGATTGCCGGCATGGAGCACGGCCTTCCACTGCACGAAGCGCGCGGGCGGAACTTTGAGTTCGGAGCCGGCGGCGAGGGCGAAATTAATGCGCGTCCACGGGCTCCAGTTGCGATCGGGATTGTCGACATTGCCGCTGCGCGCATAAAGCTCGACGTTGCCGGCGCTGCGGACGCTGGCGCGTCCCCAGAACGAAAAGATGTGCGCGTCGAAGACATCGCTTTCATAGGTGCCTTCCGACTCGGGACCGGGACCGAGGACGAAAATTTTCCCAAGGTTGCTGCTGGAGGCGTAGAGTCCTCCGCCGGGCGCGGCGGCGAAGGCGGTGATTTGTGTGGCGCTGGCTTTGATCAGATCGGTGAAATCGTCAACGCCGTTGATGGCGAAAATGTGACCGCGGTTGCCGGTGCCGGCGAGCAGGCGTCCGTGCCGATCGAAGCCCAGAGCGTAGACGAGATCTTCGTGGGAACTCCACAAGCGTGACGGGGCGCCATCGGGCGCGATGCGATAAATCTCGGAGCCGCCGGTAGCACCGAGTCCGGGAGCGGGAAAGGGAGTCATGGGTGCGGTGGGAGCTGCGGCGATGGTGATATTGCCGCCGGACGCGGGCGGGTTCTGCGCTGGAGTTGCGAGCATGATGCCCATTTGCGGTGTCGTGCCTCCGGGGCGCTTCTCTCCCGCAGCGGCGGCGTAGATATTGCCGACGCCGTCGATGGCGAGCGCGGTAATTTCTTTCTTGGGCGCGCTGTAAAGAACGAACGCTTCGCCATTGGGCGCGATGCGATAGACAAGCCCGCTGCCATCGGAGCCGGCAATCAGGTTTCCTTTGGGATCGAGCGCGAGAACGCGAATGTGGACTTCATCGCTCTTGAAGAAAAGCGAGTGCTGGCCATTGGGGCTGACTTTGTAGATTTCGCCGTGATCGCCGGTGGCGACATACAGCGCGCCGGCATTGTCGAGAACGATGTCCCAGATGTACTTGGAGCCAGGATCGAAGTAAGGTGACGCGATCCAGGAGGCTTTCGCGCCGGGTTTGGCGCCTTTCGCAGCCTCGAGGCGATACACCTTGCCGTCGGGGGCAGTGGCCCCATAGACTATGCCATTCTTGTCGACGACCAGAGCCTGCACCTGCAATTCCTGCGGCTCGAAGATGGTCGTGCATTGGCCATCCGGCGTAATGCGATAGACGCGGGCCGGAGATCCGGCGGCGGCGTAGATATTGCCCGCAGAATCGGATGCGATCGACCAGATGTAAGTCGAAGGCGTGGTCGCTAGCGCCTTGAACGCCGGGGCAAGTTCGAGGCCGCCCTCACTGCGCAGGGCGATGCCTTTGGCAGTGCCCTTGGTCAGTTCCTCGAACTTGGATTGCTCCCAAGTGCGAGTGCCCTCGGCGAGGGCGAATGCGGAAAACAGTAAGGTGGAAAGAATAAGTGGTGATAGTAGAGCGAGCGCCTTACGAGCCAAAGTCATACCTCATTCTAAGTTGCTTGGGTCAGCAACATAGGTTTGGGCTGTCATCCTGAGCGAAGCGAAGGACCTATGCATTCTGCTGCCGCGGGCGAAATGCATAGGTCCTTCGCTTCGCTCAGGATGACAGCGTGGATTTTGTGTTACCAACTTGCAGGAAACAACTCCAGCTACTTTATGCTAATCGTCAGCATCTGCGCGCCGGAGACGACATAGTCGAGCGGATCGGTGGAAGCTTCGCTGACCGACGATTCCCCGAGCACAACCATGTCCTGTGTGCCGCGCATGTTGTCCATGACGTTCATGACGGAAAGCGGCAGCGTCGGCATCACTTTGTCGGCGATCATGGCTTCGGGATCGGATCCGAGAAGCGAAACATACACGCGATCGTTGGCGCGTTCTTTGTTGAGCAACGCGATCGTTGGCGCTAGGCCGAGGCCACGGTTCATCATCGGCGTTCCGCGGCGCATGCGGTCGAGCGTGTCGCCGTCGCTGACCAGGATGCGCAGCGTTCCCTTCGGAGTGGAAGTTGGAATCCCTATGGGAATCTGGCGCACCAGGCGCTCGCCACGATACGGACGAATCACCGTCTCAACCATGATCTGGTCGCCGGGACGAGCTTCCGTCATGTCCGTGCGCGCAGCTTCTAGGCGAGCGGAACGGCGCTCGCGGACAAGATCGAAATCGAGCTTCACGCCCTGAACGTCCGGAACGTCTAGGGGATTGCTATAGATGCGGCCAAAGCGATCGCCGATGGTGGCAGCGGCCAAAGCCGCCGCGGGCTGCCCATTGTCTTGCGGGGCAAACATGTTCCGCAGCGTGACGTCGGGATATCCCTTCACGCTGAGCACTCCATTCATGCGGTAAGTAATGTCCTCGCCGTATTCGTTGGTGCCGTGCAGCGCGTTGAAGACGGTGGCCATCATGGCCAGCGGGCTCAGCCGCGCGTTGTTGAGAACTTCGTAATGGAATTCCTTTGTCGCCGCTCCACTGTGCAAAGCGACGGTCACCGGAATCATCTTCGACTCGCGCCCCGGCACGCCAAGAATGCCGGACTGGCGGTCTTGCACGAACGCGCCGACCGTCTCCGTCGTGTTGACGATCTTGAACGCGTTCAGTGGCGAAGGCAGCGTGGCCAGCACCATAGCCTTCGTCATCGGCAGGTCCACTTCACCAAACTGCAAGAGCGGATGTCCGCAGGCAAGCAAGCGCTGCGGATCGACGTAGGTCACGGTGCAGGTGGCGGCAATATCCATATCGCCACGAACCAGCACGGCGCTGACGGCGGATCCCGCCTCGATCGGTTCCGGCTGTTTGCGATCGCTCGCGGAGCCAATGCCCATCACCGGAACGATGCCCACCGCAGCAAATTGCGACGCGTAGCGCTGCAAAGTCTCGTCAGAAAATCCGTTGAACACGAGAGGAGTTTCAATGGGCTTCAGATAGTTGCTGTAGTTCTCGGCCGGGAGGGCAGAGCTTTCGCCGGGGCTCGCGGTTGGCGTGGTTCCGTTCTGGTCGGGAAGACTGGCACGCATCGGCGGCGGGGCCGGACGGCGATCCAGCACATTGATCTCCAGCATTTCTTCGATCGGCGTCACACCCGCGATCGGTTCCTTCGAGAATTCGCCGATACGGAAGGCAAGTGCGCCCGCCAGTTTGCCGTCGAAATAGACCGGGCTACCGCTCATACCGGCAACCACGCCGGTATATTCGGGCTTGGTACCATGCAGACGGACCAGGATAATGTCGCCCTTGGGACCGTTCACGTTGCGCATCACGCCCAGAACTTCCACGTCCATGGATTCGGGTTTCACGCCCTGGAACACGGTGAGCGCGGTGCCTTTCATGCCTTCGTGGATCTGATCGAGCGGCATGATCGCAGAAGGAATGGTCGGGGGCGCTGGCCGGTCCTGTGCGGTAACCCAGACGGAGGACAAGAAACACAAAAGGGCGGCGAGTGAGTGTACGGCTTTTCTCATGAATAGCCCCGGAGGTCAGAAAATGACCTTAGCTACTTGCTTAGACTCCGCGCGCTATCAGAAGGTTTTGCCAGGAGAGGCGGCGTTTGTTAAGGCCCGCAAAATATCTCAACCGCAGAGTTCTTGCATCTATACTAGCACAGTAGTTTTCGAGGACTTCCCTATGTTTTCTGGCGTATTTAGCAGGCAAAGCCAAGTGCCGTCGGCTTCCCGTAAGCGTGTGATCCTATTGGCGTTGGTTCTTTTCTGGATGGTTGTCGCGACTTTCTCGGCGCAGGCTCAAGATACGTCGCAGCAACCCCCGGCAACTCCGAACCAGCAGGAGGCTCCGCCCGAAGCCGGCGGGCCGCAAAACGACGTCGGACCGTATGTAATCCCCAAGAAGAAGGAAGAACCGCCGCCCCCGGCCCCCGAAAAACCGAAAAAGATCGAGAACATGCCCGACTACTCGATCAGCGTACAGGTGCCGCTTGTGAACCTGGATGTGCTGGTGACCACCAAGGACGGCCAGACTATCCCAGGCTTGAAGAAAGAGAATTTCAAGATCATGGAAGATGGCGCGCCGCAGCAGATTTCGACCTTCAATCAGACCGAGGCTCCGATCACGGCCGTCCTGCTGGTCGAGTATGCCGCGACCAACTTGCGCTACATGTATGACGCACTGAATGCTTCCTACACCTTCGCCAGCGGGTTAAAGAAGGATGATTGGGTTGCCGTGGTTTCCTACGACATGAAGCCGCAGATCCTGGTGGACTTCACGCAGGACAAGCGCGCCGTCATGGGCGCGCTGAATATGCTGCGCATTCCAGGATTTTCGGAGCGCAACCTTTTTGACGCGCTCTTCGACACGCTCGACCGGTGCGATCGCATCGAGGGAAAGAAGTACGTGATTTTGGTTTCTTCCGGACGCGACACCTTCAGCAAGCTGAACCTGGATCAGATTATAAAGAAGGTAAAGTCCACGAAAGACGTGACGATCTATGCGATCAGCATCGGATGGCAGTGGCGGGAATACATGGAGGCGCATGGATACGCGGGAGGGATTGCGCAGGTCGATTGGCTGCAAGCTGATAATCAGCTCAACACCTTCGCTCACCTGACCGGCGGACGGGCGTACTTCCCGCGCTTCGAGGGCGAACTGCCGGAGCTTTTTCACGACATCGCGGCCGACATCCGCAACCAGTACAACATCAGTTATCACCCTACCAACTCCAAGCTCGACGGCACCTACCGCAAGTTGAAAGTCGAACTCCAGGCGCCGGACGGTGGTCCGCTGAAGATTCGCGACCAGAAGGGCAAGGACGTGAAGGTTATCGTTTACGCGCGAGAAGGGTACACGGCGAAACACACGGTGGAGTAGAAACTGCGCCTGCGCAGGACGCTCGCGCCTTATCTTGCGTCGCACTGCGCGGTAGTGGAGTTAACCACAAAGGACACGAAGGAGCACAAGGGAAACCCTCAGCAGCTTCTCTCACGATCTGTACGGGCTGACCCCCAGCTTGCGCACTTGCTCCGTGAACTCCCGCACCACCTGGCCAAATCTTGGGCCTTCGGCCGCCGAAACCCATTCCAATTTGAAGCGCTCTTCCTCGATACCGAAATCGGCGAGCATCAGCTTGATGGCGTCGGCGCGTTTTTCGGTTTTGTAATTGCCCTCCTGATAGTGACAATCTCCCAGATGGCAGCCGCAGATGAGGACGCCGTCCGCCCCCTTGGTGAAGGCGTCAATGACCAGGTTGGGATGGACCATTCCCGAGCACATGACGCGGACGATGCGGATGCTGGGCGG
>Ga0187818_10000695_pt1 | contig 12550 bp, 6 predicted proteins | sample NC_wetland_sal_i_14_FD_130581 | JGI IMG/M metagenome (GOLD analysis project Ga0187818, IMG submission 130581) | Wetland sediment microbial communities from Neuse River Estuary, North Carolina, USA - SO4_3 | ecosystem: Environmental > Aquatic > Freshwater > Wetlands > Sediment | place: USA: North... | reverse complement strand
TGGACAAGTGCTTCGTTCGCAAAATGGGATTCAGTTTCTATGTGGACCTTCACATTGTCGTCAAGGGGGAGAAGACAGTTCGTGAAGGACACTTGCTATCCCATATGGTCGAAGACGAAATCCTCAGGGCATTGCCGCAAGTAGCAGAGGTTCTTGTTCACGTGGAACCAGAAGAGGAGTTGACAAGACTGACCGACTGACCGACTGACCGGAAACACCGTGTCCTGCCTTCCGTTGAGGATGGAGAACTCCGAAGGAAACTGCACAAAGAAAACGGCGCCGCCGGCGCTGCTGCCTGCGGCCACCTTCGCGCTCTTTCTGCCAAAGGGTTTGACCCGCCATGGGCGAGATGTTATAAATTGACGTTATCCATTCGCTTTCTTGCGCCACAAGCTAGTGCTGGGGTGGTTCTGACCCGCTCAGGGGTCTGAGGGTTCGCAGGTGAGCCAAGGGATTCCTGTCCTGTCTGAATTGCGGGAGTCTTGCCCCTTCCCGGCGAGACGGTCCCTCGATGTTGGTGGATGTTGTTAAAGGTTGAGTTTAGTTCACTTCGCTCCGCGTTGGGCTGGAATTGTGTGTGGTTCATAGCTACTTGGGGCCGCAAATGGCAATCCGGTCGGACGCTCTGCCCGACAAATTGAACGGCTAGATTCTGGAGGATTTTCCATGCGCATCTCGATCGTCCCCGCTTGGGCTGTGGTCAGCGGATTCGTGAAACGCCTTTCTGCTGCTGTGGCCCTCATGCTTTTCGGTGCTGTCGCCCTGCTTGCTGCTCCCGCGGAAGAGGCCGGGGGCGAAGCCGGCCTTAGGCTTCCCGATCTTTCCCAAGTCTCCTTTCTCCACGGTCAGATCAACGGCCACAAGCTTCTTCTCTTTGGCATTCTGATTTGTATTTTCGGCCTGCTTTTCGGCATGACCATTTTCGCCCGCCTGAAGAATTTGCCCGTCCACAGCGCCATGCGCGAGATTTCCGAGCTCATCTACGAGACCTGCAAAACCTACCTCATCACTCAGGGCAAATTCCTCCTCTTGCTGTGGGTCTTCATCGCCATTGTGATCGTCCTCTACTTTGGCGTCCTCTCTCCCGTCCCCGGCAAATCCGTCTTCCTCACCCTGCCAATTATTTTGCTCTTCAGTCTGATCGGCATGGGCGGCAGTTATAGCGTGGCTTGGTTCGGTATTCGCGTGAACACGTTCGCCAACTCCCGCACCGCTTTCGCCGGCCTCCGAGGCATACCCTATCCCATTAATCACATCCCTCTCGAAGCAGGCATGAGCGTCGGCATGATGCTCATCAGCGTTGAACTCCTCATGATGCTCATCATTCTGCTCTTCATTCCCGGCGATTACGCCGGGCCGTGTTTCATCGGCTTCGCCATCGGTGAATCACTCGGCGCCGCCGCGCTTCGTATCGCCGGTGGTATTTTCACTAAAATTGCCGACATCGGTTCCGATCTCATGAAAATCGTCTTCAAGATCAAGGAAGACGACGCTCGCAACCCCGGCGTCATCGCCGATTGCACCGGTGACAATGCGGGCGACTCGGTGGGCCCCACCGCCGATGGCTTCGAAACTTACGGCGTCACTGGCGTCGCTCTGATCACTTTCATTCTTCTTGCCGTGAAGGATCCCACCATTCAGGTTCAGTTGCTGGTGTGGATCTTCGTCATGCGCGTCATCATGTTGATCGCCAGCGCGGCTGCTTACTTCATCAACGGCGGAATCCAAAAGGCGCGCTACGGCAACGCCAAGGAAATGAATTTCGAGACGCCGCTGACGTGGCTCGTATGGATCACGTCCTTCGTCTCCATCGGTCTTACCTACCTGGTTTCCGCCTTCATTATTCCGGTTCTCGCCGGCGACCCCTCCCAATGGTGGAAGCTCGCCACCATCATCTCGTGCGGTACCCTCGCCGGGGCCGTCATTCCGGAGTTGGTTAAAGTTTTCACCTCCACGGAATCGCGTCACGTTAAGGAAGTGGTCACCTCCGCGCAAGAAGGTGGCGCGTCCCTCGGCATCCTCTCTGGATTTGTGGCCGGCAACTTCTCCGCCTACTACCTGGGTGGTGCGATCGTCACTCTCATGTCCATCGGTTATCTCATCAGCAACCTCGGCCTCGGCAACCTCATGGTCGCCGCGCCGGTCTTTGCCTTCGGCCTGGTTGCGTTTGGCTTCCTCGGCATGGGGCCTGTCACCATCGCCGTCGATTCCTACGGTCCGGTCACGGACAACGCTCAATCGGTCTATGAACTTTCCATGATTGAAGCAATCCCCAACATCAAGCAGGAACTGAAGAAGGACTTTAATATCGACGTGGACTTCGAGCGCGCCAAGCATCTGCTGGAAGCCAACGACGGCGCCGGCAACACCTTCAAAGCCACCGCTAAGCCCGTGCTCATTGGCACCGCTGTTGTCGGCGCCACCACCATGATCTTCTCCATCATCATGGCGCTCACTCACGGCCTCACCTCCAACGTAAATCATCTTTCCCTTCTCCACGCTCCTTTCGTCCTTGGCCTGATCACCGGCGGCGCCATGATTTACTGGTTCACCGGCGCTTCCACTCAAGCCGTGACTACCGGCGCTTATCGCGCCGTCGAATTCATCAAGAGCCACATCAAGCTTGAAAGCGCCGAAAAGGCCAGTGTCGCCGACTCCAAGAAAGTCGTGCAAATCTGCACTCAGTACGCGCAGAAGGGCATGCTCAACATTTTCATCGCCGTCTTCTTCGCCACCCTTGCCTTTGCCTTCGTCGAGCCCTTTTTCTTCATCGGCTACCTCATCTCCATCGCCATCTTCGGCCTATACCAAGCCATCTTCATGGCTGATGCCGGCGCTGCCTGGGACAATGCCAAGAAAATCGTCGAGGTCGAAATGAAGCAGAAGGGCACGCCCCTGCACGACGCGACCGTCATTGGCGACACCGTCGGTGATCCCTTCAAGGACACTTCCTCCGTCGCCCTTAACCCGGTCATCAAGTTCACCACCCTCTTCGGCCTCCTCGCCGTCGAACTCGCCGTGAAATTGACTTCCGAAGCCGGCGGCGCGCTCTCGCACCTCATTGCGGCCGTATTCTTTGCCATCTCCTTTACCTTCGTCTATCGCTCCTTCTTCAACATGCGTATCAAGGGCTCCGCCGCCAGCTAGCCATTTCCGCGGAAAAGAGGCGCCTCCTTCACGGGGCGCCTCTTTTTTGGAGTGCGGCGGCTTGCCCCCGCACTCCAAATCCAACCCCGCAATGCTAAAATCTTTCACGTTTCCAATCGAGGTGCGCTTCATGCATAAACGTCTGTTTGTATTTTTCACCGGCCTTCTTTTGCTGCTTTCGGCCGCGCCTGCTCGGTCCCAGGTGGACACGAAATGGAAAACCCATGACCTAGATCGCCCTTTGCCGCCGGTCGTCACTCCCGGAACTTCCGGCACGCAAGACTCACCCGGCAAACCGCCTTCCGACGCAATCGTCCTCTTCGATGGCAACAACCTCTCGCAATGGCTCGATAAAGACGGCGCTCCCGCCAAGTGGAAAGTCGAGAGCGGTTACTTTGAGGTGGTTCCGCACACCGGCTACATCCACACAAAAACTCCCTTCGGCGATTGCCAGCTACACGTGGAGTTTTCCGAACCCGTTCCGCCGAAAGGCAACAGCCAGGAGCGTGGCAACAGCGGCGTGTTTTTGATGGGTCTCTACGAAATTCAGGTGCTTGATTCCTACGAGAACAAGACCTATGCGGACGGCCAAGCCGCGGCCGTCTATGGGCAGTATCCTCCGCTCGTCAACGCTTCGCGCCCGCCAGGTCAATGGCAATCCTACGACATTGTCTTCCACGCCCCGCACTTCGATCCGCAGGGGAAATTACTTCGTCCCGCGCGCGTCACCGTTTTTCACAACGGCGTCCTCGTGCAAGACAACGTCGAAATCAGGGGCCGGACCGCCATCGGGGATATCCCGACATACGAGCCTGGCCCAGATAAGGCTCCGCTGGCTCTGCAGGACCACGGCAATCCCGTCCGCTACCGCAACATCTGGATTCGCGAGCTGTAGGAAGCCGATGTGGAGTGCGGGAGCCTGGCTCCCGCTTTTGCAATGTGGAGCTAGCCTAACTTCAATAGCGGCAGCCGGGCTGCCGCACTCCAGTTAGGGCCTGCCAGGTGGTTAGATTCAAATCATAGTCATCTGGGACAGAGACCTTGTCCGACGGAAATTCCATGACCGTGGCATGAAATGATCGCTGAGCCGTTCGGGCAAACCATGCTGCTGAACACCACGAATAGATTTCCGGTTGCCGCACCAGTCCATGCCTCACGGCATTAGTATGCACATAATTCAATCGTGCTAGAAATGACTTCTGCAATGTCAGGTGGGTATCCCAGTATTGAAACCAGACAGTTCGGCCAGGCGTTCCGTCGAGTCGGTTCACATATTTGGCAGAGACCGAATGCAAATATTGAATGAATCGGGTGAGTGTGGTCGGCTCTTCAGCCTCTGCGACGAAATGGTAGTGATTGGAAAAGATCGCCCACGCTTGCAAATGCCACCCATATTCCTTGGCTAGGACGATTAGCGCTTTTGTCATGTATGACAAGCGCTTAGTGTTAGCGAATAGATGCGCTTTATGGTATGTGCCTGCAGTAACGATATAGGCTCCGTGTTCGCTCAACCGGTGAACAGGCGCATGAGGCCAGTCAAATGCCCGCATCTGTGTGTCCTTGATTCGGAGAGTCGCGGAATATTACACAGTATATTATTGTATTCTGTGGTTATCTAAGTCAAGGATTTTTGGAGTGCGGCAGCCCGGCTGCCGCTTTTCCAGCCTCAATGGTCCCGACATCGCACTCCACGGTTAGACCTAAGAGCGAACTAGCCCCGCAAATTTCCGCGGATTATTGTCAAACTCCGGAAATACCGGCGCCAGGTCCTTCACGCCGAGATGCTTCGTCAAAATTTCTCCCACAACGGACCGAAAATCCGTCGTGAGCGCCAAGTCGCGCCCTTCGTTCAACTGGTGCTCGTCCAGCCCCGGCCATTTCCCGTACACGCGGCCGCCCTTTACGTCGCCGCCCATCACGAACATACAATTCGCGTGTCCGTGGTCTGTCCCGCGATTCCCATTCTCTTTCGCCGTGCGCCCGAATTCGCTCATCGTCACCACCACGATATCCCCCATCCGGTCGCCCATGTCCTGATAAAAAGCCGCAAGTGACTGCGAGAGGTCCTTCAACAAATTCGCCAGTTGTCCCTGCGCGCCACCCTCGTTCACGTGGTTATCCCAGCCGCCGCAGTCCAGAAACAATACCTCCACGCCGATGTTCGCCTTGATCATCTGCCCGATTTGCTGCAAACGCTGCCCAACCTGGCTCTTTGGATAATCCGCCCCGTTTTCCGGCGGATACTTCGTCGTGTCGAGCTTCCGCAGGATGTCAATCGCCTCAAACGTTTCCGTACCTGTGCCATGCAGAGCGTGATCGACCGTCTGCGCATACATGGCCTCAAACCCGCCTTCCACCACGTTCGCCATCGCCGGCGACTGCGGTTGCACCTTGAACTGTCGCAGGTCGGGGATCGCAATCGCTCCCGTGCTCCCGTGCAGCATCCGCGGCAAATTCGGCCCCATGGCCACTGCGCGGAATGGAGATGCATTTTCTTCTGGGATGGTTCCAATGGCACGGTCCAGCCAGCCGTCTTCCGTCGCTTTCACTCCCGGCGTTCCGGATTCCATGTAATCCTGCGCGTCAAAATGCGAACGCGTCGGGTCCGGCGATCCTGCTGCGTGCACAATCGCCAGTTGGTTTTTCTGAAAGAGTGGCGCCAGCGGCGCCAATCCCGGATGCAGCCCGAAAAAACCATCCAGGTCAATCGCCGCGTCTACTCCTCCGCGTCTTGGCTGCGGAATCGCGATCGATGGCCGCATCCGGTAATAATTCGGCTCCGCGAAAGGCACCACGATATTCAATCCATCCGCCGCGCCACGTTGAAACAAAACCACCAATTGCTTCTTCCCTGCTCCCGGTGTCGAGGCCACCGCGCGTTGCAAAAACGCCGGCATGGTGCTCAATCCCACCAGCCCAATCCCGCCCTGCTTCAAAAAATATCGCCGCGAGAATTTTGCTTTCCGAACGCCCTCGCAACACTGGTTACTCATCTCGACCTCATTTCATACCGCCCTGTCCGATACTCGGCTCTTGGTCACTGGTCGCTGGCCACTATCTCCTCTGAAACTCCGGCGCGCCCAGCACCAATCCCGTCAACACTCCCAAATCCACTTGCTTCACCGGGTCATCCAGCTTCGCCTGCAACACTTGCGGGCTCTCCAGTTGTTTCTGCAATGTATCCACGGTTCCCGGTCCCGCTCCTCCCAGGAACACCTCCACCGCCCGGTCCAGTGTCTTCTTCGGGTCCGTCTGGTTGTCGCTTCCCAACAACGCCGCTACGTCGCTTCGCGATCCGCGCACTTTATTCCCAGCCAGCGCCAGCGAAAAATTCAGCCGGTTCAGCAGCGCTCCCGTATTCACCCACGCGTCCGCCTTATCCGAATAGCCGGTCGGCGGCTGGCACTGGTACAACGGTTCCCCGATTCGCCCCACCCACAGCACCAGCGGCATCGGCGTATCCACGTCCGTGCCCAACGCCCGCACCGACGAAACCACCAATTCGTAGGGCGTCTTCACCTTCGCCCGGTACGTCTCTCGCGACCAGAACTCCGGCGAGTAAATCATTGTCCGCATCACTTCTCGAATATCTCCGTCGGACTTCTGGAAACTCTTTGTCATGCGCTCCACCAGCGCCGGCGGCGGATCATCGGAAACAAATCGCCGCGCCAGTTTCGTCGAAATAAACTTCGCCGTGTTCGGATTCTTTGTCAGCAGGTCGATGACTTGCTCGCCATCCTTTATCCCTCCTGCATGAATCTTTTTCCCCAGCACCACTTTCGAGTCTGGATCGTGCACTTTTTCATCAAACTTAAACTGGGCGATTTCCCGCGGCTTCTCGATGGTCCACCCAGTGAAACACCGCGCCACTTCCGTCACATCTTTCTGTGTGTAGCCGCCATCAACTCCCAGCGTGTGCAATTCCATCAGCTCGCGCCCGTAATTCTCGTTCAGCCCGCGCTCCTGCTTTTTCTTGTTCTGCGCCACTTGAGGCCGCGGCGGATAGCCGTACGGGCCGCGCCGCATCTGCTGCCTCATCGCCCGCTCCATGGCCTGTCGCTCCGCGGCTTTCGGGTCGGCACTCAGAAAATTGTCCAGATAGAACAGCATCGCCGGGCTTTTCGCCGTTGCGGTCACCAGGTCCTTGAATTTTCCCAACGCGTGCGGTTGAATCATGTCCCGTTCGTACGACGTCAGGTACCACTTCACTTCGCCCTTCCCCGCAAACACGTTGAAGTGGTTGAACCAGAAATCGTCCATCACCTGCTGCAGTTGCCGGTCGCTGTAGACCGCCTTCGTCACCTTCGCCATTGCTAGTTCTTCCACTACGCGCGCCGGCCGCTTGCTGTCGTCGGCGATGGCTCTCGGCACGGCGTTCGGATCCACGCTTAGCGCGCCTCTTGCCGCCGCTCCTGGTGTCGCCGGGTTCAGTTTCATCGGCGACGGAGTGTCCGAGGCTGCGGCCGCGCTCGCCATCGTCCCGCCATTCTCTGCCGCCCCATTGGCCGCGTCCCCGTTTGCGTCCATCTCCCGCGCCATCGCCGTAATTGCGTCGTCTGCCTGCTTTTGCGCGGCTTGGACTTGCGCAGGTTCTTGTTTACCCTGCCCCGCCTGCTTTGCCACCTGCTTGGGGTTTGGATACTCCGCCATCAACTGCGCCGTCGTCATTGTCAACGTGGGGTAAACATTCAGGCGTGCCTCCACGGCGCTGTCATCGATCGATTTCGGATTCAGTTGCTGGTCAATCCATTTCGCCAAGCCCAGTTGCCGGATGCGTTCCACATCGCCGGGCCGCGGGCCGTAGGCAAGCCGGTTCAATGCATGTTGGATGGCTTCATCGGTGCTGAGCTCCGTAATTGGCAGGCCTTTCAGCACCGGATCCTGATTTTTTTTCTTGTCTTTGGTAGTGGCCGCGGCCACTGCGCGGACGTCCAGCAATAGCGTGCAAGTGCACGAAATCGCCAGCAGGAACGCCAGAAACGCTTTGGGTGTATAGGAGATGCGGCTCGCGCGCGGTCTCGGCGCACGGCTCACTGGCTCGACAGGCATAAGGACAAAGATTCTGCGCATGTCCTTCAGACTAACCCTGCCACCCATGGAAAGTTGCTGCCCCTGAGGGTAGGTGTTACCTATGAATAGCCTCGTTTCCCTGGGTCGGAATCACCGCAAGGGCCGTGCAACCCCTGCTTAATTGCTCAGCGTAAACTCCACCGGCCGCTGCGGCGCTTGGTGATTTTGTCCATCTATCGCAAGCAACACTAGCCGGTAATTCCCGGGCTGCAGGTCCTTGGTTTCCACTTTCAGCGCAAACGGCACCACGGGGTTTCCCTTTTCGACGAAGCTGTCCAGGGGCACCCCGCCGGTAAAAAACACCTCTTTGTTCGTGGCCTTGTCATAAATCCTGTACCCGGACACTACCTTGGTGGCCGTAGCCGTCTTCAGCAGCGGTTCGTACAGCTCCGAATAGAGCGTCACGTTATCCGTCTTCTTGAATTGGCAGGTTGCCGACGGCGTGATTTGGTAGCCCTTGATGATCAACGGCTTGCGATCCTCCAGGAGTGACGCATCCACCTCCGTCGGAATTTCATCCACGCGCTGCAAGCTCGCGGATAGCACCACCCCTCCGAGCGTGAACCTGTTCCCGTCATATGCATCGATCTGCAGCGGCGTTTCCATCTTCGCAAAGCCCGCTCCGCCCGAACTCAGCACCACAGTCAGTTTGTAATTCCCCGGCGCCGCGTCGAACTGGTTCTGATACTGGTAAGGCCGCTTTGTGAACTCCTTCCACTCGTCCTTATCCATGTCGAAGTTTAACGTGTCGCTGAAGCGCGCTCCTACGGATCCATCCGGCTTGTAGGCAATGCCCAGGACGTTCACATTTGCATGATATTTTCCCTTGTCTTTGTTCATCACCACTGCATCGCCCGGAATCTCCATTGTCAGGTTTACCCGGGCCACGTTGGGTGCGGCGTAAAAATACGGTGCCTGCAGGCTTGCATGAATCGTGCCCGTCCCCGTTCCGCTCGCTTGCGCCTCCATCTGTTTTTCCAGCGGCTTACCTTCCAACGGATTCGTTGACCGCACGTTGCAATAGCCTGTGCGCGAACGCACTTCCATTCCACCCTTGTCCAACTTCACTTTTAGTGTGTGGCAACTCCCTTCGGCCGTGGCTTGTGGCACATAGCCCAGCACATAAAACTGGTTCATTTCCTGCGTGATCCGCTGCAAGCCTCCCAACAGATCATTCGTGTTGTAGATGGTGAATCCCCCCGTGCCTTGCGCCAGCATCTGCATGATCTGCTGATTATCAGACGCTGACGGCGGAATCTTCGGCAATAGTATGTTCGGTTGATTCATCGGATTGGCGTAGTAACTTGAATACAGCGGGTTTGCTACTACGGGCCGCGCGCCACCTGCACCCATGCCAGTCCCCGTGCCAGTCCCCGTGCCTGTGCCTCCGCCGGTACCTCCTCCTTTGCCTCCGCTCCCTCCGGTTCCGCCAGTTCCTCCGGTGCCCCCGGTGCCGCCCGTGCCTCCGCCGCCGTGGCCTCCGCCACCGCCCGTTCCCCCACCGCCTCCTCCTCCGGGCTTCTGCGGTTCAAGCAAGGAATCCGCCGCGTAACCTGTCAGCAGCAATCTCGGCCGTACCTGCCGCGCTCCATCCTTCACTGCGACGATATTCGACTTTCCTTCCTTCGCTCCCGGCGTAAGTCTCGCGCTACCAGGTCCTGGTGCCGGCATCCCCGTGGTCAACCCGCGTGCGTCCAGCGTGTACACCGCCACGTTTGCCTTATTGCACGCATCGATCGTCACCGTCAGTTCCGACATGTTCTCCGAACTCAGCGGAAACCCCGATGTAAACAAGATCAACATTTTCCGCCCTGGGATTCCGCGCAAATTCTTCGCCAGGCTCCGGATCGAGAGCAGCATCGTTCGTGCTCCGTAATCCTGTTCTGCAGTGCTGATCGATGGCATCCCCAACGTGGCCACCATCACGGGCTGCGGCGGCGGCGTTTGTCCGTTTGTTTCGATATAAGGCGCCTTGCTCCCGCTCACCGCTGCCTTCAGCAGCGCCGCGTTCGCCGTGAAATTCTGCTGGATCACCAGGCTTCCTCCAAAATTCACCACCGCCATCAATCGGTCTGGGCCGGAATTGTTTTCGACGAACTTCGTCGCGGCGTCCCGCGCGGCCATTTGGTCCGCCATCTCCATCGACGAAGTATCGAAGAACAAAATCATGTAGTGTTTTTGTCCGGCGGCCTGCATCGTCGGATCTGACCCCGAGGAAAAACTCGTCACCGTCTGTTCCTTGTTGTCTTCGTATACCTTGAAGTCTTCTTGTTTCAGGTCTGTGACGTAATGCCCCTTCTTGTCCGTCACCACCGCATCCACCAGCACGATCCGCGATTCCGTCCTGATCACCGTGCTTGTCGGTACCGCCTGTTCCGTTCCTGCCGCCGGCTTCGCGGGCTCCTGTGTTTGCTGCGCCCGCAATGTGCCGCCCGCTGTCACCCCAGCTAGGCACAGCGCCATGGCCAATTTCATTCCTCTTCCAGGTCCTTTTCGGCTCCCCATTTCAGCCTCCTCAATAACCTTAATAAGGAATGACGACCGCCCCGTTGCGCGCCGCCATCTGTGCCCCTTCTGAGTCCCGGATCACCTGTCTCACCAGGTATTTCCCCGGCTTTAAGTCAAAGCTCGACTTCATCGTTAGTCCCGTGCGGCTCAGCCTATCGTACGTCGCATCCAGCAGCCGCATCTCCAGCACCTTCTCTCCGCCCGTCACGTAGTTCCCGTTTTCGTCGAAGATCACCGTCGCCACTGTCAGGTTGTCAAAGCTCCTGCCGTCCGCCTTACGGAAATGAATTCCCTTCACGTCTATCCGAGACACCACACTCAAATGGGCTCCCTCGTCTCCCGTCTTGAAGTACTGCGTCTGCAAGTCCAGCGGCAGTTCCTGGATCTCATCTTGCGAAAAAACCGCTTCCGCAATCTCCTGCTTCGCCTCTTCCTGCGGGTCGTCCACTTTCTTCGGCGCGTAGTAGCCTCGCCGCGCCTGAATGTCATACTTGCGCTTTTCGGTGAGCACCACCTTGATGGTGTGGTATTTCCCATCCATCTTTTGGTTCTGTGGCGAAAAGCCCAGCATGTACGAAACTTCCGGCGCTGCTCCCGCTCGTTTTAGCCCGCCTTTCAGATCGTTGGAATTATGAAAAAAGGTTCCGCCCGTGCCATTGGCGAAATCCATCAGCACAAACGCGTTTTCAGTCTGCTCCGCTGTTCGGTACCCCACCTTCAAGCCCGCCGTCTGGGGCGTATCCGTCTCCCGCTGCGAAATGTCTCCCTGAAGATCCGGGGTATACAATCCGCGTGCGTCCACCGTATTGATCACGATATTCGCCTTGTTCGCCCGGTCGATGATCCCCATCTCGTCGAGAAACTGGGTGCTCAAAATAAAGCCTGGGGACGCCAACACCAGAACCCGCTCTCCCGGCATCCCGCCCAACCGCCTTATTATGTCTTCCAACGCTCGGTATGTATATTCGTTGTCCGTGTCTCCCGCGTTGAGTTCCTGCAGTAACGACGCACCCGCTATTTCCTGCGCCGCCGTGTAATACCGCGGGTCCCCGTAAAACTGACACTGCAGCGTTTCTGCCGCCACCACTGGCATCACGGTGGTATCGCTCTTATTGATTGCTTGATCCGCCATATAGTGCGTCACGTCCGGGCAATTCGTTATGTCGTTGATCTTCCCCATCTTTGGCCGCGGCATAATCTGCAGCAGCACCTTCTCCAGCACCACTTTGTCGCCCGTATAGTCCTGCTTCACCTGCTCCGATGTTCCGAATATTCCCATCCGGTCCGTCGGCGTCATGCTATCGATCAGCTTCTTTGCGCTCGCACGCACCACCACCGCATCTTGGATCTTCAAATGAATATCGTCGAACACCAGGGCCACGAACCGCTCCGGCATCGTCACCTTTTCTTCCCCTGCCTCTTCGTTCGCGCCCTGCTGGGTCTTGGCGGCTGCTTCGGCTCTTTCCTGCCGCGACTTCGGCGTCTCCACGCCAAAGGTCGAAATCGTCTGCAGCTTCCCTTGGTCGAACACCTGAAAATCCTCGCGTTTCAGGCCCTCCACCGGGTTTCCTTTGCTATCGCGCACCACCACGCGCACCTGCACCAAGTTGACGCGCAGCTTGAACGTCGTGTCCGTGTCTTTGCTGGACACTTCCGCCTTCGTTTCTGTCGCTGTTTTTGCTGATTGTGTGGTGGGCGTATCGCTGGATGTCTTTGCTGCGGCAGAAGTTCCGGTGCTTTGTCCGTTGGCCGTTCCGCTGCTCGTCCCCTGCGCGCGTGCTAGCGCCGTCCATGTGAACAGCATCACGAGTACAGCCAGCCACCG
>Ga0187818_10000694_pt1 | contig 12559 bp, 11 predicted proteins | sample NC_wetland_sal_i_14_FD_130581 | JGI IMG/M metagenome (GOLD analysis project Ga0187818, IMG submission 130581) | Wetland sediment microbial communities from Neuse River Estuary, North Carolina, USA - SO4_3 | ecosystem: Environmental > Aquatic > Freshwater > Wetlands > Sediment | place: USA... | reverse complement strand
ATGAACGGCATTGTGAACTGCCTCTCCCGGCGCGACCGCTGGGGCCTCGAATCCGGCGCCGTGCCGTCGCTGCCCAAGGCGTAAGCCGCCGGTCGGCCGGCGGGCGCAGGATTACAAGAAAGCCATTGTCCCAACTCGCAACACCGTGACTTGAAGTGAACCCGGCTAAAGGCTATCGCTGTGAACCGGAACGGAGGCTCGCGTAGCACAGGCAAAGACGAAGCTTTTGTCCGTCGTGCGAAGCGAAGCAAACAGGAGAGCTTCATGTTGGTGAAATCGAAACGCGGCTGGGAGATCCCCGAGCGCTTGGCCACCCCCGAATCGCTGTTCTTCAAGCGGCGCGAGCTGGTGAAGGCCATGGGTTTGGGCGCGATCCTGGCGGCCGCGCCGGCGCTGTCGTCGCGCGCATTCGCCGCCGACGCGCCCGCGGCCGATCCCTCGGCCGGGCTTTATCCGGTCAAGCGCAATCCCAAATACACGCTCGACCGGCCGGTCACCGACGAGAAGCTCTCCACCACCTACAACAATTTCTACGAATACGGCACCGATAAGGACATCTATAGCGACGCCCAGAAGCTCAAGCTCCGGCCCTGGACCGTGGCCATCGACGGCATGGTCGACAAGCCGATCACTATCGACATCGACGATCTGCTGAAGAAGATGCCCTTGGAAGAGAGGCTTTACCGCCACCGTTGCGTCGAGGCCTGGTCGATGGCGGTGCCGTGGAGCGGCTTCCCGCTCAAATCCCTGGTCGACATGGCCAAGCCCACGAGCGGCGCCAAATATCTGCGCATGGAAACCTTCCTCGACCCGAAGATGGCGCCGGGCCAGAACATGTTCATGTATCCCTGGCCCTATGTCGAAGGCGTGACCATGGAAGAGGCCAATAACGAGCTGGCCTTCCTGGTCACCGGCATGTACGGCCATCCGGTGCCGAAACAGGACGGCGCGCCGCTGCGCCTGGCGCTGCCGTGGAAATACGGCTTCAAGTCGGTCAAGTCGATCGTCAAGTTCAGCTTCACCGACAAGCGCCCGAAGACGTTCTGGGAAGAGCTGGAATCGAGCGAGTACGGCTTCTGGGCCAACGTCAATCCCGACGTGCCGCATCCGCGCTGGAGCCAGGCGACCGAGCGCGTGCTCGGCGACGGCCGCGTGCCGACACAGATCTGGAACGGCTACGGCGAATTCGTCGCCCATCTCTACGACAATCTCAAGACCGAGCGCTTGTTCGCGTGAGGTGACGGCGCGGTTGGTCGTGTCTCATCTTGAGCGCTGGATGAGCGTTGTGCGCCCTTCGACTGAGCTCAGGGTGAGGCGTTTTTCTTAATGCCATCGACACTGTTTCCTCACCCTGAGCGTAGTCGAAGGTTGAAGGTCGCACGATTCCCATGCAGCATCGAGGAGGGAGAAAGGGGCGCGTTCTGCGCCCCCGCTCTCAGGATCAGATGATATTGAACAGATAGAGCAGGATCAGCACCGGGACGGGAATCCGCAGTAGCCAGAGAAACAGCGAAATCACGGAAGACCTCCGTTGTTGTCAGCCGGGAGAAACGCCCCCGGCGTTTGGCGTCGCGGAACGCAAGGCCGGCGCCAAGTTTTCTGGCCGGCGATGCGTTGGTATCCTTCGGTTCCGACGCGATTCTCGCTGAGAACCCCCCGATTCGTGGTTTTTGCCTGATTGGGCTGGTTTTGCACCCGCGGCCCAGGAAGCCGTTGGCTGAAATTAACGATTTGCCGTTTACGCCTATGTTCTTGTTCTAAAATAGTAATTTTATACCTTAGGGTAGGGTCATAAGCCCTTGTGTTATTTAAGACTCTTGCGTTTAAGAAAAACCCGTCTCTATACTCCGCCCATCTACCCGGGTGAGGAGGGGAGTCATGAATCGTATTGCCGTTTTGTGTGTTGCCGGTGGGTTTCTTTTGGCCGCTTGCGGCTCGACACCGGGGGACCGTGCGATCACCGGCGGCGGCATCGGCGCCGGCGTCGGCGCGCTGGCGGGCTTGGCGATCGGCATGCCGGTGACCGGCGCGATCTTCGGCGGCGTGGTCGGCGCCACCGCGGGCGCCTTGAGCGATCCTTCGCAGATCTATCTCGGCAAGCCGGTCTGGCGTTAGCCGGATCATTTTCGCACCCATATCCGTTTCAAGCGGCGGCGAGCGCGTTCATGGCGCTCGCCGCTTCGTTTAGGTCGCCGTAGCTGAAGCGGTAGCAACCGCTATTGGCGAAAATCCCGGCCAGGAGCTCGAAGCCGTCCTCGCCGTGCAGGCTGTGATTCATCGCATTGTGCGCGATCTCGACCAGCCCCGCCGGCCGCGAGAAACGCTCGAGCCGCGCCGGTGCGCCCTGGCGCCATTGCGGGAAGACGATCCAGCCGGGAGGCGCGGCCTCGTCGACGCGCGCGAGACTCTCCTCGGGCGCGCGCATCAAGGCCACCGTGCCCTTGACCGTGTCGAAGGCGGGCGCGCTGAACACCGCGCCGGGCGCGAAGCGGCGCATCAGCTCGATCGACTGGTTCTTGAGATTGACCGGCCGGGCGAGCGGCACCACCTTGCCGTCGTGGCGCCGGATCAGCGCCAGCTCGTCCGACAACAAACGCCAGCCGCGATGGATCAAGCCGGCGGCGAGCGTGCTCTTGCCCGCGCCGGGCGATCCGGGAAGGATCGTGACCCGGCCGTTCTTCTCCACCGCCGCGGCGTGGATGATGAGATAGTGGTGCGCCAATCCGGCGATGGCGTAGTTCAAGCCCCACTCGACCAGGGCCAAGGCCTGGTCCGCCGGCAGCGGCTTGAAATGCTCCTGGCCGTCGATCAGGAACCGCGCCTGCTTGCGGAGGCGGCGGTGCATGCCCTTGCCCGGCAGCAGCGCGACGCGGAAATCGACGAAGGCGGCCCGATTCTGGAAAAAGCTCGCGGGATAAAGCCGCTTGAGTTCTTCCACCACATCCGCGAAGGGCGTGGTCAGCGCCGCGGTGAAGGGGCCGAGCCGGAGAGTGACGGTCTGTTCGTTCATCGTCCCTGCTCCCGGCGGGTTTCTTCGATGAGATTCAATCGCCGCAACAGCGCGAGCGTGCGCCCGATCGCGGCTCCGGGCGCTTCGCCGGAGCGCAACTCGACCGCTTCTTCGGCCGCGCGCGTCAGCCCCGTGGCGCTCGCCGGGCCCCGGCACAGCATGGCGAAAACCCAGGCGGCGAAGTCGGCGAGATGATGGGTGTCGCCGGTGCGCCCGTTATAGACCGCGGCCTCGTCCTCCCACAGCCGCCAGCGCACTTGGCCCGCCACGCGCCAGGTTGCGTCTGCGGAAGTCGCGGTGTCGGGGGATGTGATGATGGCGCTCATGAGTTGATGTTGTAGATCGAGAGCTGGGGGGTGACATTGTCGAGCAGGCTTTGCGCCTGGAACTGGCTCCTGGGCTGCTGGGTCCAGATCGGCGCGATCAGGTTTTGCACCTGCGACATGGTCTTGGGATAATTGTTGGGTGAGAAGCAGGCGGCATTGAGGATGCCGGCGGCGCATTGCGCGCCGAACTGGTTCGCATGGAGCGGGGTGTCGACGCCGTCGATCTTGCAGTTCACGGTGAGCGAGCCTTCGAGCGCGGCCAGCATCGATTGCGTGCCGCAGGTCCAGATCGAACCGGAGGGCTGCGAGCCGCAGGCCGAGGTGAAGCGCATCGAGGGGGTGCAGCCGGTGCGCGACCACAGCTGGTTGGTGCCGGCGAGCTGCATCCAGCATGTCGGCGTCAGCCCGCAATTCGTGCCCGCGGGCAGCGGATGCGACAAATTGCCGGACAATGCGTTGGAAACCGAGCACTGGCCCATGGCCAGGGCCGGCTTGCTGGCGAGCGTCACCGCGATCGGAATGCCGCCCAGGATCAAACGCCGCCCCGGCATCGCCAGGGTTTCGCGCTGGGTGCCGACCCGCCCGTTCCCCTCGCTCGGTTTAGCCCGGTCCTGTTCCATTGCTCCTCGCCCGGGCGGACAAGCCTAAAGCCGCCGGGCAGGAGCCAGTAAATCCGAAACCCAATAAAGGACGGTAAAGCAAATTCGGCATTTGATAAGAATTGTTGCGAGAAAGGATACGATGATTAACCGCGCTTAAGCATAACCGCGCCCGCGGCTAAAGCGGGCGGAGACGGTTGCGCCGCGCTTTCACCGAGTCGAAGACCACGACATTGCCGCCATAGCGGGGCGCGGCGGCGCGCAAAGGGACGACGTGGCCCGAATTCTGGGCCGCTTGCGCCGCCACGACGGGCTCGCGCTCATTGGCGGCCGCCAGCACGCGGTCGGCGCGGCGCGCCTTGATCTGGACGGCGCGGTAATAGCGGTAATCGGGATCGGTTTCCTCCGCCTGGCGCACCCATTGGATGACGGCGAACAATCCCAGGAAGGCCGCGATCAATCCCGCCCCGCCCAGGCCCAGCGCCGCCGGCCCCGACGCGAAGGACAGCGCCACGAAGGCGGCCACGCCGGTCGACAGCACGGCGATCGAGCACACCGTCATGGCGAGGGTGGCGGGCCAGCGATCATGCATATGTCGAATTCCCCGGTCGGCGCGCAGTCGAAATTAATCTTTATTAACCGTAATCGCTCGACTGGGGCGCTGTCGAGTGCCGGTATTTTTTTACACCTGTCGGTTATCCGAGCATGTCTCGGTCGAACGGAAATGTCCCTTTCGTCAAGGGTGATAGCCGGCTTCCCGTTTACTCCGCCGCTCTGCGTCATTGCGAGGCCGCGTAGCGGCCGAAGCAATCCAGTTTTCGTCCCTGGATTGCTTCGCTATCGCTCGCAATGACCGGGGATACGCGGGAATGACGGTTGGGCGGCAATTCCATCGAACGCGCTATCGCCCTAGGACGTGGACTCATAAAGGCGCCACCCTTAGCGTGACAGATTTGAGCCGAAACCCCATTTGACAAGTTCCAGTGCGCCGAGAACGGCGATGCCGGCTGCGAACGAGGCCGATAAATCATCCCAGTGCAACGGTCCGAACTCGAAGAGCGTCTTCGCGGGAGACCAGAGGAGCGTCGTCGCAAGCACGGTGCCGGCCGCAAGAACGATGCCGAGCAGGGCCGGATTGGGGCGTAGAATCGCTGCCCGCAGAGAAGCGCTGAATGAACGGTTTACGAAAATGAGTACAAAATTTGTGAACACCAGCGAGACGAAGGTGAGCGCCCTTGCTTCGTTTTCGGGCATTCCGCGCCAAAGCGCGCCGAGAAAGATCGCGCCAATGACGGCGAATGCCACGATCCCTTGCAAAAGGCTCCAAACGACCAGTGGTCTGGAAAACAGCCGTGCGGCAGGATTGCGCGGCGGCCGGCGCATCACATCGGACTCTTCCGTCTCGGCTTCGAAGGCGATCGAACACGCCGGATCGATCACCATTTCGAGAAAAGCGATATGTGCCGGCGCGAAGATTAGCGGCAAGCCGAGAAGAAGAGGGAGGAGCGATAGTCCGGCAATGGGGATGTGGACCGCGAGGATATAGGCCATGGCTTTGCGGATATTGTCGTAGATGCGGCGGCCCAGCCTTATGGCGCGGACGATGGAGCCGAAATCGTCGTCGAGCAGGACGAGTCCGGCCGCCTCGCGCGCCACGTCCGTGCCGCGTCCGCCCATGGCGATGCCGATATGCGCGGCCTTCAGCGAAGGCCCGTCATTGACGCCATCGCCGGTCATTGCCACGATCTCTCCGTTCGCCTTCAGCGCGTTCACGATGCGCAATTTTTGTTCCGGCAAGATCCGTGCGAAGACGTCGGCCGCGCGAACGCGGGCGGCGACGGCCCTGTCGTCCATTTTCTCGATCTCGGGACCGATGACGACCGCGTCGGCCGCGAGCCCCGCCTGTCGGGCGATCGCCCGTGCCGTCGCCGGATGATCGCCCGTGATCATGATGACCCGGACCCCGGCAGACCGGCATTGGCGGACCGCCTCGGGCACCTCGGGTCGCAATGGATCGGCAAGCCCGGCAAGGCCGAGGAACCGGAACTCAAAACCGCTCGGCGAATCCGGCAGCGCGTCCCCGTACCATGCGGCCCGGGCGATGCCGAGGACGCGCATGCCTTGCTCTGCCATCTCTGCGGTTCCGGCATGCAGCGCCGCGCGCTGCACGGCATCGAGGCGGCAAAGATCCGCAATCGCTTCGGGGGCGCCCTTGGCCGCGACGATGGCGTCGGCTCCGGCCGTTGCGCGCCAGACTTGCGTCACCGCAAGTCGTTCGGGACGCAGACCATATTCCTTGATCAGCGTCATGCCGGCGATCCGTGTCCCGGAATCGACGTCAAGCTGGTGGAATGCCTTATCCATGGGATCGAACGGATTCGCGGCGCTCGCCAGCACGCCACAGGCTATCAGCCCAGCAATCTCCGCCGGCGGCCGCTCGGCGGGTTCCGTCTTGAATACCGTCTTGCCCGCGCGCATTTCGACAATCGACATCCGATTTTGCGTCAGCGTGCCGGTCTTGTCGGTGCATAGCACCGTGGCGGCGCCGAGCGTTTCGATTGTCGCCGCGCGCCGCGTCAGCACCCGCGCGCGAGATGCGCCAGGCTCCCATGACGGTGAATACCGTCAGAACCAGCGGAAACTCTTCCGGCAGCATGGCCATCGTGAGGGCGATTCCGCCAAGCAGTCCGTTGAGCCAACCGCCCCGCACCAGCGCGTCGATCAGGGTGAACGTGCTGCTCACGGCGATGCCGGCGATTGCCGCGACTTTGACGATATGATGGGTCTGCAACGTCAACTGCGTCGGCTCGCTCTCGATGGCGATTAGCGCCGCTCCAATTTTGCCGATTTCACTGCGCGCGCCGGTCGCCAATACCTCGGCCGTGCCGAGGCCGCGCACCACCATCGTGCCGGAGAAGACGACGGGAAGATCGTCGCCTCCCGGCCGGACGTTCCCCGCCGGTGCCGGGCCCGCAAGCTTCCGGACCGGCACCGACTCCCCGGTAATAAGCGATTCGTCTATCTGGAGATCGTGCGCCGAACGGAGCAGGGCATCGGCCGGAACCCGGTCGCCTTCCGACAGGACAAGCAAATCGCCGCGCACGACCTCGCGCCCGGCAATGCGCTTGCGCGTGCCGCTGCGGATTACGAGCGCGCGCGGCGATGTCAGGTCCCGCAGCGCATCCAGCACTTTCTCGCTGCGGTTCTCTTGTATCACGGCTATTGCGCTCGAGATCGTCGCGAACGCAAAGAGGAGCAGGCCTTCCCGCAAGTCGCCCAGGAATAGATAGATGACGCCGGCGCCGAGGAGCAGGGCGAACATCGGCTCGCGGATCACGCCGACGACGATGCGCAACAACGTTCGACGGCCGGCCCGTGGCAGCTCATTCCCGCCCTCGGCCGCAAGACGAAGAGCGGCCTCGCGGTCGCTTAGACCAGGGCCGGAACTCACGGGTGGAGTTGACATCGCGCCGTCTATTTTCAATTTCGCCGCGCGACTTGCGTTGATTCAGATCAACAGCCGCGGGTACCGACACAGGGACGCGCTATGCTCAACCGCCGCTCGCTCGTCTCGATTCATGAGCACGCGGCCTAGCCGCCGTTCTTGTTTTCGCCGACCTTGCGCAACAGGAAATCGCGGAACACGGCGATGCGCTTCGAGGTGCGCAGCTCCTCGGGATAGACGAAATAGGCCTCGGCCTCGGCCGCCGGCACCTCGGGCAGCACGCGCACCAGCTCCTGGGTTTCGGCTTGCATGAAATCGGGGATGGCGGCGATGCCGAGGCCGCTTTGCACCGCCTTGCACATGGCATAGATGTTGTTGACCGCGAGGATCGGCTTGCGCTCGTGCCCGGCATGGACTCCGGCCTCGAGCACCCAGTTGACGTTGCGCACCGCCGAGCGGTTCTCGATGGCGTAGACGATGATGCGGTGCTTGTCCAAATCCTCGGCCTTGTGCGGCGTGCCGTGCTTCTTCAAATATTCCTTCGAGGCGTAGGCCGGATAGCGGATGGTCATCAGGTGGCGCTGCACCAGATCGGGCTGGCGCGGCGGCGACATGCGGATCGCCACGTCGGCCTCGCGCATCGACAAATCGAGCTCGTCGTCGTCCACCACCAGGCTGACCTCGATCTCGGGATGGAGGTCGAGGAATTCGCGCATGCGCGGCGTGAGCCAGGCCGAGCCGAAGGCCACGGTGGTGGTGACCTTCAGCGGCCCGCGCGGCCGGTCCTTGGATTCCGTCAGCATCGCCTCGGTCATGGCGAGCTTGGCGAACACCTCGCGCGCGGTGCGGTAAAGCAGGTCGCCCTGCTCGGTCAGGATCAGGCCGCGGGCGTGGCGGTGGAACAGCGGCGCGTGGAGGCTTTCCTCGAGCGCGCTGATCTGCCGGCTGACGGCGGATTGGCTCAGATTGAGCGCCTCGCCGGCATGGGTGAAGCTGCCGGCCTCGGCGACGGCGTGAAAGACGCGCAGCTTGTCCCAATCCATCTTCTTATTCCGCGGCGCGCAGGCCCGAGGCCGCTTCCGGGCCGGCGAGGAACTTCTCGGCTTCCAGCGCCGCCATGCAGCCCATGCCGGCGGCGGTCACCGCCTGGCGGAAAATCTTGTCCTTGACGTCGCCGGCGGCGAACACGCCGGGGATGTCGGTCGCGGTCGAATCCGGCTTGGTGAGTAGATAGCCCTCGGCGTCCATCTTCAGCTGGCCCTTGAACAATCCGGTCACCGGATTGTGGCCGATGGCGACGAACACGCCGTCGCATTTGAACGTGCTCGCCTCGCCGGTTTTCACGTTCTTGAGCTTGGCGCCGGTGACATGCGGCGGCTGGCCTTCGCCCAGGATTTCCTCGACCACGCTGTCCCAGACGACATTGACCTTGGGATTGGCGAACAGCCGCGTCTGCAAAATCTTCTCGGCGCGGAACTGGTCGCGGCGGTGGATCAGCGTCACCTTGCTGGCGTGATGCGTCAGGTACAGCGCCTCCTCGGCCGCGGTGTTGCCGCCGCCGACCACCGCCACTTCCTTGCCGCGGAAGAAGAATCCGTCGCAGGTGGCGCAGGCCGAAACGCCGAAGCCGCGGAATTGCGTCTCGCCCTTGATCCCGAGCCAGCGCGCCTCGGCGCCGGTGCAGATGGCGATGGATTCCGCCGCGTATTCGTCGCCGGAATCGCCCAGGCAGACGAACGGCCGCTTCGACAGATCGGCCTTCACGATCATGTCCGTGACGATGGTGGTGCCGACATGCTCGGCCTGGGCCTTCATCTGGTCCATCAGCCACGGGCCCTGCACCGCTTCGGCGAAGCCCGGATAGTTCTCGACGTCGGTGGTGATGGTGAGCTGGCCGCCCGGAACCATGCCTTGCACCAAAATGGGCTTCATGGCGGCGCGCGCGGCATAGATCGCGGCGGTATAGCCGGCCGGACCGGCGCCGATGATCAGGAACTTGGTCGAATGGCGTTGGCCCATGGTCAGAAGCCGAACATGTGATCGAAGCTGAAGCCGCCGTCGCGCCGCAGCAGGCCATGATAGCCGAAAAGCCGGCAGGTCAAATCGCGAATGATGATATAGGCGCCGTCGCCGGCCCGATCCCGAGTCTTGGCATCGAAGGTTTCGCCATAGCGGAAGAGAAACGAGCCCGAGCAGGGAATCGCGATTCGCCTTCGCGCGACCTCCGCGCCCTGGGCGTCGTGCAGTTCCAGATCGGTCGCGCTTTCGCCGTGCCACGGCGTCGAGGCGGGATAGATCAGGTGGCACAGCGTGTCGAACGACGCGGGCCCGAGGCGCAGGAACAAGCGGGTCGATAATCCTGGCGGCCGGCCGGCATAGGATTGCGGCTCGCCCTTGTAGGTCAGCACGGTGTTGAACACATGCGCGCCGAAGCTGGTCTCGGCGGCGTGGCCGGAGGCCCGGTCCTCGTAGCGGAACAGCGCGTGCAGCCAGCCATCGGCGTCGCCGCCCGCGCTGAAATCGTAGACCAGCTCCATGTGGCCGTAATCGCCGGGCAGTTGCGCGCCGTTGAGCAGGGAATCGACGTCGACCGCGATCGAGTCTTTCCGCGCCAGATTGCCGAAGCGGTGCCGCGCCGTCTCGCGCCCGGAACGGTCGTAAACCGCCAGCGCGATCGGCAATGTCGCTTGCGCCGTCGACATCGGCGTCGGCAGCGCGATCGAGCGCCAGCGCGCGCGCGGCAGCACCGGCGCCGGCAGCAGATAGCCCTTGCCGAGCAGATTCCCCAGCTCGGCGATCCGGGGATCGGGCTTCAGATCCTCGCGCTCGACATTGACATGGGCGATGCGCGTGCGTCCGGCTTGCTTCACCTCGTAACGCGGCCGCACCATGTATTTGCCGGAATGGATCTCGATCTGCTGCGGCCAGGCGGCGGCGGGCAAAAGCGCGGCCACGTCGAGCGCTTGGCTGGCGAAGGGCGCGATCGCCTCGTTGAGATAAACGATCTTGGCGTCGCCCATCAAATTGAGCCCGACCGAGCCCGGCGGGATGGCGCAGGGCATCGCGTTCTGCACCCACAGCGTCACGGCCTCGCCCGGCTGGGGCGCGGGCAGCCCGGCATAGAGATCGGACGGCCACGAATTGGCATCATGGGTGCAGGACAGGCTCGGCTCTCGGCCGTCCTCGCCGTAGACGTCGAGCGCGTATTTCACCACGTCATGGCCGGCGACGCCCACCGCGTGGACGAAGAGTTGGCCGGTGAATTCGCCCAGCTTGAATTTGCGGCGCACCTCGCAGCTGTCGATCGCATAGGAACCCACGCCGGCGGGCAGGGTCTCCTGCCACTCGGCCAGTTCCTTCCCGTCCTCGCCGAACAGTTTCAGCCACAATTTCACTGCGCCCGCGCCGTAACCCGACCAGTAATTGGCGCTCGACAGGCGCGTCGAAAGTCCCTTGGCATCGCGGAAGAACACGAAATTGGTGGCGAAGTTGATCGGGTCGAGATAATTCCGGCGGTTGGTCAAAAGCGCCTCGGGCAGGCGCAGCGCGTCGAGGCTTTCGACCGAAGCTCCCGGCGGCAGCAGATGGCGGATATGCGCCACCGGCCGCTCGGCATCGAATGCCGTTATGAACACGATGTCGGCGCCGCTGTCCTTGAGCGACGTCACCGGCTGGGCGGTTTCTCCCAGCGCGCTGCCCCCGATCGCGGTCAAATCCTGCACGAACAGGCCCGCGCGCTTGAGCCGGGAGAGGCCGTAAAGCTGCCCCAGCGCCTCGGCCCGGCCCTCGGGATCGTAGACCGCGACACGGCCGCGCCCGAGGCGGGAGATCAGCTCCGCCGCCGCCCGCGCCGCCGCGGGATGCGTCACCGCCTTGAAAAAGGCGTTGCCGCCGCGCGCATTGCTGAAGGTTTCGATCTTGAGTTGCATGGAAATTCCGTCCCGCCAATCACTTAGCAAGCGATGGGGCCGAATGCTACCCCTTTGCCGGATGCGCCCCGGTTCGACGCGCGGCCCGAGCCCTCAGTCGCGGTCGAGCCATTTGTGCAGCCGCCAAAGTCCGAAAATCAGCAGCCCGGCGATGATCGGGATCGAAACCGCCACGGTCAGCTCGACGTGCACGGGATAGCCCTCCACCTGGAGGCCTTTCGCGACATACGAGACCAGCCCGGCGCCGTAATAGGTGATCGCCGCGACCGACACGCCCTCGACCGTCTGCTGCAGCCGGAACTGGATGATCGCGCGCCGGTTCATCGAATGCAGCAGGTCGCGGTTCTGCGCCGCCAGCGTCACGTCGATGCGGGTGCGCAGCATGTCGCTCGCCCGCGCCGCGCGCTCCGACAGCGTTTCGAGCCGCCGCTCGGTGGTCTCGCAGGTGCGCATCGCCGGCGACAGCCGCCGCTCCATGAAATCGCCGATGGTCTGGCGGGCCTCGATGCGTTCTTCCCTTAGCCCCTCGATCCGCCGCTGCACCAGCTGGTAATAGGCGCGGCCCGCGCCGAAGCGGTAGGGCGTGCGCGCGCCGAGCGTGGCGAGCTCGGCGGCCAGCGCGGTGAGCCGCTTCAGCAGCGCCTGCTCCTCCCCGAGCGTGTCGGCGCCGGTGGTGGCCTCGGCGATTTCCGCCAGTCCGCGTTCGATCCCGGCGATGTCCGGCGCGATTTCGCGCGCCACCGGCAACGCCAGCAGCGCCATCATGGTGTAGGTCTCGATCTCCAAAAGCCGCTGCACCAGCCGCCCGGTCTGGCGCGGCGGCATGAAGCCGGCATGGACGATCATGCGCACGCAATTCTCGGCGTCGGGATGGAAATCGGTCCAGAGCCGCGCCAGCCCGCCCACCGCAGTGCCGCCGACGATGTTGCGCCCGTCGAAGATCTTCTCCAGCGCCCCGGGCGCGGGCGGCCGGCCCTTGATCAGCGCGAGCTGCATTCCGGCGATCATCCCGCCCGGCAAGGACGCCAGCCAGTCGTGCGGCAAGTCCAGCTTCGCCACCGGCAGGAACATCGCCCGGCCGCGCCAGGGCAGCATGAAGGTGTAGGTCGAGAATTCCGCATGCCGCTCCCAGGTCAGGTGGCAGTCCGCGAAGTCGAGCCCGACCTGCGAGGCGCCCGGGGGCGGCGGCGCGAGCCGCTTGGCCGCGCAGAGCCGCGCCAGCCCGCCCACCGCAGTGCCGCCGACGATGT
>Ga0187818_10000692_pt1 | contig 12578 bp, 11 predicted proteins | sample NC_wetland_sal_i_14_FD_130581 | JGI IMG/M metagenome (GOLD analysis project Ga0187818, IMG submission 130581) | Wetland sediment microbial communities from Neuse River Estuary, North Carolina, USA - SO4_3 | ecosystem: Environmental > Aquatic > Freshwater > Wetlands > Sediment | place: USA... | reverse complement strand
GCCGCGCAGGCGTCGCCCGAGGGCCTGCCGCAAGCCTTGACCATCGGCGCGGATTTCATCGGCGGCGATGCGGCGGCGCTGGTGCTCGGCGACAACATCTTCTATGGCCACGACCTGTCGCTGCTCCTGGCCGAGACGCGCAAGAACAATGCGGGCGCGACGATCTTCTCCTATCCTGTGCGGACGCCCGAGCGCTATGGCGTGCTGGTCTTCGATTCGGCGGGAAAGGTCATCGACATCGAGGAGAAGCCGAAGGTTCCGAAATCGAACGAAGCGGTCACCGGGCTTTACTTCTACGACAACCGCGCGGTGGAATTCGCCCGGCAGCTGAAGAAATCGGCCCGTGGCGAATATGAGATCACCGATCTCAACCGCCGCTATCTCAAGGATGGCACGCTGCAGGTATGCAAGCTCGGACGTGGCACGGTGTGGTTCGACGCCGGATCTCCCGATTCGCTGCATCAGGCGGCATCCTTCGTCGAGCTCATCCAGACCCGTTCCAATCTCGGCATCGCCTTCCCGGATGAGATCGCCTTCCGGATGGGCTATATCGATGCCCGGGCATTCCGGGCGCTGGCAAAGCGGCACGAAAAGTCCGAATACGGCCGCTACCTGAACATGCTGGCGAACGACATAGAAGCCGGGCGATGATCGCGGTCGAACCCGGCGCCCTCGAAGGCGTGCTGATCTTCAGCCCGAAGCTGCACCGCGATGCGCGCGGATCCTTTCAGGAAACCTTCATCCTCAGAACCTACCGCGAGGCCGGAATCCAGGAGGATTTCGTCCAGGACAATCGCTCCTATTCCGCCACCGGCGTATTGCGCGGGCTGCATTACCAGGTCACGCAGCCGCAGGGCCATCTGGTCTATGTCACCCAAGGCAAGATCGCGGATGTCGGGCTCGATCTCCGCCGCTTCTCGCCGAGCTTCGGCCGCTGGATGCGCGTGTGGCTGTCCAGCGAAGAAGGGCGGCAGGTCTATTGGCCGCCGGGTATCGCGCACGGCTATTGCGTCGTCAGCGAGGGCGCGGCGCTGCAATATAAATGCACCGACTATTACCGGCAGGGCGACGAGGCCGGGGTGTTGTGGAACGATCCCGATCTTGGCATCGAATGGCCCATGGAAAATCCCTCAATCGACGCGCGGGACGCCGCTTTTCCGCGATTGAAGGACGTGCCGCCGGACCGGCTGCCGCGGATCACGGCGCATGGCGGCGGGCGCTAGGGCCGGACGCTATCTGGCCCGTTCAGTCGTCCGATCACGCTGCAGCAATGTTTCCGCCGTCCGGCGAATTCCGTCCGGCAGCGGCGTTGACGGCCGCCAGCCGCAGAAAGCGGTAAACGGGGCCGTATCGGCGACGAAGCTGCGCCGATCGATCAAGTGATGGGACGGCGGCCAAGGCACCGAAACCACGTCCGCGCGCGGCCGCCCCAGGCTCGAAACAATATCCGCGATCAAGGAAAATGCCTCGGAAATCCTATGCCCGGCGCCGCACCCGACCGCATAAGACGGCCGCGTGGCGCTCGCCGCCGCTGGCGCGGCCATTTGAAACGCCGCGATCACGTCGTCGATATAGACGTAGTCGCGGATCATCGCGCCGTCGTCATAGTAGGTCAGCCGTTGTCCCGCCAAGGCGAAACCGATCATCTTGTTGAGCACGCCGCGATCGGCCGCCGATGCGGCGGGACCGGGGCCGTAGACGTTCGCGAGACGGAGCGTGACGCCATGCACGGCCCTCATTTCGGTATAGACACGGATTTCATGCTCGGCCGCGAACTTGTGCGCGTCATGCACCGTGATCGGCCGTTCGACGGTATCCTCGGGCACCGGGACCGACAGGGTAAGACCGATCACGCAGACGGTACCGGCATAGACGAAGGCCGGACGCCGGCCCGCCTTTTGGCACGCCGCGAGCAGCGTCAGCGTGCTCTGCACATTGGCCTTCAGGTCGCCGAGCGGGTCCTGTTCCGCGGCGGGCACACTGGTCTGGCCGGAGAGATGGAAAACCGTGTCCGCGCCTTCGACCAGTTTAGCGCAAAAGACGGGGTCGGTCAGGTCGCCGGGCCACGCCTCCGGGTCGCCTGCGATGCCCTGACGGCCGCGCGTGGTGCGCCGAAGACGGCATCCCGCGTTGCGCAGCGCCGCGCTCAATCCGTCGCCGATATAGCCAACCGCCGGTGATCACGGCCGTTCTGCCGCGATACCAATCGCGCCATTTCGCTAGATCACTCGCGGTCATCAGGGAAATTTATCCTGGCTGTTTATGACAGTCTGTGTCCTAAATTGCAAGCGAGGGTGTCCTAATTCGCTAAATTACCAGCTCCCCAACTCGCCTTCTTAATTGCGCTAGGCAGTTCCAAAAGCGTTTCGGTTCGCATGGGAGCCCCCACTCGATAAAGTCGCCCGACGATTGGCGAGCTGGTAGAGGCAGCGCTACACGGAACTATTGCAGAGCCGCAAGGCAAACGGCATGGTCGGCTTACCGTAATTGATGGTGGGGCCTCATAATGTCCGTAAAGCTGCTCCGTTCCTTAAAGCGACGCTTCGGCTGGTCCAAAGTCTCGATCCAGCTGGAAGAAAACTATCCTGATATAGTCGAGCCGGAATTTCGGGCCGCGCTCGAATTGTGCCGGTCGGCGAGCATGGGCTCAGTCGAGCGGCTTTATTCGGTCTACACCGCGACGCGCTACGCCGTCGCGTCCGGCGTGCCGGGCGCCCTGGTTGAATGCGGGGTGTGGAAAGGCGGTTCGGTAATGATGATGGCGTCGGCCCTGCTCGGCATGGGTGTACGGACCCGCGACATCTATCTGTTCGATACCTTCGAGGGCATGACCCCGCTCGGCGAAAAGGACATCGACCATGCCGGCGATGCCCTGAGCAAGATGGCGGAAGAAAAATTCAGTTGGCTGCGCGTTGGGATCGACGAGGTACGGGCGAATATGGTGCGCACCGACTATCCAGCGGCGCGGCTCCATTTCGTCAAAGGTGACGTGATCGAGACCATTCCAGCGCAGGCGCCTGGGCGCATCGCCCTGTTGCGGCTCGACACCGATTGGTACGAATCGACTCACCACGAATTGGAACATCTCTTCCCGCGCCTGGCGCCGCGCGGCGTGCTGATCATAGACGATTATGGCCAATTCCAGGGTGCACGCCAAGCGGTGGACGAATATCTCGCGCGTCAAAAGGAAAAATATTTGTTGCAGCGCATCGATTACACCGCGCGGATGCTGATCAAGGCTTGAGTCGCTCGCGGAAGATTATGAGGTGTCCTAGTTTGATTTATGAGTGTCCTAATTACCTTCAAAACTGGACAGCACAAATTCCGGAAATGCCCTTGCGGCGTGATGACGCTCCATTCGGCCTCGTCGCCGTGCCGCACGCACTCGTCCATCAAGGCGCGAAAGAACAACGCGATCGACGAGAAAGCGTAAATGCAGATTTTCCGTGGCGCCGATCCGGTTTTAGCGGTCATGGCCATTACTGCCGCGCAGGAGATTGATCGTATCGTGGATGCCGCGGCGCAAATCGCCTTCGAACGAGAAACCCTGATCGCGGAACCGGCGGTTGCTGACCTCATAGGAAAGCTGGTTCATGATCGGCGAATCGACCATCGTGATCGTCAAATCCGGCACGAATTCGCGGATGACGTCGGTGATGTTGCGCGGCGTCGCGTTCAAAGTCACGACGTTGTAGATACTGCGGTCGAAAAGGTCCTTCTCCAGGATGAAAGCGATCGACCGGGCGGCGTCCAACAGATCGAGATAGGGGCGTTTCTGATCATAGGCCGTGCTCCAAATGGTGACCGGCTGACCGAAAACCGCCTGCCAACAGAATTTATTGACCGCGGTATGAAACCGCATGCCCGGCGATATGCCGAAGATCGTGCCGAACCGGCAGATGATGAAGCGCAAGCCCCGGGCCGCGCCCATCCCGGCTAGCAGCGCCTCTTCCTTGAGCTTGACGCGCGCATATGGGCTTTGCGGCGTGAGATCTTCGAGCCGGCAGTCCTCGTCAACCAGCGAGCCCTGCGTGCCATAGACGCTGGTCGTCGACGGCAGCAGCATCGGCACGCCGAGCTTCGCGCAAGCTTCGGCGACGCGCCGGGTGGAACCGAGATTGTTGCGCTCGAGCAAATCCGCCTTGTCGAAGCTGTTTGCCGCGTCGGTGATGGCCGCCAAATGAATGACGCCATTTGCTCCCTCGATGAATGGCTCGAGATCCATCTCGGCGACATCGTTCTCGATGAAGCGGAACCGCGCCCTCGAAGGCAAGGAGAACAGCGACGCATACCGTTGCGTCATCATGTTGTCGATGAGCACGATCTCGCAATCCGCGAACTGGGACGGCAGATCGCGAAGAAGATGAGAGCCGATATGGCCCAAGGCTCCGGTAATGACGATTTTCATCGGTGGTCTAGGCCGGATCCTGACAAAGCGGGTTCACTGGATTGGGAAGCATCGTATCCGGATGGCGTCTTATGGTCTTTCGCGAGCGGCGATGGATAACATACACGCGTGCCGATCGCCACAGTACTCCGTCCGCCGGCTGCCGGTTTATGCTTGGAACGGCGCGTTGTTGGGGGCCCACAGCTTGACAAAGCACGCAAAAGCCACCATAGAACTGGCCAAAATGCGGTTTCCTTCCGTATCTATTCGGCCAGAGCGTTACAAGATGATGGGAAACTGCCGGGTCTGCGGCTCGGCGATAAGTTCATTCATGAGCTTCGGCAAGATGCCGATCGCCAACGCCTTTCTTCGCGCCGAGGATTTTGGCCGCGAGCATTTCTTTGAACTGGCGCCGGCATTCTGTCAATCCTGCGAAGCATTCCAGATCGTGGAACAACCGGCGCCGGACATGATGTTTCATTCCGACTACGCTTTTTTCTCGGGTACCTCGCGAAATATGACTGAGCATTTCAAACGCTATGCCGCCGAGGTGAAGGACCGCTACCTGAACGGGCCAGACCCGTTCGTGGTCGAGATCGGCAGCAATGACGGCATTTTGATCGGAAATTTCGCTGCCGCCGGAATCCGGCACCTGGGCGTCGAGCCCTCGGCCAACGTGGCGGCGGTGGCAAAGCAAAAAGGCGTCAACACCATCGTCCGGTTCTTCGACGCCGCCTGCGCGCGGAAAATCGTGGAACAGCACGGCAAGGCGGATGCGATCGTCGCCGCCAACGTCATTTGTCACATACCCAATATCGATGCGGTCGCCGCGGGCGTGAAGCTTCTGCTCAAGCCAGCGGGGGTCTTCCTCTTCGAGGAACCCTATCTCGGCGACATGGTGCGGAAGACGTCATACGACCAGATCTATGACGAACACGTTTTTATCTTTTCGGTCGGCTCCGTTTCACGCGCCTTTTCGAAGCACGGGCTGGAAGTCTTCAGCGCCGAGCCGCAATCAACGCATGGCGGCTCGATGCGCTATACCCTCGCGCCGACCGGCAGCCGGCCGACCGATCCTTCGGTCGCGCGTCAGCTTGCCATCGAGGCCGGACTCGGACTCGGCCGGGCGGAGACTTACGAGAAGTTCCGCGTCAATTGCGAGAAATCGCGTGAAGGGCTGACGACGCTGCTTCGCCGTCTGCGCCGCGAGAGCAAGAAGGTTGTCGGCTACGGCGCAACCTCGAAAAGCACCACCGTGCTCAATTACTGCGGCATCGGTCCGGACGATATCGAGTTCATTTCGGACACCACGCCGATCAAGCAAGGCAAATTCACTCCCGGCTCCCATATTCCGGTACGATCGCCCGAAGCGTTCTACCGCAAGTTCCCGGATTACGCCGTTCTGTTCGCATGGAACCATGCGGCGGAAATCCGCGAGAAGGAAACCGCTTTCCTGGCGGCGGGCGGACGATGGATCGTCTACGTGCCGGAAGTGGGGATTATCGCGTGATCGCGCTCGCCTCTCCTCTCGCCCAGTACCGGGCGCATGCTGAGGCGATTTGGGCGGCGGTGGCCGGAGTGCCGGCGACGGGCGCGACGCCGGTGCTTCTGGATATCGCCGCCATTCGCGGCTATGACAAAGGATGATGGCCGCCGCCATGACGCCACGGCTGACGATCGTGCTGCCCTTGAAGGGGCGGCCGCTTTTCACGCTCCGCTTTCTCTGGCACGCCAACCGCGTGCGCCTGCCTTACCGGTTTTTGATCGCGGATGGAGAGGTTCATCCGGCGATGGCAGAGCTGCTGGAAAACTCCCGCGGTGTCTTCCCGAACCTCGACATCGAATACGTCCGCTATCCGAATGACGTCAACTTCAGCCGGTATTACGCGAAGATGTACGACGCAGTACGCCGCGTTCGCACGCCTTACATGATGTTCGTCGACAACGACGACTTTCTCGCTCATGCCGGTATCGAGCGCAACATCGATTTTCTGGAATCGCATCCGGATTATGTCTGTTGCGGCGGTGGCATCGCCGGTTTTTCCGTCCATGCACCCTTGCGCGATCCCTTGGGCGTGGTGGTGGGGCCGTTCAGCAAGATTGCCCGCAACTACGTGCCTCACGACCGGCCGGCCGACTTCAATTCGGCATCGGTAACGGAGCGGCTCATTGCGGGACTATGCAATGAGTGGAGCTATTACGCGGTTTTCAGATCGCCCGCTCTAGTCGCCATATGCGAGGAGATTGTCCAGCTTGACCTCTCGGATCTTCAGCTTCAAGAGAAGTTTTGCGCGATGCGAACTCTCACCCTTGGCAAAACGCGGTCCGACCCTTCGGTCATCAGCTATTGGCGGCAATACTGGACGTCCTTGCGTTCATCCTATTCCCAGGACTGGGTGCATCATTTGTTGCGTAGCCGTTTCACCAGCGATTTCGCGAACATCGTCGATCGGATTTCGTGCGTTGCCGCGGCAGTCGATGGCGGTGATCAGGCGGCAATCGCCGAGAAACTGCGCGCGTGCTGCGAGCCGTGGTTGCGGCACCAGATCCGCATCAATTACGGAGGATGGGCCTCGGTGAGGAAAATCCTGCGCACATACGTGCCTTGGTTCGTGATATGGCTCAAGAAGCGCCGCCGTCTTTCTATCATCTTCGAGCGCAGGGCGGTGCTTGGCAAATTGCGTCGGGACGGCGCAACGCCAGAGTATCTCGCGCGGTTCAAGGCCGAGTTAGCGCAGATCGAGGAAGTTCTGACGGGTAGCGAATTTCGTAACTTTGTGAAGTCGACCCAATCCGTGGGGGCCGGAGAACAACCCCGAGACCGCGCGACGCGCCTATCTCAAGGAAACGGATCGCTTCGCTGCGGATGAAATCGTGAATTCGAAATTACTTCCGACATATACGCCCGACGGGTATTGCCGGTGCGTTAAGGATTGAGCGGGATGCTTCCCTGCCGGATTTCATACTATAATGATCGTATTCCCGCATCCGAGGCAGCATTGACATGAATCGGCCCGCTTCTTCGGACACCGCGTTGGGCGGCTTGGTGCCGCCCAGTATCCTGATCTTCTTTCATATACCCAAGACCGGCGGGGGGACGATGGATTTCATCCTCCGGCACTGCTTCCCGGCCGATCAAAATTTCATCGCTCGCGTCGGCGAGCTTGACCCGTCCGAGCCTTACTCGTCGTTGTGGATAGCGCCCCGGAATAAAATCGCCGAGAAATATCGCCTCCTGTCGCCCGAGGCGAAAGCGGCCATTCGGTGCATCTCGGAAGTCCATCCTCCGATGGGCATCCACACGATTTTCGAGCGGCCCGCAAAATATTTTACGCTGGTACGCCATCCCGTCGATCGGGTGGTCTCGCAGTTTTACTACATGAAGACCCAAGGATACCTGCCTATCTTCGAACGGATCAAAGACATGACGCTCGACCAATATCTGGACAGCCGCATCAGTCTTGATCCATTCGACCATCAGGTGCGAATGCTTTGCGGGTCGGAAGACTTGGATGAGCCCTACGGGATCGACGGAAGGCCGATTCATGCCGTGCCGGTCGAGGCTCGTCATCTGCAGATGGCCAAGCGGAACATCGAGGAGAATTTTCTGACAGCGGCTCCTCTGGAAGAGTTCACGTCCCTGGTGGTCCTCCTCAGGCGGATATACGGGTGGAGCCTTCGCCACTGTCTGTTCGAAGCACAAAACGTGACGCGCCGCCGCCCGAAGGCGGCGGATCTCTCCGAAACGACGCGCCGGCGCGTTGAGGATTTCAATCGAAACGACATGGCTCTTTACGAATGGGTCAAGGCGCGGTTTGCCGCTCAAATCCTTCCGTTTCAGCCGCAAATCTCTTGGGACCGGCATCTCCTCGATATCATCAACGGCGGTTCCAACCAGGTCGGACGATTGATGCCGAGAAATGTCCGCAAGGCGGTCGCCAACCTTCTGCTGTTTTCGTGACGGAGACGACGTCCGATCCAAGAGAAGCCGCGGATGAGCACCCGATCGAAGCGCACGGAAGGCATTCCACCGCGTCTATCGGCATCCCTGACGTTCATTCCATGCTGCGGCTCCGCATCGCAAATAATTCCGCGAGCCGCCGCCTCTTGCGCACATCGAACCCGCCCAGGAGAACAAGCGCGGCGAAATAGACCGCCGCCGCAATTGCCATAGCGCCAACAAGCGCGCCCGCACCGGACGCGCTCGGCACCGCAGGCCGATAGCGCAGAAGCCACAAGGCGCTGCTCATGACGAGCGCGGCAATGCAATACCGGATAACGGACGGTACATCGACGCGCAACGACCAAATCCGGCGCAATGCCAGCACGATGAATCCGTAACTCACCATGTAGCCGACGAGCGTGGTGGCCGCAGGGATTGTGATGTCCTTGAACAGCGGGATAAAGACGATATTGAGGCCGAGTTTGATCGCCGCGCCGATGACATTGGCCCGAAAAACCGTCAGCGTGCGGCCCTCGACGAAGGCCACCTGATAGGCCAGGATCGTGATGCCGTAGAAGATCGAGGCGATGGCAACCAGCGGCGTCACCCAACGGCTCGCGGCGGCGATGGCGGGCGTCGCCAGCAAGGCGACGATCGAGGGACCCACCATCGCGGCACCGAGCGCGAAAGGCACGGCGATCATCAGAAAAAGATCGAGAAACCCGGACAGGAGACGCTCCGCTTCCCGGCGCGCGTTCAAATCCACCATCCTGGCGAGATTTGACAGCAGCACGGTCTCGCCTGCGCGCGGAAAGACGTTCAACACTGAGCCAAGCTGGTAAGCCGGCTGGTAGCGGCCGACATCGGCAAGGGACATGAAGAATCCGATCAAATAACGGTCGCTCGATCCGAGCATGAAATCGATCACGAGCTCGAGCGTGAGCGGGTAACCGATGCGAAGATCGGCGAGCAGCTCCCGGACCGGCAAGCGCGGCCGAGGCAGGCCGATCTCGCGCAGGATCGAGACCGCGAAGGGCAGCACGGGCAAGGCCAGCGAAACGATCTGGAGCGATACCAGCTCATCGAGCGACAACGGCCGCCATGCCATGGCGGCCACCGCAACCATGGCGATGAACAACAAAGTGCTGGCGCCCACGAGCAGGTTGAACCGGCCGAACCGCAGCGTGTAGCGGAGATAATCCTGCACCTCGCGATAGACGGCATAGAGAGCGATCCAAACCAGGAACAGCCACTGGGTAAATTCGACCGAGCCGGAAAAAATCAGTCTTTGGACGGAGGGCCAGACCATCATGAGCGCGATCGAAGCCAGACCCAAGACAATCATATGAAAGGTGAATTGGGGTTCGAGCAGACGGCGGCGTTCAAGCGGATCGGCTGTCGATACCAGACTCCGCCGGTAGTGGTAGAAAATACCGCAGGCGGAAACGCCATAAAGAAAACTGATGAAGACGTTCAGCAATATATAGGCGCCGAAGCCGTCGACGCCCACGAGCCGGATCACGATCGGCATGACGATCAGCCCCTGGAAAAATCCCAAGGCCTGCACGCCATAGGTGATCGCGAGATTGCGCCCGACGCTGCCCGTTTCGTTCATGGAGCCGACGCCGCGTCCGGTTTGGTTGCGGCGGCGAGGCCGAGCAGCGACGGAGCCAGAACGCGATCCGCGCCGAAGCGGCCGATCGCGGCATCGAAGGTCTCGCGCCCGGTCGCGAGATCGGTGACGACCACGCCGTCGAATTCCTTGCCGACCGCGTCGTAGGACCGGACGACGGGCAAGCCCGCGAAGCGGGACAGGTTCGAGCCCGCATCGACCACGGCGCGAATCTCGATGCCGCTTTCCAACGCGCAGATGGCCGAAATCTCCGCCAGATCGGAAACGCCGGCGGTCACCACATGCGTCCAGCCGCGGTCGCGCGCGATTTTGAGAATGGCGTTGCAGTCGGCCCGCGCGCGCCGGAAGAACGAAAAGGAATAGGAGAGATATTCGACCGTGAGCCGCGATTTCTCGGCGAAGCCTTGCGGCGTCAGGTAGTAGGCGTAGCGGCGCGCCGGTGCCTGGCGGACCTTGACCAGACCCTTATTGACGCATCGTTTCAGATAAGCGTTGACCAAGCCGACCGCGATGCCGAACTCGGCGGCGAGGCGCCTTTGCGATTGGGCGCTGTCGCGTTCGACCGATTCGAGCAGGCCCAAAATGATCCGGGCCTCTTCGATCTCGCGCCCTGGATTTGCACCTGGCATGGCTGTTCCCCGGCTGCGACCATACTGTGTTCATAGAGTGAACGTCAAGCCTGACGTTCATAGCGTGAATACGCTTATTGCTATTAACAACAATAGGTTAGGACGATATAGCGGATCGCCATCCGCGGGTTCCACGATCCTCCTGGCGAGCTTGTTCATTGCATGAACACTGATGGCCGTGCTATGAATGGGCCATCGCAAAACTACAGTATTCTTAGTGACTTAAGGGTGGCTTAGGACATGATTGGCCTGTCAAAATCAGCCCTCAACCCAGGTGCGGCGGGCTGAGCGATGCTTTCCCATCTCGACGAGCTCGAAGCTCGGACGATTTACATCCTGCGCGAGGCCCAGGCCCGGGTTGAGCCCTTGTGCATGCTGTGGTCGATTGGCAAGGACAGCAACGCGCTGTTGTGGATGGCGCGCAAGGCGTTCTTCGGCCGCGTCCCCTTCCCGGTCGTCCAGCTCGATACATCGATGGAGCTGCCCGAGATTTACGCGTTCCGCGACCGCATCGTGCCGGAATGGGGGCTCGACCTGCATGTCGAAATCTGCCCGCCGCTCGAGAGCACGGATCCCAATCTGCCGCCGGCCGCGCGCGCCGCCGCGCGCAAGACCGAGGGGCTGAAGAACCTGATCGCGCAACGCGGCTATCGCGGCATCATCCTCGGCATCCGCCGCGACGAGCAGGCGACCCGCGCCAAGGAGCGCGTTTTCAGCCCGCGCGATTTGAGCGGCAAATGGGATTTCCGCGACCAGCCGGCCGAACTCTGGGACCAGTACAAGACCGAGCTGCAACCCGGCGCTCATCTGCGCATCCATCCGCTGCTGCATTGGTGCGAGATCGACATCTGGCGCTACACCAAGCGCGAAAACATCCCGATCGTGCCGCTCTATCTCGCGCGCAACGGCAAGCGCTACCGCTCGCTGGGCGAGAAGAACATCACCTTCCCGATCGAATCCACAGCGTCCACCATCGACGAGATCATCGCCGAGCTCGAAACCACCACCGCGCCCGAGCGCGCCGGAAGGTCGATGGACCACGAATCGGAAGACGCCTTCGAGCGTCTGCGCACCGCGGGCTATATGTGATGGCGGAATCCGAGAAAGCGTCGCTCCCGCAACTCCGCGTTGCCGTGGTCGGCCATGTCGATCACGGCAAATCGACGCTGATCGGCCGCCTGCTGCACGAGACCGGCAATTTGCCGGAAAGCAAACTCAAGGAGCTCGAGACCACGTCGCGCCGCCGCGGCGTTCCGCTCGAATGGTCCTTCGCGCTCGATGCCTTCCAGGCCGAGCGCGACCAGGCGGTCACCATCGACACGACGCAGATCCCGCTGCGTTCCGCGCAGCGCGACATCATCATCATCGACGCGCCCGGCCACAAGGAATTCCTCAAGAACATGATCAGCGGCGCGGCCCAGGCCGACGCCGCGGTGCTGGTGGTTGATGCCGGCGAAGGCGTGAGCGAGCAGTCGCGCCACCACGCTTATCTGCTGCAACTCCTCGGCATCCACAAGGTGGTGGTGGCGATCAACAAGATGGACAATGTCGGTTACCGGGAAGACCGCTTCCGCGCGGTCAGCCTGGAGCTTGCGGCCTATCTGGAGAAGATCGGCATCGCGCCGCATTTCGTGGTGCCGATTGCCGCGCGCGAAGGCGAGAACCTGGTCAAGCCGCCGGCGAAGATGGCGTGGTATGACGGCCCGACGCTGTTGGCCGCGCTCGACGGGTTGATGCCGGCGCAGTCCGCCGTGATGCTGCCGCTGCGCCTGCCGGTGCAGAACGTCTATCGCTTCGATACGCGCCGCATCGTCGCCGGCCGCATCGAATCCGGCCGGCTGAAGGTGGGCGACGCGCTGATCTTCTCGCCGGGGAACCAAGCCGCGCGGGTCAAGACGATCGAGACCTGGCCGCCCGGCCCCGGCCCAAGCGAGGCGGAGGCGGGCCAATCGATCGGCATCACGCTCGACCGGCCCATCTTCGTCG
>Ga0187818_10000691_pt1 | contig 12598 bp, 13 predicted proteins | sample NC_wetland_sal_i_14_FD_130581 | JGI IMG/M metagenome (GOLD analysis project Ga0187818, IMG submission 130581) | Wetland sediment microbial communities from Neuse River Estuary, North Carolina, USA - SO4_3 | ecosystem: Environmental > Aquatic > Freshwater > Wetlands > Sediment | place: USA... | reverse complement strand
TGCTTGCGCGATGGGCATTTCGAGTAGCGACAGGAGGAGGGTTTCGCCTGCCGGCATTCGCCCTCATGGACGACGGCTACCTCTTTCTAAAGGATGGCAATGTGCTTCACGGCTCCGACTGGATCCCCGAGCACCGAGCCATCGTCTCACTGGTTTCGAAGCGTGGCCTGTGTGTCCGTTACCCGATACGGATGTTCGACGATCTTTTGCCGTTCGGAAATCTTTCCCACGATGAGATCGTTGTGCAGCTAAGACAGGAACTTTGCCGCCAGAAATGCACGATGACAGAACCGGAGTTGCGCGGCTTGATCACGCGGCAGCTCTGTTTGGAGGGCGCTTATGTCCTGCATTCGGAGACCGCAAAGAAGAACGGCGGTGACTACGACTTTGACTGGATTTGCGTGGTCGAAGAGGACCGGTTTCCCCGGTTTGTGGAGAAGCGGCTCCAACGGGGGGCGGGACAACAGCAGGGGAAGAACAAACTGAACAAGGCGAAAGACCCCTGGTTCAACCTGGAGCACGTGGCCATGAAGGCGCGCGGAAACCATATCGGCTCGATCACCGATCTGATGACCTCGTGCCGCGCGGCCGGCAGAGAAGACCTTGCCGACCGGCTAGCCAGGGAACTTCAGAACGCACTCGACAGCCTCAAATGGCAAGTCCAGCCGGACCTTAAGCTGGTCGCCGAAATGCGCCAACAGGTAAGTCAGGCTCCGTGGCTCCGCTATAAGAACGAGCGCCGGATTTCTGAACTGCCTCTGCACCTCGATGCGCCGGTCACCGACCGTATCGGGAAACTCTACAACCATGTCCGCAAGGACATCGAAGACTTGCTGACCAACAAGGCGCCGATTGAGGCTTTCAAGGGCCTCGTGGTGGGTGAAGAAGTCACACGCCCGATGCTTGAGGACTGCCATTTCGTCAACCGGGCTTACGCCGCCGTTGTCGGCAAGATTGCCGAAAGGAGAGAACAACTCAAGAAACAATTGGACCAGGCCAAGACCGACTGGGACTCGGTCCGGAAGGAGACGGATCGAGAACTACGGAGACAGAAGCTGTTTGCCAAGGCCCAGGCTCAAGGTGCTTATCGCTACGATGAGGACCGGGCCAAGTACGAGATGAAGGCGATCCTCGCCTACATTCGGATCTGGGCGCAGAACAAAACGGAGAACCGCAAGGGCTGGCTGCAGGCGCTGAATAGAATTGTGTGCGGCGGCAAGGGCAGCGGCTCAATTCTCTTTCTTGCTTTTCCGCAGGAGCTAATCAACAAGCTGGCGGAACGCACCGGCGGAAAGTCCGTCCGGGTGCATCTGCCCAAGCTATCCGAAGGGTTCGTTCGTACAGATCCCGATGGGCGGACCTTTCTAATTGAGCCAATTGAAGGAGGAGGACAGAAACACACGTTCTTGTGGAAGTTCAGGGACGGAAGAATCCTACTCGACGACGACAACGCTGCACTCGCTGACAAACCGAACCCGGGCAACAACCACTCCCAGACAGTAGCATTGCCCGCCTCTGATTTGGATGAGCTGGAGTTTCCGCCCGTTACCTACACGGTAGAGGACGGAAACGACACGCCCTTGGATCACGCGGGAGAGTGAACAAGAACGAATAACCACTTTGAGCGGAATCCCGCAGGATTCCGCTCAAGGCAGAAAGGCTGGCCATGAAACCATACCTGTCACTCATCCTTGTCTATAACCTTTGCACGATCGGGTCCGTCGGCCAACAGACAGAGCCCGCGGCCAGCAATGTTAGCCACGTGGCCACCGCCCTGAACCATTTGACTGTCCTGGAATTTCAAGAGTCGGTCACGTTGGCTGCGGCCGGCAGCGCAGACTTTCAAATCGAACGCCAGGACAACAAGGTCTTCGTGAAGCCCCTGAAGTCTGGAGCTTCCACGGATCTCTTTGTCTGGACGGCCTCGCGGCGCTTCAGCTACGAACTGGAACCCGCAGGGGAGGTTAAGGACATGAATTTTGCCATCGACAATCCGATCATTACAGCGAAACCGACGGTTGATACGCCAGTGCAGATGGAGCAAATCGCCGACATGCTTCTGACTCGGGCTTTCCTAGGCATGGAGCCCGTTGACCACACGGGAATTTCAGTGCCGAAGGACCAAGTCGGCCTGCGCATCGAACAGGTTCTCCGGACCAAGAACACTCTCTATATCCAATACGCGCTGGAGAACCAGAGCAAGGCCCCGTATCACGTTGCTGCTCCGACGGTGTACCGCCAACTGGTCATCGCATCCGCGATTTCGCTTCCTGCTTTGGAGCACCATCAGTTGGACCCACAGACGATCCGCAGGCTTGGAGACACGAAGACGATCCCTTGGCCAACTGCCAATGCGGAAAGCACACGGCAGGACGTTTTGCCTGGGGAGTCCGTGCGTGGCGTAGTGACCGTTCGGCAGGATGTGGAGTCGCCGGTAGTGTTGGAGATCGTGTTTGACGTCGATGTCAGAGCGACCGTGGTGCTATGAGCATGAGCTGCAAAAGGCAACCGGAGGATGTCACCATGCACGAGCGCCTCAGCATCTTCTTGGCGGAGGATCCGGAGCACCGCCTTTGGGCCCACATAACCAGGCGACTTGAAGACCCACTGAAACCACGGACTAACAACGGCGGCTTGCGCGCCAATCCACTGCTGCTGATCCTCAGTTCGGTTGCGCTTGTTAGCGTCGGTATCTTCCTCTTCTTCAGCTACGGCCAGCCATGACGCCCCAGAATGAATATCGCCTTGGCCCCCGGGATAACAGCTGGAGTCATGAAGAGAACCCAGCGATGATAGCCGCCGTCATGGTGCTCGTCGTGCTTTCCGTCAGCTTGTATTTCCTCGTTGCACGATTTCATTTCCGGCCACCACAGCTCGTGGAATTCTCTCTCTATGCGGTTTGCGGTTTCGTCGCCGCCATCTCGATCGTCTGGTATGCGGTGACTCTGCGCAACCGGCGCGAAAACAACTGGCCGCACCCTCCACTATTTGTCAGCCAGTCCAAGGACCGCGCCGCTGTGCAAGCGGCGTTTGCGCAAAATGGGATCGTGCTTGGTTATGACGTACATGGCAGACCCTGGCTCTGGCCCGATGCCACACGCATCATGCAAGCGGCTGTGTGCGGGGCGACAGGCTCCGGCAAAACAACACTACTGCGGAACATCATCACCCAAGATCTCTTTCGTGTTTGGGGTCCTCCCGAGGCGCCTCGCCGGATGCCAATGTTGATCTTCGATGGCAAGGCTGACAAGCAGTACCTTAACGATCTCCTGCCAGCGGTCGAGGCTGCAGGGCGCATGCACCAGTTACGTGTGCTCGATCCCTCTCGCCCCGATATCTCCGTGCGTTACAACGCTTTCTTCAGTGACGCCGGCCTGTACGAGGAGCACGCGGATCTGGTGTTTGAGTCGTTCGATCAGGAAAAAGACTTTTTCCACGGTCATCAAGGGAACTATCTCACCGACATTTCCCGCGTTCTGACGTACACCGGCAAGCGTTACAACTTCTACGACGTGATGGTGATGGCGCTGGATCCGATGGTCCTGCGCGAGCAGATTGCTATCGCCCGCACCAGACTGGAGACGCTTGAGGGAGTCAGCAATCAGCGCCGCTTAAACTTCGCCATGTCGGTCAGGATGTTGCTGCAGTCCCTGCAGGACCGAGAGCGGATCACGAAAATCCAGGGTCTCTTGAATCAACTGATGACCTTTCTCCAGGACGAACTCTCCATCATCACCGGCGCCTACGATGAGATGCTTTCGCTCGACGAGGTCATCGACCAGGAACTGATCCTGTTCGTTTCGTTGAACACCAACAAGAACTCCAGAGCGGTCAGGGCGCTCGGCCGGATGCTGCTGCAAAACCTGCAGTTGATCATCGGCAAACGCTACGAAAATCTGGTGGAAGTCGCGGGTCAGCACCGCCCGATGGTGAGCGTGATCCTGGACGAGTTTGCGCCGTTTGCTTACTCAAACTTCGCCCAGATTGTACAAACGGCGCGCGGGACTAATGCCGCTTTCCTGTTTTCGCTGCAGGCGATTCCCCAGCTACTGACCGTGAGCCGCGGATTCCGTGACGAAGTCTCCTCGGCGCCGAATACCAACATGATCCTGCGCAGCAAGGACGAAGAGACGACGCAACACTTCATGAAAGCATCGGCTCGTGTCCGGCAGAAACGCCGTACGCTCACCGTCCGGCGTACCGGGGTCTTTGAAGAGGAATACGAACCTGTCGGTTTCGGAAGTGAAACCGACATCAAGGACACGCGCGCGCAAGATGAGCACATCAAGAACCTGCCCGTCGGCCAGATGGAAATCTTGATGGCCGACAACCGCCAAGGCACACTTCACTCTCATCTGCACGTGCGAGTGCCCCACCAGTATCGCTTTCCCGGACTTGAACCCCGTATCTACCCGGCTCTCCATTCCGCCGGTTCTCAAGCACAAGGAGCGAATCTGCGTTTCAAGGATCCTGAAGTGATTCGGCGAAGTGGCAGCGTATGGACGCGTAAGGGACGGTTGCCATGATTTTGAATCACGCCAGTCGACTCGTCATTGTGTGTCTACTGTTGGCGACCACGGGAGCTTCAGCCTCTGCAGGGATGCAAGCGCGACAGTCGTACGATCCCACGTCGCAGCGTCCGGCTGGAAAGCCGCCAGAGAGCTTCGTTGATTTCACGCTGAAACGCATCAATCCCTCGGACAAGAACTACGGCCAGTGCATTGATGAAGGACGCAAGATCGCGCTGGAGGAAATCGTTGAAAATGGTTACTTCTGGTCGACCATGGTTGCCTTGGGTTTGTTCGGCGTTCTGTTCGTCATCATCCTTTTCCAGCACAACCGGCAAACCCGTCGGGAATGGGTCGTGGCCGAGGTGCTTCAACAGTATGAACGGGCGTTGGCCCGTGCCAACACACAGGTGGACGAGGCTACGCAGCGCAACCACGAACTGATGGAAGCCTTGACAGCCGCCAAAGAGAGCGCGCTTCGTTCACCAATAGCGCTGCTGGAACGCGGCGAGCAAGAGGGCAACAAGAGCAGTTCCAAGCGCAGCACCACGGCACAACTCGCCGAAGTGGCCACGGCAAAAAGCAGCCCAGTCAGCACAAAAACGGAGACTGCAAAGGCAGGTGGAAACGGAGCTAAGCCCACAAGCCAGATTCCACTGTTCAAGCCAGAGGTGGATCTCATTGTGAAAGTGAATTCACTCGAACAGCAATTGGGCCGGTCCCAGGAGCAGGAGAAGCATTTGCGGCGACAACTGAACCAATCCGAACTGCGATTGCAGACCGAGCAACAGAAGAACCGCGCGCTGAAAGGCGAATAGCGAGCAAGGTTTAGATAGGAAGTAGAGACGAATGTCCAAGGAAGATCAGCAGAACAAGCCGGCTGCGCTGCAAGGAAGCCTGAGCAGGTTCTTGCGGGGCGGAGAATTAAGCGCGATCGAGGACCCTCAGGAGTACGAGCGGCGAATGAGCGCTCTACCTCCGGCGCAGAGAGAGTTCGCGGAAGAAGGCACGCGTTTCGCGAACCTTTGGCAGTACTTCTCCGAGCATAGGATGCAATTGCCTCGGCACATCGTCGAGCAGATCAGCGAACTCTCAAAGCTCCCTGCGGCAGAGCATGTTGCTACGATGCGGCGTGTGAACCAGGCGCTGGTGGAGTACCTCAATGATGTCGGTGAAGATTCTGGAGTTCGGCAGTAACTGGTGGGCACGCTTCGGTCGCGACCATGACGACCCCTGTCGATACACGCGACATGCCGCGTACTACAACTCCGCAGGCATTCGTTGTGCGAACAAGATCAGGCGCTATTGGGTGCTCCCCGGTCTAGTCCGCCTGAACGGGGTCGGCGATTTCAATCCGCACTTCCCCGGCCGGTCGATTGGGAAGACCTTCTCGTGTGCCGATCCGGTGTTCACCTGCGGTGGCGCCCGTGTACTGTTTATCAGAAGGGCTGCGAAGAACACGCCCCCGGATCGCTACTTAGTGGTGGTCTCCAGCGATCGGCATGGTGCTCTGGACTTGGGCAATCCCGGCTGGAAGTCGCAATCTATATGGCCGATTTCTATCAGTCAGCTGCGGGATAGACAGGAAGCATTGCTCCTGATGGAACCGGAAGATTGGGTCCGCAGCGCACTTGGAATCTGGCGACTGGTCATGCGGCCAAGTCTGCCAAACGGAGCATCTCTGCAGCTGACCGAAGACATGGTCTGAGACAGGCGAGCATACTATGCGTTATGCCAAAGGCAGTCTGGTTATCAATCCAGAACGAGACATTCCGCTGCTCCGCCAGGTGCGCAACTCGAAGTTTGTCAGCCATCATCAACTATTTGAATTGATGAAGCTGGGTGGCTTCGATCATTCCCGGAACAGCTTCAACTGGCGGGTGAAGCGGTTGCTGGATTCCGGACACATCGGCATCTGTCAGGGTGTCTATGGTGCGGGATCGGCGGTCTACCGCATCACCAAAGATGGCATCACGTTGCTCGAGCATCACGGCCAGTTCACGGCCGTCCTTCAGTCCAATACCGAGCATCTGCCGCACTTGTCGCAGGTGTTCCATTCCCTGGAGTTGAATGCCGTGCAACTCGCTCTGGCGCGCAAGAATCTGCTGGCCGGCTGGCAATCCGAAGTTGAGATTGCTTCGTTCAACACCATTTCCCGATCTCCTTACCAGAAAGACTACGACGCGATTGTGGATGTCTGGATTGGTGATCGCAAGCTTCGATTTGCCCTGGAATACGAACGAATGTTGAAAAGCCTCAGGCAGTACGAACGCATACGGGCGGCGTTAGAAGCCGAGCGCCAGATCGAGTGCGTGCTTTATTTGACTTCGGGGATGGAGGTTTTGGTTCACCTCGTGCATGAATTTCAGTCGGTACGCAAAAGGTTGGCCTTCGCCGGCGCAAGAAGTTTTGAGCGGCATTTGCTGGATACGGTAGTGACGGGCCGCGATGGAATCACCGCCAGGTTCTGCGATGTGCTTCAGTAGAAGGGCCTTTGTGCGGTCTTTGCCTCACCTTGGCCCGGTTCACGCGTTGTTCTCCCCCTGTTCTCGCCGTGGATATGCGGTGTTTTCTCTGCCCGTAAATGCTTGAAGGGTACAGACATGACGCCCGACTATCCTCTGATTCGATGATGTTCAGCCGGCTTGAAGAGGTTATGAAAGAAGCGCTCCACGCTGTGTTTCCCTCAGTTGACCAGATCTTCCGAGGGCTGATTGATCAGAGACTCGTGCGTGCAGATGAGGTTGTCGAAGGTCTAACCCATCTGGTCCAGGCCAAAGCATACAGTTCCGTCCAGCCAAGACACCGATGACATCGGCGCTAAGTTCGGCGAGCGATCTTTGTTCAAGGGGTTCATAAGCGCTACGGGTGTTCCGAAGTAAAGGATGCTCGGCTCGATCGTCTTATACCTGCGCAGACGATATCGGAGTCGCGCGTGCCGTGGTATCCACACCTTGCGGTCAAAACAACAGGTACTCCCCCTGCAGCCTGCGATTTTGACTGCCCCTCGCAGCAACCTCCGAGGTCCAACTAGAACGAAATTACCGGAAAAGGAAAGGATTCGCCATGTTATGCAGCCGAGGAAATATGTCCATCCACCATCTCTTCCATGCCAAAGAGATTGGCGTATCAAAAGAAGCCAATCTTGATCGTCTGGTCAAAGTGTTCGTTCAAATGAGCGAGGGCACTGCGACAAGATGGATACAGATGCCCAAGGGACTACTTGTCTTATTGATGGTGCCTGACAACCCCGCTTCCGGCGCCATCTACATCTACGATCGGGTTGGCCAGGATTTCTATCTCGTTTCCTTCGATCAGGGGTCTGACGACACGCTGACGGTACCGGAGTTTGAGGATCTGCTCACTGAGTATCGCTTGCTCGACTGCGTGTCGAACCCCAGCCTGTTCCGAGCCTCGGTGCAAGAGCGCACAGGAGCTTGAACCACACGCACCCCCTGTTACTCATGCGATTTGACCGAGTTTCCAACCTGTCGTAAGTAGGAAGCCTCGTGAGGTGGTGGCATGGAGAAAGGCAACTCTGCCAGTTTAGAGCTGGCCGCCCGCTATTGGTGCCTGTTCGTGAACCGCCTGGCCTACACGGTGCAATCGGAGAAACCGGGGAGGAACGGCAAACACTACTATTACAAGCCAAAGGATGGACGCCGCCTGTCACGCGAGACGGTTTTGCAACACCTAAACGGCCAGATCACGATTGGGATCTATCCCATCAACCCGCAGACGCAGCGGTCTAAATGGGTCGCCATCGATGCCGACTACGGAAGTGCCTTGGAAGACCTGCTTAAGCTGCAATGGGAATTGCTCCAGGACGGAGTGGAGGCAGCGCTGGAGAAGTCGCGACGCGGCGGTCACCTTTGGATATTCGCCGGGGAGCCGTTGTTAGCACGGGACTGCCGAGTCTATATCTACAACCTTGCCACCAGGTTGAAAGTGCCGGTGAAAGGCGGAGCAGGCTTGGCGGAGGGAATCGAAGTTTTCCCACGGCAGGATGAGTTGGGAAACGCACAGTTTGGCAATGCGCTTCGGGGTCCTCTTGGCGTGCATCGCGCAGTTGGAAAGCGCTTTTGGTTTTATGGGGCGGATTACCGCCTCGAAGCGCAGCTCGAGTACCTTGAGCGGCTCAAGAAAATTACGCACGACGAGATGAGTGGCTTCGTCAAGGGGTTGAGCATGCCGGAGGAATTTCAGCCGAAGCCGAGAATTGTGCTGCCACCTTATGATCCTACGCGGCGCGAGTTCCGCATACTGGACCACGTTGGGCCTGTCCGCCGTCGTTCCGGAAACTACTGGACTCGTTGCCCATCTTGCGCGGAGCAGGGCCATGACCGCAGTCGGGACAACCTGGCCATCTGTGTTGTGGATCCTCGGAAGTACAAGTGTTGGGCGGGCTGTACCAAAGAGATGATCCGGGCAGCGCTGGGCTGCCCAATCCGGAGCATAGCGAGCTAACCATGAGTGACGAGAAGATTCCTCAATCGCATCCGATCAACTACGGTCAAATTCTGGCCTTGCAGGGATTACGCCTGCCGGCAATCACTCTCAAGCGTCTACAAACTGCTGGAATTTATTGCCAGCCGGCAGTCTCCATCGAACATCAGCAGCTCGCCGGCAGATACGTGCTGCGCGGAGTGGAATCAGGCGGAGCCGTGGCTGACCTAGGAGCTTATTGCGGCTTTGTGGACGAAGATGGCCGCTCGATATCATGGCTGCAGCGAGTGGACAGCATCGCTGTCAATGGCGTTCACGGCATTGTCATTTCTGCAGGTTTCGTCCGGCTGCAGATGATACGGGTGCAACGCACCTACGATCTGCTGATCACGCGCCACTTCTTGGCAAACATGGAGGAGGGGAAACGTCCGCAGCTTGACAACTCGATCTTGTTTTACGGTCGGCGTGGCACTTTGGAGATGGATCTCTCAAGCAAAGATGCAGAGTTCCGAGGCACGGTGAGTCCCGTCTTTTACAGCCGCGGTGGCGAACCAGCGAGTCTGCCGGCCCAATTCCAAGATGCGGTTCTGCGCATCACCGCCGCAGCCAGTTGTGTCGGATGCCGTCACTGCCATTTACTTCGGCCCAGCGCGGATGTGAACAGCAATGTGGAGTCTGAAATGGGTGAGGCCTTGCCCCAAACGTGGTATGGCTGAGCGACTCGAAGTCGAGCAAGTGCTGTTTGACCCAGCGGCGTCCTCCTGGCAGAAGGATGCGCTCCGTTCTGCCTTGGCCCGGGACCCAGTGGATGCTGCAAACGACGCGGAGGTCCTATTCCGACTCTTGGATGGAAGATGCCACAAGCTTGTTAGCGAAGGCTGACCGGGCTCCACGTTACTTCACTCCAGTCGGAAGTCCACCCTCGTTCGGCTCGCTAGGAAGTCCCAAACAACTACAACCCAGATCGGAGGTAGACAGTCATGACCGCTGCAAATGGCCGTGCCAACGGAGGTGCCGATCTGCGCTCGCCTGGCGCAGATCACTCCGGCTTAGGGATCGCCTCTTTCCAAGCGCAAACCCCACAGCAATTCAGCCCGCAGAAGATCAAAGAGTTGGTTGCTGAACTGGAAATTCCATTTGAGCCGTCGGTCATCGAGTGGCGCGTGACCAACACAGCACAAGGACAATCGCGCGGGCAGGTACTCCCATACGCGGATCAGCGTGCTTATACCGACCGACTCAATGCCATGTTCACTCCGGCTGGCTGGACACGCAAGTACGTCGTGCACACCAGCGCCAACTTTGAGCGGGCCAAGGATCAGAGGATCGTCGCCAAGGTGCTCGTCACATGCGAATTGACGATCCTTGGCCTCGGGTCGCACTCGGCCACCGGGGAGGAATGGGCGGACAATGACAACGCAGGCACGGCGGCTGAGGCGCAAGCATTCAAGCGCGCTTGTTCGTGCTTTGGGCTAGGCCGTTATCTGTACCACTTCACAGGAGTATGGGTTGATCTCGACGAGCGAAAGCGACCCAAGAACATCCCCCGGCTGTTCGGCTGGGCAACTCCGCAGGGCTGGCGGCAGGGATTGCGGCCTGGCCAACAAGCGAAGACCACGTTGTCTAACCAGGCTCCAAGTGGGAATGCCGACCCGAAGCTCACACCCCAGGCGCGCGATGTAAGCGCTGGGGATGCAAACGCGCTCGTCCGCCAGATCGAGGCGATGGCAGAACTGCTTGGGTGGCGGCTGTATCGCGGGCTTTTGAAGACGGGCGCAAGAGTCTGGAATCCAACCGAGATTCGTGACGCGGATGTTCTGCGAAAGGTGTTGGCACAAATGCAGGGGGCGGAACGGGGATTGCAGCGGCTAGAGGCCGCCTTGAACAGAGTTGAGCCCGAAACTATAGTTCCCATTCTCCGCTCTTTGCGACTCAATTCGCTCAACCAAATCGACTGTTTGGAAAGCCTCAAGAAGGTCGTCCTGGCGGCTGAAGAAGCGGCCGGACTGACCCACTAACTGCCTCTACACCAGCCCACGCTGATCCCTATCCAAATCCGAGGAGGTGCTTGTGAACACTGGCATCTCCGCAGTCCAACACCTGCGTCCACTTCGGGGCGGTGCGCAATCTCACCTACTGAGGGCGTCTGACGGTGCCTGCTACGTCACCAAGTTCCAGAACAATCCACAACACATCCGGGTGCTGGCGAACGAGATGCTGGCCACCAAGTTAGGTATAGCGCTTGGGCTCCCGATGTCACGGGTGGAGGTGATTGAAGTCTCTGACTGGCTTGTCGAACACACAGAGGAACTCCGAATTGATTTGCGCGGCTCCAAGATTCCGTGCCAAAGCGGCAAACAATTGGGATCGCTATACGTGGGCTGCGAGCGTCCGGGCTTGACATTCGACTATCTGCCACAAGAACTGCTAGTGAGGGTCCGCAATGTGGCTGACTTCGCCCGGGTTCTGGTTTTGGACAAGTGGACGTGTAACGCCGATGGACGGCAAGCAATCTTTGGACGCAAAACGCTGCGAAGCAGCCGATACGAGATGACGTTCATTGACCAGGGATATTGCTTCAATGCCGGTGAGTGGACATTCCAAGACTGTCCGCTGCGAGGCGTATACGGGAACAATTGTGTGTACCAGGGCATTACAGGATGGGAAGCATTCGAACCATCGCTGTCGAGGGCAGAGGAGATGGACTCAGACACCATTTGGCAGTACGCGGCCGAGATTCCGGAAGAATGGTACGAAGGAGATCGAGACGGTCTGAACCAGTTGGTGGGGGCGCTGCACCATCGGCGGACTGCCATTCGGGGGCTAATAGAGAAGTTTCGCGAATCGACGCGGAACCCGTTTCCAAACTGGCGAGATCATCCCACATCCGTTGACTTCTCCGCTTTTAGGCGGGACGAAGACGTTGAGATTCGGTAGGATAGGAAATCTCATGGAGCTTCACATCATTGCAGGGCTGAATGGTGCCGGCAACACGCGCTGATCGCGCGCTACGGTGACGAATGAGCAGAGTTCCCCAGAGTGTCCTTCGACTGCCGCTGGAGAAACGTGCGGAGATTGCATTTAAAGAGGCTGTCGAAGAAGTCATCGCCGAACACGCTCGTCTGGATTTGCCACTTTACATTTGGCGCGACGGCAAAGTAGTAGGGTTATCCGCTCAAGAGGTACGACACGATTCTGCAGTGAGGCAGGGCAAATAGAACAACGACGATTCCTCTCGTCGCTTCCGTGAGTGCCCCTTCCGCTAAGCACCCTTCCATTGAACCAGTCTGGCTCTCCTCACATTCTTAGATTGCAGTGTCAAGGTGGAGGCGTGCAGCCGCCTGCTGGCTCTGCACACTTCGAGGAGGTTACCTGTGCGTCCTCAAGGTCAAACTAAGCTAGGTTTTTTCCCTCTTCCGGTCGCCGAGGCCAAGCGCCTAAAGAGTTGGCTGACCTTCCCGGAGGACTTCTCTGCGCTCGACCCCTGTGTCGGCGATGGAGTGGCGTTCACTCACCTACTTCATGGTGTAGCCGCTCATCGCTATGGCATTGAAATCGACGCCAATCGGGCTGAACAAGCAAAAGCCCTGGGAATCGAGACTTTGCAGGCGAACGCCATGGATGTGCGGTGCCCGCCGGAGGCG
>Ga0187818_10000690_pt1 | contig 12608 bp, 15 predicted proteins | sample NC_wetland_sal_i_14_FD_130581 | JGI IMG/M metagenome (GOLD analysis project Ga0187818, IMG submission 130581) | Wetland sediment microbial communities from Neuse River Estuary, North Carolina, USA - SO4_3 | ecosystem: Environmental > Aquatic > Freshwater > Wetlands > Sediment | place: USA... | reverse complement strand
GAACAGATTTGTTCCCTCGACACGCGGCTGAAACTGATCCCGGTTTTGCGCAGGCACAACATCGTAGTGACCACTGAAGTAAAGGGTCCGCGCGCCAGTTCCGGCTGATGCAAGAACACACGCACCCTCACGTCTCACATGATCGAAGCCGAGTCTGTTCAATTCCTCGATGAGAGCGCAGATGCATTCATGGTACTGATTCCCGGGTGGATTTTCCGATGGAATTGCGATCAACCGCTTCGTAAGGTCCAGCATCGCTGGCTCGGAGAGCCGTGCGCTCAGTCGGGATGAAAGTTGCTTGTTATCTGGGATCACCACTTTTGTGCTGTCTCCGTTTTCGAATCTCGCTTGCACTCCCCATAATCTCATTTAGTCGTAAATTGTGGACAGTTCTGGCATGGAAGTCCTCTGGTACTGGGAGGGATTTGCGGAAGAGAGCGAGCGAACAAGAAAAAGAAAAGGGAGAAGATGCGGATGAGGGTTGCGGAAGGCTAGTTGCCAGGGAGAAAGAGGTCTTCGAGGCTCAAACCCGGCCAGCGGATCGAACCAGTTTCGGCCGGAAGACTGACCGCTCCACTTTCCACGCCCCAGCTAAGCCAGGAGAGGAACTGTTCCTTCTCCCCTTTGATCACTACGGGGGCACATCCGATACCAAGAGCAGGGATGATTGCCCGATGCGTTCGCAGTTCGCCCGCGAACCAGTCGGCCCAGTCCGGCATTCCGGGGATCCCGTGAATATGGGCGAGAGAGGCCCAGATGAATCCGTTTTCCGAGCTTGCCAGCAGAGTTCGTCCCGAACTCGCCGATACGTTGCTCGAAGCGAACTCCTCCGACAACGCGATTAGGTGACGCAGCGGCTTCTTGCGTCCGGCAAGCTGTATCGATCCTTTGAAACACTGTGCGTTTCGTTCAAGACACACTCGAATCGGCTGCACACCTGGCCCTTCCACCATGAACCTGTCTCCCAAGGAGATGGCCGCACTGACGGCCGCAACCTGTGTGTCCCCGCCAATCACGGAAATGAGATGGGCTTTAGCCTGCCGGGGCGGATCGGGCAACACCTCTCCTATGAAGCGGTCGAGCCGCAGCTTGATGCTGGTGGTCGTCTTCTCCGTGCTCTTCACGTAGGTCAGCCAGCCGAATCGAAGGTGGGCATTTTTCATTCGGCCTCCTTCTTTTCGTGCGTGAGAATCTGGGTCTTACCGTTGGCAAAGACAAGTGTCAGCTCATGCGAAAACCGCTCCCGGTCGTGCAGGATCTTGGTTCCGTCCTCTTCCTCTTCTTCCCAATGGTCCGTGAATTTCACAGAGCGCCAGTGGGCAATGTGACGATCTTCTCCTTCACCGAATACGCCATTGAGCATTCCGGCGGTGCAGAGCAGGCCGACATGCCCGCCATGCAGCGGTGTGAGCGGGCGGCCTTTGACGTCATTCAGCTTGGGTAGAAGCACACGGCCCGCCTGTCGGTATGCGGCTGACTCCAGCAACAAATCTTCAACCTCATCCAAGGGAATACCCACATGGGTCAGGACAACCTGCTCGGAAGCTGGAACCTCGTACCGAACTTCAGGATTGTCGCCCAGAGGTTCAAGCTCGCTCTTCGTTGCCAGCGCTTCGAGGTATCGCACTCCGTCCAACAAGACAGCATCAGAAATTTTAGAATGCCGTTTGCGGCGTGTTGCCAGCACTACGATCTGCTTGTATTGCAGGCAAGACGGCTCGGTGAGCCTGAACACTCGCAAGTCCGTAAAATGTTCGCTTAACAATCTCGCGCATTTCGCCAATCGCAGCTGCGGAATCACAAATAGCAGCACACCACACGCTTTCAGCCAGCGATAGGTGTGTTCCAGGAAGACGAATTCCAATCTTTGGTTGTTGCTCTCTCCGGATTCCCAATCGTACGGAGGATTCAGGTACAGCAGTGACACTGTCTCTGCCTGGCACCGCACATCCATCGCACTAGACTGTAGAGTCTCGATCCCCAGAGCTCTCGCCTGCTCTGCACGGAAAGCATCGATCTCGATCCCGTAGCGACGAACAGGCGCGTCACGAAGCAGGCGGGCAAAGGCGATCCCATCGCCTACGCAGGGATCGAGCGCGGAAAACTGTTCCGAAAAGTAGAGCCCATTCTTCAACCTGTCGGCTTCGGCGATTGGAAGAGGGTAAAACCCGAGCTTGGCTTGACCATGAGCACGCATAGAAACGCCTTTCCAGGTTGGCGCGTTCCGCTAGTACATTGGCGCGTTGTGCTAGTGACCTCAGGAGCCCGCGCGAATAGAGTGGAAATCACACGGAAGGAGAATTCGATTCATGAACGGAACGACTTCAACCATCGCCCCTCAGGAAGAACAGCTGTCGGCACCGGCGAAGACCCATTCGGCCAAAGCCTACGCGGTCGAAAGCGCAAGCTCCGGCCTCGCACCAACATCGATTCAGCGTCGTGCCCCGCGACCCCAGAATGTCGAGATCGAAATCCTGTATTGCGGAGTGTGTCACTCCGATCTGCATCAGGTGCGCGACGAGTGGCAGGCGTTTATGCCCACGGTTTACCCCTGTGTGCCGGGACACGAGATCGTGGGCCGCGTCGCTCGAATCGGCAGTGCCGTCAAAAAATTCAAAGAGGGTGATTTCGCCGCTGTCGGTTGCATGGTCAACTCCTGCGGCGTGTGCCCGAACTGCCGCGAAGGACTCGAACAGTACTGCGACAACGGCTTCACACTTACTTACAACAGCGAAGACAAGATCCTGGGCGGCGTCACCTATGGCGGCTACTCAGACAGCATTGTTGTCGATGAGTCATTCGTGCTGCGCGTGTCACCGAAGGTGGACCTCGCTGCCACGGCGCCGCTGCTCTGCGCAGGAATCACCACGTATTCCCCGATGCGGTACTGGAATGTTCAGAAAGGCCAGAAAGTGGGAATCGTTGGCCTGGGCGGCCTCGGTCACATGGGCGTGAAATTCGCGCATGCCTTCGGCGCGCACACGGTGTTGTTCACGACCTCGCCGAACAAGTCGGCAGACGCGAAGCGGATGGGCGCGGATGAAATTGTCATCTCGAAGAACGAAGCTGAAATGCAAAAACACGTCAACAGTTTCGACTTCATTCTGGATACGGTGTCCGCCAAGCACGACTTGAATGTTTACCTCAACCTGCTCAGGCGCGACGGCACCATGACGTTGGTGGGAGCGCCGCCCCAACCGCCGGAAGTTCAGATTTTCGGTTTGCTGATGAAGCGACGTCAGCTGGCGGGTTCAGGAATCGGCGGGATCCGCGAAACCCAGGAGATGCTCGACTTTTGTGCCGAGCACGGCATCACCGCCGATGTCGAACTGATCCCGATGCAGCAGATCAATGAGGCTTACAAACGTCTTTTGAAAAGCGACGTGAAGTATCGCTTTGTCATCGATATGGCATCGCTTCGGTAACTCGGAACGCTCGAAGGAGAAACAATGCAAAAGCGCAAACTCGGAAAAAGCAATTTGGAAGTGTCGACGCTCGGCCTCGGCTGCATGGGATTGAGCTCCGGCTTCGGTCCGCCCGTCGAAAAGCCATATGGCGTCTCACTCATCCGCGCTGCCTTCGAACGTGGTGTCACATTCTTCGATACCGCGGAAGCTTACGGCCCGTTCGCTAACGAAGAGTTGGTCGGCGAGGCCCTCGCTCCCTTCCGGGATCAAGTCGTGATTGCCACCAAGTTCGGATTCAAAATCGATCCCAAAGCCGAGCGGCCTCTGGCTGGAGTCGATAGTCGGCCCGAGCACATCCGCGAGGTCGCCGAGGCCTCTCTGAAACGACTCAAGACCGATGTCATCGACCTCTTCTATCAGCACCGCGTCGATCCCAACGTGCCGATTGAGGATGTCGCCGGAACCGTGAAGGACCTCATTCAGCAAGGCAAGGTCAGGCACTTCGGCCTTTCCGAAGCGGGCGTCCAGACGATTCGTCGCGCGCACAAAGTCCAGCCCGTGACTGCGCTCCAGAGCGAATACTCGCTGTGGTGGAGAGAGCCGGAGGCTGAAATCATCCCGACGCTCGAAGAACTCGGCATCGGATTCGTTCCCTTTAGCCCTCTCGGCAAAGGCTTCTTGACCGGTGCGATCAACGAGCAGACGAAGTTCGACAAGAACGACTTCCGCAACATCGTTCCCCGCTTCACGCCAGAGAATCGAAAAGCGAATCAGGCTCTGGTCGATGTGCTTGGCAGATTCGCAAGACAAAAGAAGGCCACACCGGCTCAGATCGCCCTTGCCTGGCTCCTCGCGCAAAAACCTTGGATCGTTCCCATCCCGGGCACGACGAAGCTCCAGCGTCTCGAGGAGAACATCGCCTCGGCGTCGATCGAACTTGCACGCGACGATCTCCGTCAGATCGACAACGTCGCATCAAAGATCCCGGTGCAAGGCGAACGCTATCCGGAAAGCTTCCAGAAACTGGTCAATCGCTAATGTGCCGCGCGCGGCGAACGCCTCGCGAGAGATCAACTGAGGGAACACAAAATGGAAATCAAACGAGCTGGCTCTCAACCCTCCGGCAAGGGACCATCCGACTGGTTCACTGGCACCGTGCGGATCGATCCCCTTTTTCACGCGCCTGATCCGGCATGGGTGCAAGGCGCGAGCGTAACCTTCGAGCCCGGCGCGCGCACCGCATGGCGTACGCATCCGCTCGGTCAGACTCTCATTGTCACGGCTGGGTGCGGCTGGGCCCAGCATTGGGGAGGCCCGGTCGATGAGATCCGGCCCGGTGATGTCGTCTGGTTCTCGCCCGGCGAGAAACACTGGCATGGCGCCGCGCCCACCACCGTGACCCATATCGCGATTCAGGAAAAGAAAGACGGAAAGGTGGTTGACTGGATGGAGCATGTCAGCGACGAACAATACAAGAAAGGATGAAGAGCCGGGCAAGGACTACGCGGGTTAGTCTCAAGACAGCATCGTGAACCGATTTCGAATTTCCAATACGCTTGCTCGAAGGCTCGATGACCGAGGGCTCTCTCCCTCGGCGGTCTTGCGAAGCGCAGGCCTGCCCATCGGCTTGTTCAGCCAGGACAAGATCCTTCTCACCACCGAGGAATTCTTTGCTCTCTACCGCGGAATTGCCGAAGTCAGCCGTGATCCGGCAATCGGGCTCAAACTCGGAACGGAAGATCGCATGGAGCGCTACGATCCGATCGCGATTGCCGCCGTTTGCACCCGGTCTTTCCGCGATGCCATCGACCGCATTGGTCGATACAAGCAGCTGACCTGCCCCGAGAAAATTGCTTTGGTCGAGCGCGGCAACGAGTCCACGGTGCATTTCACCTGGCTACTGGCCCACGAGGAAGAGCCGGCGCTGCTGGTCGACGTCTGTTTCGCCTGGATCCTGTCCATTGCCCGGCGCGGGACCGGTCGGACGATTCACCCGAAACGCGTCGAATTTCAGCGGCCGGAGGCAAATCGGGCGATGTATGAAAAGCACTTTCAGTGCCCGATCAAATTCCGAGCCGCTAGGAATGTCCTCGTGTTCAACAAAGCCGACATGGATGTCCCTTTCGTCACCTACAACGCCGATCTGCTGGCGACGGTTGCGCCTCAGCTTGAGGCCGAACTGAAGCAGCAACTTGCCGAGAAAAACCTGCGCGAGCAAGTAAAAGGTACATTGAAGCAATTGCTCGCGGGGCAACGTCCCGGCATACATGATGTGGCACGGGAACTGCGCCTGAGCGCGCGCACTCTGCAACGTCGCCTCACCGAAGACGGAGCGACGTTTCAGCAGTTGATGGAAGAGGCCCGCCGCGAACTGGCGCGGCATTATCTGCTCCACTCTTCGCTCGAACTGAATGAAACCGCTTATCTGCTAGGGTACGAGGACGCCAATTCCTTCTTCCGCGCCTTCCATGAATGGGAAGGCACTTCGCCCGGACAGTGGCGAACCGTGCATATGGCTTCCGCTTAGCGAACCCGCAGTATCAAACCTCTCTAAAACTCTTCAATACTCGGCCGGCAGGAGCAGCGTGGTCACTGAGCGATCCGCTTCCGTGATGATCCAGAGCTTTTCTGTATCCATGACCTGATAACTGCTCACCAGGCGGAATCCGTACTTGAGGCTCAATTCGTTTTCAGCATTGTCGTCCTGGCAGAGATCGCCCCAATCACCGCAAAGATGCCGGGAGAGGAATTCCAGCGGTGACTTATTGGCCTGCTCCAATAATGCAAGTGCGCCCGGCGTCGCAACAATCTGGCCTGCGGGAAAAAGCGGAATCGTCGGTAGAGAGTTCATAATTCAGCTCCTGTTTTCATGGCCTGGCTGACCTCGATGAAAGGCGGCATTTATCCGTGCGGGGCAGCGGAACCGATCATCCGACGAGTTTCCAATCACTTGTTTTCGGTGTTTGAAAGCTGGCAGAACTCATCAATAGCACGCGGTTCTTCGCGACCACTCGAAGTTCGGACTAGGATGCCGTTCTCGTTCTCAGCCCTTCTGTTCGCGATCTTCGTGTAAAGATGGATCACGTACAGAGATTCACACCCTTCACAATTTCCATGTTGTGGCCGTCCGTCGCGCGCGGGATCATAACGAGGGTGGACGATACATTTACCATCGAAGCGAAATCGAATTCTGAGAGACATCGAGCACCTCAATAATCATCATGCGTACCTTGGCTTCCATTAAGAGCCTGAGCCACCAGTTCGGTAAGTCCGTCTGAAGCAGGCAGTTCCCTCACGGCGACAAAGGAGCAAAAACTGTTCACGGGAATCGGCCGCTCATCTTCAATTCGGTAGCCGCGCTCGACATGTTCCTGTTTTCGTTTCTCATACAGGTCGGACCTGGTGGTCACACGAATTCTCATGGCCATCCTCATTTCTCAACCATTGGCGATCAGGTGGAAGTCCGCGTTAGGCGGGTCATTGAACGCGGGTACTAATCTTGGTGTGTGTACAAGCCCGTTTGGGAACTCTGAGGGGCTGCCTCTGGCCCGTTTTCTTTCGCTGGAACGAGCCTCTCCCAACGGATCGAAAATCTGCGGCAGGGCTGTCCCCCGTCATAGAGCTCAAAAATGAGTTCATCGGAGACATAGAGCGCGACTGGCAGGGGAATCACTGGAGCGCGGGCGCTATCGGCAGGAACCGGAGGATTGTGCTCGATCATGGGCCTGATCCTCCTTTGCTACCGCTTTGTGCCGAAAGCCCGTCGCTTGGTCGCTTGCACGGGTGGTCAATTACAAACGCTGTGCCTCAAGTGATCTCTTGCCGCGAGAGGCATGGCAGAATCCGCGGGCGATTCACGCCAGTTCGGAAAGGGGTTCCGGTTCGACCGTTGAAATTCGGTGATCAACTTCCGAATCGCCCCACGGCGATGGTGCAGCGCCTCCACCAACCGATTCAGACCGTCTCGATCTCCTTCGTACCACTCTTCCGGAATCTCGGCCGCACAGCGCCAGATGGTGTCCGCATCCAGCTCTTCTGCTCTGGTCAGTGCTGGTTCGAATGCCTGCCATCCCGTGACACCCTCGTATACACAATTGTTCGCGTATACACCTCGGAGCGGACAGTCCGGGAAACTCCACTCGCTGGCATTGAAACAGTAGCCCTGGTCGATGAAGGTAGCGTGGTGGCGCTGGCTTCGCAGGGTCTTGCGACAGAAGATCGCCTGCCTCCCGTCGCTGTTGCATGTCCACTTGTCCAGGACAAGAACACGGGGAAAATCACCAACATTAGTGACCCTCTGCAGCAGCTCACGAAGCAAGTAGTCGAATGTCATGCCTGGGCTCTCGCAGCCCACGTACAGCGATCCCAATTGCTTGCCGCTCTGGCACGGAATCTTGGAACCACCCAACTCGATTCGGAGTTCCTCTGTGTGTTCGATGAGCCAGCCAGAAACTTCAACCACTTCCACCCGTGGCATCGGCAGCCCCAGGACCCGTCCCAAGTTGGTGGCTAGCATCTCGTTCGCGAGCACTCGGATGTGTTGTGGATTGTTCTGGAACTTGGTGACGTAGGAAGCGCCGTCCGAGGCCCTGAGCAGATGGGCTTGTGCGCCTCCTCGAAGTGGACGCAAGTGTTGGACTGCGGAGATGCAAGAGTTCACAAGCACCTCCGTTTCTCTTATCTGGGGGGAACCAACAAGGAGCGAGTAAGACACCAAAAGGAGTTGTTTGGTGTGAGGGCAACGCAGGGTTGGGCCAGGCAGTGGCGGACTAAGTCTTAGAGGCGATGTCCTCGAAGCGTTGACCATACATCCAACGCTGGGGGCTGATTTGTGACAGCCAGTCTTGGACGGTAGGAATCCTTCCCAAGTCTTCTTTCACGTGCCGCTCTCCGACGTAACGCAGTGGGACGCGCGCTCCGTCGCTGTTGACGATGGTGACACCAAAGATGCGCTCAGCTAAGTAAATGCCTTCAGCGTTCATGCCGAGCGAAAGATTATGCCGAGTGGATACAGTCCTGACGGCCCCCGTGAGTTCAAGCAGCTCATTCCCAAGGAATCCGCGCATCGTTCGGAATTCTTGGGGTATTGGACACTCGCCATAATTCTGGAACATCCTCCGCGAGACACTCGCGCACGGAGGATTTTTATGGAGAGATTGTTCAGAGATTCAAAAACCATTCAGAGATACAGATCAAGTCCACTGGGGCCTTACATCGAACGGTTGGCAGACCAGTTGCACGAGCAAGGATACTGTCGGGATCAGGCCCTGCGACACCTTCTCACTGTGGAAGAGTTTGGACGTTGGTTGCAGCGATCGCGTATCCCTCTTCATGATGTGACGTTTGCCCATGCACGAGGGTATGTCCGTTTTCGTGGCCGGCGGAAGGGGTTCGGTGCATTGCTAGCACTGCCGCGCCTTCTTGAAGTCTTCACCCAAGAAGGTTTGATATCGCCATCGAGGTCCCAGGCGGAACTCCTGGCTCACAACTTCGGTAAGTATCTGCATGAGGAGCGTGGACTGGCTCGCCGAACAATCAATAACCGAAAAACCGTCGTGATGTCATTTCTTGCTCAAAGGTTCGGCAAGAGATCATTCCAGTTATTCGGGATTAAGTCTGCCGACTTGATTGCATTTGTGCAGAAGGAAGCGATCAGACGACGCAACAGTATCAAGACTGTAGAGACAGCATTGCGTTCGTTCATGAGATACCTGCTGTTCACTGGTCTTGTTACGCAGGATCTTTCGATAGCGGTTCCAAGTGCGCTGAACCGCCGGTACACGAATATACCCCGACACCTAACTGCTGATCAGGTAGGACGTGTCTTAGCGAGCTGTGAGCGGCAGACCCAAACCGGACGAAGAGACTACGCGATCCTGCTATTGCTGGCGCGCCTTGGACTGCGTGCGGGAGGAGTGGAAGCTATCAAAATCGATGACATCGATTGGACCGCTGGCACTCTCACAGTTCACGGCAAAGGCGGAAAAGTGCGCCAGATGCCGCTCCTCCATGACGTAGGTAAGGCCATAAGTGAATATCTGCGGAAGGATTGGCGGGCATCCTCCGATAGGAGAGTCTTTCAAAGAATCGCCGCTCCCCATCAGGGTCTTAATCGAACTGTGGGCAGCATAGTGAGATTCGCACTGGACCGAGCCAGTGTGGAGTCAACCACCAGAGGATCCCATCAGTTCCGCCACACCATTGGCCACCAAATGCTCGCAAAAGGCGCATCACTGGCGGAGATCGGCGAGGTCCTTCGGCACGAAAGTCCGGACACGACGTTCATCTACACAAAAATTGATCTGGGAGCTCTCCGCCCCCTTGCGCGGCATTGGCCGGGAGGTGCACGGTGAAAAGCCTTCGACAAATGCTGGCGGGGTATCTCTGCCTCCGACGTAGCCTGGGATTCAAGATGGTGAACGAAAGTGCGGCATTGCCAGGCTTCGTTTCCTTTGTGGAGAAAAGAAAAAATCCGTATATCACGACACGGTTGGCTCTCGACTGGGCTCAACAAGGAAAAGAAGGCCAGTCGAAGTGGCGGTTTTCTATGGTCCGCGGGTTAGCCAAATATACAGCGATCTTCGACGCTCGGGCAGAAGTTCCACAACTTGGGGTGCTGCGCACGAAGTATCCACGCCCCCGTCCTTATATATACAGTGGCCAGGAAATCGAGCGGTTGTTACGCGCAGCGCGGGACTGGAGCCATGACCGGCCGCATACAACGTACTATTGCTTCCTTGGCCTTCTTGCCGTGTCTGGACTGCGTCTCGGAGAGGCCATCCGCTTGCAGGTGGGCGACGTTGATCTTGCAAATGGAATCCTCACGATCCGAAACAGTAAGTTCGGAAAATCCCGGTTGGTTCCTATTCACGCGAGCACCACAAGGAAGCTGCACGAATACCGGCGCCAGCGTGACAGGTTCCTCGGAACGCCATCCTCAACATACTTTTTCATATGCCGCAAAGGAACCCCTCTCCGACAGCCAAACTTCCACGGTGTATTCAAGGAACTGCTGGTACGCGCTGGTATACGAGACGTCACGTCGCGCCGAGGTCCGCGTCTGCATGATCTACGGCATTCCTTTGCAGTTCGTACCCTCATTGATTGGTACCGATCCGGCAAAGATATCGAGGCGCGTCTTCCTGTGCTGTCGACATTTCTTGGGCATGCTCATGTGCGATCTACGTATTGGTATCTCAGCGAGCATCCCGAACTCATGAAACTCGCAGTCGAAAGGCTTGATGCTCGTTGGGAGGGCCGCCTGTGAACCCGAACCTCAGCATCGCACCTCTTCTTCAAGGCTTTTTCACAACTCGTTTAATGCAGCAAAAGCAGGCCAGCGCTCACACGATCAGTTCCTATCGGGATACTTTCCGGCTTTTGCTGAAGTTCCTCTCTCGAAGGCTACGACGATCACCCTCCGATATATGTTTGGAGCATATCGATGCCAGAGCAATCACTGCGTTCCTTCACGACCTCGAAAAGGAACGCCGGATCAGCGCACGAACCCGCAATCTGCGCCTGAGCGCCGTTCGCTCTTTCTTTCGCTACATTGCTTTCGAGATGCCCGGTCACGCAGCGCACATCCAGCGGGTGTTGGCGATTCCCGGAAAGCGCTACACGCGACGGTTGGTCAACTTTCTGACGCGCCCAGAAGCGGAGGCACTGCTCGGCGCTCCCGATTTGGCGACCCCACTCGGACGCCGGGACCACGCTCTCATTCTGCTGGCCCTGCAAACCGGCTTGCGTCTCTCCGAACTCATCAGCTTGAGCAAGGAAGACGTTAGCCTGCAAGCCGGGTCTCACGTGCGAGTGATTGGCAAGGGTCGAAAAGAACGGTGCACCCCATTGGCCAAGCGCACGATTAGGGTACTAAAAGCCTGGTTCAAGGAACCCTGGTGCAGCAAGAGCGAGACAGTGTTTATTAACGCCCGCGGTGAGAAACTGAGCGCCGATGGCGTTCAGTACATCATTGCCAAACATGCAAAAGCGGCCAAAACCAAGTGCGCGAGCTTGGCCAAGAAACGTGTGACACCGCATGTTCTTCGGCACACCGCTGCGATGGAGTTGCTGCAGGCTGGCGTCGACCGGACCGTGATTGCGTTGTGGCTCGGGCATGAATCCATGGAGACCACCCAGGTCTACCTCGATGCGGACCTTGCCATGAAAGAGAAGGCGTTGGCCAGACTCGAGCCAATGGGCAGGAAACCACGTCGATATAAAGCGGATGATGCTCTATTGGCCTTTCTCAAGTCGTTGTAACTACCGGCAGTGGGCTGCTTTGACCTGGCCCACTGCCAATTTCTGATTCCTATGAAAGACGGCGGTTTCAAGCCGAACGTGCCTAGTGTCTGGATTGCCGACAATCCGCGAGGTGGGCCACACGCAGAGTTCTTATCTTGAGCGTCGAAGCCAGGCCACTCAGGCAGGCGGGCAAAATGATACACCGCAACTTAACCAGCCGCCGACAGTGAGACTCCGGCGTCTAATGCTGGCGGCTTCGCGCCTTTGACCACGAGCCACAACGTGAGGGCTATCTCCCCGAAAAAGGCGGGTTGGAAGATGCCAAAAAGCTTGTCTTGATATTCCGGAGCGAGTATTGCCACAAAGCTCAAAATCAACCAGGCGAAGCCGCCGAGGGCGAGCCAAACGCCGAGGAAGCGCGGCAGAAAACGTGACCGGTATACTAGCGCCGCCAGCGGAAGCAGCCACGCACCCGCAAGGACGAGCGAAGCATTGATTTGAAAACTGTGCAGACGCAGGAACACCATGGCCACCGCGTCCCGCTGCGGCTTGTCGAACACGGACAAGAAATCGGCGCCGCGCGCGACCATCAGTGCGCCAAGGTCATTCACCACGTTAACGAAGTAGATCACAGCTGGCATCACTCCGCCGAGGATCACCACTAGCACAGCGAGATACTGATCTACCCCCTTAAACAATCGGTAGAACGCCAGCACTAAGAAAATCAGGATGATCCCGCCCACCAATTCGGCAAGAATGCCGAAACGGAAGAGCCGCTCGTGCGCTGCGAGGTTACTGATCGTAGCACCCGCATTCCCCTTCACGTACAGTTTGCTAGCAGGTTGCGGAAAAACTCGACTCGAAGCGAGCGCCGTACCACAAAACTCTCTTGTTTCCACAACCCAACCTGATAAGAAGAAGGTATGCGTGGACAAGACGAGCAGCAGTTGGATGTGT
>Ga0187818_10000689_pt1 | contig 12619 bp, 13 predicted proteins | sample NC_wetland_sal_i_14_FD_130581 | JGI IMG/M metagenome (GOLD analysis project Ga0187818, IMG submission 130581) | Wetland sediment microbial communities from Neuse River Estuary, North Carolina, USA - SO4_3 | ecosystem: Environmental > Aquatic > Freshwater > Wetlands > Sediment | place: USA... | reverse complement strand
GATTGCTTTCTAGAACACAATCACAGCCGTCATTGGGCCGCCGGAACGTAAACCTCGTCCGCAGACACAAGGTCGACGTTGTGCAGCTCGGTCCTCAACTTTACCGGTCGCAAGCCGGACTTCCTCTGGGGCCGCGTCAGGAACGTTAACAGGTATTGATGATCCAGGCGATTCGTCGCGTCCTTCAGGTAGGGCGAGAAGTCCGGAGCCGAGCCAACGAATCCGATGTAATACCCTTCGCCTCCGGTTTCTTCTGTCAGCTTCGCGAGGTAGATCTGTCCCCAGTAGTTAATCCAGTAACTATGTCCGAAGTGCCCGGCACCGGGTGCATAGATGGCAGAGACGAGAATACCGGCACGCTGGCAATCCGCGATCGCCGCCGTCAGGTAAGGATCCATCGTATCGCCGATTCCGTAATAGGGGTCGACCCCATTGGTGACCATGATGACTTCGTGGCGATTACCGTCTGGCTGCCAGCGCTTCACAAGGTCGCTGAGAGAGAAGTACGGGCCGGCATTTGCCGTGAAATAGCCCAATGGAAGGCGAACGGCTTTCGCGGCAAGATCGTGGTCGATGGTCAGGTCTTGCTCGAGGCGAGCGATTCCGTCTTGCATGTAAGCGACGCCGACCTTGGCGGTGGCCGGCAGTACGGCGATGAACTTTTTGATCTCCGTTAGCTGCGTGCCGAGCGCGGTGCTGGAACCGTCATCAATCAGGACAAAGAATTCCAGTCCCGCATGGTCTCCCTGGGCTGGAATCCATTCCGTGACCTGGTCGCGGTTCTTTCCTTCGTACACCATCACGTCCTCACGATTCACAACCGGTACTTCGGAGCCCTTTCGGGGTTCGACAGTGACAATCATGTGTACTGGAGTGCCATTCGTGTTCAGAGCCCGTTGGGCAAGTGCGTGGCTCCCGAGTGCAGCCGAGATCAGACACGCCATCAAGCCGAAATGACATCGTAGAGTGTTCACAAACGCCTCCCGGGAAATCTAGATTTCCCTTCCCCTCTCGCGCGCGATTTATCTACATACAGCCTATAAGTTTAGATGCACTTAACTGCAATGTGCAGATTGTTCGCCTCTTGGGGGTGCTGCGTCCCAACGGGCGGGAAGTGCTCTTCGGGGAGGCGAGGAAATGTACGGCCCGATTGTACTGCTGTTCGACCGCGGCGGCCAAGAAAAATGACGGAGACAGGCTGGCAATTCCCAAGTTGGCAGAGACACTGCGAATCGGGTTTTGTCAGACGTTCTAAATAGATTGTTGGCGAAAAAGTGCGCCGTGAAAAGGCGCTGGACTTCAGCGGGTGCAACTCCCGCCCGGGAACTGGTTCGCTCCACCCGGTAGCAATCGAAGCGGCAGCGGAGGCAACGAAGCTGTCGGAGCTTTCGGTGTAGAGGGTCGTTTAGCGACTCGGCGAGCGTGCAGGCCGTAACATGAGTGAACGCTGAGCAGGCCTCGAAAAAACAATTGCAGGAGCCGACCTGACTTTTTCACAGGGAAGGCCGCTGTCCATGGAGATCGACGAGCGAACATGCTCCACGGAACCTGCCGGGGTAATGGCGACGGCATGTACGCAGAGGAGACCAGACGCAACACGGGAAGCCCCAGCGGTGATCGCGGTATAGATCAACTGGCAACTCGCGAGAGACAGGCCGGGCCGCATGGGGCGGCGGAGAGGCTCGTACTACCGAAGAGGCCGGGTAACTCCGGCGGAGGGAAGGGGCCTCAGTTAAAGACGGACGCAAGAAGCAACGAAGGACATGGGGATTGACGATCAGTCTAGCCACCCCAAGGTTTGTGTTCAGTAGTTGCAGACGGCGTCACACGTACCATCGTGAGTCTTTTCCGAGAGCCGGATGCGGGAAATCTGCCTGTCCGGTTCGATGAGCGGGAACAGGAAACAGAGCCAAGCCAAACCGGATTGCGGCGGCGCAGCGAAAGCCCAGCCTAAGGAGCCACCGGGAGGCTAAAGCCACTGCGCCTGTTCTCGACTCTACTCGCCTTATCACTCAGTGACGAAACTGCCGTTCGCAAGCACAGGTTCGGCTTTCGGATGACTACCTCGAACGCCAATCTATGCCCCAAACAGACCGTGCCACAAACGTGCCCCTCGTTTCGCTCCCATGCACGTCAATACCGCTATTGTCGCTACTCTCGTCAAGTGCCTCCGTGCGGGCTTGGTTTTCGGGTAAGTAGTTGATATCAAAATAAGTTGAGAAGAAATCGTGACATGAGTCGCACTGATCGGCCGTCAGTCGCTAAATCTGGTCGCGACTCTTTTCTGAGTCGGTCCCGTAGGTCCTCCCGTTTAGTGCCACGGCCACACCGCCTGCAGCTCTTGGTCGATGAGCCCTCCGTATACTGGAAGGTATGGCAACGCATGGTGGCCTTCCATCTGAGGTGGACGTAGTTGTGATCGGCGCTGGTTTCGCGGGTGCCTCAGTTGCCGCGGCTCTGACACGATCCGGTGTAACCAGCGGCTTGGTTCTAGAACGGGAACCGCTGCCCGGAAGCCATGCCTCGGGGCGCAACGCGGCGATGGCGCGCCAACTGGAGGCGGATCCTCTCCTTCGCACGCTCGCCGTTGAAAGCGTTCAGCGGCTCCGTGCCAGAACTGTTGCTGGATGTCCGGTCCTCCGCCAGAGCGGAGGTCTGTACCTGACTCACGGAGAGCCAACCCTAGCCGCCGAATGCTGCGCCCAACTGCACGAACAATCCGTGCCCGCCGAACTGCTATCCGCAGTCAGAGCCTGACAAAGATTCCCGTTTCTGAGCAGGTTTGAGTTTGACCACGCGGTCTTCTGCCCCACCGATGGAATCGTTGACATCCACGCCCTGCTAAGCGATCTGCTGGCCGAGGCCAGGCACGCCGGCTTTGAGGTCATCACCGACTGCGCCTGTGAATCCTTGATCCTCGAGGAGTCAGTCGTACGCGGAGTCCGAACAAAACGTGGCGAAGTCAGTGCTCACATAGTCGTCGACGCCGCCGGCGCGTGGGCGGGGTGTCTCGGCCGCAACTCCGCTCCACTCCCTCTGAAACGCCTTCGGCGACACCTGTTCGTCTCAGGCGACACGCGATTACTTCCTCATGATGCTCCGCTGGTGTGGGATCTCGATGTCGGGCACTACGTGAGGCCCGAAGGAGCAGGTCTCCTTCTTTGTCCCTGCGATGAGACCGAGCATCCACCTGGCATACCTGAGGTTGATCCCGAGGCTGAGGATCTTCTCGTGGACAAGCTTTTGAAATATGCTCCCGGTCTGGCCAACATTACCCTACGTCGGAGCTGGGCGTGCCTTCGGACCTTCGCCCCCGATCGGCTCCCGGTCATCGGATGGGATCCAGACATCGCCGGGTTGTTCCACGTTTCGGCTCTTGGTGGTTTTGGAATGACCACGAGTCTGGCGGTCGGTGACATCGCATCGACTTTAATCCGCGGTGGTGTGGTGGACTGGATCGACGCTGGTGCCTTCAGTGCCCGGCGAGAAGCTCTCAGCTCATTCCGCGGCGCAACAATCGATCGGTGACCCTGGTCGATCGAAACTGAGCTTGCCAAAGATAGTGCGCAGGTGCAAGGCTCAATCGACCACTCTGCTCGAGCCTTTCTCTTCATTGCACCAGAAATGCGTTGCCTGGATATTGTCGGTGATCGTCTCTCCACGCTCCTCCCATTCCTTTGGGATCCCTGTGGTCTGGCACGATGTCGCTGTAGTCGGTGAACTCTTCATGGCAGATGGCGCATTTCCAGTCTTGCTCCAGGATCTTCCGGTTCAGCAGTTTCCGCATCTCGGCCGGTGACCGGAGTTCGCGATAGCCTCTGGGGTGATGCGGATCTTCGATCCGCTGTACACCGAGCCGTATCACCCTGGGCCTAGGGATGAGTTCTCGACCGCAGCAGGAAATCGATTTGTGGAGGGGGCAGTATTCATTGCGACGGAGACGCATGACGTTTCCTCCTGTTGGGAATCGCTGAAATCAAGCGAGCGTATCTGGCAAATCGGGGTGCAGGTTGAAAAGGTCCGGTTGCGCAGCGTCGTCTTCGCGGTCCCGAAAGTTGCTCAACCCGACGCCCACTAGACGATAGCGTTGGTGTGGACTGAGATCCACGCGTTCCCGAAGGCTCAGCGCGAGGTCCGTCAACTCTTCGCAGGTCGAGGGAGGTGAGCCTGGAGTATGGCTGCGCGTCATAATTTTGAACTCGCTCGTCTTCAGTTTGAGGACCACCGTGCGGGCGATCCTTGCTTCCTTGCGCGAAGCCGACCAGAGCTTTTCTGCCAGGCGCCGTATCATGGGCTCGGTTTCTGCCAACAGAACATCGTGCTCAAATGTATCCTCGACGGATATGGATTGCGTCGGTCGGTCCGGGACGACTTCACTTTCGTCGATTCCCCTCGCGAGTTCATGCAGGCGCAGGCCATAGCGGCCGAAGGTTTCTTCGAGCGCGGATCGATCCAGTCTTCGTAAATCCCCGACAGTCTGTATGCCCCGTTTTGCGAGCTTCCCTCCTGTAACGTTCCCCACGCCGGGCAGCCTACCAACCGGCAATGGCAGGAGAAAGGCATCGATCTCCTCGGGCTGGATGACGAAGAGCCCATCCGGTTTGCGCCAGTCCGAGGCGAGTTTTGCCAGGAATTTGTTCGGGGCCACACCCGCCGAGGCAGTCAGGTTCAATTCCTCGCGGATTTGCGCGCGGATCTTGCGCGCCACCAGCGTAGCGGTCGGTAAGCCTGTCTTGTTGCGGGTGACGTCAAGGTACGCTTCGTCGAGCGACAGCGGCTCGATCAAGTCAGTATGACGCTGGAAGATTTCTCGCACGCTCTTTGAGACGGCACGATAGCGGGTAAAATCCGGAGCGAGGAAGATTGCAGCGGGACACAAGCGTTCCGCGCGTACAGCGGGCATGGCCGAATGGATGCCAAAACTCCTGGCCTCGTACGAAGCAGCGCAAACGACCGAGCGGTTGCCCTTCCAGGCGACGACCACGGGCTTTCCGCGCAGTTGCGGATCATCGCGCTGCTCGACCGAAGCGTAGAACGCGTCCATGTCGACATGGATGATTTTTCGCACAATTAACGGGCAACACAAACGATTCAACCGAGTGCCTTCATCGGGATTCTGTGACGCTCTGGAAAACTCAGCACCCTTTCCCGTCGGGTCGATTCCGGTTCTTCCGAGGCGGTCAAGCTGGCGCGACCCTTGGGAAGATTTCCGCCGAACATGCGAGCTATGTTGAAAATCGAGCGGCTGCCGCAGCCCAGACACTGATCATGGGGGCTGTCGCTGACAACGTCACTTCAGCGCACAGGACTGCGTTTTGCAGGGCCACTGCGTTGAGACACCGACACGCCCGAGAATCGCCATCCACAACCGGACTCTTCATCACCTCACCAAGAACCTAGCGCTAGTGTATTCACTTTCACTTTGATCGATTCCCTGCGCGACCTGCGCCACCTCCATAGAATTGCACCTTCCCGTCCACCACGTTGGCGATGTATCGCCTGTCGCTCAGGAATTGCATGACCTTCTTGCCTTCCTTTGCCAACTGCGCCCAGCGAGAATTTGTTTTCGGATTTTGCTCCAGCCCTCGCAACCTCTGATCTTCGAACCGGAAATCGACCTCCCGCAATTTGGATCGGCTGGTCCGCTGGACCGGATAACTCCCGCTGTCGAGCGTCACCGTCCTGACGTTCTCGACCAGCGCCTGCCGCCACACCGAAATCAACGTTTCCTCTAAGTTCGCGGTCATCGTTTCCCGTTCCCAGGCGAATTTCCGAACACGCCATCGATCCTTGTCATGATTCGATCGGCCCATTGCACCGCGGACGCGATCAGGCACTCGGTGCGCGGGCTCGGGCGGCTGTCCCCCAGATCCTCCGGCGTCTTGATATGCCGCGCCACCAGGATTCCAGCCACGATGGCCAGCACGCGTTTGCGCCCTTCATCTATTCTGTAGTGTTCACCCGTTTGGTTCTGAACTACCGCCATCGATCAATATGGGATCAACCCGCGGTCAAGCGTCAAACGTGTCGAGGAGCATGGGTCCAGCCTTGCGTTCCAGTCGTGCCAGCCGATGCTCGAATTGCGTCTTGGTCCTGCGATAGGCGAGTGCCGTGATCATGCCCACTTGGTTTGCGCGACGGAGCTGAGCCAGCGCCTCACGCACGATCACGAGCGCACGCCGCGGCTCGCGGACTTCGTGTTCAAAGTAAATCGCCAACTGCTCGTACGATTCGTAACCTTCGCGAGAGTTTCCCAGCGTGCTCTCCCAAAGCTCTCGCGCCAAGCCGAAATCCCCGTCACGTTTTGCCAACCGCGCGAGGGCTAGGCGGGCAGCACGATCGGTTTCAATTGGCAGCGCGGACGCAATCGACTGTTCGTACAGTTTGCGGGCACGCTGTATCTCGCCCCGCCGCTCGCAGATGCGCGATACACCGTATAGCTCGAGTCCATCCTGGCTCGTCCCTTCCTCACCCAGCAGCGACAGGATACGGCCGGAAAGTCCGGCAAGCCCGCGCAGGTCCATCTGGTTGTGCTGAAAGACTGAGACCAGCGGCTCCGCGTACCCATAGCGCACGAAATCCAGATAAATCCTCGGGATCAGTTCCGATACGAGGTCTGCGCCGCGATCCCATCCGAGCACATGGCGCTCCAGTTGCGACAATCGTACCGAGCCGAGCCGCAGGCGCCAGAGGTTCCGCGCCGGATGGAGAAAATCGAGATGAGCTCGCGGTGTGGGCGGAGGAATGGTCCTGGTCATCCGGTACCGTGTTTCGAGCAGCGGCCAGTCGAATGACTTGCCGTTGAACGTGATCAATACCTGCCGTTCCGCTACCCGCTCGGCCAGTGCGGCTAGCACCGAACGTTCTTCGCTGTACTCGCGCATAAACAACTGCTCAACCTCAAGGCCGCCGCCCTCCCACCACGCCAGGCCCACCAGAAACGGGTACGTTCCCGTCCCCCCCCATGAGTCCGGTGGTTTCGGTATCGAGAAAGAGCCACTGCTCGGGATCCGCGATCCGTTCCCGCGCGTCCGGAGCCAACAAGCTCAGTGCGGCGACATCTGGAACACACGGCGCATGTCCACCATGCCAACAATGCAACGACAAGTGTTCGCCATGGCCATTCCGCTTGACTGAGGCTCCAAGAATCAGCGCCAGCCGTTCGGACGCAGTGCCCTCACCTTGCGAGCGGCGGACAGGCCCCTCCTCGATCTGGTTGTCATCGGGTTGGGTCTCCAGTCCCGTCGGAGGCAAGGTCGACGGCCGTTCGAGCGCCTTCAATCGTGCGAAACGATCGAACCCCGTCCGATTCACGTTAACCGGCATACTGACTTTCCTTGTCCCCATTGGCTCCTATGCAGGCTTCCCTGTACAACAACTGCTCCAGGATTGCCATGGCCACATCCTTCGAACGTTCGCTTTTGTCACCGACAGGACCAACACACGACGGGCATCCGTTTTCACACGGGCAGGCCGCGATCAGTTCGCGCGTTTGTTCCAGCAGCACGCGGGAAATCCGATACAGTGGCTCGCTGAATCCGATACCACCCGGATACGCATCGTAAAGATAGAGATTAGGTTCGAAAAATGCCGCGGTCTCTGACGTACTTGGGGCCGCAAACTCCTCCCAATTGATCTCGGAAGCCGCACTCGGCGGCCGTTCGCCGACCGCGATACCGAGATCCCGGCGGTCGCACATCATGAGCAGCGTCGCCACCGACCCTAGGGCGTAGAGCAAGCCAAAGATACCGCTCTGCCGCTCGGAAAGGGTGAAGGGCAATTCCGCCAGCAAGTCGTGCCCGAGTGTCACCCAGAATGCGGTGGTGTGCATCTCGTTCTCCGGGAGTTCCAGCTTCCCGGAGCCCACGTTCTCATTCGTGAAGAACTTGATCTTCTTGAAGCCCACGACCTGCGAGCGCACGAGCACATCGCCATGCGCACGCGCCGCCGGTCCGGGAATGCTCTCTTCCTCGGCAATTTCGAGCACGCGGACCTGCGTGTAGCGGATGGCGTCGGTGAAATAGTCGACGTTGACCCGTTTTATGTACGCTTTGCGTTTTGCAAAATCGAGCCGTTCGACGTGATACTGCTGCCCCTGATGGATGTAGATCGCTTGGGGATGAACGCTGGTGAGCGCGGAAGAGAAATCGACCTCCCCGATCACCTCCGGCTGGCCGTTGTCTTGCCCTGTGGCATCGACGATCACGAAATTGTCGGAGGTTACCGAGCGGAGGCTGATCGTGTCCGCCGGAAACGCCTCCTGAACCCAATGCCAGTTTCCGCCGCTCTGATGCAGAAAGCCGGCTTCGCTAAGCCGTTCGCAGAGTCCGGGCAGGTCCACATTTCCGAATTGCTCTTCCGGAGACAGTGGCAGCTCGAACGCCGCACACTTCAAATGGTTCACCAGAATCTCGAGGTTGTCTGGCCGAATGTGGGCGTGCTCGGGTGAACTTCCGAAAAAGTAGTCCGGATGCTGCACGATGAACTGATCAAGAGGCGCCGACGACGCAACGAACACCGCGCAGGAACTCCCAGTGCGGCGCCCCGCCCGCCCGGCGCGCTGCCAGGTGGAAGCAATGGAGCCCGCGTAGCCCGCCATCACACACGCATCAAGGGACCCAATATCGATCCCCAGTTCGAGCGCATTCGTGGTCACGACCCCGCGGATCCGGCCCTCGCGCAACCCGCGTTCAATCTCGCGCCGTTCTCCCGGCAAGTATCCGCCGCGATAACCACGGACCGGTTCCGGCTGGCCAGGTCTCGGCGGATTCGCGCGCTGCAGATAGGTAAGCAAAACTTCCGTATGCAACCGGCTGTTGGCAAAAACAATCGTCTGCAGCTTACGGGCAAGCAGTTCCTTGGCTACTCGCGTGGCTTCATTGATGTAACTGCGATGAATCCCGAGGTTTCGATTGATGATCGGCGGATTGTAGAAAACGAAAAGCTTCTCCCCGGCCGGCGCGCCGTTCTCCTCCACAACCTCGACTTTCTTCTCGATGAGTTGCGAGGCGAGTTCGCCGGGATTTGCAATGGTGGCGGAACAACAAATGAACTGCGGATCGGAACCATAAAACTGCGCGACCCGTCTCAACCGTCGTAGCACGTTTGCCAGATGGCTGCCGAACACTCCGCGATAGCTGTGCAATTCATCGAGCACGATGTAGCGCAGGTTCTCAAACAGCCGCATCCACTTGGTGTGGTGCGGCAGGATTCCCGTGTGCAACATGTCCGGATTCGACAGGACAATGTGCCCCCGCTCTCGGATCGCCTTGCGCGCGTCGCTCGGTGTATCACCGTCGTAGGTGAACACACCAAAGCGGTCAGCAAGCCGCATCGAAAGATCGTGCAATTCGGCGAGTTGGTCTTGAGCCAGTGCTTTTGTTGGGAATAAATAAAGAGCACGAGTATCCGGATTCTCCAGGACTGCATTTAGCACCGGAAGGTTGTAGCAGAGCGTCTTGCCTGACGCAGTCGGCGTGACCACGACAACGTTTCGGCCGTCGTGCACTAGCTCAGCTGTCGCAGCTTGGTGCGAATACAGTTCTTGGATTCCCTTCGCGCGGTACGCCTCAGACAATGCACTTGTCACCCAGCCCGGCACGGGCCGAAACTTGGCTTCTCGGGCCGGAATCTGCCGCACCGAGGTCAGCACCTCGGCTTTGTGGTAGCGTGCAACCAGTGCTCCCAGAATCCGTTGGACCGTATCGAGGGTTATGCTTGGTCGTGGGGCAAGGGCCTGAGACGGGGTCATAAAACGCTCCGCAAAGTTGTTTCGCTTTTTATTCGCTAAACAACTTAGCACCTCACGTATACCCCGCGCAATATCTGAAACATCACACCAGGGAACGACCACTAAAGACGAAACTTCGCAAGCTACATTCGTTGAAGCCGGCCCAGGGCTGTGGTTCGGAGGCAGAATAGAGGCGGTAATAGCGATTCACATTGTGTTTTCAATGGGTTATGAAGGATCTTTCTGTTCGGTATTTACTAGTAATTATGTTGCCATTATAGTGCTATTTTGCTACACTCATGCTGAGGTTAGGGAGATCTCTAGACATGGCAGTATTGACCCCGCCACGACCGGATTTGTTAGCGTACCGGGAAGCGACCACTCTGGAGTTTCCCAAGCTCGTCACGGAGCTGACCGCAATCCTGGGCAAGAAATTGACGGCCTACATCGCTTCGGTCAAAGACGCAAGAGCAATCGAGCGTTGGATGGCTGGATCAGAGCCGTACAAGGGAGTCGAAGAACGATTGCGGCTTGCGTATCGGCTGGCGAAGATGATTAGCGATCAGGAAGGGCCACGGGTAGTACAGGCCTGGTTTACGGGTCTGAATCCAGAGTTGAATGATCGCGTGCCGGTTCGGCTTTTGCGAGAAGAGGACGTGGCGACCGTGGGCCCGGAGATCCTTGGTGCCGCGCGCGCATTCTTAGCCGGAGGATAGCGATTCTTGAAAGCCCCCGGCGTCATTTATAGGGTAGGGAGGAAGCCTGATCCTTGGTCTCCCCCGGACTGGGCCTCAGCGGGATCGGACGGAACCTTCGGCAACCGCTTCGACGACCCTGAAGCGACCTACCGCGTTCTCTACGCGTCGTCGCAGAGACTTGGTTGCTTCCTCGAAACTCTGGCTCGATTCCGGGTCGATCCCAAGCTGCTGGCGGAGTTGGCTCAGATCGAGGGAGAGGATGATTACTGTCCCCTTGGGGAAGTGCCTGTGGAATGGGTCGAGAAGCGGATCATGGGACTCGCCACAACCGACAAAGAGTATGCCGATGTTTGCAGCAGTGAATGGATAAGCCGCTTGCGAAAGTTGTTGGCAGTCCATTTGGAAAAGTTTGGGCTCGCTGAGTTCGACGCGTCGGTCATGCAACAAACGGCTCCACGGATTCTGACGCAGTTCGTGTCCCGGATTGTTTTTAATCACGGCTCTGCGGGAATCTACTACCGCTCGAAGTATGGGCACGACATCGAGAACTGGGCTCTGTTCGAGCCCTTTCAAATCAAAGTGCAGGAACCTGAGGTCATCGGACCCGATGATCGGGATTTGCAGCGAGCGCTCGAACTTCACTCGTTGAAGTTCAAAGAATAGTCAGCCGCTCACCTAAGGCGAGCCAGGAGTGGCTTTGTAATGGTGGGAAGCATTTGCGGTTACCAGCTAAACCCTGATATTGCCCAGGGTTTTCGTGGTTGCAGACCCGAAGGGCTACCTGCGGGGACGAGTCCTCGACCAATAGAGTGTCAACGCTGTGTCCCCGGTGTTCCGCAACCACTCTGCGACTTCTTTTGTCTGGAAGGGCCGGTCTTCGGGCTCCAGGTCACGATTGAGTAACTCCGTGATTTCTTCCGCAGTGCTCGGTTTCTTGATCTGGTTCAACGCTCGTGAAATGTGCTGGTCGAGACGACGACTTGAATTCGGAATCTTCCGCATTTCCGGGTTCCAGTTCTTGAAAAATGAACTTAGCTTATTCCTGATAGGGTCCCGATGTCAGCATGGTTCGGATGAGGATGGTTCGGATGAGGATGCGAACCAGAATGGCAGATCAAGGCTTCCTCGCCGGCAGTAGCTTAACGACCAGGTTTCCTATTGCCGCAGGCTCGTGCTCGCCCGCGCCGCCAACCAAAGTGTACGAGCGCTCGAAACCCTCTGGCCCCTCCACTGTCAGTTCCCAGTTGTCATTTGCGTGAGACCCGACGATTGACACTCGCCACTCTCCCGCCCTGTCACTCAGCACGTGTTCAATGACAGCTACAATCTCCCCGCGAGCTCGGGGATCGCCCGTATTCTGCATCTCAATCCTGACCGCCATGTCTCCTATATTGTACAAAGCGGCCAGGTAACCACTTCACGTGCAGAACCGGTCAAAGGCCCATGGACGGCGCGCTGCATCAAATTCCCGCTTGACAGTGGCGATGGCCCTCAATCGCACGACAGCGTCGGGCATTTCACGGCTCTCGAAGAACCAGTCGGGCGATTGCCGCCCCCGTGGCGGATCACCTGTTGAAATGGTCCTTCACAATTTCTGCTGAAAAAGGCGCGCGGGAAGAATGTTTTTCTGGGGAACCAGTCTTGCGGCAACGAGAGCGTTGGAAAAAGGTAAAGGCTGTGACATTGGTTATGCTCTAGCCATCAACTCCTGCGAGGAAGCCAACAGCGTGGAGGCATGCGCCGTCACAGCCCTTGATGCGATCACCACTTTCGCGGTCCCAAACCCCAACTACTCCTCGCAGAGCCGTCGGTTTTTTCAGGTCTGGCTGCCCGTCGGGTTACCCTTCCGAGCTGATCACTCAGCCTACTTCGGACTGGCAAAAGTTTAATTAAGCCAACCCTTTCAGCCGTCGACGCAAGCCAACTTAGAGAGTTGCTTGAAGATTGTCAATGCCCGTTTTCGGTGCAATCGGCCTGCTGTGATGGATCAAAACCCAGAAACGCAACCCATTGAATCGTTGTTGCTTAATGAATGGGAGATTAAATTCTTTCCATTTCTGCACAGAAACATCCACAGGTGCTCGAAGGTGCGGCGACTACAGGTAGCCAAAAGTGGAACCACTAAAGCATCTTGACGCCGGAAAATTATTCACGCATGGTGGTTAGCAGCTTACCAACCGAATGTCAGATC
>Ga0187818_10000688_pt1 | contig 12642 bp, 12 predicted proteins | sample NC_wetland_sal_i_14_FD_130581 | JGI IMG/M metagenome (GOLD analysis project Ga0187818, IMG submission 130581) | Wetland sediment microbial communities from Neuse River Estuary, North Carolina, USA - SO4_3 | ecosystem: Environmental > Aquatic > Freshwater > Wetlands > Sediment | place: USA... | reverse complement strand
CCAAGGTACGGCTGAAAACGATGGCAATTGCAGGGTTGATTGCCCCCTCCCGTGCCAGGCCCCAAGCGGAATCCCCCTAGACCCGCGTCGAAAGGTGGTCGCTGTTCTATTCCTGCCAGTCTTTGACCATTCCGGGTTCAAACTTCACAAGCTTGATCGCCGTCGCATTGTTTCGCAAGACGTGGGGGACAACCAACATTGCCTGTTTCTCGTCCTCTGCCTCGATTATGACCCACGATTTGTGAACTCCACCCATGCACCCCCAATCACAGTTATTGAGGAAGTGCTGAGTATAGACACTCTTCACCACTTTCCTGCAGTCATCCGGGGTGTGGGGTGACTCGATAAGATACCTATCCATGGTGTTGGGATTAGTTGCGATTACAAAAGTGTTCGGGAAGCGAATCGGCAGGATTTCTCTCGTACTATCCCCTTTCGGGGGGATCGAAGACCCATCCCATCAAGTTGGGTGCAAAGCCATTGCACCTACCCGCTCTCGTGAGGTTCCGAGAGAATCAATAATCTTGGATTTCAAAGAGGTCTTCGAGATTTCGTTTTCTGGCCCAGCCCTCGTCCCTGGTGTGAGCTCGCTGTGTCCTCAAACCTATTTGTAATTCCAGCCGCTCTCAGAGCCCTGTCCCCCTAGAGGAGACCGACGAAGGTTGCTCATGCCCACGGGAATCAATCGTAGATGGTTACTCGCCAAGCGCCCTGAGGGGAATGTGGAGGAGAACAACTTCCGCTGGGCAGAGGGCCCGATTCCGTCGCCGGCAAGCGGTCAGGCGCTGGTCCGGAACCTCTGGATTTCCCTTCACCCGACGGCCATACTCGCCATCAGCGCCCCTGAGTCGGAGGGCGGGATCCCGCTCGGCGGGGTGATGCAGGGCAACCTCGCTTCCCAGGTCATCGAGTCCCGGCTCCCAGGTTTCGAGCCGGGCGACCTGGTGGATGGCTTCTGTGGATGGGAGGATTACTCAATCATCGACGGCGGGGGATTCATTCCCACAAGAAAGTTCTCACCTGACATCCCGCCCAACCTCGCTCTGGGAACTCTCGGGGTTACCGGGATGGCTGCCTACTTCGGAGTGCTCGAGGTCGGTCGACCCCGTGCAGGGGAGACCTTCGTGATATCGGCGGCCGCGGGGGGCGTCGGCTCCGTCGCCGCTCAAATCGCTAAGATCCAAGGTCTTCGGGTCATCGGAATCGCCGGGGGCAAGGAGAAGTGCGATTGGCTGCTGCGCGAGGCCGGGCTAGACGGGGTGATCGACCATCGCTCCGAGGATGTCGGCAAGCGGCTCGACGAGCTCTGCCCGCAAGGTATCGACATTTTCTTCGACAACGTGGGCGGCGCGATTCTCGACGAGGCCTTGATGCGGTTGCGACAGAACGGCCGGGTAGTGGTCTGCGGAGGTACCTCCCGGTACGGAGCGGCGGTGCACCCACCCGGCCCGAAGAATTACCTCAACCTCTGTATGATCAACGGGAGAATGGAGGGGCTTCTCGCGAAGGACTACCTGCCGAGGTTTCCCGAAGCGGTCGCGGCTATGAGAAGTTGGATCCAATCGGGGCAGCTGAAATCGAAAGAGGACATCGTCGTGGGACTCGAGAACGCTCCGGCTGCGTTTGCCCGGTTGTTCGCGAGTGCCAATGTCGGAAAGCAATTACTGAAGATTGCCGATCCGCCCCTGCCCCTCCGATCTGAGGGCTGAACTGGCCAATCGCAGCTCGGATAGGTGCAAGCGGCGTTGCAACTTGTTTCCGATATCTGTCGCAGATCCCCTTACGACCGGCTCCGGCTCAGTAAGGCCCGCTTCCCGAGAGAAGAGCTAGCTCTCACCGCTTGAGAGTTTATTTGTCGAAGTGGGATAGACGGGCGTCTATGGTCACCACCATCGATCTCATGGACTTCGTCCACGAACTTAGGGAGGACTTTTTCGAATGTGCGGCAAACCTGGGCTGGAAGGAGTTTTCCAAGGACCGGGGCGTGAGCATGCATTCCTTTCGCGACATCTTTCTCCACCTGGCGTACGTGGAAGAACAGCACGTTACCGAGTTCTGCGAAGGGAGACCTACCCCTTGGATGCCCGAGGTGATGAGAATTCCCCGGGACCGATACCTCACGATTGCCTCGGTCCGGAAACGGCTCCGAGAGGTTCGAGCGATGGGAGATCAGAGGTTCAAGAAATGGAACACTCCCGAGGAGCTAGACAAGCCCGCGGTCTGGGTAGCCATGAAGAAGTACCCCTTGCGCTTATCCCGGGACTCCGCCCTCGCGCAGTGCCTGACAGAGCACTTGCTTCACCTTGGTGAGGTGGAAGCCATGCTCTGGCAGATGGACGTAGAGCCGCCCACAACGTTCTGGATCACGCGAAGAGTACTCCGAGGGAAGTGGCCTCCTCCCAGGTCCGCCCTCGTCCAAGGTCGTGTTCCCCCGAGTCGGCAAGCCGTGCCTCGCTCTGTTAAGGGAGGGAAGAGGCGACGTTGAACGGTTCCAAAGACTTCTTTTCGCGCGATAGTGGCGCCACGATATCGCGGATTCTCGGGGGACGAAGGGATAATCCCCTCGCCTATTCGGCTGGGTATGGTCGAGGCGGTGCCCAGTCTAGGCTCGGAGAAGGACCGTCTGAGCCGGTGGTTTGAAGTCAGCTCATCCTGGCATCCATCGTTCACGCATGATGGGAGAGAACTCCTCTACCTCTCTGACGCAACGGGTCTGCCGCAGGCGTGGAGAGTGGATCTCCGCGGAGGCACCGCTCGTCGATTCAGGGAGTCCAGTGACCGTGTGGGGAGAGCCGATGCGTGCCCGACCCGGCCAAGGGCCGTTCTAGCCCAGGATACCGGTGGGAACGAGGTCTGGCAGCTCGAGGTGTGCGGGCTCGACGATGGGGCAGGTGCAACACGGGCGGCCCGCCGTCCGCTCACCGCCGATCCGAAGGTAATGAACCTGCCCGGTCGCTGGACGAGCGACGGGCATCACTACCTTTTCTCGTCGAACGCCCGAGACCCTCGCTTTTTCGACGTGTATCGGCTCGACGTAGACGGCTGGTCTCCCCCCGAGCGAATCTGGACGGGGGATGCGCACCAGGAGGCAACAGCGACACGAGGCAACCGGGTCGTCGTTTCACGATACAACACCTACTTCGATGTCGACCTGTTCTTGCTGGAACGCGCGCGAGAGCCGGTCCATCTCAATCCCCACGTGGGCGAGCTGACGGTTAGTTCTGTGTCGATGGGTTCGGACGGCGTGTACGTAGGGGCCAATCCAGGGCGCGAGTTTCTCGCCCTTTTCCGGTGCCCCTTCGATGGTTCCGAGCCCGAACTGATCAGGGAGTTCCCAGGGGACGTCGAACTCGTCCGGGTTTCCCCGGACGGGGACCGAATTGCAGTCGTCCTAAACAAGGCGGGTTGGACCGAGCTTCATCTGTTGGACCGAAAGGGGTCGAGGGACCGCAAGGTTGTGGCTCGCCCGCGAGGCGGATGGACCGAGGAGCTCGCGTGGAGGCCGGACGGTGCTGGGTTCGCCTTCGACCTGAGCTCGCCCAGTGGACGGGACATCTTCAGTTGGAATCTGCGAGACGACCAAGTGAGTCGGCTGACCCACTCACCCGCGCCTCCGCCCGCGAAACTGTCCGAACCGCGGCTGAGTTCCACGAAGTCCTCCGATGGTCTGACCATCCCGTACTGGGAGTACATCCCTGCCCGGAGAGCGGCGCGCGGGACCATCCTCTCAATCCATGGAGGACCGGAGGGTCAGGCGCGCCCATGGTTCGATCCCTGGCGCGCGGTTCTTCTCAGTGAGGGTTGGCGGGTCATCGAACCGAACGTACGTGGGAGCACCGGCTACGGAAGGACGTACTTCCACCTCGACGACGTCCGTAAGCGGATGGACTCGGTTCGAGACGTGCGGGACATCGTCGAGTCGCTCGTCCGGGCGAAGACCGCCCAACGGGGGAATCTCGGAGTTCTAGGTGGGAGCTATGGCGGGTTCATGGTCCTCTCATCAATCACGACGTATCCTGAATACTGGGGCGCGGCGGTCGAGTACTTCGGGATCTCCAACTTCGTTACATTCCTCGAGAGGACCGCTGCCTATAGACGGGCACTGCGAGAGGCTGAGTACGGGAGTCTAGATCGGGACAGAGACTTCTTGCAGGCTATCTCGCCGGGCAACCATCTCGATCGGATTCGGACCCCGCTCTACGTCTTTCACGGACGGAACGACCCTCGGGTCCCGATCTATGAGGCGGAGCAGATCGTGCGAACGCTCCGGGACTCGGGTCGCCCTGTGGAACACCTCTACTTCGAGAACGAGGGGCACGGCTTCTCTCGGCGGGAGAACCAGATCGAAACTGCTCGGCGCACGGTAGACTTCTTTGGCCGCTACCTTGCATCGACGGACCGACGGCGCACGCCCAAGAAACCGGCGTCGCGGCGAACTCGCCGCAACCTGAGGCGAACTCACTGAAACGCCCCCTCACACTCATTTTCGAGTCCTCGACCGACGAATAACGACACCGAGCCTTTCTGATTCGGCGGAAGGGGTGCAAGATCCACCTCCATGATCTGGGCGCAAATGGCAACCCACTCGGCTCCGGAAAGGCCTGCGGCAATCGTCTTTCTCCCGCAACCCGCCTGAACCCATCTGAGAAGGGGCTGATGCAGAGATCGCGGACTGCGGCGGCAAGGGTTTACATATCGCAACGCGAATGGAGACTTGGCCACGGGCCGGGAGGTTCACGGTGAAATGGCAGTCGATGTGGAAACTGTTGCACCGTGGACCAACTGAACTTCCTTAGTCCTCGGCGTGGCGTTTCCGCAGCCGTTTCCCTTGAGTCGAACGACCTGGGCCGGGTTCAACCGATGCCCAACGAAGGATACCTGGATGAGAGCGTGCACTGGAAGGTCCGCAACGGACAGATTGCCTTCGCGGAACCTACGCACGACGAGGTAGCGGATGCCATCCTAGATGTCGGACTCGCTACCGAGGTGGGTCAGCGACTAGGATCCGGTAAGGAAGCCGACGTCTATCTCTGTCGAGAGGGACGACGGCTTCTTGTGGTGAAAGTCTACCGTCAGTATCGGACGACCCACCGAGGTGGGAGAGCCATCAAATTGGAATCGATGGGACAACGCGCGTCGCGCGAGTTCGAGCTGCTCTGCTACGCGTGGCAGGGCGGCGCGCGGGTTCCAGAGCCGGGACGGCGAGTCGAGAACATGTTCTCGATGCAGTACTTAGGCGACACCAGCTCGGTCGCCCCCATGCTGCAGCACGCTCGACTAGAGGAACCGGATCGATTCTTGCAGTCAACGATGGGTGGGGTAGAAGGACTGGCCGAGGCTGGAATCGTCCACTCCGATCTGAGTCCGTTCAACATACTCGTACACCAGAGAGAACCATGGTTCATCGACCTCGCGGCGGGCATCAGAGTGGACCGACTGGGTTCGCCTCCGTGGGTGCGGCTGCACGAGGCGCTCCGATGTCTGGAAAAGGGAATCGCCTCATTGGAACGCTACTTCCGTCGATACGGGCTGTTACTCGATTCGAAAGACCTCCTGAGCCGAGTTCGAAATCAAATCGATCGATACCGAGTGGCGTAACTCGCTGGTCATCAGCGAACGTGATGGTGGACGCAACGATTGTTCCGTCGACTACAACTCACCTAGTTGCAACAGGCATCTCACCTCGGATCAGCCCAGGCGTGTGTGAGGTCGAGTACCCGCAGGCTGATCCGTCAGGATAATTTGAAGGGACTCGCGTGGGGGCTGGGGGCGAAGACGGTGGTCGACCGGGTCTACAAGGCCGATATCCCTGAAAAGAGAAAGGCTCTGGAAATGCTGAAGACGGAGTTCTCCAAGCTCCATTCCCGGACTGATTGGACTAAGCTCAGGGTCGAACCCCTTCTACAGCATGTGAAGCAGCTGGAACAGAGATTGAAGTCGCAAAGTTCGACGCGCTTGACCAAGGGAGTGAGGTTGTTCCACTCGGACTTGGTATACCTTCGAGAGAATGTCAACGGACTGAAAGAGATCCTTCAGTCCGAGAAGAAATCTCTGCAGCGAAGAATCAAGGCCCCCGAACGACGAGGACGCTAACACCCCTCCGTCCAATCGGCGACCTCCCCCTTGAGGTGGAGTTCAGTCGGAGACACCCCCCATGTGTGCGATGTCGATCGAGCGTTCTGCTCGGTGGCTGCGAACCGTCACACTCACCTCTGAGTGGGTGCAAGGTCGATTGCACCTTTGAATGGCTGGCCCCTCGAAAGGGTACTTTCCGCCTACGCCAGCGTGGTCGAGGTACGAAGTTGCCCAGTTCAGGGATTTGCCCTTGACCGCACCCGCGCGGGATTCGGGGGAATCTCTCCCGGTCGGGTCTCTTCGAGGTATTCCTTCTCCTCCCACATGTCGTAGGCAATCGCTACCGCAGCCATCTGCGTGATGATCGCGAAGGCGTTCACTACGTGGACGAAGAGGATGGCGTTCCAGACGGTGATGCCGAAGAGGATCAACCATCCGGCACCGACGTTGAAGAGCAGGAGTGGGCCAAGGATGGCCACCAGTATCGCGAGGGAAAAGGTCGCCGAGGCGATGCGCTTCATCCGCCCTGGGACCGTGGTTCTCCGTAGGGCTGCGAAATTGTAGTACGCAATGAGCACGATGATGAACCCAAGGCCTGCATGGAGGTAGGTCAAGAGGGGCTGCCAGAAGGGGGTCATGGAGAGAAGGAAATCCAGGAAAACAATCCAGATGGCAGCGTAGAGGGCCGCCCAGAGCCGCATCGACGCGCCTCGCAACTCGCTTCGCTGTTGGGAGTCTAAAGGTTCCGTCGGTCTAACTTGACCTAGGTTCTTCCCCAAACACCGGGGGGGTGCAGAAATTCGTGAAGGATGGTCGCAACAGTCTCAACATCGAACTGGATGCAAGCGGTTGGACCTGGCGACGCAGCGGTAGCGGCCGTGGCTCAGTTTCGGTACTGAGCCCAAGTCTGATCGTGGTGGCAGCCTAGATCGTAACGACGATCTTCCCCTTCGCGTGTCCTTCGATGAGATACCGGTAGGCGTCCGGGACTTGTTCGAATGGGAATCGCTTGTCAATTACGGGTGCAAGCTTCCCGGCGTCGATGAGTTCCGTGAGTGCGACCAACGTAGGCTTCCGGACCGAAGCGACGAAGAACTTAGAACGGGGGCCCACGATGCGGGTACCAATCATTCCTTTGAAAACCAGCTTGGGAAGAAGTTTCCCCACTGAGCCGGGCCCGGCGCCTACCACCAGCAGCAGACCTCCGGGATTGAGGACACGACGGTAGGCCGCAAGCGAGTGGTTGAGTTGGGTGTCGAAGATGACGTCGTACCGTTGGCCACTCTTCGTAAAGTCCTCGCGCGAGTAATCGAAAACTCGCTCAACGCCGAGGGACTTGTTCCACTCGAGCATCCGAGCACTGCAGACACAGCTCACTTGCGCGCTAAGCGCCTGAGCGATCTGGACGGCAAAGGTTCCGACCCCGCCCGACGCACCATTTATCAGGACTCGCTGACCGGGCCTAACCTGGGCCCTGTCGTGGAGGCCCTGGAAGGCTGTGACGGCCGCGATGGGGACGGCAGCGGCCTCCTCGAACGTCAGCCGCGTTGGCTTCGGCGCTACCTCACTCCCGTCCGAGACGGCGTACTCCGCGTAGGCGCCGCGACCGACGCCGTAGACCTCGTCTCCCGCGTGGAGGTCCTTCACATCCTTCCCGACCACTTCTACTCGACCGGCGAGGTCAAGCCCGGGCCGTCCCTCTTTCGGCTTGAAGAACCCCCGTCCTTTCCTCATTATGAACGGCAGATGCAGGTTGTGTCGGTCCGCAGGATTCACGGAGGAAGCGTGAACCCGCACTAGGACCTCGTGGCTGTCCCGGAACGCGGGGAGCGGAACGTCTCGCATTTTCAGAACCTCAGGCGAGCCGTACCGTTCGAAGACCCACGCCTTCATCGTGGCCGGCAGGCCGACCCCTGGACTCGACACTTCTTCTACCATTCCTGGAAGCTGCGAAGTGTATACGAGTTCTTCCAAGTCCAGGTCGATAAGCCCTTTGGCCGGAAGTTGGTCCCTCAAGTCTTGGGTGGGCCGCGGTTCCGACGAATGCGTGTAAGCGGCGTTGCAGCCACCTGTCGTCTCGTCAGGCGAAATGACTTTCTCAGCCTGGCCGAACGAGCGCGATACGGGGGCTCCACAATCGAGCGTGAAGCGAGTCCGTTCCACGACACGTCGAACGCTCTCTGCTAGTCTAGCCTGCCGGTCACCAGATCTCGAGGCTCGGGATTTTCAGAGACCGAGCTAGGACCGGCCTTCCGCGGATCCATGGCGAACTTGGTCACGAAGGCGACCAGCATCACGAAGAGGTCAATGAAGAAGAACGTCGTGGCAAGGCGAAGGTCTGGCCACGAGGCGATGGTGAGGATAATCAAAACTGCCCCTGCGCCAAGGAACCAAGGTCGTACCTGCTTCCAGCGCATGTTCCTCAACAACCCTTCGTGCGCGACTGCATGTCTACCCGGTCTTCGCTGGAATCTCCGGGCCCCGCTTCACCGGGCGCTGTAAGAAGGATTACGGCCCCGTCCGACATATAGATTCGGACTAGCCGAGCTGCGAGTTACTTGCAAGGTTGATTACACACAGAGCGCCCAAACGGGTGGCTCAGCTCAACAATTGACGCCGCTGAACTCGCTTATGGCGACTTTTTCTTGAGAACCACGCCGACTTCCTGCTCCACGTGGAGCAGGTCCTCTTCGAATCTCTCCTCGGAGATACGGCCGTTCACGACTCGATAGAAGCTCATTCCGGCCCACCTCACCGTTTTCCCGGTCGGTAGAATGCACCAAACCCATTCGCCCCGTTGGGTGCCCCCCGTAGACCACCGGAGCGCTACCGCATCGCCCCCTGCAATCTCCTCCTCGATCTTGATCCAGAGATCCGGGAAAACCGTTCGCAAGAAGGCCACCAAGTCCTTGGCCTGCTCGAGGCCGCGGAGTCCTTTTCGCATCCCCGGACCGTAAACCGTGACGTCGGGGCACAAAATTGCTCGACCAATGAGAGGTTCCCCTTCCCCCAAACCTCTTCCATGTATCTGCGCACAAGCATTCTGTTTTTCTTAGGTGACATCGCCAACCCCAAGCCGGACCGGTCCGTCGGTTTGATAAAGACACTCGGGGGAATTACAGAAGGCGAATCCCCCGCTCCGAAGTGTTGTAGCAGCATCAAGTGGCACTCGGTGGGTGCAACAGCCATCTCACCCTCGGCTTCGCGACGTAGCCGCACAGCTGACGCTACGCGCTTTGGTTGAGAGCTTATACATCAACAGGATTCCTTTCCTGCCTAAGGAATGCCCGCCAAGGTGGTCGTCCCGCTCTTCGAAGCGATGGTACCCGACGGTCTCCGCCTCGGAGGGAACTACCTTGTCGAGTTCGAACCAAGCTCCCCTTGGTACGAGGCCTCGGTCACTATCGCTGCTCGTTCCGTCCAGAGCGGTCTGAAGACCGAGTACCATTCCTTTCACCGGAATATCGCCGATGTGAAGGAGGCTCTCGAGGGCCTCGGGCTTTCTGTCGATAGAGAAACGAAGAGGGGGATGCTGCGGCTCATCGACAGTTACGCCCCCGCGACGAGGCAGGCCAAGGGCCAATCACTAGGCAGAGTAGGCTTTCTTGCCAACAGAATCCCTGATGTTAGCAGGTGGGGCAGGGCCATCAAGAAGCAGATCGCCGCCGGCTTTGAAGAACGAGACCGGAGGTGGCTCCACATCGACGACAACACATCCCTCCTGCTCCAGTTCACGGACGAGGAGTCGATGCTGAACGGGTGGCGGACGGTCTTCATCCCCTGGGGAAGGGCACGCGAGTTGATCACGGTCAACGGCTTCGTGAAAGGAATCGCCTCAGAAGCGTTTTACCGGAAGAACGAGGCGCTTTACGACGGCGTGTTCGACATGGTGACCAACGAGAAGGAAGGTAGGCTGGAGCACTTCATACGGGCCCGGAGGGTCCAGGGGGAATCCATTGATTCGCGGTGGAAGTCGGTCCGATTGCGTCCGCGCGGACAGGTGGTGATTGGTCGGCAGGCGCTCTCGCGGGGAACGAGACACCTAGCGGCCGTGATGTTCACTGACATGGTGGGTTACAGTAAACTGATGAAGAAGGGCGAACAGCTTACACTGAAGCTCCTCGACGCGCAGGAGAGGGCCGTCCGATCCACGATCCCCAAGTACGAGGGGAAGGTGATCAAGGGAACCGGCGATGGATTCCTCGTTGAATTCGGGAGTGCGCTCGCGGCCGCGGAGTGCGCTGTTGCCGTCCAGCGGCGGATGGAGCGGGTGAGGGGAGGCTACGGGGTCACGATAGGCGTCCACGTCGGAGACGTAATCCACTCAGGCGGAGACATCTTCGGTGACGCGGTCAACATCGCGGCGAGGCTGCAGGCGTGCGCGAAACCGGGCGGTATCTGCATCTCGAGGCAGGTCCACGAACAGGTGTCGGGCAAGATTCGGTTTCCAATGCGTTACCTCGGGACCCCCAAGCTGAAGAATATAGTCGCCAAGGTAGGAGTCTACGAGCTTATCCCCGGCGCCCGCTAGTCCTCCGAACCGAAGGGATCTCGGATGGCCCGACGAGCCCCCACGGAGAATGTGGATACTTATCATAAGAGCCGTTCTCGGAGTCATGGCGACTGCCTTAGTCGACGCTTACCGTCTAAGAGGCAGAGGGCGCAGCGACGCCTAAGGAGCCGTACTCCGAGCAAGAAACCCGTTTCTAACGACGATCCTGGCGCGCGATAGCGACGCCGCATACGCCACCAGTGGGTGCAAGAGCTGTTGCACCGACCTTCGAGATGAGGAGGACGACGTCGCTCCTCTCACTCCTTCTGAGGTCGAAGTTCCAGACCAAGCTGCCGTGCCGCACCGAGGTCATCTCGATTGGCCCAATGTTCGGTGATCCGCCCGTCGACAATCCTGAACAAGTGGAGATGCTGCCCGGTGTACTTCCGCCCGGTCGGTCGCAGACCCGTAAAGATCCCCCCGTTCACGGGTATCTCCGGTTCCTGAGTGTGCACGCCGCTGCAAGTGGTTCGAACTGCGACCCACTCCCCCTCCGCGATCATTTCGTAGAGGGTATGGGTCTCGTGCAGTGAACAGAGGCTTCGGTAGACCTTCTCGAGAGTGGCGTTATCGACTTTCCGACCATGATTCCAAGATTCGGGGGCCCACAGAGCCGCGGCACTGTGACTGTCTCCCGCGTTCACGAGCTCGAATTGCCGTCGAACGATCTCCTTGTTTTCATCGGCCGTCATGGGGCCTACCGAAATCCTCTATGGATATGGGGTTTGCAACTCTGGTACATCATGGGATCCGACTCAAGAAAGGTGCAACACGGGCTGCACACCGTGGTTGAATCGAGGGCGGGTCAGGAGCCGGCGACGAGTAAGGAGGGTGTGCTTGGAAGGGGATGAAGGGCCCTGAGGTGAGATTCTCCTTCCATCAGCGTACTTCCCCTAACAAGCTCGCGATGGGTCGACTCCTCGCGCAGTGCTTAACATTGGGAAAGGGAGTCCTAACCCCGTGACGGAATCGCGTCGTCGGCTCGCCGCGATCATGTTTACCGACATGGTCGGGTATTCCGCCCTCGCCCAGGCGGACGAAGCAACCTCCCTTGCGGTCCTGGACGATCACAATCGCCTCCTGCGCCCCATTTTCCAAAAGTTTCGCGGTCACGAGGTCAAAACGGTCGGCGACGCCTTCCTGGTCGAATTCGAGAGTGCGTTGGACGCCGCTCGATGCGCTCTGGAGATCCAGCGAACTCTCCACGATTACAATACGTCGTCTCCGGACGGGCGGAAGATACGGGTTCGGATCGGAATCCACGTCGGGGACGTTGTGGAAGCGAACGGCGACGTGCTGGGGGATGCCGTGAACATCGCCTCGCGCATACAACCGTTGGCGGAGCCGGGGGGAATCTGCCTATCCCAACAGGTATACGACCAAGTTCAGAACAAGATCTCGACGCCCATCGAGCGGCTGCCTCCGCTCTCGCTCAAGAACATTCGCTTCCCGACGACGGTCTACAAGATCGTTCCAGTGTGGGATACGAGGTTGGCGAAGAGATTGGTTTCAGAGCCCCCGGGGGGCCACAGCCTGGCTGTCCTGCCGCTGGCGAACATCAGCCCCGATCCGCGCGACGAATACTTCGCGGACGGTCTCACCGAAGAGCTGATTGCGGTCTTGTCCCAAGTCCGCGACCTGAGCGTGGTCGCTCGCACTTCGGTAGTCCCGTACAAGTCCGCGCCGAAATCCATCTCGCAAGTCGGCGGGGAGTTGGGCGTGGACACGATCCTCGAAGGGAGCGTTCGCAAAGCGGGAAATCGCATTCGGATCTCGCTCCAGCTCGTGGATGTGCCCACCCAGAGGCACATCTGGGCGAGCACCTACAATCGAGAGATCGACGACGTTTTCGCCGTCCAGACCGACATCGCGGAACGGACCGCCGAAGCCTTGCGTCTCGAATTCGCCAAGACGGACGCCCCTGGCTCGAAGCGGAGGCCGGCACCGGACCCGAGGGCCTACGACTTCTACCTCAAGGGGCTGGTCGCAGCGATAGAGTCTTTCGGGAGTGGGAT
>Ga0187818_10000687_pt1 | contig 12647 bp, 11 predicted proteins | sample NC_wetland_sal_i_14_FD_130581 | JGI IMG/M metagenome (GOLD analysis project Ga0187818, IMG submission 130581) | Wetland sediment microbial communities from Neuse River Estuary, North Carolina, USA - SO4_3 | ecosystem: Environmental > Aquatic > Freshwater > Wetlands > Sediment | place: USA... | reverse complement strand
TGGTCGTCGGCGCACACATCGAAATCCGGATGCGCTTCGCGGCCATACCAGCGAAGGATTTCGTGAGAATCGGGAGCCTGACTCTGCCCTCTCCCCGCCCCGCGAGAGGGATTTGCTTTCGGAAACCACAGCCAGCTCCGCGAAATCACCGCGTGAGCTTTCAGCAGTTCAAGCGGACACGACGCGCTCATCTCGGATGAAATCACGCTCGTGACGTACTCTTCCAGCGAAACATCATTGACCACCGTCAGCCCGGCTTCCCGTTTCACGAGCCGAAAAGCCCCGCGGAATACCTGGCGCTCCTTGCGCTCCCAATGAAATCCCATTCCGATCGTGACGTCCTCCAGCGCAAACGCGCACGCCCCCGGGTCCGACGGAGTAAGCGTAACTTCGGAAGTAAATCTGTAGCGCCCGGGAGTGTACGGCTTGCCCCATGCATCCACAAACCTGCCGCCCGTCAATTCGACTTCAACCGCGGATCGTCCTTCAACCAGCCCTACGGAAACGTTCAACGCTCACTCTCCACCTTCGCGGCAACTTCCTGAAATTGACCGTCAGGCAACGTCACCTCCCGAAAAATTGCGGCAATCGCGTCACCCGTGATTCTTTCGAAATCACGCTCGATCGGCACCACGAATATTCCGCACAGATCGATCGATGCCGGACTCACCGTCAGTTCTCCCGTGTGAAAGACCTCCGGCCGATGTTTTCCTCGCGGGAACAGATACGTCGTCCACTCCCCTCTCTCATGAAACACGGCGACGTTGATCATTGGTTCCGCTCGTTTACCAGTCGCTTCCGCGAGTACGCCGATGGCGCGATCCGTTCGATCGATCAACGCGGCTCGATCCCGTCCACGAAACAGGAACACATTTCTTCCGTAGTTCGGCACGGTAACGCCGGACAGTCCCGCGGTCTCCTTCCCGATCGGAAACAATCCTCGCGCGCCCGCCTGAAAGTGCATATGGTCTGGCGCCGACGCTCCGCATTCCGGACCGTTATAAATGACGAAATATCCGGGCAGCGCCGCGGCAAGGTCCAGCATATTTCCGAACTGGTTCGCGATCCGCTGCAAGCCGTGTTCCCGATGAACGATCGTTACGTGGCGCTCCACGATCGGAAACGGATTGCAGTAGATCGTGAAGTTGTCATCAAACCGCAATCCCTCCTCCTCCGCTGGCAGATTTCCCGCACACAGGAAGCAGGGACGTTTCGCAATCGACTCCCGGTCGACCGGCGCCGTCGTACTCCCCACACGATGGGGAATGTGACGGACGAAGACGTCGAACCAGTCGATCCGCACCCGCCGCGTCTTCGCCCGCGCCAGCCCTTCGGTTCCTTTCGCGAGCTGCGGCCATGCCCGCGCCTGCCGCTTAAACAGTTCTTCCAGTTCGTGGATCATCTCCGCATTCGCGCTTGAATCTCGACACTTCGAAGCCAGTCCTTGTACCGATCGTACCGATTCGCAACTTCGATCGGCAGCGCGCTGTCGCTGTTGCCTTCCCAACGCCGGCAAAGATAAACCGATTCGTAAATCCGGCCGATCTCGTAATCTCGGCTGATCCGCAACGCCACCGCGTAATCCTCGCCATAGCTGACATTCGGAAACCCGATTCGTCGCAGAACCAGCGTATCGAATGCGCGTGGCGCCCCAAGGCCATTGATCCGAAGCGCATTGTTTCTTCCGTTCTCGCGGCTCCACTCGCGATGGTCAATCAGACCGGGCGGAATCTCCTTCAGCGAAAAATCCACCATTGTATAGGAACCTATGACCATCGCATAAGGTTCCGCTTCCAGTTCTCCAACGATCCGGCGAAGAACTCCGTCATTGATGTAGAGATCGTCGGAATCAAGCTGGATAGCGTATTGTCCGCAGTCCCTCGAGTATATCGCCTCGTTCCAGCATCCGCCGATTCCAAGATCCTGCCGCTCCGGAACCATATGTTTAACGCGCGAGTCGCTAATACCGCGGATAATCTCCGTCGTACTATCCGTCGAATGGTTATCGACCACGATCACGTTGAATTCACAATCGGCGCTCTGCGCCAGCGCGCTTTGAACGGCGTCGAGAATTGTCCGCTCGCGATTCCGAACCGGTATCACGACGCTGGCTTTTACCGGAAATATTTCCGCCGCGGCCGGAGCTTTCTCGAAGCGCGGATGCAACCAGGCGCCGATTCGCTTCAGATGCGCCGTCGCGATCTGCTCCATTTCGACTTGGTAATCGCGATTGCGCGGATCAACATAATCGAATTGCTTTTCACCCGTCGGCCGCGCATCAATTATCGACGCGCTGTACAGCGGTTCGGGAATCCGCACGATCGCGCGTTGTTCCGAAATCTTTAGCCGCAGGTCGTATAATCCGCCCCATTTCCACGTCCCGTCGATTCCTGCCTGATGCGCAGCTTGAACCGAAATACCAACTACCGGGCCAAAGTCGAAACCATCCCGGATACTCCCGCTTTGATAGTCGATACGAGGATGGCCTGCCGCGTCCGCATAAACCCAGCCGCCGCCGGTTTCTCGTATGACCTGCGCCATTCGCTCGAACATGCGCGGTCCCGGCTCGACCTTCACACGCGGGTCGCCGAGAAAAAGCACATCGGAATCGGCGGCCTCGACCAGTCCCTGAATACTCGCGGATGAGTAGTCCTTTGGATAGACGATGTTCACATTCCAACCCGCCCCTTCGCTCCATCTCCCCTCTCCGGGGAGGGAATCCGCCCCACCGATATACGCGTCATCCTGAATACTAACTGCAACGCGTACTGTAACCCCTGGCAGGGTGTTGGGAAACCCTCAAAATCCAGGAATGAGTCATTTGCCGTTCGCAATACCCTGCGTAAAGACTCGCTGCTTTCCGCTACTTCTCTCACGCCTCGGGAGAGACTTGAGTGAGGGCGCACGCGGTCGCACCACTATCACGCCGGCCATCCGATTTGCCTTGAGAAACTCGCTCAATTCCTGTTCCACAACCAGGCCCCGGCTGCGCGACGCGTGGCGCATGAAAAGTCTTTTCTTATCGCGCACTATGATTCCAGCATGAAATACATCGAGATTCTTGCGTGTGGAGACGAAAAATATCAGATCACCACTCTCCAGATGCGCTTCGAGCCGCGGCAATTCCGGCTTGGGTACGCATGTCACACGCGTCCGCTGTGCCGCAAGTCCGGGTACCATATTCAGCACCCGTTCCCGGCTGACCGTCGCAACATCCGCCACTGAAACCGGCCTGATTATCCCTTTGCGTATATTGTTGCGAATCCAGGCCGTCATATAGTGATTCCGCTGTTCCCATCGGATGCGCCCTTGTTCATACCGAATCTGTTTCAGCCACTTGAGGAAGTCCTCAACCTGTGAAGCCCGCGCGAGTGCCACGATCGTTTCGATGTAAGTGACGCAGTCGAATCCATCGATCGAGGCCGTGAACACTTCGGCGCTCCCGGCCGATCCAATCAGCGGATTTGCTTTGTACGGATGTCCAAGGAAATGGCGCGAGAGAACCTCAATTCGGCTGCCGGCGGAACGGTCATGCTTCGTTCCCGATAGAAGCTGCTCCACGCACCGCCGGCTGAGTCCTTGTGGATGCGCCTGCTTCATCGGACGATGCCGGACTTCACCGTGGCCGGGACCTCTCACTCGGGGCCTGGCGGCTCGAGCTGCAGGGCGAATCCGTCGGCGTCATGAAAATCCGGTCTGCCGGCCGGATGCCGAAGCGCCCAGTACGAGATCCCATCGCTCGCCTCGATCACCGCCGCAAGCCCGATACGAAGGGCGGCTCGCGGGTGGATCGCGGACAGCGCCTCGAGCCGGACGACGGTCTCGAGCTCAAGCCGCCCGTCAGTCGATCGCGCCGCGATAATCGGGCGCATCATTTCGTTCGCGATCGGACCGCCATCCCGATAGCCGCGGAAACCGTAAACGGTCCACTCACCCGACGGAGCGAAATTGAACTCGTGGTACGCCGGTTGCCCTTCCACCGCGATGAAGGCTTCGAAGCAGGTGTGGCGCCAGAGCTCTGTACCGATGCGCGGCGCGCCCGCCGAAGGCACCCGGATCCGGGCAATATCTCCCTCGAGGCGGTAGGTCATCTGAAGTTCGCCGCTTGCCGACCGGCGTACGGCCACCTCGATGGCGCGCACCGTCTCAGGGCGTGTCGTCGGATAGCACCTGAGGTCGATCCGGTGTTCCACGTTCATAACGGGCATACGCTGGTCAGAGCCCCGTGACCAACAGATCCTCGCCGCCTGCAACGCATCTGCGAGTCAGGCCCGATCACCGAGCCACTAATTCTATCGTTCGGTTAGCTTGGGAGCCAATACCTTTAGCCTGGGAGCCAATACTTGGCAGGGCGTTGACAAAACGTGAAAGAAAACTTCGGGGAGCAAAATGCCTCAAAACTCGGTGGATTTGCCCCCCGCATGGTCGCGAAGGGCTTCATCGGCGAGCGTGTCGAGTTTGCCCGCTTTTACGTCTCGCTCGATCTGGCGATCCCATGCGGCGGCATCAAACTCGGCGAACCACCGCCGAAACTCTGCGAGCTCCTCGGCCGTAAGAGCAGAGACCCTCCGTTCCAGCGCCTCGAGCTTGCTCATACATGAAGAAGATACCCCCTTCTCTTTTCGCGGGCTACCGCCTCTCGCTTGAGCAGCACTATCGGGCGTGCCATCCGGGGAACGAGTCGCGTCCTGGCGGCCGGGCTAAAGGCCCGCCGGGCCTTAGCCCCGTTGCAATTCGCATCTGGGCGGCCACCCCTCACTCCGCGAGTCCCTCGCTCCATTCGTCGACCAGGCCGTAACCCACCGCCAGCAGCGTCGGCCCTATAAAGACCCCGATAAAGCCGAAAGCCAGCGCGCCACCAAACACACCCAGCATCACGAGAATGAGCGGAGTCGATCCGCTGCGGCTGATGATGATCGGTTTGATGAAATGGTCCACCCCGCCGACCACCACCATTCCCCATACCAGCATGAAGATCGCCCCCACCGTCGAACCCTGCCAGAAGAGCCATCCGGCCGCCGGAATCCAAATCAGCGCCGGCCCCATCGGCACGAAGCCGAACAGAAAAGTCGTAAATCCCAGGAAAAACGCTCCCGGCACGCCCGTAATCCAGAAACCGATTCCGGCCAGCACGCCCTGGATCAGCGCGGTGCCGATAATCCCGTGAACCACGCCCCTGACCGTCAGGCTGGCGACCTCCAGCAGATGGCGCCCGCGGCCGCCCGCGATGCGAAAGGCCGCGTTGGCGAGCCGCGCCGCCATCGTTTCACCGTCGCGATACAGGAAATAACAGATCAGCAGGCTCAGGCTGATTTCCAGGATGCCATTGCCGAGTCCCTTCGCCAGCCTCACCGCAAAGGCGCGCACCGGCTCGATCAGGCTCTGCGCCGCGGCGACGCGGGCGTTGGGATCGTGCGCCAGACTGCTTAGGTAGTCATGCAGACGCGGCCCGGCGATCGGCAGGTTGGCAACCCATTCGGGCGGCTCCCGCGGTCCCTTTTCGATCGTCTGGCGAATCGCCGCGGCCACCGCCGCCACGTTATCCGCGAGGCTCGCCCCGACGATAACGAAGGGCGCGACCGCGATTGCCGCCAGCGCCAGCGTCATCACCAGCGCCGCCAGCGATCGATGTCTGCCGAACAGCCCCTTCATTCGCTCGTAGATTCCCCAGGTCGAAAAGCACAACAGCGCCGCCCACACCATCGCCGTCAAAAACGGCCTGAGCACCACGAAACACCCGATTACGAGCAGCGCGAATACGGCCGGAGCGACCGCCGCCTCGATCCCGCGAGACCCGGTCTCGCCCGCCTTCCCGCCATTTTCCGGAGCGTCCATCGTCGACGGCACAGTGACATCGCCCTCCGGCCAAAACAACGCCTCGCGATTACACCATCCGGACCGCGGCGGCTTCAGGGATTCCGTGCCGCCGCGCGCTCCAGACCGGCGCGGTCGAATACCATCACCATCAGGCGCATGAAGGTATCGCCGCGCGGCGGTCCGCTGAGTTCCTTCGGATAGGGAAAAAAGATGCGCGCCGCGTCAGGCCGGTACTTCGTTACGATCGGCGCGACCGCTTCGTAGCTCCCGACAACTCCGGCCGCGATCATCTCCTTGCTCTGCCCGTCATGCCAGCGGCCGAGATAGAGCCCGTTGTCGGTGCGCATATCGGGGTCTCTGACCCAATTCTCTGGCAACAGACCAAGCTGCTGTGCCCGCATCGGCGTCAGTTGCGCGAGATCGCCGCCCTGTGCCAGGTATCGATTCGCCGCGGCGATCAAGGCGCTGAAACGCGCGCTAACCTCCCGCCGCTCCATCTCGATCGCCCTCATCCCTCGATATCGGGCAAGCTCCGCCGCCCGCGTCCGATAGAGCGAGACCCCGCCAACCCGCGCCGGCGACGAATCGATCGCCGACAAAAGCGGCGCCCACAGCTCCAGATGGCGGTCGTCGACGATCACCGCGCCGGCATCATGCGCGGCCATAAAGGCAAGCAGTTGCTCCCGCGCGTCGGGGATCAGGGTCTGCGTCGAGAACGCCCCGGAGATCGGCCAACTCTCGAACTCTCTCGGCGTTATCCCCGTGTACCCGCTCGCCATCCGGTAGTACATCCCGGTCTCGGCCTGCCACAGCATCGTGTCGCCGGTGATTCCGTACGGGAGTGCGACTACCGTCTCGCCGGGCCGGATCAATTTGCGATAGGCCCCGGTAGTGAAAAAGGCGGGCGTACTAACCGGCGCGCTGAAGAAACTCGAATCGAGGTTGGGTAACGAAAGCGCTATCAGCGCGACCGCCATGGTCCCGCGCAGGCCGCGGCTCCACGTCTCGTCGGCCAGCCATTGCGCGACAATTACCGCGGCGCCGAGAAACGCATAGTTCATGAAGCGCACCGGTAATGCGCTCTTGATCAGCGGAACATGTGCCAGCGCTTTCGACGGCATCCCGAACCCGGCCCATCCCGCGATATGAATCCGCGGTCCCAGCGCCAGCACGCAGATCACCGCGAGCGCTGCGACAATCGTTCGCGTCGCGGCTTCCTCCCAATGCCTGCGCACGTGGAGAATCGCGATTACGAGAAACGGTATACCGAGGCAGGCGCCCGCCTCCCCGAGATTGCCCGGAAATTGCCCGCTGATCGCCCGCAAGGGCGCGATCGCGCCGATCGCGGTCGTTGACGTCGGCAAAATGAAATTGATCAAATCGGCCGAGTAGGCAGCGGGCGAATTGATCGCGCCATGCGGAGCCCCCGGCGCCAGCAGGTAGTAGAGATAAGGCGACGTCATCACCGCCGCGATCGCGCCCGCAACGGCGATCGGCGCGGCCAGCCCCAGGATCCGCTTGCGCCCCGTGCCCGTAGCGAACGCGTATGCGATCACCAGCGCTATCGCCCCAAATAACGCGGCCGTCGCGGCAAGTTCGATCGAGAGCATGAATTGCGCGGCAAAGGCGATCGCCAAACTCACGACGAAAGCCGGGGCACGTAATCTGCCCTCGAGCCGTTGGATCGCGATCAGGACAATCAGCGGCGCCGGAAAGACCAGAAGCAAATTCAGATGCCCGCCAACCATCTGCCCCAACATGTAGGCGGAGAAGCCGAAGACGTAACCGCCGACCATCGCCGGCCACCACCGCGTGGTCACCTGGCGACACAAAAGAAAGGCGAACCATGCGGCCAGCGCCGGCGCTATCAGCGCCAGCAGATTGTAAGCCGCGACTGGTCCGTAGAACGTAGTTATAGGAAAAGCGGCGCTCGCCGCCAGCGGAATCGAACCCGACCACGCCAGGTTGAATCCGCCCGGAGCCCATACCAATCCGCACCACAAGGGATTCAGCCGATGCGCGAACGCGTACGGCCACCACGAGACCGACCATATCAGGAACGAAGGATCGCGCGATCGGCCAAGATGGACAAGGGTGAAACCCGCAATCAAGGATCGTCCAAAGACCGCCCCCGAGATCGCCAGATAAGCCAACAGGCCCGCCAGCCCGAAGCGGTCGCGCGCATCTTCCCGCCCGCGCCCGCCGGAATCGGCAACGCGCGAGCGCTCTGTCAGTGCGGATTTCGCCACTAGCGGAGACTATACTTCTCTCGCGCCCGCCCCTTGCAACGCTCCCGAGCAACGCGAGCACGCGGTGAAAAGAGGGCCCTTGCGCGGCGGCGCGGCGTTGGGCACAACGATTGACAGCCTGCGCGTTTAGACGCGCGAATCGGCGGAAGAGATGCCGGCGGCGGCGCACAATTACCAATCGCGAGAGATCGGCTCCGAAGCTCAACTGCTCGGGCTGCTCGAGACGCTTTACAACTCGCGTAATCCGACGCGCCGATGGCTGCATCGCACGCGCCGCGACTGGATCGTCGCGAAGATTTTCGAATGCGCGCGTGAACGCGCCGGGCGTGCGCTTGAAGTGGGTTTCGGCGCCGGAGTTTACCTGCCGACGCTATGCGAGGCGTTCAGCGAAGTGGTCGCGAGCGACCTCGATCAGGCGCATCTCGACCATGCAAATCCGATCGCCGCGAAGTATCCCAACCTGCGGCTGGTCACCGACGATATCACGGACTCGCGGATGCCGCCGGAAAACTTCGACCTGGTGCTGTGCAGCGAGGTGCTCGAGCATATCCCCGATACCGCTCGCGTTATCGCCGGAATCAGGCGGCTGCTGGCGCCGGGCGGGATTCTCATCCTGTCGACGCCGCAGCGCTACAGCATGATGGAGACCGCATGCAAAGTCGCGTTCATGCCGGGCGTGATCGGACTGGTGCGGAGGATTTACGGCGAGGCGGTGTTCGAGACCGGACACGTCAACCTGATGACGGAGCGCGAGGCCGCGGCGGCGCTCGCGCGCGCGGGGTTCACAATCCGCGAGCGCTACAAATCTGGAATGTATATTCCCCTGGTCGCGGAGTTTGCGGGCACGATCGGACTCAAGCTCGAGCGATGGCTCGAGGCCAGGCTGCGGCACGGCCCGCTTAGCTGGACGCTCTGGACCCAGTATTACGTCGCGCAGCGATGACGCGCGCATGGCGGGAATGGCCAAGTCTCCGGAGCGGAACAGTTATCGCACCGGCGGGATTTGTTCGATCAGCAAGCGCGGACCGGCGTTGTCGACCGGGGCTGATTCCAGGATTGGCTTGAGGCAGGCGCGCGCCGCCGGCGCCATCGCTTCAAAGCGTTTCCGGCGGATCACGATATAGCGCGGCAACGGCGGGTTCGCGCCGCATCGAAAGCGGAAGACCGGATCGATCGGGCGCGGCGAGTAGAAATAAAGGTCGCAGTCCTCGATTCCGATATGGCCGATTTGGGCGCCAGGCGGCACGGTTTGCGAGACCTGCCGTGCGAAACTCGCGAGCGTCTCGCGCTCGGCGAGCGCGGGGTTCATCGCACCGAACCAGAAAAGCGCTCCGGCGCTAGCGATAAGAAGCACTCCACAGGCCTGGCTGGTAACACTCGTGCGGCGCAATCCGAGAAGGATCGCGATCGAACCGGTATAAGAGGCGGCGACCCACGCGATTAAGGATAGCGCATGTTGCGTTCCCATCGCGGTGAAGATTTCGAGGAAGGCGAGATCGGTCGGATGCAGTTTGAACGGAAATCCGGAGGGGGACGGCATGCCAAAAAAGAAAGTCCCGGCGCCAGCCGTGGCGAGCACAAATCCGCCGATCGCTATTGCCACGCTGGCGATTTTGAAAGTGCGCAGCAGCGTGCGGCGCTCGCTCCCCGCCTCGCCCATATAGGAGATCGTCCATCCCGTCAGCGCCGCCAGCGGCGGAAACGCGGGTAGAATATAGACCAGGCATTTGCCCTGTGAGGACGAAAAGAAAAAGAAAATCGCGGCGAACCAGCAGATCGTGTAGACGACCGGTTCAGGCACGACGCGGTCGCGCCGCGGCCATACCGCGACCGCCGCGGCGGGAAGGTAAAGGCTCCACGGGAGAAAGCCGGTGATCGTATGCGGCGCGAAGTACCAGAAGGGATTTGCGCAGTAGCTGGCGCCACCGACCGTTTCCGGGATGAAGCGGGTCCACAGGTTCATGTTGAGCTGCCATTCGAGGAAGTTGCGCCCGCCAATCGTGTAAGCGACAGCGTACCAGGCGAGGCCAATCGCGAGTCCGACGGCGAAGGTGGCGATCAGTTCGAGGCGGAACAGATCGCGCAACCGCCAACGCATCACCAGGTAGAGCCCGATCGCGGCGCCGGGCAGAATAATGCCGAGAATGCCCTTGGTGAGAATGCCGAGGCCAATCATCAGCGCGGCGAAAGCGAACCAGAGCCGGCGATTCGTAGCGGACGGCGCTGCGGCACCGGCGACGGTTGCGCGTTCGAGAGAGATTGCGGCGCCGGTTACGAACAACGCCAGCATCGAATCCATCCGGGGCTGCCGCGCGGCATCGATGAAGAAGTGGCCGCACAGCAGCGCCGCGGCGGCCCACATCCCGGCGCGCCGGCTCGTCGTCGTGGCGATCCAGGCGAAGACCATCGCGCAGGTCAGCGCGGCCGCGACCATCGACGGCAACCGCAACGCGATCTCGGTCCATCCGAAGACCCGGACGCAGAGTGCGGCGGTCCACCAGTACAGCGGCGGCACATGCACCATCGGGCCCGGGATGAAACGAGGCAGGATAATATTGCCGGCAAGGACGTCACGGACCGCGCCGGATTCGCATACGCCGAGTTCGCGAGTGAAAGGCGCCGTCGGCGCGAGCGCGATCAGGAAGACCATCGCACCTGCGAAAACGGCCGTGGCTTCAAGCAGGATCCGGCGGCGCAAGATCTGATCGATCACCGCCGAATCACACGTGCGCCAGCAGAATCAGCGAGATGCCGATCGGGAAGCGCGTAGCGCCCAGGAAGTGGCGTTCGCTCGAGAAGAGGCCGGTCAACACGGCGTTGAGTCGTCGCGACGGCATCGCCAGGTCATGGCGGCCATTTGCGCCGTTGGCCGGGGATGGACGCATGCGCTGAAGGATGCGCACCCCCGCGATCAGCGGAAACAGGATGAAGTTGTAATAACTCAGATAGTCCACCTTGAATCCCGCGGCACTCGCAAGCCTGCGCAATTCCTCCGCCTGATACCGGCGGCGATGATGATGCGTAACGTCGTGCTCGCTCCATAGCCATTGCAGCGCCGGCACGGTCAGCAGAATCGAACCGCCCGGCTTGAGCCGTGCGTGCAGCGCGCGCAGCGATCCGGCCTCGTCGTCCAGATGTTCGAGCACGTCGGTCATCACGACCAGATCGAAGCGCATGTCACCGAAGGGGATGTGGCCGGGCAGTGAGCCCTCGGCGACTTCCGCGAGGCCGCGCGAGGCAGCGAAGTTGAGCGCGGAAGGGTCGGCGTCCATCGCGTAAAGTTTGCCGCGCCGCGCCAGCATCGGGAAGTTTCCACCGGTGCCACATCCGGGCTCGAGGATCGCCGCGCCGGTGGGCAGCGTCACGCGATCGAGAATCCGGGCGCAGATGGCGCGGCGCGAGGCGAACCACCAATGCCTATCCTCGACCGCCGCCATTCGCGGGTAGAGGCTTGGGTCCATCGCGCGCTACGCCTTGCGCTCGTCGAAGCCCCAGGCCTCGCGCACCAGGTAGAGCGGACGCCCCTTGACCTCGTTGTACATCCGCGCGAGATACTCGCCCATGATACCAAGGGTGATTAGTTGCACCCCGCCAAAGAACAGCACGGCAACCATCAGTGAGGCGTAACCGGGAACGTCGATACCGCGGATTATCTTGAGACTGGCGAGAAACAGCGCATAGAGGAACGCGAAGAGCGAAATCACCAGTCCGAGGTAGCTCCAGATTTTGAGCGGTAGCGAGCTGAACGAGGTGACCGCGTCGATCGCGAAATTCCATAGCCGCCAATAGTTCCATTTCGTTTCGCCCGCGGCGCGCGGCTCGCGATCGTAGGTCAGCGCCGTTTGCCTGAAACCGACCCACGCGAACAGCCCTTTCATGAAACGCGTGCGCTCGGGCAAGCGCACCAGCACGTCGACCACCCGCCGGTCGAGCAGCCGGAAATCGCCGGTATCGCGCGGAATCGGGATATCCGTGATTCGTTCGAAGACGCGGTAGAAATATTTCGCGGTGCTGCGTTTGAGAAAGCTCTCGCCCGCACGGCACTTGCGCGTGGCGTACACGACATCGAAGCCTTCGCGCCACTTCGCCACCATCTGCTCGATCAACTCGGGCGGATCCTGCAGGTCGCAATCGATCGGAACCACCGCCGCGCCGCTCGCGTAGTCCAACCCAGCACTTAATGCCACATCCTTGCCGAAGTTGCGCGAGAGGCTTACGAGCTTGACCGCGGACGCGCGCTGGCGCAACTCGAGCAGCCGCGCCAGGCTGGAATCCGTGCTGCCGTCGTCGACGCAAACGACTTCGTAGCTGAGTCCCAGCCGCTCCAGCACTGGCAGCAGCCGCGCGAAAAACTGGTCGAGACCGGCGACTTCGTTGTGAATCGGCACCACCACCGAAAGCTCGACGGTCGCGGCGGCGGGATCGGCCGCGGCGCCCGAGGACTCGCGCGCAAGCTCCCCGTTCGTGCGGATGCCAACCGTCCCGATATCAGCGCCGGGCCGCATGGAATCTATGGTTTCGCTCCATTCGAAAACGCGATCGCGAATACATCATAATAACCCGAGCCGCCGCGCGGATAGC
>Ga0187818_10000686_pt1 | contig 12651 bp, 10 predicted proteins | sample NC_wetland_sal_i_14_FD_130581 | JGI IMG/M metagenome (GOLD analysis project Ga0187818, IMG submission 130581) | Wetland sediment microbial communities from Neuse River Estuary, North Carolina, USA - SO4_3 | ecosystem: Environmental > Aquatic > Freshwater > Wetlands > Sediment | place: USA... | reverse complement strand
TAGTGCGAGCCGCGAGACTCGTCGCGCATGGCGGCTCCTGTCCGATCACAGCATGTTGCAGTCGCTGGAATCATCCCCTGTTTCTCCAATATCCCGGCCGACGGCTGCCGTGAGCAACGGCGAAGATCACGACCTCCGAAAGCATTTCCTGATACACGATGTTGAATGGAAACTGGTGCAGCGTGTATCTTCTGAATTCGTCAAAATAAATCGGCCAGCGTTGAGGAGCCCCGCCGATGGTCTGTACAGCTTTGGCTACGGCAAACTCGAAATCTACGCTGATTGCAAGACTGCGATCCCGGTACCACCTGAGCGCTGCCAAGAACTCCTCTTCGGCCTCGGGATGAAACCGGACAGACTTATCAGCCATCTAACAACGTTCGCGCCTTTCGCTGAACCTGGTCCCACGGAATCGTGCCGACGTTGCCAGAACGGACTTCGTCCAGACGGCGAGCGAGTTCATGCTGCCATGCAGCATCCACATCCGGATCGATTGTCGTATCCAGACTAGCAAGCAAACTGCTCGCTAACTCCGCGCGTTCGGCGTCCGGCAGCGAGAGAGCCTTTTGCAGGAGTTCCTCGGTTTGTTGAGTCATAGGACGCATTATAGCGCGCTGAGAATCCGTTAGTACTTCCTCGGCCGCGGCGGAATCAGCCCCGCGTCCACCGCCTCGAACTCGAACTTCGGCTCGTCCAGATCGGGCGCGAAGGTTGCCTTCGTCGTCTTCATCCAGTTCTTGTCGTCGCGCTCGGGAAAATCCGGCTTGTAATGCGAGCCCCGAGACTCGTCGCGCATGGCCGCTCCCTGCGCGATTACCCGCGACAACTGGAGCATGTTGTAAAGCTGGCGCGTGAAAGCGATCGTCGTGTTCGCCCACTGCGAGCGGTCGCTCAGGTTGATCTTCTGGAAGCGTTGCAGAAGTTCCACTACTTTGGCGTCCGCTGCCTCGCACTTCTTGTTGTAGCGGATGACCGTGCAGTTTGCGGTCATGGTTTCGCCGAGTTCGCGCCACAGCAGGAACGGATTCTCGTTGCCGTCGGCGCTCATGAGGCGAGCGTTGATTTCTTCCTGCCGCTTGCGTTCCGCGTCGAAGTGGCCGTTGCTGGGCGCGGCTTGCAGGTTCTTCGCGTACTGTACGGCGTTCGGGCCGGAGACGAAGCCTCCAAAGATGCACGACACCAGCGAATTCGCTCCCAGCCGGTTCGCGCCATGATATTGGTATTCGGCCTCGCCCGCCGCGAAGATGCCGGGAATGTTCGTGGCTTGCTTGTAATCGACCCAGAGTCCGCCCATGGTGTAGTGCATGCCGGGGAAAATCTTCATGGGCACGTCGCGCGGGTCGACGCCGACAAACTTCTCGTAGATTTCGAGAATTCCTTCCAGCTTCCGGTCGAGCACCTTGCGGTCGATGTGGGTCAGGTCGAGATAGACCATCGGCTTGCCGTCGATGCCGAGGTTGTGCTTGTAGATGACCTCGAAGATTTCGCGGGTGGCCACATCGCGCGGGACCAAGTTGCCATATTTCGGATACCGCTCTTCGAGGAAGTACCAGCGCTCCTTTTCCGGGATGCTCTTGGGATCGCGCTTGTCGCCCGCAGTACGCGGCACCCAGACGCGCCCGCCTTCGCCGCGCGCCGATTCCGACATGAGGCGCAGTTTGTCTTCGCCGGGGATGCAGGTGGGGTGCACCTGGATGAATTCGCCGTTGGCGTAGTAGCAGCCCTGCTGGTAAAGCGCCGACTGCGCCGATCCGGTGCAAACCACCGAGTTGGTGGACTTGCCGAAGATCGCGCCAATGCCGCCGGTGCAGATGATGATGGCGTCGGCGGGGAAGGTGCGCACTTCCATCGTGCGCAAATCCATCGCGCAGATGCCGCGGCAGACGCGATTTCCGTCAAGCACCGCCGAGAGAAACTCCCAGTGCTCGTACTTCTTCACCTTGCCTTCGGACTCGTAGCGACGCACTTGCTCGTCGAGCGCGTAGAGAAGTTGCTGGCCGGTGGTTGCTCCGGCGAAGGTGGTGCGGTTATAGAGCGTGCCGCCGAAGCGGCGGAAGTCGAGCAGACCTTCGGGCGTGCGATTGAAGGGGACGCCCATGCGGTCGAGCAGATCGATGATGCCGGGAGCGGCCTCGCACATGGCCTTGACCGGCGGCTGGTTGGCGAGGAAGTCGCCGCCGTAGATGGTGTCGTCGAAGTGGATCCAGGTGGAATCGCCTTCGCCCTTCAGGTTCTTGGCGGCGTTGATGCCACCTTGCGCACAAACCGAGTGCGAGCGCTTTACGGGGACGATCGAGAACAGGTCAACCTCACCACCCATCTCGGCGATCTTGATGACGGCGGCAAGGCCTGCCAGGCCGCCGCCCACTACGATGATTTTCGGAGTTGCTGCCATGCTGTATGAATCCGATCTGCCGGGCCGGGCCCGGGCCTGCTAGCATAATTACTGTCGCATTACGATATTTTCCGACGCATTCGAATCCAAAGGCTGCGGCGGAGTCTTCAGAAATCCGTACATGCTGGCCGCGCCGATCGCAACCAGGACGATAGCGAGCGCCAGGCAGACTAAGAGAAAGCCACGGCGCGCCGCTTCGCCGGTCGTAATACCCCACTTGGCGGCAAACAGCCACAGTCCGTAGCTGAAGTGCCAGCAGGCGGCGACGATGCCGATCGCGTAGAAGGCGATCATCCAGGGATTCTGAAATTCCGCCTGGACTTTGGCGAACGACTGCATGGGGTGGGTCGGGAGGTGCACGCCGGTGAAGCGTAGGAAATAGGTGTGCTGCACTATAAAGACGAGCGAGACGATGCCGGTCCAGCGATGCAAGGTGTAGAGCCAATTGCCGGTCCAGGGGTAGCTGGCAACGTTGGTGTCGCCTTGATACCAGATCCAGAGACCGTAGAGGCCGTGGTAGGCGATGGGAATCCAGATGAAGAACAGCTCGAGCAGAAACACAAAAGGCAGGCTGTTCAGAAACTCGACTTGCTTTCCGTAAGCTGCCGGGCCTTTGAAGGCCTCGGCGTTCGAGATGAAGTGTTCAAGAAGGAAGGCTCCAATGGGCACGACGCCGCTGAGCGAATGCAGACGGCGCAGCAGGAACGAGGTTCCCTCGTGCGCGCGCAGTGGAGCGACGCCGGGCTTGATCTTTGGAACGGGAGCGACGGGATTGGCAGTTGACGCCACGATGACTGCTCCTTACGAGGTCGAATGTGAAAACCGTCTATTATCTGTGTGCGCGGGGGGCGCGTCAAGCGAAGTATGTTTGAAGTCGTTACTATTTCACCACAGAGACACAGAGGCACAGAGATTTTTGATTTGTTTTCCTCTGTGTCTCTGTGGTGATTAATCCTTCTCTAGGGCTCGCTGGTACCACGACAGAAACATGCGAAAAGCTGCGCCACGGTGGCTGTACTGCGCTTTTTCTGCCGCGCTCAGTTCGGCGAAGGTCTTGCCGATTTGCGGGAAATAGAACAGTGGATCGTATCCGAATCCGCGGTGGCCTCGGGGCGCGTCCAGAATGACGCCTTCAGCGGTACCGCGGAAGGCGTGAACCGTCTGGCCGTCGCGGGCTGCGGCGAGTACGCAGATGAAACGCGCGGTGCGTTTATCTTCTGGAATCCCTTTTAGTTCGCGCAGCACTCTCGCGTTGTTGGCTTCGTCATCCGTGTTGCACTCTGCGGAGTACGGTTCGTTGGCCGCATAGCGCGCAGAATGGACTCCGGGAGCGCCGCCGAGAGCGTCAATCTCCAGGCCGGAGTCGTCGGCCAGGACCAGTTCGCCGGGAACGGCCAGACTGTAGGACTCTGCTTTCTTGCGCGCGTTCTCCTCGAAGGTAGTCCCGTTTTCGACAACCTCGGGCAGAGAAGAAAAGTGCGGGATGTTTGCGATCATGATGCCGTAGGACGCGGCGGCTCCGGCGAAATCGCGGAGCTTGCCGGGATTTGAGGTCGCCACCAGGACGCGACGTTGCATGGTACGTGCTCTCAACCGCCTTTCTCTGTGTTCCTCTGTGTTCCCTGTGGTTATAGGCTTTTTCTTCAACCACCGGGAACACACGGGATTACATCTGCTGCCCTGGCTGGGGCTTCGGCTGCGTTTTGATCCACGCGGCAATCAGCAGCCCGAGGCTGATCAACGATACGGCGTTTCCGACTACACGATCGATCGTCCGCCGGAAATAGATGCGCACATCGTTGTCTCCAGCGGCCATGGGAATGACAATCAGGCCGGTGTCATCGGTTCTCTGCGTTTCGGTGGGTTTGCCGTTCACCACGACCTCCCACGCCGGGTAGCTGAAGAGGCGCACGGTCAGATTTTGCGCTCCGGCAGCATGCACTGTGAAGTGTTTTTCCGTCTGCCCCCACGCCAGTATCTCGCTGCGGACCGGTGCCCCGGTATCGTCGCTGATGCGGGGCAGGCTTTTGTTCAACTCGTAGGCGTCGGCTCCGGCCGGGACGTATTCGTCGGTGCCCTCGTAGCCAGTGCCGTCGGCGACGGCATCGCTCATCTCGCGGATATCGCCGGCTCTGGCCCACCAAGGGGGCTGGATGCGATAACCGGGGAGGATTACCGCGGCCAGCAGAACGGCAGACGCGACCAGCCGCGAGGTCCAGCGTTTGGCGGCCATGGGCAGAAGCATGGCCAAAGCGGCGTTCATGCAGAGCAGCCAGCGGAAGGGAAGTTGCACGAAGCGGAACTTGGGCAAGTGCTGCCAGAGCAAATTGCTCACCGAAAGCAGGAGGAGCGCGCTGATGGCGCCCCAGGCGGAAAGCAGGGTCCACGGGCTTTGGTCAGCGGCTGCTCCGGTTGCGGTGTCGGCGACCGCACGGCCGAGAGCCTGCCCTGAGCTTGCCGAAGGGGCGGCCGTCCCTACATCCTTCTTCCCCCAGTTGCGCGAAAACCAGATCGCGCAAGCGAGGATGCCGATTTCGGTAACGGCTACGATCGAAAGCAGAAGATTGAAGCGGTTGTGATCGGGATCGGCGATGGTGGTGAAAAGAAAATTGTCCTGGGGACGGACGCCCGGCGACAGCACTTGGCTGAGGTTGATCCACCCCTGTTCGTAGATTGCCGGGAGCAGATAAAACGAGGCGAGGCCGGCTCCGAGGAGCATGGCCAGCGCCGTCCCGACGAGGGGACGCCAGGTCTGTGGACCCCACGATCGTGTATGGGCGGCCTCACGCGCGGCAAAAATCAAAGCCAGTCCGGCGATTGAGTAATAGATCATCACGGCGGCGGGTACGTTTGTGAGCCAGGCTGCGGCCAGCGTGAGACTCAACCACAGCACCGGACGAAAGCTAGGTTGGCCAGACAGGCGGCGGCTAAAAGCAGGCTCCTTGAGCCGCAGAAGACAAAGCAGCAGAAGTGGCAGCAGGGCGGCGGCCAGCAGTTCGGCGTAGGCGCTCCGCCAGTACACGATCAACAAGTGATAGGGATTCAGCGCATAGAACACGGCCGCAAACAAAGCGTCCGGGGCCGGGAACCACTCGAGGGCGAGCCGGTACATGGCCGCTCCGGCAAGCGTGAGCCCAATCCAGCAATACGCGCCCGGCACCATCTTCCAGGGCAGAGCGGCACCGAGCGTGGCGCCCAGAGTCCAGGAAGCGGGCGGATAAAACAGGAAGCGAGCCTCGCCGTATCCCCAGTACCCGAGCGCCGCCCAGCGCGGATATGCGATGCCGTGCTTCCATTGGCCGAGGACTTCCATCCACGAAAACATGTGGAACTCGAAATCATGCCCGGAAGGATTGCCCCACCAGAAAAACGGAGTGATGGCCACGAGACAAGCGCCAGCCAGCACCAATGCATGCGAGATCGGATTTCTGAGCAAATGGCCCTTAGGTTACGTTGAAGTGGCAGGCTGCGAAAAAATAGAACATCAAAACTCAGCCCCCATCTGCATCTGATTTCCCATAGCGACGCGGCTGGCCGCGTCTCCCGCGTCCCCGGAGCCGGGGCCAGCCCCGTCTCTACAGGCAGAGCAATTCTATTGCATCAGAAAATTCTCGGAAAATTAACTGAAACGAAATCATTCAGGAGGGAGTTTTGAGGTAGTCTGCGGTCAACGAGGTGGAACAGACCGCCGGGGACTGGGCCGACACCAAAGACGGGGTGTCGATCTGGTTCCCGGTTTTTGCTGGGATCGTTGTCATTGGAATCGGGCGCTATTGGGCGAACGCTGATCGGCTGGTTGCTATTGGCGGAAGTTTATCGGTTGACGCTTATTGGTTGACGCTCGCCGGAGTTCGCTGGCGGTGCAGTTCGGCGAGAAACGCTTCTTCCTCCAGCGCATTGCCGGTCCGGAGCAATTCCAGGAGTGGATCCTCCGCGTCGGTGGCGGCGCTGCCGGTCTGGCTTAGATCGACCGCGCTGGCGACCAGAGAACGAGGAGAAGTTTCCAGTTGCGGAGTGGCGCCGGGTTGGCCGGTGAGGAACTCGATGAACTCGCCGACGCTCTTGCGCTGCTCCTCGGTGCGGGCAGGGAATTCAATGCCCATGCCGTGTCCGGGATGCATGACCCGGACCAACCCTTCCGCGTGAATCTCCATGCCGGCAGCTCGTAGGCACAGGTCAACGGCTGAAGACTGCGGGAAGGGAGATTCGGTCTGCACATAGCAGCCGCCCAGACTAAGATCCGTCAGTTTACATTGGCTGATCGCATCCGGTTCCTCGGGCAGAGCATCGTGAGACCGCGCAGCCAGCCACTCCCCCATTTCCTCGCGCATCTTTTCATCCATGTCGAGAAAGCGGAGGCCGGTTTGACCGTTGGCGGTGCTCCAGGCAACTTCCGCGTCACCTTCAATGCCAGCGCCGCCATCGGGCAGCTCAAAGGAGACGCCAACCGTGGCTTTGGATGGAAGTGGCTTGGCCGCCAGCACATCCATGCCGCCGGTGCTCAGGTCGAGCAGGATGCCTTCCACAGGATTGCTCTCGTCGATCCGAAGGGAAACCGCCGCCTGCACTGCGACCCGCAACGATTGCCGTCTTTCGCGCTTCAGCAGCGCCGTGGCAGCGCGCAAGGTGTTTTGAGCCTGCTCGCGGGCGATGGGCTTGGTCAGGATGAAATGAGCACCGGCGCCGAGGATGGAGCGAATCTGCGAGGCATCGTGGAGCAAGGCAACGGTAACCGGCGGATGGCGGTCAGGGCCCACGAGGCGGCGGCAACCTTCGAGCACCAGAGAGGCCGCTTCGGGATCGTCGAAGTCGACGATGACCTGATCGAAACGCTCCTCCGCCAGCCGCGTCACGGCGACATCGGCCGCACTCGACCGATCCACCGCAACCCCGAACTGCGCCAGAACCTGAGTCAGCGTTTCCGCCGTCAGGTCGTCCTTTGACACCAGCAATGCCTGCAATATCATGCGGCCAAACCTCCCGCCTCGCGCTTTGCCTGTACCGTCAGGCTTCTACGGCCAGCGCGGAGTTACGCTACGCCCTGGCTTGGACGCGGCCGGCGCGGGTTGAGCGCTGGCCTTGGCAGCCATCGCATTGGAGTTTTCGTCGTCCACTTCCGTCAGCACGGCGCTATCGTCCTCGTTGTCATTTTCGGCTAGCAAGGGCGCGACTTCGCGCAGTTTCTCGGCAGCCTGCTGCAGCATCTCAATCTGCTTACCCAGTTGCGTGTACTGCGCCTGCTTGCGGCGCAAAACCTCATGGATATCCTTCATACTTCCCCCTGCGCCTGACTCTAGGTTTGGACAAAGGTAAGGTCAACGGCAAAGCCATCGTGGGCCGTTACGGCAGTAACCGCACAGGAAATGGAGCGGGCTTTAAAGCGGGGTCGAATCAGGCTCGGCGGGACGCCAAGCACTTGAAACCGTCCGGCGAAGGGCCCGATGCCTTATTCACCTTTTGGGTCAGCACTGGCGAGGCGCTGCCGCTGCCGGTGTTGTCACCCCTGTACATTGCGGCGATCGAATGGCCACCAGCGGTCAGCATTATTCTCTCTCATCCCGTTCCACAATGGCGACGCCTGTACCGTGCGCGTCTTCCTCACAGTGGGTTAGCCGGTATCCTGCGCTTCGTAGATACTCGAAGAGCGTGTCCTTAGCGTATCCCAAACGCGCAGGGACTTCGTGGTATTCGAATTGCATTCGCCGTATGGAACGTAGAACGGACACCGGCGTCGAATGCAGCACTTCCCATTCGCTGCCCTCAATGTCCATTTTCAGCAAATCGATCTGTCTCAGTTTGTATCGATCCATTAACTCCGCAATCGTAATGGATGGCACCTTGACGACTCTTTCGCCATCGGTTTCCACGTCGGCAGCGATCAAGCTGCGCCGTTGCGATTCAGCCGCGACCGGCATCAGGCGTTCTCCAGACTGCGCGGCCAGCGCCAACTGAACCGATTCCACCCGGCTTCCAAGCTGGTTTATCTGTAGATTATGCTGCAGTCTGGCAAAAGTCTCGGGGAAGGGTTCGAGAGCCAGAATGCGTGATTCTGGAAGTTGCCTGGCTGCCCAAACGGAGAACAGTCCGATATTGGCCCCAGCGTCAACAATAGTTTTGCAATCAGCCCAGAGACGATAGCAGCCGTGTATGAATATCTGCCAAAAAACCTTTGCCTCCCCCCGGCTGCACACCCGTACTACTCCTCCGCCACGGAGGGGAATCTCAAGGGGAAAGCGGGGAGCCCCAATATTTAGAGCGCTCGCTACCAGCTTGTGAGCTACAGGGGTCTGCCGCCAGGCGATCAGCAGTTCGTGTGATCGAGTGAAGCCTTTGACGAACGTCGACGGTGTACTCATGGGCGTCGAAAACCGGAATTTCCTTCTTGCTGATTCCGATGGTCGACCTCTGTTCCAAGGCGCCATCGATCCGATCAAGTAGCTGGTGTTGAAAATCGAAAGCCCCGCCTTGCGGCGGGGCCATGAGTTGAGTGTTCTGGGCGAACTTGCAAAGTTAAGTTTATGCCCCAATCAGCTTGCGACGGAACATTCCGGCGATACCCACAAGCCCTGTTCCTAGAAGACCCAAAGTTCCGGGCTCTGGGACGGCGAGGCTCGTGGTGCCCATATGGATGTGCCCGACACCCTGAGCGAGCTGTCCTTTAGCGGTGTAGAAGTTCTGGGTGGTCGATCCAGTCGTCATGCGACCGTCCCACAAGGTGCCTTGGATCGCGCCGCTGAGACTGAAGGTCAGGGGATGGCCAGACCCGCTAGTCAGAGTCCAAATAATTGGACCGACGAAGCTGCCGCTGAAGAGTGTGCAACCTGCTCCGCATTTCATCCCGGTTAACGCGTTTGCCCAAGCGCCGACGCCTTTCACGATAAAGCTGCCGCCCCCCGCAAACGTTCCGCCGCCTGAGAGTGTGCCGGTGGCCAGAGTGCCGGTCGAGAAGCTCACCGAACCCATTGATGTCCCCGTTATGGTGGAGCCCCAACTCCTCAGTTGCGATCCCATCGAAGTGAGCGTTGATACGCCGATTGTCCCCAGCCCCCCGTTGGGAGCCGTCATCGCAATATTGCCATACTGGTTCGTGAGAATAATGTCCGCCGAAGCAGCAATTGGCAACGCCAATGCCAGTAACGCTAGAACTACCACTCGCCTCATGTTAATCCCCTCCCAATTTTTCTTTCTTTCCACAATTTACCTTGAAACTTGTGTTCAAGGTATAGGTCGCCGCTTGTGCATAGAGCACTTGTTGTTCCAAAACTACAGAAGCTTACTTCTTGTTATGCATCAACAACTTACCAACATTTACCGTGCCTGTTCCGAATCTCGGGATGCAATCTGCTGCACACTAGCAACAATTCGCTTTCCCTAGATCGTCCAGAGGCTCAATCCCGCAGTCGGTCTAACCGGCTGCGAAACGGAACAACTGTAGGTTCGGAATCGGCAGGGGGAATCTCGCCCAAAAAGAAAACCTTGAACCTGGGGAAACCGCTTCCGGAACCTGATGCGACTATTAGTAACCAGTCGCAAGGTGACCGATGTTAGCACAGACCCGGCGTTCACCAATGGCTCTTTGGTGCCATCCAACCCCACAAGAGTGGGATTCCGCCCTCGGGCTCAGGTGCCCTATCTTTAAGGGTGAGCAGTTCTGGGGAGGGCTGTTCAGGCGTCCCGTGGTTCTTTGGATCCGGGACGCTTCTTATTTGTGGTGAAGTTTCCCAAAGAGCGTGCCCCCGTAGGACAGTACCCAAGTTTCCACAGGGTTGCGCTTACCTGGAAGGCTTACCTGCCAGGATCGTCTGCGAACATCGGCACCTCTTCACTTCTTTCCGACGACAAGCTGCGGTAGGCGGCGTCCAGAATGACCTGGTTTTGCCAGCCTTGCTGGCCAGGCGCTGGAAACACTTCCCGACCTTCGATTGCGGCAGCGAAACTGTCTGCCTGCCGCGCGTAGGCAAGTTGGTTGGAAACGGTTTCTTCAGCGACGCGTTGTCCATCGCGCCACAGTTCCAACTTAACCGGCCGTTCAACATTCAGCGCATCCTCGGCCCGGAGGACACCGCTTTCACCGACAACCTCCAACGGCGTGCGATAGTGGGCACGAGTTGAAACCATCACCATGGCCAGCGTGCCCCGCTGAAACTCCAGCGTCAGCACGGCCGCCGCTTCTACGTCGCCCGATTGTTCGTCTGGGCGGCCGAGAGCGGTCACGCGCCGCGGCTCATCCTGCAGGATGTAACGCAAGGCATCGACGCAATGGACGCCCACGTCGGCGATCGGGCCGCCTCCCGCTATCGAGCGGTTGTAGAGCCAGGTGCGAGCATGGCCTGAACCATGATACGAGAACTCCGCCCGCGCAAAGATCGGGCGACCGATGTCGCCAGCGGCGACGCGTTCGCGAAATCTTGCCGTGCTTTCTTCAAAGCGAAAGACCTGCGCGACGCCGAGGAGAACGCCGGCCTTGCGCGCCGCTTCAACCATCTGGCGGCATTCGTCCGCATCCAGGCCCATCGGTTTCTCGCACAGCACCGGCTTGCGGGCAGCAATCGCCGTGAGCACGTCCTGCAAGTGGCAGGCATTGGGAGTGGTGACCAGCACGGCGTCGACCTCGGGGCAGCGGCAGAGTTCTTCGGTGGAGGCAAAGGCAAAGCCATGCGGGATGCCATACTGCCGGGCGGCCTCGCGTGCTTTATGGAAGTCCCTGCGCGACAGGGCGACCACTTTACAATTCTGGGCAAGAGCGAAGCCCGGCATCAGACGCCGCACGGCGTGCAAACCGAAACCTGCGATACCAAAGCGAATCATGTGACTTTCACCCGCTCGAAGGCATTCTACATTTGCCGCCGACAGTCCCCTGGGGCAGTTCCCTGTGTAGCCCGGTGCTCCCTGTGGTGATAGCCGTACGCAGCGCAAAAGCGAAACCACTGTGGACACGAAGGTTCGCAGGGGAAATCCTGACTCCAACTGCGCAGTACTCTAGAGATGACACAGCTCGGCAAGCAGTTTGGGATCGATGTTGCCGCCGCTGATCACGGCCACGTTGATCGACGTCTTCGGCAACTCATCGGCGTGGAAAAAAAACGCGGCCGGGGCTACGGCGCCACTCGGTTCGGCCAGCGTTTTCGCGTTCACGCTTAGAGCGCGCATGGCCTCGAGAATCTCGTCTTCGGTCACGCTGACGATGTCGTCCACATAGGCCCGGATGTGTTCGAAATTGATTGCGCCGATGCTCTGGGTGCGAAGACCGTCGGCCCGCGTCCGCGAAACTTGCTCCGCTGGGAAGGAGACGATGCGACCGGCGCGCAGGCTGGCTTGCGCATCGGCGGCAAGTTCGGGCTCGACGCCAATCACCTTCACCTGGGGTTGGACAAGCTGGGGTTGGACGAGCCTAGGTTGGACGAGCTGGGGATGACTAAGCGCGGTATTGCTGAGCTTAATGGCGGCCGAGACGCCGCTGATCAATCCGCCGCCGCCGACCGGGACCAAAACGGTCTCAACGTTCGGCAGGTCTTCTAGAATTTCGAGCCCGACCGTGCCCTGGCCGGCAATGATCTTTTCGTCATTGTAGGGTGGCACGATAGCGTAGCCGTGCTCGGCGGCCAGTTGCTCAGCGCGCAGCCGCCGCTCTTCGCTGCCCGGACCAACGGTGACGATCTCGGCTCCGAGAGCGGCGGTGGCTTCGAGCTTGTTCTTCGGAGCATTGCCGGGCATAACGATGATCGCCCTCACGCCCAGCGCCCGCGCCGCGTAGGCCACGCCTTGCGCGTGATTGCCACTCGAATAGGAGATGACTCCGCAGCGGCGTTCTTCGTCGCTAAGCGATGCGATCTTGTTATAAGCGCCCCGCAGTTTGAAAGCGCCGATGGGCTGCAGGTTTTCGAGCTTGAGGTAGAGCTTGCGCTGATCCGCCGCGCCCGTCCATTCGAACAGAGGAGTGCGCACGGCGATGCCATCGAGGAGAGTTTGAGCTTCAAGAATGTTTTGCAGGGAGACCATCGTGTTTGAGCGTGCCTTGTCCGAGCGTTTTTTGCAAGGGCGGCTACGTAGTACATCATGACGTTACGGAGATCGACATCATGATGCCTAATCGTATAGCATCAAAACATGAGGACAACCCTTTCGCTCGATGACGACGTGGCCCAGTTGCTGAAGAAGGAAGTTCGGCGAACTGGCTCTTCTTTCAAAGAGGCGGTGAATCGATTTCTGCGGATGGGATTAACGGCTTCGAAGCAGCCCGTCCGGAAGCCGTTCCG
>Ga0187818_10000685_pt1 | contig 12652 bp, 4 predicted proteins | sample NC_wetland_sal_i_14_FD_130581 | JGI IMG/M metagenome (GOLD analysis project Ga0187818, IMG submission 130581) | Wetland sediment microbial communities from Neuse River Estuary, North Carolina, USA - SO4_3 | ecosystem: Environmental > Aquatic > Freshwater > Wetlands > Sediment | place: USA: North... | reverse complement strand
GAAGAACAATTGCCAGATCCCGCCGCCGGCGAGCCGGCGCAATTCATAGTCGATATTGCGGCTCTTCAATTTCTTGACGGTCCCGGGCAGATCCTCGGCGCTGAACGCCATGTGATCGAGCACACCCGCGCGGTCGCCCTCCGGGAGGTGGTCGCGGTGAATCACGTGCAATATCGGCGTGTCGCCGGCATAGAGCCACCAGCCGGGGAACTGGAAGGGCGGGCGCCAGCCGACCTTAAAGCCGCCGAGGAAATCGCAGTAGAATTCGCGGGTCGCCTCGAGATCGTCGCTCAAGACGGTAAAGTGGTTCATCGCCGTAGCGGGCATGCGGTCTCTCCCTGACAATCTGGGTCGGTTGTGCCGCCACAAGAAATGGTCGAATGCCGGCCCTGCGTCAATCGGTGAGCGCGGCCCGGGGGGGGCATGATATGGATTGCCGGCGGGGGCAACCGGCCAGTCGAACGACGGGAAGGGCGAGGAGTGCAGATGATCCGGGCAGGTCGAATGATGGCGGCGGCGGGGCTCCTGCTCGCGCTCGGCGCGCCCGATGCGGCGCTCGCGCAGAAACCGGGCGGCATCCTCCGGGTCTACCACCGCGACAGCCCGGCCAGCATGTCGATCCACGAGGAGGCGACCTGGTCGACGATCATGCCGATGATGGGCGTGTTCAACAACCTCGTGCTCTATGACCAGCATGTGCGGCAGAACAGCCTGCAATCGATCGTCCCCGATCTTGCCGAGAGCTGGGCATGGAACGAGGACGGCACCGAACTGACCTTCAAATTGCGCCACGGCGTCAAATGGCATGACGGCAAGCCGTTCACCGCTGCCGATGTGAAATGCACCTGGGACCTGCTGCTCGGCCGCGGCAAGGAGAAATTGCGCCTCAACCCGCGCGAGACCTGGTACCTCAACCTCGCCGAGGTCACCACCAAAGGCGATGACGAGGCTTCGTTCCACATGAAGCGGCCGCAACCCGCGTTTCTCGCGCTGCTCGCCTCCGGCGATTCGCCGGTCTATCCGTGTCATGTCGCGCCCAAGGATATGCGCACCCACCCGATCGGCACCGGACCGTTCAAATTCGTCGAGTACAAGCCGAACCAGTGGATCAAGGTCACTCGCAACCCGGATTACTGGAAGCCCGGCCTGCCCTATCTCGACGGCATCGACTATACGATCATCCCAAACCGGTCGACCGCGGTGCTCGGCTTTATCGCCGGCACGTTCGACATGACCTTCCCGTGGGAAGTGACGATCCCGCTGTTGAAGGACATCAAGAGCCAAGCGCCGCAGGCGATCTGCGACACCGAGCCGCTCAACGTCTCAGTCACCCTGGCGGTGGTGCGGAAGCCGCCGTTCGACAATCCCGACCTGCGCCGCGCCCTGGCGATGGCGCTCGACCGCCAGGCCTTTATCGATATCCTCGGCGAGGGGCAGGGCGATATCAGTGCGGTGATGCTGCCGCCGCCCGAAGGCATCTGGGGCATCCCGATCGAGCAGTTGCGACCGTTGCCCGGCTATGGCCTGGATGTGGCGAAGAGCCGCGCGGACGCTCGCGAGATCATGCGGCGCCTCGGTTACGGGCCGGAGAACCCGCTCAAGGTCACAATTTCGGCGCGCAACATCCCGGCCTACCGAGATCCGGCGACCATTTTGATCGACCAGCTGAAATCGATCGGCATCGACGGCGAACTGGAAACGATCGAGACCGCCAATTGGATCCCCAAGCTGATGCGCAAGGATTTTACGATCGCCATGAGCCTATCGGGCAGCGCCGTCGACGATCCGGACCAGATCTTCTACGAGAGCTATGTGTGCAAATCGCCGCGCAACTACACCGGTTATTGCAACCCCGAGGTCGAGGCCCTGATCGACCAGCAGTCGATCGAGAGCGACCTGGAGAAGCGCAAGCAAATCGTCTGGCAGATCGAGCGCAAGATGGTCGAAGACGTGGTGCGGCCGGTGATCTACCACATGCGCGCCGCGACCTGTTGGCAGCCCCAGGTCAAGAACCTCACCCAGATGGTCAACAGCGCCTACAACAGCTGGCGCATGGAGGATGTCTGGCTGGATAAGTAGCCGCCGAGGCGTCAGGCCAGCGCGGCATAGACCGCGCGCTCGAAAGCATCGAGCAGCGCCAGCGCCTTGCGGTCGGCGAAGGGGAGCAGTTGGGTCAGAATGATGCCGGCTACACCCTTTGCCGGATCGATCCAGAAATAGGTATTGCCGAGGCCGGCCCACGCGAGGCTGCCGGCGCTGCGTCCACCCGGCACCGCCTCGGTCGAGATCATGAAGCCGAGGCCCCATTTCTTGACCATGCCGGGGAAGAACTCGGCGTCGTTCGAGGAGCCCGGCACCGCGGTCTTGAGCAGCCGCACATTCAGCTCGCCGATCGCGTTCCGCGCCATCAGTGCGACCGTCTCGGGGCGCAACACCTGCCGACCAGCGGCGCGGCCCTGGTTGAGGAAGAGCCGCTGGAAGGCAAGATAATCAGCCGCGGTACCGTAAAGGCCGCCGCCGCCCATCTCGAACTCCGGCTTTTGCGGGATCTCGAACTCGATCGGCGTCAGCTCATCGTCAGCACCGCGCGCATGCATGCCGGCGAGCCGGGCGCGGTAGTCCGGCGTCAGTCGGAAGCCGGTATCCTTCATGCCGATCGGCCCGAACAGATGATCGGCGAAATAATCACCGAGACGCTGTCCGCTGGCCCGCTCCACCGCCTTGCCGACCCAGTCGATATTGATGCCGTAATCCCATTTGTCGCCCGGATCGAAAACCAGCGGCAACGCCAGCGCGGCATTCTGGCAGGAGCCGATGGCGGGGACTCCCGTCTTTTCCATGTAGCGACCCATCTCCGCATTCCAGATGTCGTAGACAAAGCCGGCGGTGTGGGTGAGCAGGTGACGTAGGGTGATCGGCCGCCGCGCCGGACGCAGCTTCGGCTCGCCGGCAGCGTCGAAGCCTTCGAGTACCTGCGGCGCGGCGAGCTCCGGCAACAGCCCGGCGACCGGCTGGTCGAGCGCGAGCCTGCCCTGCTCGACGAGCTGCATCGCGGCGGCTGAGGTGATCGTCTTGGTCATCGAGGCAATCCAGAACACGGTATCGACGGTCATCGCGGCGCCGTCGGGCAGGGCGCGCCGACCGAACGTGCCTTGATACGCCGCCCCCTCTCGCGTCGCCGCCATCGCGACGACGCCCGGAACATCCCTGCGCTCGATCGCGGTTTTAAGAACCTCGTCAACCCCTGGCAGCTGAGGCATCTCATTCCCTCCGATCGGCGCAGGCGCAGTCGATGTGAAAGATCCGGGCCGCGTTGTCGCCGAGGATGGCGCCTCGCTCGGCCGCGGTCAGCGGCGTTGCATCGACGATCCCGCAAGGGTCGGGGTCGCCGATCCCGAACGGGTAGTCGGAACCGACCATGATCTTGTCGGCGCCGGCGACGTCGCACAGAAAGCGCAAGGCCCGCGGCTCGAACATCACCGTGTCGAAATAGAGCCGGCGGAACCCCTCTTCCGGGTTCGCGTAGTCGGGGTGGATGACCTGATTGCGCTTCAGCCGCCCCAGCGCGTAGGGCAGCGCGCCGCCGGCATGCGACAGGACAAGGCTCACGCCGGGATAGCGGGTCAGATGCCCGGAAAACAACAGCCGCGCCACCGCGATCGTCGTATCGGCGAGACGCCCGACGGCGTTGATCAGGTCGTAGCCATCGAGCCGGTCGTCGCTGCAAATGTAGTGCGGGTGCAGAAAGATCGCTGCCCGCCGCGCCGAGGCCAACTCCCAAAACGGGTCGAGGCTCGGATCGTCGAGATTGCCGCCGATCCCTTTGGGCTGGGTCGCGATCATCGCCCCCTTGAAGCCGGCGTCGAGCGCTTCGTCGAGCACCTGCGCCGCGCGCGCGCCGTCTTGCAGCGGCACCGTCGCGAGCGCGGTCAACGCCGGCAGTCCGGCGGCATCCTGCTGCATGTGCTCGTTGTAGAACCGTGCCCAATCGGCGCCCTCCTCGCCCGGCAGCTCATAGCCATAGATATCGGTCCAGCCGCCGACCAGCTGATGGTCGACCCGCGCCGCCTTGAGCCAGTCGCGGCGCTGTGCGAGGTCGGAAAGCCGGGGCTGGATCGGCCGTCCGGGGGCCCCGCCGGCAAAGGCCATGCGCGGCGCGGCGCCCTCGCTATTGAGCCTGACCGACGGAAAGAGCCGCTTTTCGGTCTTCAGCGCGTCGAGAAGGCTCTTCGGCACGACATGGGCGTGCGTGTCGATGATCATGGCCGGACACCTCCGTCACTGCGAGCGGAGCGAAGCAGTCTCGCGCCGTCTCTCTGTTGCCCGCCGAGATTGCGTCGTCGCTGCATTCCTCGCAACGACAAGCTTGGTCGGGTACTCGACCGCCGCGGCGACGCCTTATCAACCTCCTCAACCGCCCGCGACGGGCGAACGTCGCGCCAGATCCGAATCGGGCATCATCGTTGTATCGCTGAAAGGTGGTCCCCATGCTCGAAAGGGTCCCACGCTCCGCCGCCCGCATCGACCGCGGCCGGTCCGCTCGCGCCATCTTGCGCTCCCTCCGTGGGTCTCATATCACAGCGGCCCGCCTTCGCTTGACGAGGCTCGGTCATGGTCGATTCCGATTTTCTCGCGCGCCATCTCGATCTCGTCCTCGATGACGCGACGATCCCCGAACTGCCCAACCACTACCGCGGCAAGGTGCGCGACAATTATGATTTGCCGGATGGCAGACGACTGATCATCGCGACCGATCGGCTCAGCGCCTTCGACCGCGCCATCGCCGCGATTCCGTTCAAGGGTCAGGTGCTGACCCAGATCGCGCGCTTCTGGTTCGATCGCACCGCCGACATTTGCCCGAACCATGTCATCGACTATCCCGACCCGAACGTGCTGCTCTGCAAGCGTCTCGACATCCTGCCAATCGAAATCGTGGTGCGCGATTATCTCGCTGGGACGACGGCGACCTCGATCTGGTCGATGTACAAGGCGGGGCGCCGCGAGATGTATGGGCTGCGCCTCCCCGACGGACTGCGCGAGAATGAAAAATTGCCGCACGCGGTCGTCACCCCGACCACCAAGGCGCGCGACGGCGAGCATGACGAGCCGGTCACCCCGGCTGAAATCCTCGATCGTGGCCTCTTGACCGCGGCACAATGGCAGGAGGTGTCGGAGAAGGCGCTGGCGCTGTTCGCTCGTGGACAGAGCATCGCGGCCGCGCGCGGCCTCATCCTGGTCGACACCAAATATGAGTTCGGGCGCGACAGGGACGGGCAAATCCTGCTCGCCGACGAGATCCACACCCCCGACAGCAGCCGCTACTGGTTCGCCGAAAGCTATCCCGGGCGGTTCGCGGCGGGCGAGCCGCCCGACAGCTTTGACAAGGATTTCCTGCGGCGCTGGGTGGCGGCCCGCGTTGACCCCTACCGCGACCCGATCCCGCCGATCCCGCGCGAAATCATCGCAGAGGCGGCGCGGATCTATATCAGCGTGTTCGAGACGATCACCGGCGAGAGGTTTACCGTGGCCGACCCGGAGACGCCCGTCCTCAAACGGATCCGCACCAATTTGCGCCGGTTTTTTTGAACGGGCGCACCGCCCTCGCAAGTGACCCGCCTTATTGCTGCACCCTGAAACGCCGCCCAGGCTGCCTTCGACTGGCGTAGGACGGGCAAAGCCGTGGTTGAATTCGGGGGCAGGCTCCGTTAACCTCTGCGCCTGTGCTGTTAATGATTGATCTTAATGCGAATGTTTATCGATTGGGCTCGTTCGCCGTTAAGATAGCGCCGTGCTGCGCGAGAAAACCGAGCAGCGAAATGGGGCGGTGGAAGCTGTCTGGTGAGGCCGATGATGGGGGTGGGGAGTGACGAGCGTCGCCAGGCGATCGGCGCGGACAAGCGGCGATCAATCCGAATCGGGGGCCGCTGCCGTGCGCACAGAGCACCGGGTCTATGATACCCGCGGCGGGGCCGGGGTCGCTGTCGAGGCGCGCCCGGCATTGCCGCGAAGCGAGGCGCCGACCCGGTTTGGCGCGATCTTAGCAGGAGCCTGCAAGCATGGCCTCGGCCAAGTAGGCCAAGCCGTTGCTTGACAGCGCAGGGCTGTCGCCCGAGACAACATCGCAACTGGTCTTTCCGCTTTGGGGTGTGTAATGAATGGGGAGGCCGCGCGGCAAGCCGTCACCCACTTTCCTCGCCACGGAATCGAGTTTGCCTCAGCGCTATGAGTGACGGGTCGATCGCGATCATCGGCGCCTCCTGCCGCTTTCCGGGCGCATCTGGCCTGGAGGCGTATTGGGAGCTGCTCGCTTCGGGGACCGATGCGATCTCGCAGGTCGATGCGAGCCGTTGGTCAACCCGGTTTTACTACCACCCGACCAGCGGCGAGCCGGCGAAGAGCTACACCTGGGCCGCCGGCCTGCTAAGCGGTGTCGATCTGTTCGAACCGGCCTTTTTCGGGATCTCCCCGCGCGAAGCAGCGCAGATGGACCCGCAACAACGCGTGCTGCTCGAGCTGGTATGGCACGCCGCCGAGGATGCCGGCATTCCGGCGAGCAAGCTCGCCGGCAGCGCAACTGGGGTCTACATCGGCGCATCCGCCACCGACTACCGCGATCTGCGCCTTGGCGACCCGGCGAGCGGCGATTCGTATTTTATGACCGGCGGGACGCTCAGCATCCTGGCCAACCGCATCTCTTATGTTTTCGACCTGCGCGGCCCAAGCCTGACCGTCGACACCGCCTGCTCGTCCTCTCTGGTGGCGCTGCATCACGCGTGCGAGGCGATCCGGAGCGAGCGCATCGCGAGCGCGATCGTCGGCGGCATCAATCTGCTGCTGGCGCCCTATCCTTTTCTCGGCTTCTGCCGCGCCTCGATGCTGTCGCGGCTTGGCCGCTGTTTTGCCTTCGACGAACGCGCCGACGGTTACGTGCGCGGCGAGGGCGGCGGCGCGATAATCCTCAAGCCACTGCAGCAGGCAATCGCTGACGGCGACCGCATTCGCGCGGTCATCCTTGGCACCGGCGTCAATTCCGACGGTCGCACCATCGGGTTGTCGCTGCCGAGCGAAGCGGCGCAGTCTGCCCTCATTCGCACGGTTTATGCCCGTGCCGGCGTCACTCCCGACGATCTAGCGTTTTTCGAGATGCACGGCACCGGCACGCCGGCGGGCGACCCGATCGAGGCCGCTGCAGTCGGGCGCGCACTCGGTCAGGCGCGGCAAGACCCGCTGCCGATCGGCTCGGTCAAGACAAACATCGGTCATTTAGAACCAGCCTCAGGGATGGCCGGGCTGATCAAGGCGACGCTGGCACTTGAGCGCGGCAGCGTGCCACCGACGCTGCATTGCGAGACGCCGAATCCGCACATCCCGTTTGACGCGCTCAACCTTCGCCTCGTCCGCTCCGTCGAGACCATCGGGGCCGGTAGCTGCGCCGGGGTCAACTCGTTCGGGTTCGGCGGCACCAACGGGCATGCCGTCCTGGCGGCGCCGCCGCAGCGTACGGAGGCGATGCAATCGGCCGATGGCCCGTTGCCACCGTTGATCATCTCGGCGCGAACGGAGGCCTCGCTTCGCGAGTTGGCGCAGAGTTGGCGCGACACCCTCGCTGCGGCGCCTGCGGAACGCATCCCGGGCTTGCTGCGCGCCGGCGCGCGGCGCCGCGATCAGCATCCCCAGCGTCTCGTCGCGCTCGCCGAAGACCAGGCCGGGATGACCACCGCGCTCGACGGTTTCATCGCCGATGCGGAAAGTCCCGCCGTGATCAACGGAACGGCGGTGCGCGACGGCAAAGTCGCGTTCGTCTTCTCGGGAAACGGTGCGCAATGGCCGGAGATGGGTCGTTACGTCTATCACGCGAGCCCGGCGTTCCGCGCCGCGGTCGCGCAGGCGGACGATGCATTGCGGCCGGCGCTCGGCTGGTCGGTTGCCGAGGTGATCGAGCGCGGTGTCGACGCCGAGCAGCTGGCGCATGCCGATATCGCTCAGCCGCTGCTCTTTGCCATTCAAGTCGGGATCGTGACCGTCCTGCAGGGGCTGGGAATCGAGGCGGCGGGCCATATCGGCCATAGCGTCGGTGAGATCGCGGCGGCATGGGCCGCGGGCGCTTTGTCGCTGGCGGAAGCCGCGCGCGTCGTGGTGGCGCGCAGCCGGCAGCAGGAGCGGACCCGCGGCAACGGACGCATGGCGGCGCTGGCGTTGGGTGCTGCGGCTGCCCGCGAACTGCTCAGCGAACTTGGCAGCCCGCTCGAGGTCGGCGCCGTCAACGCCACGCAGTCGGTGACGGTCTCCGGTCCCGACGGGGCGATCGACCGATTGGCAGCGGAAGCGCGCCGCCGCGGGCTCGCCGTGCGTGCCCTCGATCTCGATTTCGCCTTCCATTCCGCGGCGATGGACCCGATCCGCGACGATTTGCTCAAGGATCTCTCCGGCCTGTCGTCGGACAAGCCGCACACCCTCCTCGTGTCGACGGTCACGGGCGACGACGTCGCGGCCGGCCTGCTCGACGCGGAGTATTGGTGGCGCAACATCCGAAGCCCCGTACGCTTCAGCGATGGGATGGCCGCGCTCGTCGGCGCCGGTTTCCGGTTATTTGTCGAGATCGGTGCAAACCCGGTGCTTCAGGCCTATCTGCACGACGCGCTGCGCGCGGCGGAGGGTCAGGGCCGAGTCCTCCCGACATTGAGCCGCAAGCACGGGAGCGAGGACCCGTTTCCGGAAATCGCCGCGCGTTGCCACGTCGCCGGGTATGACATCAGCCAGGCCGAGCGGTTCGACGGGCCGGCCGATTTGTGCGGGTTACCGCTGTATCCTTGGCAAAAGGAGCGCTTCTGGTTCGAACGGACGGTCGAGGGCACCAATCCGGTGGACCCGCCCTTCGACCATCCGCTGCTCGGCTTTCGCCAACAAGGGCCGGTGCCGTTCTGGCTCAACCATCTCGATCCAGAGGTGCTGCCGTGGCTGGCCGATCATGCGATCGAGGGCGTGCCGGTGCTTCCCGCGACCGCGGTCCTCGAGATGGCGCTTGCTGCGGCATGGTTGCGCCGCCCGGATGCGCGCGCCGTCGAGGTCGTCGATGTCGAGCTGCGCCGGCCGTTGCCCTTCGACAAGGGGCGACCCCGTGAAATTCGGACTGTGGTGGCCGGAGAGGATGGCGATTGGGAGCTGAGCAGCAGGCCTCGCCTTGCGGATGAGCCGCTGACCCTCCATGCGGTTGCGCGTCTTGCGACGGCGGGGGACCGTCCGGCCGCGCCGCTGTTCACCGAGCACAAACCCGCTCGGGGCGAGGTTGACGCCGAAACCCTCTATCGCCTTGCCGCCCAGCTTGGACTCAATTACGGGAGGCAGTTTCGTACCGTCACGCGCATTGAGCTGTTGGGGAGCGACGAGGCGCTGGCGCACCTCGATTCGTCCGTCATCGACGAGCCGCTCGATCGCTACCTGCTGCACCCCGCCTTGGTGGATGGCGCGTTGCAGGCCCTGCTCGCGCTGATTGCCGATCGACACGCCGACCTGGAAGGCGTCAGTTTCCTCCCGTGGCGCTTTGGGCGGGTGCGCATCACCGCACCGTTTGAGCGGCCGGTTTGTCAAGCGCGGCTTCGGGTGACCCGCCTTGGCACGCGATCGGCTTCCGCCGACATCGCTCTGTTCGACGCGGCCGGCGAGATTGTCGGGGAACTCTCCGATTGCTGGTTCCGCCGGGTCGAGCTCACCCGCCGCATCGCGCCGGAGGATAGCGCGCTGCGCGTCGATCTGATCCCGGCGCCGCTGAGCGAGCCCGCGAGCGCCACGGTGCTCGGGCGGACCAAGGAGATCGTCGCGCAGTTCGTCAACCTGCCGGCGAATCCCGCCGCGCGGCATGACGAGCACGCCTTGCTGCTCGATGCGCTGATTGCGTCGGTCGCGCTGCAGTCGGCTGTAGCGATCGTCGACCCGGATGTGCCGTTTACGATCGAGGAGGTGATCGAGACCGGTGCGATCGCCCCCGATTCGGCAGCGCTGTTCGAATATCTGCTGCGCTTGCTGACACGCTTCGGCGCCGCCTCTGAGGTGGGGCGGGTATGGCGGCTTGCCGAGGCCAACGACCTGCCGGACATCGCCGAGGTCTGGCGTCTGCTGCTTGCCGAGGCGCCCAAACTGGTCGCTGAGCTCGCCCTGATCGCGGCATTGGCCGAAGAGATGCCGCGCCTGCTGGCCGACGGCCCGCGGCAAGCCGACGCATCGCCCGTGCCGATGGTCGAACATCTCCTGCATGGGTCTCCGGTCAGCGCCGCCGGTATCGATCTGGTTTGCGCCGTGCTCGGGAAGATCGCCGCGCGTTGGCCGAAAGGCCAGCGCTTGCGGGTCCTCGAAGTCGGCGCCGATGGCGGTGCGACCCGCCGGCTGCTCGAGCATCTGGCGCAATCTGGCGTGGCACTCGCCTACCGGGCCACGAACCCCGACCAGGAGCAGGCGGCGCGGCTCGGCTTTATCGTGTCGGCGGTCGCGGGCGCTAGCGCCGGCTGCTGGTCGCCGCGCGACGCTGCGGACGATCTCGGCGACAGCCGGTTTGACGTAATCGTGTCGGTGCACGCCTGCGCCCGGCTTCAACTCGATACCACCGCGCTGTCTCAATTGCGTGATCTGCTCGCCCCGGGGGGCCTCTTCATCGCTGTTGAACCCGCGCCTAACCCGCTCTGGGATCTCGTGTTCGGCCGCTATGCCGGATGGTGGCAGGGCGGCGGCGACAGCGTCGCGGTCTCACCGCTGCGATCGAGCGAAGAGTGGCGCAGCGAGCTCGCCATCAACGGGTTCAGCGGCCTCGGTACGGCGGCGCTGGCGACCGGGCCATGGCCGAGCTCGGTTTTGTGGGGCCGGGCGCAGCCGGTAGTCGAGGCCCCCGCAGCGGAACCCACGGCCGCCTACTCGATCAGCCTGATCGCGGCCGGCGGCGACAATGCGGCCCTGTGCGAGCGGTTGACGCAGGCCGGTCACCGGGTGAGTGTGAGCGATGCCGCCGAGTTTGCTGCCGGAAGCCAGATCGACGAGGCCGGGGACGATAATGAGGTCGCGCTGATCGTCGTCGAGGCCGGCGAGGAAGCGGTGGAGCAAGCCTCGCACCTGATCTCGCTGGTGGCGCGGGTCGCCAGCGCCGCCGCACAACGGCAAATCCCGCTGTGGCTGATTACCTGCGGCGCGCAGCAATGCGCCGACGGGGACGGTAGCGGGCTGGTCGGCGCCGCGCTGTGGGGTTTCGGACGCGTCCTCATGAACGAGATCCCGCGGCTCTCGTTGCGTCTGGTCGACCTGGCCCCGACGATGAGTTGGGTCGAACGGGCTGACTGCATCGCCAGCGAGCTGGCAGCGGAGACAGCGGAAACCGAAATCGCCTGGACCCAAGCCGGCCGCCATCTGCTCCGCTTGCGCCGTGGTCTGCCGCCGCGCTGGGCGACTGCGGCGGATGCCGTCGGGTTGACGACCGAGCAACAAGGCGGCCTTGACGCCTTGGGGTGGCAATTGGCCGCACCCCGTGCCCCGGGACCGGGTGAGGTCGCGATCGATGTTCATGCGGCCGGGCTGAATTTCCGCGACCTCATGTGGGCGATGGGTCTGTTGCCCGAAGAGGCGCTGACCGACGGCTTCGCCGGGCCGACCTTTGGCCTCGAATGTGCCGGGGTCGTCCGAGCAGTCGGCGCCGGGGTCGCCGACTTGGCGGTCGGGGATCGGGTCGCCGGGTTCGCGCCTGCCGCATTGAGCACGCAGGTAACGACGGCCGCCCATGCCGTCATCCGAATCCCGCTTGAGACGAGTTTTGCCGCCGCGGCGACAATTCCGGTGGTGTTTGTCACGGCGGTCTATGCGCTTGGCACATTGGCGAAGCTGATGCCGGGCGAACTAGTCCTGATCCATGCCGCAGCCGGGGGCGTCGGCCTCGCCGCGATCCAGTACGCTAAGCATCGCGGCGCGGTGGTCATCGCGACTGCCGGTTCCGAGGTGAAGCGGGCTTTCTTGCGCCTCGCCGGCGCTGATTATGTCGTCGACTCGCGGGACCTCGGCTTCGCCGATGCGGTGCGCGCCATCAGCGGCGGCGCCGGCGTCGACGTCGTGCTCAATTCGCTGAGCGGCGAGGCAATGGAGCAGAGCCTCAGCGTACTGAAGCCGTTCGGCCGCTTTCTCGAACTCGGCAAGCGAGATTTCTATCTCAACCGACGCGTCCACCTGCGTCCGCTGCGCCAGAACATTTCCTATTTCGCGATCGATGTCGACCAGCTGCCGGTCCAGCGGCCGGATCTCGCGCGATCGCTGCTGAGCGAGGTTTCCGCGGCGTTGAGCGAGGGAGCAATCCGGCCGCTCGCGCATCGCACGTTTGGGTTCGGCGCGATCGGTGACGCGTTCCGTTTGATGCAGGCCTCGGGCCATATCGGCAAACTGGTGCTTGTGCCCAATGGCAATGCCGGCGTCCGGCTGCGTCGGGCGCCGGAAATGACATTGCGCCATGACGGCACCTATCTCGTCACCGGCGGCATCTCCGGGTTCGGGTTCGCCGCGGCCCGGTGGCTCGCGCAGCATGGCGCTGGATCGATCGCACTGCTCGGCCGGCGCGGCGCCGCGACGCCGGGAGCGGCCGAGCGCGCGGCCGAACTGAGCGCTCTCGGCGCGGAGGTGCACATCTATG
>Ga0187818_10000684_pt1 | contig 12663 bp, 8 predicted proteins | sample NC_wetland_sal_i_14_FD_130581 | JGI IMG/M metagenome (GOLD analysis project Ga0187818, IMG submission 130581) | Wetland sediment microbial communities from Neuse River Estuary, North Carolina, USA - SO4_3 | ecosystem: Environmental > Aquatic > Freshwater > Wetlands > Sediment | place: USA: North... | reverse complement strand
GAACAGCAGGAGATGGCGGGCGGCACTGAGCGCTTCGTGCCCAACGATCTGTACATGAATGGCACGACCGATAACATTCTGTTGCTGACCGGCCCAAACATGGGCGGCAAATCCACCTATCTGCGGCAGACGGCGCTCATCGTGATCCTGGCGCAGATGGGCTCGTTCGTGCCGGCGCGCTCGGCCCGGCTGAGCGTGGTGGACCGGGTGTTCACGCGCATCGGCGCCAGCGACAATCTGGCGCGCGGGCGCTCGACCTTTATGGTGGAGATGACGGAGACGGCGGCGATTCTGCACACGGCGACGCCGCGGTCTCTGATCCTGCTGGATGAAGTTGGGCGCGGCACGGCTACCTACGACGGTCTGGCGATCGCGTGGGCCGCGGTCGAATATCTGCACGCGCGGGTGCGGGCGAAGACTCTGTTCGCGACCCACTATTTCGAATTGACTGAGCTGGCCGAGCAGCTTTCCGGGGTGAAAAACTATCACGTCTCGGTGAAGGAAACCGGAGGCGGAATCGTATTCCTGCGCAAAGTGGAGCCGGGCGCCGCCGACCGCAGTTACGGCATTGAAGTCGCCAAGCTGGCCGGATTGCCGCAGGAAGTGGTCACGCGGGCGCGCGAAGTCCTGGACGAACATGAATTCGCCGAGCAGCAGGCCACGGCACATCTTTCTCCCGGAGCGACACCACCGGCGGCGCAGTTGACGATCTTTACGCCGCTGTCGCAGCCCGTACTCGACAAGCTGCGTGAAGTGGATTTGAACCGGCTGACGCCGCTGGATGCGCTGAATTTGCTGGCGGAGTTGAAGAGGGAAATCTAACCGCAGAGGATGCGGAGGACACGGAGGAACGTCTGACACTTAACCTGGGTCAGCTTCTGATCATCGGCTTCGACGGCACAGAGCTTACGCCGCGGCTTGCTTCCCTGCTCGGGCGGGTGCAACCGGCGGGCGTGATTCTGTTCGCGCGGAACATTCGCAGCGCGGAGCAGACCTGGCGTCTGCTGCGCGAATGTCAGAAGTGCGTCGCCACGCCTCTGTTTACCTGCGTGGACCTTGAAGGCGGCACGGTGGATCGCCTGCGCGACGCGCTGGAGCCGGCGCCTTCGGCCGCGGATGTGTTTGCGACCGCGGATCGCAGGCTATTCCGCAAGCACGGACACGTCCTCGGCGAGAACTGCCGCGCTTTTGGCTTTAACGTTAACTTCGCCCCGGTGCTTGACCTGGCGTTCGAGGCTTCGCGGAGCGTAATGGGCTCGCGGACGGTTTCCTCGAACCCTCGCGAAACGATTCGCTATGCGCGCGAGTTTGTCGCCGGACTGCGCGCCGCAAAAGTGCTGGGATGCGGCAAGCACTTTCCCGGACTGGGCGAGGGCAGGCTTGATAGTCATCACGAGTTGCCGGTGATCGACAAATCGCCGCAACGACTGTGGGCCGAGGACCTGCTTCCCTACCGCATGCTTCACGCGCAGTTGCCGTTCGTGATGATTTCTCATGCGGCGTATCCGCAGGTGACGAAGGAAAGGACTCCGGCATCTCTGTCGAAGGTCTGGATCAGCGACATTCTGCGCAAGCGGATCAGGTATCGAGGTCTTATCGTGTCCGATGATCTGGAGATGGGCGGGGTGCGAGGGGAGGCGACAGTCGGGCAGGCAGCGGTGGAATTTATTCGGGCGGGCGGCGATTTGTGCCTCATCTGCCACCGCGAGGAGTTCGTCACGCAGGCGTACGAAGGGCTCGTCAAGACGGCGGAGCGCGATGAGAAGTCTGCGCGGCGCGCGGCGGAGGCAGCGCGGCACGTGCTCGCATTCAAAAAGAAATGGGGACGGATGCTGCACGTGGGCAGCGGTGCTACCGGGGCTCCGTCGCCGGCGAAGGTGCAGAGGTTAACGCGGCGGTTGTGGGAGTTTGACGAGCAGGTGCGTCTGGAGAGGGCCGCGCTGGCACGCGACGGAGTTGCATAGAAGAGGTTTCACAAATGGGTTTTGGGTAGAGCCCGGCTTCAGCCGGGCCGCTTGATTTTCCCGCTGCGCGGGGAAATCGCTCCTCAGGATGGCAAGGTGACGGACAAGAAAATGATCGTAGCCGGAGTAATGAGCGGAACGTCAGCAGACGGCATTGACGTGGCGCTGGTGGAGATCGGGGAGAGGGATGGATCTGGGTCCGAGTTGGAGCCAGCGCCGACTTCACAGCCGAGCGGGCGAGTCACCCGCTCCCACACGATCAGATTGCTGGGGTACGCAGATTATCTCTATCCGCGAAAAGTCCGTGCTGCTGTTCTTGCTGCAATGAATGCAGAACGAGCCCGCGTCGCCGACCTGGCTCGGCTGAATTACATCCTGGGCGAACTCTACTCCGATGCGGTGCTCGCCACCCAGCGAAAGTTTGGGACCAAGGCCGAGTTGGTGGGCTGCCACGGGCAGACACTCTACCATCAGGGCGAAGCGCAACTGTTTTTGGGGAAAAAGATTGCTGCGACCTGGCAGACAGGAGAAGCGTGCCTCATAGCGGCCCGCCTCGGCGTGCCGGTGGTATCGGATTTTCGTCCGGCAGACATGGCGGCAGGCGGCAAGGGCGCGCCGCTCGTTCCGTATCTTGATTACTTGCTCTTTCGTGATTCCAAGGTCGGCAGGATCGTGCAAAACATTGGCGGGATCGCGAACCTCACGGCAATTCCTGCGGGAGCCAGCGCGGACCACATTGTTGCCTTCGATACGGGACCGGGAAATATGGTGATAGACGCGTTGACCGAAGCGCTGTTTGGGAAGCGGCTCGATCGTGACGGAAAGATTGCGGCGTCGGGAACGGTGTTGGAGCCAGTTCTGCGGCGAATATTGCGGCAGAAGTTCTTTCGCGCCGAGCCTCCAAAAACTGCGGGACGAGAGGAATTCGGCCGCGAATTCGTGCGGGAATTCTTACGCCTTTGCAGGCGCGCCCGCGGGCAGGATGTGGTCGATACGGCTACTGCCCTCACGGCACGATCAATCGCGGATGCGGTGCGGCAGTTTGTGCTGCGGAAATCCAGCGCGGCAAAGAGCGATTTTCAGGAAATGATTGTTTCTGGCGGCGGAGCCAGGAATTTCACGTTGATGAAGATGTTGGCCGAGTCTTTGGCGCCGCTCGGCATCCGACTGAGATTGACGGACGAATTTGGCTTGCCGTCTGAGGCAAAGGAAGCGGTTGCGTTTGCCGTGCTCGCCTATGAGACGTGGAACCGGCGGCCTTCGAATGTGCCCACTGCTACTGGCGCGAAACGGGCAGCGATTTTGGGAAAGATTTCGTATGCGTGAAAGGCAGACCTCAGGCGTCAGACCTCGGACCCCGGACTTCAGCCGCCGGATTTCGGCGTTCTCCAGTAGGCGGCTGAGAGAGGATCTTCTGCCCAGCGGTCTGACCTCAGGGGCTAAAGCCAGCATTCAGAATATGCCTGGTATCGCAGCGCTGAAGCGCTGCGCCACCCAAAATCAAGCACGGGTGCGAGTTTTCCGGCAGCCTGATCAAGTCCTAGGCTCTGAACTCCGACGCCGAGTCATCTCAGACCTTTTTGCACTTCTCTTCCTCGCTGCAATCTTTCCTCTGCTGTGCTGCTCCGCCAAGCCCGACCCCAACACGCTAGTCATGGTCATCGAGTCAAGCCCGACGAATCTCGATCCGCGGGTCGGCATCGACGCGTGGTCGGAGCGCATTGATAGCCTGATCTTCGACGACTTGCTGTCGCGCGGTGATCATTTGAATGTTGCTCCCGGCCTGGCGGAGCGCTGGGAGATTCCCGATCCGCTCACCTACATCTTTCATCTCCATCGTGGGGTAAAGTTCCAGGATGGCCATCCGCTAACGGCGCGCGATGTGAAGTGGACGTTTGATTCCCTGCTGCAAGGGAAGATTCGCAGCACCAAGGCAGCGGTCTACCGCTTTGTGGACCACATTGATGCGCCCGACGACTCCACGGTCATTTTCCATATGAAGGAGGCGGACGCGACCTTGCTGTGGAATTTGTCGGACGGCGCGATGGGCATCGTTCCTTACGGAAGTCTGGATGAGATTACGCGGCATCCCGTGGGCTCCGGACCGTTCCAGTTCGTCAGCGCGGAAACCGACCGGGAAGTGATTCTCGAACGCAACAACGATTACTGGGGCGAGAAGGCAAAGCTCGACCGGGTGCGCTTCGCCGTGGTTCCCGATGAGACCACCGAGGCTCTCGAACTGCGCAAGGGCAGCGGAGACGTGGCCATTAATTCACTTACTCCGGACACCGTGCTCACCCTCGCCCGCGAGCCGGGACTCGCCGTCGAACGCGGGCCGGGAACACGACTGGCGTATCTGGCATTCAATCTGCGCGATCCTATCCTGAAAGACGCGCGGGTGCGGCAGGCGATTGCCTATGCGCTCGACCGGAAGCCCATGATCGATTATTTGTGGCGCGGCCAGGCGCAGCTGGCGCGCAGCGTATTGCCGACGCAAAGTTGGGCGTATGACGGAGACGTACGCGCTTACCCGCACGATCCGGAGAAGGCGAAACTTCTGCTCGATGCCGCGGGACATCCCGCGGCGAACGGTGTGCGGTTTCACATCACCATGAAGACCTCGCTCGACGCAAACACGCGCATGATGGTGGCGGTCATGCAGCAGCAACTGCGCGACGTTGGCATCGTGCTCGATATTCGCAGTTTCGAGTCGGCTACGTTCTTCTCCGATGTAATTCATGGCGCGTTTCAGATGTACGGCCTGCGCTGGATTGGAGGGAACGAAGATCCGGACATCTTCGAATATGCTTTCCACTCGGCGAAGTTTCCCCCCAACGGCGCCAATCGCGGGTTTTACGCGAATCCCAAGGTGGACGAACTGATTGACAAGGCTCGACGCGAGGTTGATCCCGCGGTGCGCAAGCCGCTCTACGCCGAAGTCCAGCGAATCCTGGCTGAGGACATGCCTTACGTCAATCTGTGGTACCTCGACAATGTTGTGGTGCATACTCGCCGGGTGCGAAATCTGAAGCTGAATCCGGCAGGCAATTACGATTTCCTCCGCACGGCCGAACTCGTGCCGGCGAACGAAGCGGCCACCGCGCAGACGCCGGACCGATTTGGGCAAGCCGCGAACCTGAGGTAACAGTAATCCCCAAAATTTCTCTTCGCAGCGGTGAGCGCGAGGCGCATAATCCAGCATAGGGTAGTTTTTGGCGAAGGAGCCCCGTGGAAGCTGGTGCTTCCCAGTTGTCGCGGTTGGTGATGACGAGCTGTCTTTGTGCGTTGTCAGCCTTGGGCCAGCAGTCTCTTGATCCCTCCGTCAATCCGGCAGAAGTTCCCTCCAATTTCATGCTCGACATGGAAACCGCCGCGCGCCTGCGGCCTCAACTGCTGGCGCAGAGCGTTGCGGCTGCGGGGCGCTATGCAAGCGGCCGCCTGGTTTTCGACCGGTTGGTCGCGAAAGTCTCAGCACCCACCGGTGTCCGGCTGGTATGGGAACTGCGCATCGTTGAGAACGATCAGTTCAACGCCTTTTCCTCGCCCGACGGAACTGTCTACGTCGAGAGCGGATTGGCGCAACTTGCCGGCCCCAGCACAGGTTTGTGGGCGGCCATTCTGTCGCATGAGATGGCGCACGTGCTGCGGCGCGACTGGGCCCGGCGCTACCTGTACCAGAAGTCGCTGGAGAGCGGCAACGGAGTGGGCATCGTGTTGGGCGATCCCGGACTGCCCTCCGCTTCATGGACGGACTCGGAAAAAGCTTCCGGGGACATGGCGCGCTTCTGCCGCCGTTTGGAAGTGGAAGCGGATCGCGACGGCCTGATGCTGATGGCGCGCGCCGGTTACCATCCTGACTTCGTCCCCGCCCTGCACCACCTGCTGCACGCTCGCGGTCCCAACGCCCCTGCGGTATCGCTTTACGCCATGCATCCGTGCTGGGAAGAACGCGACCGCGAATTGAGCCACGCCTACGTCGAGGCCAGCATCGATTTCGAGCGCCGTTGGCCGGAATGGTATGCCTCGCCAGGTGGCAATCCTCCGGTGATTGTGTTCGCCGAAGCACCCAAGGTCCGGAGTACTCCGTCCAAAGAGGTGGAGATTCAGATTCCGATGCGCTGTCAGAATTTGGCTGGCGCCGTGGAAGTAGTCCTGCGCGCCGCCTCGACTCGCGGAAAAACTGTTCACCCTGACCGCCTCGCGGATCCGGGATCAGACGACGAAATCCGCCAGCTCACCGGATGCACTTCACCGAAAACTACAGTTACCTTTACCCTCTCAGATTCGTCCAGCCGGCACAAGTCCGGCACACAGTGGACCGACGTCTACGTGCTCGACGCCTGGGGTGCAGTGTTGGCGCGCACGGACGTCCCCAAGCTGCCGCGCTGAACCCTCGCATTTGCCGCGCACCTACTCAAAACCTGCACCTGGGCGATCTGCGGCTGAACCCGGCGTCCACGCTGAGCAAACGCCGCATGTTACCATCGAACTTTCGGCGAGCCGGCGAAACGCCGGCCTTACCTCATGCGAATTCTTTTTATCGGCGACATTTTCGGGCGGCCGGGGCGAACCATCGTGCAGGAACGGCTGCCGGGCATCATCCGCGACCGGGCCATAGATTTGATCATCGCCAATGGCGAGAACTCGGCGGCTGGATTCGGGATTACTCCTGCGCTGGCGGAAGAACTCTTCGAATTGAACATTGACGTCATTACCACCGGCAACCACATCTGGGACAAACGCGAGATCGTGGATTACTTCCACATGATTGAGGGCAACGGCCGCGGGCCCGCGCGGCGGGTGCTGCGCCCGGCAAACTACCCGGCCGACATGCCGGGATGGGGTGTGTATGAAGGCCTGAAGGGGAAAGTTCCTTATGCCGTGATCAACCTGCAGGGGCGGATCTTCATGGCAGCGAACGACGACCCGTTCCGCACCGCGGACCAGCTTTTGCAGAAGATCGAAGCTGAAGTGATTGTGGTGGACTTTCACGCCGAAGCCACATCGGAGAAAATCTCGCTCGGCTGGTATCTCGACGGGCGGGTCACGGCGGTGATCGGCACACATACGCATGTGCCGACGGCGGACGAGCGCGTGCTGCCCAACGGCACGGCTTATATTACCGACGTGGGAATGAGCGGGCCTTACGATGGCGTAATCGGGGTCAAGAAAGAACTGGTGGTGGGCAAGTTCCTGAATAGCATGCCGGTACGGTTCGAGCCTGCCACGGGTGACGTGCGCTTGTGCGCCGTGGTGATTGATTGCGACGAGAAGACGGGCAAGGCGCGCGGGATCGAGCGGCTGATGCTTTCGTGAGGACGTCGCTTGCTAGGCGTCTCCCGCGCCGGCGGTCGCAGGGACGTCTCTACCATTCTCCACACGTGCAAGATCGAGGCTGCAAGATCGAATCAGTTTCTCGTTCTTTGGAACAGGAGCCGGACTGCCGGCCTCAAACCCGTTGCAGCCAAAGGTACGAGGGTCCCTCTGGCGCCTCCCAAACCTGGGAAAAGCAAGCTAGAATCAGACGACTGCAATCAGACAGGTAAAAGAGACCACCTGAATTGAGCGACAAAATGCGGCGGACAGTTTTGATCATTGCGACGGGACTCTTCGCGGCCATGCTGGCCCCAGCCACATTCGCTGGTAGCGACGAGCCTGCCGCGACGGCGCCGGTTTCCTGCGGGAACGGAGTTCCCGGCGGAGTCAATTGCGTCGTCACGAAAGATCAGCAGAAACAAGCACGGAAGGCGTTCGCCAGCGGGCTCAAACTTGAGGAACATAAACGCCTGGAAGAGGCGTTCCTCGAGTTCGACAAGGCCGCGCGACTGGTGCCGCAAAATCCGCAATTTCTGACCGCCCGCGAACTGGTGAAGGCGCGGCTGGTATTCGACCACGTAGAGCGCGGCAACGTGCTGCTGCTCGAGAACGCGCGGCCGCAGGCTTCGGCGGAATTCCGCGCGGCGCTCGACCTCGACCCAGCGAACCAATTTGTGCGGGAGAGGCTCGCAGAAAGCGCCCGCGAATCAGCGCCGGATTTGCCTGCAGTCTTACCTGCCGGCCTCGAGGAGTCGAGCGAAATTCATCTCCAGCCGCGGGACGACCGCGCGACGTTCCATTTCAGCGGAGACGTGCGCAACCTCTTTGCCCAGTTGGCCACGGCCTACGGAATCACCGCGCAGTTTGACGATTCCGTGAAGAACCGCCAGGTACAGTTCAATGTGGATGACCTGGATTTTTTCACTGCCTTAAAGCTAGCGTGCGAGAGCAGCAAAACCATGTGGGCGGCCCTGGAAGCGCACCAAGTCTTTATTGCGGATGACAATCCCGAGAACCATAAGCAGTTCGACCGCATGTCGCTGGGGACGTTCACTCTTCCGGCTCATACCACACCGCAGGAAGCGATCGAGGTGGTCAATACCTTGCGCACCATGTTCGACCTGCGCTTCATCAGTGCCGGACAAACTGCGAATACGGTAGAAGTACGCGCGCCGCAGCCGATTCTGGCCGCTTGCACGCGGTTGATGGAGCAACTCAACACCGGGCGGCCGCAGGTGATGCTCGACGTGCGCGTGTTCCAGATCAGTCACCAGCTCACCCGCAACATCGGGGTACACATTCCGAACTCGTTCAACATGTACAACATTCCCGCAGCGGCGCTGGTGGGGCTGGCGGGGCAAAATATTCAGCAACTCATCAACCAGCTCATTGCGTCCGGCGGCATCAATCAGGCGGGGAGCTCGGCGCTCTCCGGCCTTCTGGCTCAACTGGAAGGCCAGCAGAATTCGATCTTCAGCCAGCCACTGGCGACCTTCGGAGGCGGACTGACTTTCATGGGGCTGAGCCTGGACCAGCTCTCCGCTGCTCTCTCCGTCAACGAATCGTGGGCGCGCAGCCTGGAAGACATGAGTATGCGCGCCAGCCAGGGCAGCGATGCCACCTTCCATTTGGGGGAGCGTTATCCGATTCTGAACGCCAGCTATGCGCCCATTTACAACTCGCCGCAGATTTCGCAAGTGCTGGGAAACCAGAGTTACATCGCGCCCTTTCCTTCCGTCAGCTACGAAGATATTGGGTTGAATCTGAAGGCCAAACCTATCGTTCACGGCGACGGCAGCGTCAGCCTGGACCTGGAAATGCAGGTGCGCTCGCTCACCGGGCAGTCCGCCAACGGCGTGCCCGTGATCTCGAACCGCGAATACAAAGGGAGCATCAACCTGAAGGATGGTGAGCCGGCCGTTGTTGCCGGCGAAGTCTCCCGGACCGATTCGCTTTCCATGAGCGGCATTCCGGGCCTAGGATTTTTGCCGGTGCTTAATCAGGCGATGGTCAATAACACCAAGCAAGAGGACGACGACGAACTCATGGTCGTGATCACGCCGCACATTTTGGCAGACATCCGCCAGGCCACGCCGGAGATTTGGATCAGCCAGAAGTAGGAAGACGGGCTTCCGGCGTCGGATGATGGTTGCGGGTTTGAAAGGGCGCGGCTTGAGGCGCGCCCTTTCAAAGCAGCGTCATGAATAATGCAGGCTCGGTTCGGATGCCGGCTCCGCCCTGACTCCCATTCACTTCGCTTGTTTCGCCGCGAACTCGACGAGACCCTTGTATACGTCCAACATGTGCTCGTCAAAACTTCCGATCCTGCGGCCGTTGATGAATAGCGTGGGTGTACCGCTCACTTCTACGGACTTGCCCAGCGCGATCGAAGCGTCTACATGGGCCTTGGTCTCGGGCTTGACGGCGCAGGCTGCGATGTCGGCGCCCTTCACTCCCGCTCCGTCGGCGAGGGCGGTTAGCTTCTCGTCCGCGTTTTCGGCGGTGATTTCGGGCTGCTTATCATAGGTGCTGGCGATGAACTTCCAGAAGGCGCCGTTGGAAGCGCGTCCCACGCATTCGGCATAAGCCGCGCCCTTGGCCGCCCAGTTGTGCATCTCCAGGGGAAAATTCTGAAAAACGAAGCGAGCATTGGGCTCGGCCGCCACTAGCGATTCGATGGTGGGTTGCGCCAACTTGCACGCCGGGCATTGCAGGTCGCCGAATTCCACGATCATGACCGGGGCATCCTTGGGGCCGCGTTCCGGGCCGGTGACACCTTTTTCCAGAAGTTTCTTCACCGGATCAAAGGGCCGCGCTCCGAAAGGGATAATGTCGCCGACGAGCGCGTGCTCCCCGTCGGGAGAAACGTAGAAGCGGCTCACCTGCTGTCCTTGCGGACTGGCGAGAACGACCGTGACCTCAGCCAGGCCTGCAACTCCCGCAGGCCGGATGCTGGAAATCTTCCAGGAGAGATCGGTCTGGTAGCCGAAGGTTTGCTGCAGGAAGGAATCGACCGTAGCCTCGGACGGCAAGTTGACCGCGGGGTCGGCAGCCGCGGACTTCTCCGTGGACTTTTCTGCAGGCTTGCCGGGAGTTGCTTTGGGCGTGGGGGTTTGGGCCGCGGCCAGACTGCCGGCCAGGAAAACGACGAAGATCGGGTTCAGAAACCTGCGCATGGATCCCTTTCAGATTCTGAGTCTTGGGAAAACAGTCTTTCAGAATACATCACATCAGGATACTTCAAGCCTCGCTCCTGGCGGCAATGGGAAAACGGCGTCCGTAACCGAAGGCCTTGGGAGAAATTTTGAGGCCGGGAGCAGCTTGCTGGCGCTTGTATTCGGCGCGATCCACCATGCGGATCACGCGGCGCACCACTTCGATGTCGAAGCCGCGATCGGCCGCGATGCGCTCGGCCGGGTGCGAGTCTTCCACATAATCTTCCAGCACCGCGTCGAGGATCTCATAGGGCGGGAGCGAATCGCTGTCTTTCTGATCGGGCCGAAGTTCGGCCGAGGGAGGTTTCTCCAGCGTAGCCTGCGGGATTACGGCGCGGCGCGAGTTCACGTAGTGGCTTAAGCGGTAAACCAAGGTCTTGGGAACATCGGAAATAACGGCGAGGCCGCCCACCATGTCGCCGTAGAGAGTGCAATAGCCCACACCCAGTTCGCTCTTGTTGCCGGTCGAGAGCACGATCGCACCCAGTTTGTTCGACAACGCCATGAGCAATGTCCCGCGCGCCCGGGACTGGATGTTTTCCTCGGTCACGTCCTCTGCCTGCCCGGCGAATACGCCTTGCAACGTCTGGCGATAGGCTTCGTAGGCGGGGTTGATGGAAAGCAATTCGAAGCGGATGCCCAGATTCTGCGCCAGGATTCGCGCATCCTCAATGGAGCCGCGCGACGAATAGGGTCCCGGCATGCCCACGCCGATCACGTTCTCCGGTCCGACCGCATCGGCAGCAATCACGGCGGTGAGCGCCGAGTCAATGCCGCCGCTCAGGCCGATAATTGCTTTGTGAAATCCGCACTTGCGCATGTAGTCGCGCGTGCCCAGCACCAGCGCGGCATAGGCGCTGGCGTCGTCGCCGGCAATCTGCTCATGCATCTCGCCGGTCAAGCTGTTGGAATCGAAATAGATCAGGTCTTCCTCGAACGACCGGCCTTGGGAGATGATTTTGCCTTCGGGATTCAGCACCAGACTTGACCCGTCGAACACCAGGCTGTCGTTGCCGCCGACCTGATTGACGAACGCCACCGGGACTTTGTGCTGGAGCGCGATGCTGGCCAGCATATCGTGGCGGAGTTCGCGCTTGCCAATCCAGAACGGTGAACCGGAGATGTTGAGCAGAAAATTTCCACCCGCCTGCATGAGGGACGCCACGGGATCGGCGGCGTACAGGCGCCGGCTCCAGAACTGCTTATCATTCCAGGCATCTTCGCAGATGGTGAGCGCCATGCGCTTGCCGCAGAAGGAAAACAATTCCTGGCTCCGGGCGGGAGCGAAGTTGCGCATCTCGTCGAAGACGTCGTAGGTGGGAAGCAGCATTTTCGACTGCACGAACGCGATCCTGCCGTCCATGAGCAAAGCTGCGGAATTCATGACTGCTTTGCCTGTGTCCGATTGGGCCGGCGTCACCAGCCCGCAGATTACCGCGATGCCGCGGGTCTCGGCCGCAATGCGGGCAGCCGTCTCCTGGTTGCGGGCGACGAAGGAGGATCGTTCGACCAGGTCGCGCGGCGGATAGCCGCATACCGAGAGCTCGGGAAACAGGATGAGCCCCGCACCTGCGGATTGGGCCCGCTGCGAAAAATCGATGATTTTGGCGGCGTTGCCCGAAAAATCTCCCACCGTCGGATTGATTTGTCCCAGCGCGATCTTCACTACTTTAGTTTACCAAGATCGAGCCAGAGTCAGAATTCCGGAAAACAATGCAAAACACCTGCTACATTATCGTTTTAGCGCGATCATGAACGAGGCAAGAACAATGCGACCGCACCTGAACCAGAAGCTGTACAGCTATCTTTCCTTTGTAATCGTCGTATTAACCATGGCTTTGACTCCTGCTATCGCGCAATCGGGCGGGAAAGCCCGTCCCTGGATGAATCCGAGCCTGTCGCCGGACGAGCGTGCTGCGATGGTGGTCAAGGAGATGACGCTGGACGAGAAGCTCAGCCTATTACATGGCACGGGCTCTAAAGGGCTCGGCCCGGTCAACGGCCAAAACGCACAATCCAATGGCGGGGCCGGGTATGTGGTCGGCGTGCCACGGCTGGGGATTCCCGGCATTCAAATGTCGGGCGCCGCCTATGGGGGCCGGGGCAGCGGCGAAAACGGGCGCTACTCGACCGCGTTGCCCGCCGACGGAGGGGCCGAGGGCAGCGGG
>Ga0187818_10000683_pt1 | contig 12668 bp, 9 predicted proteins | sample NC_wetland_sal_i_14_FD_130581 | JGI IMG/M metagenome (GOLD analysis project Ga0187818, IMG submission 130581) | Wetland sediment microbial communities from Neuse River Estuary, North Carolina, USA - SO4_3 | ecosystem: Environmental > Aquatic > Freshwater > Wetlands > Sediment | place: USA: North... | reverse complement strand
CCGCGAGCACGGCGCGCGGCAATCTGAATGGCGCGCTTCACCAGAGCTACGACCAGTTGGCGTTTGTATTCGGCGGATCCGCGCATGTCAGGCTGAGGATCGGCGGCGGCACGAGCGGCTTCGGCGGCGGTGGCAATCGTCTGGTCGTTCAGACTTTTTCCGCGGAGTGCAGTCTCGGCCTCGGTCGCGCGGATCGCGGTCAGTCCGACGCAGCCGAGAGCAATGGCGGCGTCGCGGCAGACGTCGCCCGCCAGGGTGAGTTGTACGGCAGCACTGGCACTTGGATACACGGGAGCGCTCCGCTTGAATGCAAGATAGGCGCCGCCGCTGCCCTGAGGTGGAATCTTCACTTCAACCGCGGTTACAAGTTCGTCGTGGGCCAGCGCGGTTGTGTAGGCGTCTTTGATGAAGTCGCTCAGGTGGATGGCGCGCGCGCCGTCCGGCCCGAGGCAGTGAACAGTGGTGTCGAGCGTGATCAAGGCATTGGCCCAATCGCCGCTTGGATCGGCCTCCGCGAGCGATCCGCCGATCGTGCCCCGGTTTCGCACTTGCACGTCGGCAATTCCGGCGGCGCAGTCGTGCAAGACCGGGATCTTTCTTGCAAGCGCGGAATGCTCGATTTCGGCGTGGCGGGTCATCGCTCCGAAACGGAGCACACCCGAATCTTCCTTAATAAAGGAGGTGCTCGGGATGAAGTTCAAGTCCACCAGGTGCTCGGGATTGGCGAAGCGAAGTTTGAGCAACGGAATCAGGCTCTGCCCGCCGGCGAGAAACTTCGCGCCCTCGCCGAGTTGGCCGAGCATGGAGACCGCTTCTTTCAGCGATCCCGCCCGGTGATAGTGAAACGATCGCGGATACATTGTGGTTTCGTCTTTCCCTCGTTTAAGTCATTGTGTCTAAGCCATTGTGTTTAGGCCGTGGTGCTCGACCGGGCAAATCCCCAAGCTGTCGCCGCCAATGCGGCGATGACCAGCCCGGAGCTGACCACGGCCAGAGCTTTCAAGACTAATGCACCATGATGATACGTCTGAAGGATGATCGCCAGCGGGAATAGCGCACTGCCCGCCAGCAGAGAAAATGCAACCATCTGCCGAATTCCTTCGCTGAAGTTCACCCGCTCGAAAATCACACCCAGCACGATCATGAGCATGGCGAGCCCAATCCAGTGGGAGTGAGCGTCCACCTGGCGAACATAATCGTACTTGGTTTCGCCATACTGCTCGAGCGCAGCCTGCGACTGCCCGAGATTACGGCTGGCCGCGGCGGTAAAAGACTGGGCGAGCGATCCGCCCATGCGATCGAGCGTCTGGTGCTCAACGAAGAGCGCATACTGCAAACCGTAGATCATGCCGAAGGCGGCGAGAGCCATCCCACCGAAAATCAGAAGTTTGCGCGATCCGGTCACCGTGCACCCCCCGCGGCGCTCTCCGCGACATCGAGGCCGCCGGAATAGCGCAAGATGCCGACCAGCATTCCAACCAGGCCAACCATGACCATCAGGCCGCCGATGTCGGCGATGCCTCCGGCCAGCAATCCAAACTTCAACTCCAGGAGCACGAACACGGGCAGAATCACCGAGCCCCCGAGCAGCACCTTCACCCACCGCCGCTTCCATTTTTTCGAGAGGAACACGAAGGGCTGGACGAACGATAGCAGCATCGCCAGCAAGCCAAACTCGATGATATGCGAGTGGGCAGCGATGTTCACGGCTCGCGCACCGGCCAGACTGCCGAAGTCATTGACCTCGGTTGTGGCGGCGTCGAGATTTCTCGCGGTGGCGGCGCCGATCAAACGTTGCAGAATCGCGGTTTCCATCCACTCGTGTTCATACAACAGAGTGCCAGCGTAGTATGCGCCGTGCAGGAAGCCAAGCAAGACAAGAATCGTGCCGCCGGTGAGAAGCGCGCGGCGCGGCATGCTGTCTTCGTCAGGAGGTTCGGGGTCGGGGAGTTCGGGCTCGCTGAGTTGGCGGCTCCGAAGGTATTGCCAGAAACCCCACGCCTGAACGATGAGAACAAGAATCAGCAAGCCTCCGGCGGAGTCGGCCAGCACGCTCGCCCAGCCGATTGTGGAAAACGGGCTGCCGGCGAGGCCGACGTAGTGAATCAGAAAAATGCCGAGGGGCAAAAGAACACCACCGGCGATGAACAGAGCCGCCAGTGATTTTTTCGTCTGCCGTGAGAGGGCGATGTACGGCTGCACCAGCGCCAACAGCAGCGCCAGGTAGCCGGCGTCAATCATGTGGACGTGGGCATCCACCTTGGTGCCGCGATCCTCCAGCACGTTTCCGAGATGACTGAACACTTCATTCACCGCCGCGGCATTTCCGGCGGCGACGGCGCGCGAGGCTGCGATGAGCGCTTGGCCTTGCCGGGCGGCGTTTTGGTGGAGGATGAAAACGGCAAAGACATCGCCAAAGAGAAGTCCGCCGGCAATCAGAGCGATGCCACCGAAGATGTAGAGCCGGCGTGCGCTCATTGGCGCGAAACCAGACGCGGAATTCGCCGGCGCGAAACTGGCACTGTTCGGAAATGGTCTGGGAATCGCTGGCATTAGTGTTCCATTGATTCGATGTCGCGGTATTGGCTGCGAAAATACAGCGGTGGCTTGCCGTCCTAATCTGCTTTGCGCTGAACTGCCGGACGAGCCACGAAGGCAGCCCGTCCGGCGAATGACTGCGCTACCACGTCAGACGCAGCGCAAGCTGAATCTGACGCGGGTTGAATACTGCGCTGGGCGTTCCGTAGGTCGGATTGGGCGAACCCTCCCGATAGAATGTCGTCGCTCCGGCACAACCGGGCGCACTCGGATCCGGCCCGCAGAAGTCCGCCGCTCCATAACTTGTGTTGTAGTAGCGAACGTTGACGCTGTTCAGCAGGTTAAAGGCTTCCGCCAGGAATTGGAGGTGCAACTTTTCATAAATTGGGAAGGTGCGCTCCAGGCGAACGTCGACGGTCTTCAGGCTGTCTCCCTTAAAGGTGTTGCGCGGATCCCCGCCGACCCGGTCGTTGTTTCCGAAGACGTCGCCATTGACGTCAAAGCCGGCGTACTTGGTGAAGTACTGCGGAGACTGCAAGGTGATGATCGTGCTGAAACTGAAATCGCGCGCGATCATGTTCCAGTCCTTGGGACTAGTGAAGATGGCATTGCCAACAAAGCGATGCCGGGCATCGTCGGCGGAACTGGCGCGCTCCGCGCGGAAGCTGCCGTTGTTACTGTCCTGCGGAATCAGCACGAAGCTGGGATTGGGGCCGTCGTCGATGGAGTGCGACCAAGTGTAGCTGATGTTAAACGAAAAATTATGCGTCATTCGCTTGCTCATGTTGATGAGCAGACCGTCGTAAACCGAATCCCAACCCGAACGAGCTTCGAAAAAGACGCTGTAGTTGGGATTGCGGAAGCCCGGGATGCCGTTGACGTGTGGCACGCCCGGAATCACCATCGACGAGGGGAAATTCACATTGTTGCCACCGGCACAATCGGGTGCGTTCGCAACTCCGCTCGCAGCAAAGTTGAAGTACATGTTCTTACAACTCGCCTGCCCCTTGGAGTTGTAAACCTGCACCGTGCCGCTGGGGTCGGGCTGATTCACGTTGTAAAAGCTGCCGAGGTGTACTCCGCGCAGGTGGACTCCGGTAATGCTCAAGAGCGAGTCTTTGAAGGGCTGGAACTCGAGCGAAGCGCTGGTCTGAATGCCATACGGGTTCTGGCTATTCTGATCGAATCGTACGATGGTCGCAGGCTGGAGGAAGCCGCACCCCGCCAGCGTTCCAGCAGGGCCATACCCGGGAACGATCCCGACCGGGCAGAACCCGGCAGCCACTCCGTTCGGATAAAGCGCTTGTCCAGCGGTGCCAAACGGGCCGCCTCCAAACAGCGCAGAAAGCGCGGAATATGTGATGAAAGGCGAACTCGCAAAGCTGAAAAGCCCGGTCTTCGCGTTCAGGCTGTCCTCAGAGGGACGCCCCGGGTAGGTCGTGAGCCCGCCGCAAGAAGGCGCCTGGCACATCAGCAGGGGCGATGGAATAATCCCGTGGAATAGCCCGAAACCGGCACGGAAGACGACATCGTGTGACGTTCCCAGGCTGTAAGCCAGGCCCACGCGCGGGTCAACGTTCTTCCACTGCGTATTGAGCACTCCGGAGGGCCACGTCTCAAATTCCCACCGCACTCCCCCATTCAATGTCAGGTTCGTAGAGGCGCGCCACTTATCCTGCAGGTAGAAGCCGGTGTAGTCGTGGTCCAGCGTGGCTGAGGATTGTTGACGGATGGCCTGGGAGATCGGGCCACCTTGATACACCCCAATTCCTCCCGCCACAGATGTCTCGGCGAAAAGCGGAGTCGTGGTGGTGCTGAAGCGTTGGAAGAAGATCACGAACGGATCCGGGCATGACACCCCTGTCGGACATCCAGCCGCGCCATCGGTTCCAAGAAAAGCCGAGAGGTCCGCGAAGTCCGCCTCGAACGGATAAAACAGCGGGAACGATTCGTAAGTGCCGACGCGATCAAAGTTGCCGCCAAAACTGATGGTGTGGTTCGCCACATTGTGCGTCATGTTGTCCACTAACTCGAAGCGCGACTCGGTGTAAATATCCGGGTTCCCGCGATTGACTCCGACGGCAAAAGTGTTGGCGACTTCGAGGTGGGGCTGGGTGGAAACCACCGGAAAATCGAAGTTGCGGTGTGCGTACTGCATGTGCAGTTCGTTCACCCACGCTGGAGAAATCACCGTCGTCAACCCGCCAGCCAGCGACTGGTCGCGAATGTTGTTGTTCTTGAATGCCGACGGCAGGTCGAAACCGTTGTTCAGTGGCGACTGGTTGGTCAAACGGCCGTCATTGAGGAAATAACGGACATACAGGTTACTGTGGCTGAAGTTCTGATCCAGCCTGAGGAGCACGTTGTCGGTGTTTGCGTTGCGCAGTACAAACAGGTTTTCGGCAGGCAGGCCGAATACCGTCGTCTTGACGTTATTGATCGCCGCAATGTTGGCCAGCACGGTCGAATTGTAGGTCGGCGATTCGGTGCGCCTTTGACCTTCGTAATTGGCGAAAACGAATGTCTTGTCTTTTTGGATTGGTCCGCCGATGGCGCCGCCAAACTGATTTTGCCGCAGCACATTGAAACCGGGCGCGGAGAGAATACTGACGGCGTCGAGTTTGTTATTGCGCAGATAATCGTAAACCGAACCGTGCACGTTGTTGGTGCCACTCTTGGTGATGATGTTTACGATACCGGCGGTGGCTCGGCCAAATTCCGTGGTGTAGTCGGTGTTGATGACGCGAAACTCCTGCACCGACTCCTGTGGCGGCGTGCCCCGCTGGATGCCCGAAGCGGTTGAGATGTCATCGGCGCCGTCCACTGCGATGAAATTGTAGTGAATGTTCTGACCGGCGAAGGAGAGCTTGGTGACCGGTTCGACGATGACGTCGGTACTGCCGGAGGTCGTGTTTCCGATGGTGATGCCGGGCGCGAGCAACGCGAAATCGATGAACTCCCGGCCGTTCACCGGAAGGTTCTCGATTTTTTGCTGATCAATGACCGAGCTCACCATGGTTCGAGTGGGCTCGGCAACTTCGCCAACGTCCTGCACCTCGACCTGGGTTTGAACCTGGCCGGGAGCCAGCGCGAAATCCACAGTGCCGGACGCGCCTAGATCCAGGTGAATCTTCTTGGCGGACTTTTGGAAACCCTGCTTTTCGGCATTGACGGCGTAATCGCCCGCGGGAAGTCCGCCGATCTGATATTCGCCCACTGCATTGGCATTGATGGTGCGCTTCAAACCGGTGGCCGTATTTAGCACCGTAACCGACGCTTCCGGAATCACGGCACCGGTGGTGTCGGAGATGCGACCCTGGAGAGTGCTGGTAACGGTCTGGGCTGCCAGCCAACTCGGCATGGCCAAGGACAATGCCAGGAACAGAAGACAAATGACCGCTCCCAGTCGACCGCGATGGAACAACGTGGACTGAACGGAGCCGGGCGTTCCGGCATCGGATTCCACAACGTATTGAACGGCCATCGAATTTCCCCCTCGTAAGTCTGGTGTTGTTGCGCAGCCAGCTACTGAGCTGCCCGCACCACTCGTGCCGCGTGCGCGTGCATGATCTGAGTGAGCCTGGATTCGGAGTCCTCGAGATGCTGCTCCAGTACAGTGGCACACTGCTCAAGCTTTCCGGTACTGAGCAATTGGCACATCTTCCGGTGGACAGGAATCAGAGCGCCGGGATTGTCATGACTGCGGTCCACCAGCACCATGCCGACACGCAGTTCGCCGAGCATGTTTTTATAAAACGAGTCCAGCCGCTCGTTGCCGTGGAAGCGGATCAGCAGGCTGTGAAAATGAAGGTCGTGACTGACGGCGCGGGACCAGTCCCGGTCGTGCACGGCCAGTTCGTATTGCTCTACCGCGCTGCGGATTTCCTGCAACAAACCCGGGTCCGGACGGCGCGCCGCAAGCACAGCGGGCAACTCCAGCATCCGGCGCAACTGGTAGATCTCCTGCACATCGCGCAAAGAGAGTTGCGAGACTGCAGCGCCCCGATGGAGGCTGCGCCGCAAAAGGCCCTCGAGGGACAAGATCCGGATTGCCTCCCGCATGGTGTTGCGCGAAACGCCCAGGGAAGAAGCCAGCGGCAACTCCTGAAGCTGGGTGCCGGGGCGGAACTCGCCCTCGAGTATGCGCTGGCGGAGGAGAGCGGCCACCTGATCCGCCACACTTACGCGGTTAATCTGCGTTCGATCCATGCTGAGAAATTGTCGTCCCGCTGACCCGCGGAATTTTGCCCTTAATTGTCCACGTTGTCAAGTGTTGAAATGTTCACCACTTTGGCGGTATGTTGGATCGGCAGCACGCTCTGTCTTTCGGACGCGCGAACATTTCGCGAAAGCCCCGAAAGGACAGGGATTCGCCGGGTCCGCTATTATCGTTGCCAGCGCCGGACAGAATCTGCGCCGGTTCGGATGAAACGAGTTTCGAAAGAGAGGTATGGCCACTTTTTTCCCAGATGCGCTGTGCGCGACGGTTGCTGAGTTGGCGGACGCCGGCACGGCGCCGATCTCTCGTGAAGCGGCTTGTCTTCTGCTGCGAGCCGACGACGACGTGCTGCCTTCCCTGCTCTCGGCGGCGCAACTTGCCCGCGCGAGATTCAAACCGGGAGTCATCACCTATTCACGCAAGGTGTTTCTTCCCCTGACGAATCTTTGCCGCGACTACTGCGGCTACTGCACATTCCGGCGCGATCCCGGCGAGCCCGGCGCGCACACCATGGCGCCGGACGAGGTAATGGAAGTAGTGCGCGCAGGCGAGCGCCTGGGATGTACCGAGGCGTTGTTCAGCCTGGGAGACAAGCCGGAGCTGCTCTTTCCCCAGATGCGCGATACGCTGCGGCGCTTCGGGTACAAATCCACGCTCCATTATCTGGAAGCTATGTGCGAGAAAGTGCTTCGCGAATCGAGCCTGCTTCCGCATCCCAATCCTGGGCTGATGAGCGCGGAATGGCTGGAACGGCTGTCCCGCGTGGCTCCCAGCATGGGGCTTATGCTTGAAACGACTAGTGCGCGGCTGCTCGTGAAAAATGCCGCGCACGACAATGCTCCCGACAAAGAACCGGCGAAGCGCCTGCGTGTGATTGAGGATGCGGGGCAGCGGAAGATTCCTTTTACCACGGGAATTCTGATTGGAATTGGCGAGACGCCGCAAGAGCGCGTGGATGCGCTGCTCGCGATCCGCGACTTGCATGACAGGTATGGGCACATCCAGGAAGTGATTGTGCAGAACTTCCGCGCCAAGAGTGGAACCCCGATGGCACACTGGCCCGAACCGGACAGGGGGGAAATGCTGCGCACGCTGGCCGTGGCGCGCCTCCTGATGCCGAGGATGAATATTCAAGCGCCGCCCAATCTCTCCGATCCGAGCGTTGGTTTGCACTATGCCGATCTGCTCGATGGCGGCATCAATGACTGGGGCGGGGTTTCGCCGCTGACGCCGGATTTCATCAATCCGGAAAAACCGTGGCCGCATCTGGAAGAATTGCGGCAGCGGACCGAGGCGAAAGGATTCGAGCTGCGCCAGAGGTTGCCGGTTTATCCGGAGTTCGTAAATAGGTTCGCAAAAAAGTTCGCGGAACAAGCAAAGGCACACAGCGATTTGCTGGCGCAGCGACTGAGCGCCGCTGCAGACGCTGAGGGCTACGCTCGGAGGGCAGCATGATCACGGTTCTGACCGGCGGTACAGGCGGCGCCAAGTTCGTCGATGGACTCCGGCAGATCGTTCGTCCAGAGGAACTGACCATCGTCGTGAATACCGGAGACGACTTGCTGTGGTGGGGATTGTACGTTGCGCCCGATCTGGATTCCATCACTTACATGCTGGCCGGCAAACTGAGCCAGGAGCGCGGCTGGGGCGTGAAAGGCGACACCTTTTTTTGCCTGAATGCCATGGGGCAACTGGGACAACCGACCTGGCTTCACGTAGGCGATCGCGATCTGGCCACGCATATTTTCCGCTCGAAGCTGCTGGCCGACGGCAAGACGCTCACGGAAGCCACGTCCGACATCGGGAACCGGCTTGGCATCAAGACGCGCGTGCTGCCGATGAGCAATTCGCGCGTGGAGACGCGGGTTTTGACTCCGGCGGGAGATCTGAGCTTTGAAGAATATTTCGTCCAGCGCTGGTACCAGGATCCAGTGGAATCGGTTCGGTTCGCCGGCGCCTCGGATGCCGAGCCGGCGCCGGGAGTGATCGAGGCGATCCGCTCGTCAGATCTTGTGCTGCTCGCGCCGAGTAATCCGGTGACCAGCATCGCTCCGATTCTCGCCGTGCCGGGAATTCGCGAAGCGCTGCGCGAAAGCCGCGCCCGCATTGCGGCCGTGAGCCCGATTGTGGGAGGCGCCGCGGTCACCGGGCCCGCCGGAATACTCATGGCGGCGCAAGGCTTCGCCGTTTCGATTGCTGGCGTTGCCGACTTCTATCAAGACTTCCTTGATTTGCTGGTGGTCGATTCCGAGGACGCGAAGCCTGCCGAAGAGTTGCGCAAGACCGGCATGCGTGTGCATTGCACCCCGACCATCATGCGTAAATATGAAGATCGAGTCGCGCTGGCAAGAAGCGTCCTGGACGCGGCGATGCAACCTCCGCCGGCTCAGGCCGCGGTGGAGCAGCCATGATTCTGGTCCCGGTAAAAAACCTCGCCGACGCCAAGCAGAGGCTGTCCTCTATCTTGAGTCCGGAAGAACGTTTCGCGCTGGCGCGCGCGATGTGCGAGGACGTGCTGCAAGCGCTGGCGCGCTGGCAAAGCCGGCCTTCCGTTGCGGTGGTGACGAGCGATTCGTTTGCGCGCGACCTGGCGGCGCGTTTCAATTTCGAGGTCGTTGCCGACGACAACTCCGGAGAAACCAGCGCCATCGAGATGGCCACGGCGTTATGCAGAGAGCGTGGAGCGGGCAGCACCCTGGTGGTTCCAGCAGATATTCCTTTGATCGACAGCTCGGAACTGCAGAAGATCGTGGATTGCGCTCCGCCCGGTGGTGCGTTGCTAGTGCCGGACGTGGCGCGACGCGGCACCAATGCAGCCTGGCGATCTCCGGGTGATTTGTTTCCGCTTCGCTTCGGCAACGATAGCTTCTTGCCGCACCTGGCCGCGGCAAAGGCAACGGGTCTGCCATGTGTTGTGCTCGAACTGCCGGGCATTGCGCGGGATGTCGATCGTCCCGAAGATCTTCGCGAACTCGCCGGCGCCAGCGGAGAACGGCAATCGCAGAAGCTGGTGCGAAGCTGGGACCTCAGAAGCCGGAATCAGGCCTAACATGGTCACATCCAGCATGGGGTCCAGCATTGGCAAGCACGCGGCTGGGGAAGTGCGCATTCTTCCGATCGCCGTCAGCGGAGAAATCCGCGCCGGAGAACCGCTGTGCGCGACTTTGTTGGCGGCGGCGCGAGGCCTGGGGTTGCGCTTTCGGGATGGCGACGTCCTGGTGGTGAAGCACAAAGTTGTTTCGAAGGCGGAAGGCGCTGTGGTAGCGCTTGATGAGATCCGGCCCTCGGCGGCCTCACGGGTTTGGGCTCGGCGCTACGGGCTCGACCCACGCCTCAGTGAATTGGCGTTGCGTGAGAGCCGTCGAATCGTGCGGCGGAAGCGCGGTGTGCTGATCACCGAGACCAGGCACGGTTTCGTTTGCGCGAACAGTGGCGTGGACGTGTCGAACGTGGATGGCGGGCGGCACGCGGTGTTGCTGCCGGTAAATCCGGATCGTTCCGCGGCGCGGTTGCGGCGGGAGTTGAAGAAGCAGCTTGGGATCGAGATCGCGGTGATCGTGAGCGATAGTTTCGGGCGTCCGTGGCGGGAAGGCTTGACCGAAGTGGCGATTGGCGTCGCAGGGATTCGGCCTCTGGTCGACTACCGCGGACGTCGCGACCCGCACGGCTACTCGCTGCACGCGACCGTGGACGCGATCGCTGACGAACTGGCTTGTGCGGGCGGACTGGTCTGCGGCAAGCTCGCAGGCACCCCCGCGTGCATCATTCGCGGCTATGCTTACCCGCGAGAAAACCGCCGAGGAAGCAGTGGGGCGCGGGCACTGATCCGGCCCGCGCAGAACGATCTTTTTCGATAGGAGCTTTTCGATAGGAGAATGTTATGGCCTGGCAGACTTCAGAACTCGAGCAATTCCCCCCGCTGACCTGGGACCAGATCGCACCCCAAGCTTCCGTGGCGATTCGCGGCGCCTTGGAGCGTGTGCTGGAAACGCAGGACGGAGCATGTCTGACGGTCGAGGAGCGCTACGCCCTGGCGAACTGCGATGGGGCAAACTGCAATCGTGCGGACTTGCTCGCACTGCTGGTGGCCGCGGATACGCTTCGGCGCGAGCTGGTCGGCAACATCGTCAGCTACGTGGTGAACCGCAATATCAATTTCACGAACATCTGTTTCGTGGGGTGTAAGTTTTGTGCGTTCAGCCGCGGACCGCGCGAGGCCGACTCCTATTTTCATTCGCTCGAAGACATGGGGCGCAAAAGTAAAGAGGCGTGGGAACTGGGCGCTACCGAAGTCTGCATTCAAGGCGGGCTGCCGCACGGTCTGCCGCCGTTTTATTACCGCGACATTCTGCGCGCCGTGAAAAATGCGGCGCCGGGTATGCACATCCACGCGTTTTCTCCGATGGAAATTGTGTACGGCGTGGAACTGACCGGCATGACGCTGGCCGACTATCTCACGATGCTGCGCGATAACGGACTGGACACGCTGCCGGGCACGGCGGCCGAGATCCTGGATGACGAAGTGCGGCACGTACTGTCGCGCAACAAACTTTCGTCGGCGCAATGGCAAGAGGTAATCCGCACGGCGCACGCGTGTGGAATCCCGAGCACTTCGACGCTGATGTACGGCCACAGGGAAACGCCGGACCACTGGGTACGGCAATTGTCTCTGTTCCGGCAGATTCAGGCCGAGACTGGCGGCTTCACCGAGTTCGTGCCGCTTGGTTTTGTGCACCAGAACACGCTCTTATTCCAGCAGGGGCTGGCGCGCACGGGGCCGACGCTCGCCGAACACCTCAAGATTCATGCGCTGGCCCGAATCCTGCTCGCCGGTTCGATTCATAACATCCAGGTCTCGTGGGTAAAGTTGAATCGCAAACTTTCGCAGCTCTGCCTGCACGCCGGCGCCAACGACTACGGCGGAACCCTGATGGAAGAAAATATCTCGCGTGAGGCCGGAGCGACCGCGGGCCAGTACACCAGTCCGGAAGATTTCCAAGCGTTGATTCTGGAGATCGGGCGCATTCCGGCGGAGCGCAACACAAAATATTCGCACGTGAAAATTAAGCTGCCCGTCGAATCTTTTTCCCATGAATCGATGCTCGTTTCGGAGTTCGCATGAACGCCCGCGTGAGCCGCGTCATTGCGGTTATCGGGGGCACCGGCCCGGCTGGTAAGGGCCTCGCGCTGCGCTGGGCGCGCGCGGGGGAGACCGTCATCATCGGCTCGCGCGATGCCTCACGGGCACAGCAGACGGCGGAAACGATCCGCAGGCGCGCGGGCGCAAATGCTCAAGTTTCCGGGCTGGAAAATTCGGCCGCCTGCGCGGCCAGCGATCTGCTGGTACTCACCGTGCCGTTCGAAGGACAGGCCGCGCTGTTGAAGCAGTTGAAGCCTGCGATCCGTCCAGGCAGCATTCTGATTGATGCCACCGTTCCGCTCGCTGCAAGCGTCGGCGGACGCGCCAGTCGCACCCTTGGCGTGTGGCAAGGCTCGGCGGCGCAACAGGCGGCGGAACTGGTTCCGAAGGGCGTTTCCGTCGTGGCCGCATTCCAGAACGTTTCGGCGGACGTGCTCAACGGCGACAGCAATGATGACGTGGATTGCGACGTGATCGTATGCAGCGACGATCCGAACGCCACGCAGGTCGCGATGGAACTCGCGGCGAAGATCGCGGGCGTGCGAGCGATTGATGGCGGGAAGCTTGAGAATGCCCGCATCGTCGAGCAGATCACCGCGCTGCTGATCGGTCTCAACATCCGCCACAAAGGGCACGGTGGAATACGGGTCACGGGCTTGCCCGATGGCGCATACAGAGCGGGATCGGGTACGCGGTAGTTCCGCGGGTTCTTAGTTCGCGGTTAGGGCGGAGTTCTTTCGGGGCGGCTTGTCTGGGTCCTCTGGTCTGTTT